>Ga0182030_10011282_pt1 | contig 18040 bp, 14 predicted proteins | sample 812S3MmetaG_FD_121299 | JGI IMG/M metagenome (GOLD analysis project Ga0182030, IMG submission 121299) | Permafrost microbial communities from Stordalen Mire, Sweden - 812S3M metaG (Illumina Assembly) | ecosystem: Environmental > Terrestrial > Soil > Wetlands > Permafrost | place: Sweden...
GATGTCGGGTGAATCGGCCAGCCCGTTCCAGTGGCTGATCTGCTTGCTCCACGCGTCCTGCTGGCCCTGCGAGAAGCCCAGGGCGCGGGCCATGTCGCGCACCGCGATCCGGCCCCGGTAGGTGATGACGTTGGCGACCTGGGCGGCGTAGTCACGACCGTATTTGCCGTAGACGTACTGGATGACTTTTTCTCGCTGGTCCGACTCGATGTCCATGTCGATGTCGGGTGGGCCGTCGCGGGCCGGCGATAAGAAACGCTCGAACAGCAGCTCGTTGGCCACCGGATCGACAGCGGTAACACTGAGGGCATAGCAGACGGCTGAGTTTGCCGCCGATCCCCTGCCCTGGCACAGGATATTGTTCTCCCGGCAGAACCGGGCGATATCGTGGACCACCAGGAAGTAGCCCGGAAAGCTGAGTTGTGCAATCACTTTCAGCTCATACTCGATTTGAGCGTAGGCGCGCGGTGCGCTCTCCGGGAGCCCGTAGCGGTCCCGTGCGCCCGCCATCGTCAACTGCCGTAGCCAGCTGTCCTCGGTGTGCCCGTCGGGCACGTCGAACGGCGGCAGCTGTGGTGCGATGAGCGCCAGCCCGAACGCGCACTGCTCGCCGAGCTCGGCTGCCGCGGTCACCGCGTCGGGACGCTGCGCGAACAGCCGGGCCATCTCCTCACCGGACCGCAGGTGCGAACCGCCCAGCGGGGCCAGCCATCCCGCAGCCGAGTCCAGCGACTGGCGGGCCCGGATAGCACCCATTGCCATAGCCAGCCGGCGCCGCGACGGCGCAGCGAAATGCGCCCCGGTGGTGGCGACGATGCCGACACCGAAGCGCGGCGCGAGCCCGGCCAGTATCGCGTTGCGTTCGTCGTCGAGCGGATGACCGTGGTGAGTCAACTCGATGCTGACCCGCCCGGCGCCGAACCGGTCCACCAGATCGGCCAGCGCCCGCTGCGCCGCTTCCGGTCCGCCACCGGAAAGAGCTTGGCGCACATGGCCTTTGCGGCATCCGGTCAGGATATGCCAGTGCCCGTCCGCGGCCTCGGTCAGCGTGTCGAAGTCGAAGCGCGGCTTGCCCTTCTCGCCGCCGGCCAGGTGCGCGGCGGCCAGCTGACGCGACAGCCGCCGATAACCTTCCGGACCGCGGGCCAACACCAGCAGATGCGGACCGGGCGGATCCGGCTGCTCGGTGCGGGCCTGCGATCCCAGCGACAGTTCGGCACCGAACACGGTACGCACGTCGAGTTCCGCGGCCGCTTCGGCGAACCGCACCGCCCCGTACAGGCCGTTGTGGTCGGTCAGCGCCAGCGCGCGCAGATCCAGCCGGGCCGCCTCTTCGACCAGCTCCTCGGGTGTGCTGGCACCGTCGAGGAAGCTGTACGCCGAATGCGCATGCAATTCGGCGTACGCGACGGACGACCCGATCTTCGCGCCGCCCGCCGGTGGTTCGTACGCTGCCCGCTTACGTGACCAGGGGGCCTCTTCGGGGGGTTCGGCTGCAATCGGCGTGCCCGCGTGGCGCGGTTTGCTGTCGAGCAGCCGCTCCATTTCCGCCCAACTCCGCGGTTCATTGCTGAAACCCACACCCCCAGTCTATCGAAAGTATGTTCGATTTGGCGCTTGGGTGTGAAAGATGTTGTTAAAGAGCTCTTCAACTTCTAAACAGGTTCTTAACGCCTTGAACCTACCGCCAGCGGGGGGCTGCAACGGATACTGGTACGGGGCAACAACGGGCGGGGACGAATAGTGGCACAGCTGAACACGACACGAGATACCGGTTTCCTCAATACAGACCCCGATCGGCCGGCCAGTCTGGCGATCGGCGCGGTCGCGGTCGTCGACGGCGCCGCCCCCGACTTTGAGCGGCTGAAAAGGTTTCTGGCAGAACGTGTTCGGTCGATACCGCGGTGTAAGCAAGTATTGCGGACCAACGCGTTCAACGGCGCCCAGCAGTGGATCGACAGTCCGGAATTCGACCTCGCCGACCATGTGCGCCGGGTGACGATTGCCCGCCCGGGTGATGACCCCGAATTGTCACGGGTCATTGCCCAAGCCCTGGAGCGTCCCCTGGAAGCGGACCGTCCACTGTGGGAGTGCTGGATCGTCGAGGGCCTGAAGGGCAATCAGTGGGCGATCCTGATGAAGGTCCACCACTACCTGGCCGAGGGTACTTCGGCCGCTCATCTGCTCACCCGGCTCTGCGACGACGCCGACGCCGAGATGTTCGCTAATCCCGTTGGCAACGAACCGGTTTCACCACCAACAGACCAGAAGCGAAGTTGGGCCGACACGTTGTGGCGTGCAACAGGGGTCGCCGGCAATCTCACCAACACCCTGGCCGCAGCGATGTGGCCGGTGCCGCAAACATCGACCAAGCCCGCGGCCACCATGCGGCGGTACCAGACGGTGCGCGTTCCCCTTGCCGCCGTCGAGGCCGTGTGCGCGAAATTCGGAGTGAGCACCAACGACGTCGCACTCACCGCGATCACCGAAGGTTTCCGGCACGTGTTGCTCCACCGCGGCGAGCAACCGCACGCCGGCTCGTTACGCATTCTGGAGAAGAACGACGATCGGATCTCGGTCATGCTGCCGTATCTGCCGGTGGAGCACGACGATCCGGTTCAGCGGCTACGGACCGTGCACAGCAAGCTGAACCAGCCACGGCCGCATAACCAGCGCGCAGGCGCGGCCATCTTGGATCTGGCAACAAACCTCCCGCCGGTGATGTTGTGCGCCAAGGCAGTTCAACTTGTCATGAGTAGACTTTCGCAACCCGGCATCGTCACACTGGCGACCAACGGATCCGGGCCGCACTCCCGGTTAGGGCTGATGGGTAAGACGGTGCAGCGCTTGCTGCCCATTCCGCCCACGGCTTCGCAACTGTCCAGCGGCGTCGCGGTGCTCAGCTACGGTGACGAGCTGGTTTTCGGGATCACCGCCGATTACGAGGCAGCACTCGAACTCGCGCTGCTGGCCGCCGGCATCGAACACGAGATGGCACGGCTGATGGCGCTGAGCCACAACAAGGTCCTGCTGTTCACCAAGGAGCGCCGCAAACATCCGTCGCGCGCGGTTCCCCGCGGCACCCAACGCCCCCGGCCGTCAGCGCCGGCGAAATAGCGACACTGACCCGACCCCGGCGGTGTTCATCACCGTGAGAAGGTTGGGTCGTGCCCACGTTGGAGCCGGCCGCCATCGACCCGCGTCGCCATGACGCAGTGCTGTTCGACGCCGCACTGGACTCGACTGAGGCGTTGGTCGGACGACTACGGGACGTCGGCGTCGCCACCGGCATCTTTGCCTCGGCCGAGGTAGGAGCACGGCCGGGACGCTGCGCCGTCGTCACGGCTAGCACGGCGGTGGTCACGGCCGCGCGCGAGGCCGGGTTCGCATTGGTAATCGGTGTCGGAGACACCGACGAACTGCGCCGTCTGGGCGCCGACACGGTGGTCGCCGACCTGGGTGAAGTCATGGTGCGGACCGGGGACCGACGGATGTCGCAGCTTCCCGACGCGTTGCAGGCCCTTGGCGACGGCCTGACCACCGGTCAGCCGGCCGTCTTCTTCGACTTCGACGGGACGCTGTCCGACATCGTCGACGACCCAGACTCGGCCCGGCTGGTCGCGGGCGCGGGCGAGGCGCTGCAGAACCTGGCCGCACACTGCCCGGTGGCCGTGCTGTCCGGCCGCGACCTGGCCGATGTAAGCAAGCGGGTGGGGCTGCCCGACATCTGGTACGCGGGCAGTCACGGGTTCGAGCTGACCGCACCCGACGGAACGCACCATCAGAACGACGCTGCCGCGGCGGCGATACCGGTGCTCGAGCAGGCCGCCGCCCAGCTACGCGAGCAGCTCGGGCCGATTCCCGGTGTCGTGGTGGAGCACAAGCGGTTTGGCGTCGCGGTGCACTACCGCAACGCAGCGCGTGACCGCGTCGGCCAGGTGGCCGCGGCGGTGCGCGCCGCTGGCCAGCGCGAGGCGCTTCGGGTGACCACCGGACGCGAAGTCATCGAGCTGCGTCCGGATATCGACTGGGACAAGGGAAAAACCCTGCGCTGGGTCATCGATCATCTGCACAGCGCCGATTCCGGGGCGCTGGTGCCGATCTATCTCGGCGACGACATCACCGACGAGGACGCCTTCGACGCGGTGCGCGATGACGGTATACCGATCCTGGTGCGGCACAACGACGATGGCGACCGAGCCACCGCCGCGCGGTTGGCGCTGGACAGTCCGGCCGCAGCGGCCGAGTTCACCGACCGGCTGGCCCACCAGCTGTCCGAGGCCGGTTAGCCCTCGACGTACTCCACCTCGCCGTCGTCGAGCGCCACCCGGGTGTCGGCTCCGTCGGGTCCGGACGCTTCGGTGCGAAACACCGCCTTGCCCGGCTCGGTGCGCCAGATCAGTGTGGTCAGCGTCTCGCCGGGAAACACCGGCGAGGTGAACCGCGACGCGATCGAGGTGACGTTGGCCGCAACACCCTTGCCGAGTTCGGCCACCACCGCACGGCCCGCCACCCCGTAGCTGCACAGCCCGTGCAAGATCGGCTTGGGAAACCCAGCCAGCTCCCGGGCGAACCACGGATCGCTGTGCAGCGGGTTGCGGTCACCGGAGAGCCGGTAGATCAGCGCCTGGTCTTCGCGGGTGGGCAGCGCGATTCGGACGTCGGGTTCGCGGTCCGGGAATTCCGGTGCGATCGGACGCTGGCCGGGCGATCCGCCGAACCCGCCATCGCCCCGGATGACCAGCGTGGTGAGCGTCTCGGCGATCAGCGTTCCGGAGTCCGGATCGGTGCCGCGGCCGCGCAACACCAGGATCGCGTTCTTGCCCTCGCCCTTGTCCTGAATGTCGGCGACCTCGGTGACCACCGAGAGCTTGCCCGTTGCCGGCAGCGGCGCGTGCAGCCGAATGCCTTGCGAGCCGTGCAACAACATGGCCCAGTTGATCCTTCCAACCAAGCCCGCCGCCGCGAAGGCCGGGCAGCAGATCACGGCATAGGTCGGCAGCACCTGCTGATCGATGTCATGGCTGTTCTCGGTGGTGAACGAGAGATCATCGAGGCCGGCACCAACCCCGAGGGCGTACAGCAGGGTGTCCCGGTCGGTCCATTCGAACAACGCCGGCTCGGTCACCGCGCCGACGGCAGTCGGGTCAATCGTCATCCGAGTCTCCTCTCGATTGCAAGATTGAAGCTTTTTCTCCCACCAACCATTGCAAGCCCTTCCCCCGGGGCCGTCGGCAGGGCAGGCTATCGCCATGGGGAAGCGCAGCTTGACCGCAAAGGCAGCAAAGCTGGGAGCCGTGCTGGCCGCGATGATGATCGTCGGTGCCTGCGGCGGATCCCCGCAAGCACGCAGCATCACGTTGACGTTCATCAGGCACGCGGAGTCCGACGCAAACGCGAGCGGGATCATCAATACCGACGTGCCGGGTCCCGGCCTGAGCCCGGAGGGCAAAGGTCAGGCCGAACAGGTCGCACACCAGTCGGGGCACAACGACTTCGACGGCATCTACGCCTCGACCATGGTGCGGTCCCAACAAACCGCCGCACCGCTGGCCGGCGAGCTCGGCAAGCAAGTAGAGGTGCTGCAAGGCATCCAAGAGATCAGCGCGGGCTGGTATGAGGGCAAGCCGGTGGGACAGGAGCCGGCAACCTATCTGCTGGCACCGGCGGACTGGCTCAACGGCGACCTGCAGGACCGCATCCCCGGGTCGGTCACCGGCAAGGAATTCAACGACCAATTCACCGCGGCCGTCCAGAAGGTCTACAACAGCGGCCGCCACAACCCGGTGGTGTTCTCGCACAAATTCGCCATCGAGTACTGGACGTTGCTGAACGTGAAGAACGCCAAGGACAGCCTGCTGACCAGCCATCCGTTGCCCAACATCGGCCGCGTGGTGATCAGCGGAAATCCGATGACCGGTTGGACCCTGGTGGACTGGGACGGTGTCCGTAACTTCAACAGCTGACCACGGTTACCATTGGCTCCATGCGTTATGTCGTTACCGGCGGTACCGGGTTTATTGGTCGCCGAATCGTGTCTCATCTGCTGGCGACCCGACCGGACGCTCAGGTGTGGGTTTTGGTTCGCCGGCAGTCGCTGGGGCGCTTCGAACGCCTCAACGCCGAGTGGGATGAACGGGCGAAACCGCTGGTCGGCGAGCTGCCTGAGCTGCAGCTGACCGACGAGACCCTTGCCGAGCTGGGCCAGATCGACCACGTGGTGCACTGCGCGGCGATCTACGACATCACCGTCGGCGAGGCCGAGCAACGGGCGGCCAACGTCGAAGGCACCCGCGCCGTCATCGAGCTGACTCGGCGGCTGGACGCGACGCTGGATCACGTGTCGTCGATCGCGGTGGCAGGCGACTTCGCCGGCGAGTACACCGAGGACGACTTCGACGTCGGCCAGCAGCTACCGACGCCGTACCACCAGACCAAGTTCGAGGCCGAGTTGCTGGTGCGCTCGACGCCCGGGTTGCGCTACCGCGTCTACCGGCCGGCGGTGGTGGTGGGCGACTCGCGCACCGGCGAGATGGACAAGATCGACGGCCCTTATTACTTCTTCGGCGTGCTGGCCAAATTGGCGGTGTTGCCGTCGTTGACCCCGATCCTGCTGCCCGACACGGGCCGCACCAACATCGTCCCGGTCGACTACGTCGTCGAGGCGCTCGTCGCGCTGATGCACACCGAGGGGTCAGACGGGCAGGCATTCCATCTGACCGCACCGAAAAGCATTGGGCTGCGGGGCATTTACCGTGGTGTCGCAAAAGCCGCCGGACTGCCGCCGCTGCGCGGGTCGCTGCCCCGCTCGCTGGCCGCCCCGGTGCTCACGGTGAGTGGACGGGCCAAGGTGCTGCGCAACATGGCGGCCACCCAGCTGGGCATCCCGGCCGAGGTTCTGGACCTCGTCGATCTGGCGCCCACTTTCATCAGCGAGCAGACCCGGAAAGCGTTGCAGGGCAGCGGAGTTGCGGAAGTTCCGGAATTCGCCGACTACGCGCCCAAGCTGTGGCGGTACTGGGCCGAGCACCTCGATCCCGACCGCGCGCGTCGCGACGATCCGCACGGCGCGCTACAAGGCCGGCACGTCATCATCACCGGCGCGTCCAGCGGCATCGGTCGAGCGTCGGCGATCGCCGTCGCACAGCGGGGCGCAACGGTCTTCGCGCTGGCCCGCAACGCCGACGCGCTCGACGAGCTGGTCGCCGAGATCCGCGCCACCGGCGGCCAGGCCCACGCCTTCAGCTGCGACGTCACCGATTCGGTGTCGGTGGAGCACACCATCAAAGACATCCTGGGCCGCTTCGGCCACGTCGATTACCTGGTGAACAATGCCGGCCGATCGATCCGCCGCTCGGTGGTCAACTCGACCGACCGGCTGCACGACTACGAGCGGGTGATGGCGGTCAACTACTTCGGCGCGGTGCGGATGGTGCTGGCGTTGCTGCCGCACTGGCGCGAGCGCCGGTTCGGCCATGTCGTCAACGTCTCCAGTGCCGGCGTGCTGGCCCGCAATCCCCAATACAGCTCCTATCTGCCCACCAAGGCGGCGCTGGATGCGTTTTCCGAGGTGGTCGCCGCCGAAACCTTGTCCGACCACATCACTTTCACCAACATCCATATGCCACTGGTCAAGACGCCGATGATCGTGCCGTCGCAGCGGCTCAACCCGGTGCCGCCGATCAGCCCCGAACGCGCAGCAGCCATGGTGGTGCGCGGCCTCGTCGACAAGCCGCCGCGCATCGATACTCCAATGGGCACACTTGCCGAGGCCGGCAACTATTTCACGCCGAAGTTGTCCCGGCGAATTCTGCATCAGCTGTATCTGGGCTACCCGGATTCGGCCGCCGCGCGCGGGATTTCGCCCGCGGCCAGTGATATCAAGCAAGACCGGCCCCCGGCGCGTCGCCGACCCAAGCGCCCGGTCCGCGCCGTTGCGCGCATCGCGGTTCCGCGACCCGTGCGCAAAGCGATCCGCCTGGTGCCAGGAGTGCACTGGTGACCGTACGATTCACCGGGTGAATGCCACGGGCCCCGCACCGGTTTTCCTCGACGTCGACACCGGCGTCGACGATGCGCTGGCCTTGATATACCTACTGGCCAGCCCTGAGGCCGACGTGGTCGGTATCGCGTCGACCACTGGAAACGTTGCCGTACAACAGGTTTGCGAGAACAATCTGGGCCTTCTCGAACTGTGTGGGGTATCCGACATCCCGGTGTCGAAGGGTTCCGAAGAAACCCTGAGCGGACCACTGCGCGCCCCGTCGAGGGTGCACGGCCCCCGGGGCATGGGATATGCCGAGCTACCGCCGAGCGATGGCCGGCTTACCGGCTACGACTCCGCGACAGCCTGGGTGCGGGCCGCACACCGCTTTCCGGGCGAACTGATCGGCGTGGCCACCGGCCCGCTGACCAATCTGGCACTGGCCTTGCGCGCCGAACCTGCCCTACCGACGCTGTTGCGCCGGTTGGTGATCATGGGCGGCTCCTACGACCACCGTGGCAACACCACTGCAGTGGCCGAATGGAACATCAGCGTAGACCCCGAGGCGGCCGCCGAGGTGTTCACCGCGTGGTCCGGTAAAACCTCTGAGCCGCAGCAACTTCCGATCCTGTGCGGCTTGAACCTGACTCGCAACGTCGCATTGACGCCGGAAATCCTGACCCGACTGGCGGCCGCCGCCGGGTCGACGACAACGGTGCTGAGCGTGCATGACGAGCGCGGCACCCGGTCGGCGGCGTCCAATCCGTTGATTCAGGTGATCGAAGACGCGACGCGGTTCTACCTGGAGGGCTATTACGACAACGGCCATGGATACCTGGCGCATATGCACGACCCGTTGGCCGCCGCGGTCGCGCTGGACCCAGGACTCGTCGTGACCCGCCCGGCGACCGTGGAGGTCGAGCTGACCGGCACGCTGACCCGCGGCATGACCGTCACCGACTGGTCACAGCGCCGAGAACCCAATGCGCACATCGGCATTGACGTCGATCCGGCGATGTTCTTCGACCGGTTCATCGAACGGGTCGGACCCTTCGCGCGTCGGCTGCGCGATCACTCGTAACTGCCCTCCAGGTACCAACGCCGCTGGCGGTAGCACAGCAGCAGCGCGCGTTCGCTTTCCAGCAATACCTGGACGCGGGCGGTGCGGCCCCTTTTCAAGTCGGGGTCCCACCAGCGCTCGTCGACCGGCCAGGGTCCGGCCCACCAACGCAGCGGGTCGTCGCGACCGCGGGCGACCAGTCGCGCCGGGTCGGCGGAGAACATTCCCCGACTGGTTACCCGTATCGGATTTCCTTGGGCATCAACCAGTTCCACCGGATCGTCGAGCAACACCGCCGGCGACGGGTCGGGCAGTTGGCCGGGCCACGGCAGGCTCGGGTCGGACTGCGGTACCGGCTCGTCACCCAACGGCGTCAACGTGATGCGTTCGGCCGGCCCACGACCGCCGGACAACACCGGCACCTGCACCGCCTCCGGCCCGAGCAGGCCCTGCACCCGCACCAGTGCCCGGCGGGCCCGGAGCCTGTCCTCCTCACCCAAGCCGCCCCATAGCGGCAGTTGCAACGCCTCGGCGGACACCACCTCCACCGCCTGCAGCCGAAGCAACGTCACCGGTGCAGTGGGGCGGTGATGGCTGGTCCGATTGCTCAGCCAGCCATCCAGTTGCCAGCGCACCCGATCGGCGGTGGCCTCCTCGGTCAGCGGCTCGGCGCACCGCCATACCCGGTTCAGCTCTTCGCCGTTGGCGGTGACGGCGTGGATAGCCAGCCGGGTACAGCCCACTCCGGTGGACATCAGCATCTGGTGCAATCTGCCGGCCAGCGAGCGCCCGGCGAATGCCGCGGCATCGACCCGGTCGATCGGTGGATCGCAGTCCAGCACGGCCTCGAGTTCCGGCGGCGGCTCTCGCCCGAACGGTCCCCGCTCGGGTTCACCGCGCGCGAGGCGGTGCGCGGTTACCCCGTCCGCACCGAACCTGGAGGCCACGTCGGTCGCCGATAATGCGGCGAACTGACCGATGGTTCGAATCCCCATCCGCCACAACAGATCCGCCAGTTCTTCTCGTCCCGGGCCAGACAGACTCGGCTCGGTGGCAAGCTGCCGGATCGACAGCACCGACAGAAACCGTGCGTCGTCGCCCGCCTGGACGACCCGGCCCGCACGCGCAGCGAAGACCGCGGTGGATAACTGGTCGGCGATCCCGACCTGACACTCGGCGCCGGCCGCGGCCACCGCGTCGATCAGTCGCTCGGCGGCGTCGGTCTCGGACCCGAAATAGCGGGCCGCTCCGCGCACCGGCAACACCAGGAGTCCGGGCCGCAGCACCTCGGCGCGGGGCACCAGATCGTCCACCGCCGCAATCACCGGTTCAAAGAAGCGGGCGTCGCGGTCGGCGTCGGCGGTCACGACATGCAGTTGCGGACAACGGGCCGCCGCCTCCCGGCGCCGCAACCCGCGCCGCACTCCGACCGCCCGGGCCGCCGACGAGCAGGCGATCACCCGGTTGGCCAGAGTGACCGCGACCGGGGTCGTCACGGGCAGGCCCACGGCCGCGGCCGCCGCGACCGCGGGCCAGTCCATGCACCAGATCGCCAATACCCGGGCACCAAACGGGGAACGTGTCACCCGAATTCACCCCGTTCGCGCCCGGCCGATCAGCCGTCTGCCCGCACACATCCCGCTGACTTGCAGCCGCACCCCGCTGATTCGTCCGAATCCGGGAGTCGGTGTGCCCCGGCCGCCTGCCGTGATCTCGTAACCGCAGACCCGGGCGTCCAGCCGGGTCGACGCCCCCTGCCAATCACCGTCGGTGACCAGCAGGGTGCACCCTTTAAGCCGGGCACGGGCCACCACCGCCCGCGCCCGGGTCTGCGGCACCCGGCGGCCGCCCAGACCGAGTACCACCAGATCCATACCGTCGACGAGCACCGCGGCCACCTCCACCGGATCGGTCCCGGGATCCGGTATCACCGCGAGCCGGCTCAGATCCGCCCCCATCTCCACCGCGGCCAACAGCCCGATATCCGGCTGGCCGACGATTGCCGCGTTACCGCCGGCCGCCGTCACCGCGGCCACCATGCTCAGCAGCAGTGACCGGGCCCCCGCCAGCACCGCCACCGTCCCCCGCGGCAACGGGGTCGGCAGAGCTTCTGCCAGCCACCGTGGCACCGGCAGCTGGGACTCCGATTCCGGCAGCAGATCGTCAGCCGGGGCGGGGAGCCCGGACGTCTTCCCGGACATTAAAGCCATCTTGCGGCGCAGCGATTCCAGCTGCTCAGCGCGGCTTTCCTCGCGCTGTGAGGAGGCAAAAGCCGCAGTCATGACAAGCCTCCCGATCCGGTTTTGTTCGAAAGTATGTTCGATATATTGTGGAGTAAACACCCACCCTCCGACAACCGTCAAGCAACGTGAGAGGCTGCTTTATGCGGTCGGTGCTGCTGTGGCTGGTGGTGCTTTTTGGCAGTGTTTTCGTGGCCGCGACGTCGGCCAGCGCCGCGCCCTGTCAGCCGGCCGAACTCTTCGTCACCGACAGCGCCGATCCCCTGTTCGAGGCGCAGGCCGACGCGACGATGGCGCAGGTCGGCGCGACACCGACGGGATCGACCCCGCTCGACGGCGTGTATTGGTCCAACGCGCTACAGCAGAGCAGCTATGAGCGCTCACGCGAATTTCATCTCTGCGCCGACGAGCCCGCGTTGCACACCGCCGGCGAGGCGCTGCGAGGTCAGTTCCACCAAGAATCGGTGCTGTCTTTCGGTTATCTGCCGCAGAGCGCGCCAGGGGTGAACGCGATCCTCATCACGGTGCCGGATGTCGACATCGCCCGCTTCGGCGATGCGCTGGTCGCCGACCCCACTGCCCGTAACCGAGTGCGAGGCGGATCCGTCACCACCACCGATCACACCTTGATCCTGGTGGCGGGCAACGACGATCGCGAGGATGCCCGCCGTCTCGTCGACGAGGCCGGTGGCAACTGGAATACGGCCACGATTGCTTACGGCAGAAGGGAATTCGTGGAGTAGCTATTCCCACTCGATGGTGCCGGGCGGCTTACTGGTGATGTCCAGCACCACCCGATTGACCTCGGCCACCTCGTTGGTGATCCGGGTCGAGATACGCTCGAGCACCTCGTAGGGCACCCGGGTCCAATCGGCGGTCATGGCGTCCTCGCTGGACACCGGCCGCAGCACGATCGGATGCCCATAGGTCCGGCCATCGCCCTGCACGCCGACCGAGCGGACGTCGCCCAGCAGCACCACCGGGCACTGCCAGATCTGATTGTCCAGGCCCGCCGAGGTCAGTTCCTCGCGAGCGATCGAGTCGGCGCGGCGCAGCGTGTCCAGCCGCTTCGCGGTGACCTCGCCGACAATCCGGATGCCCAGTCCCGGCCCCGGAAATGGCTGGCGCGCAACGATTTCCTCCGGTAAACCCAGTTCTCGGCCGACGGCGCGCACCTCGTCTTTGAACAGCAGCCGTAGCGGCTCGACGAGCTTGAACTTCAGGTCGTCGGGCAGCCCGCCGACGTTGTGGTGGCTCTTGATGTTCGCGGTGCCGCTGCCCCCACCGGACTCCACCACGTCGGGATACAGCGTGCCCTGCACCAGGAACTCGACGTCAGAACCGTCCTCCCCCACGATGTCTCGCACCGCGCCCTCGAAGGCCCGGATGAACTGCCGGCCGATGATCTTGCGCTTGCCCTCGGGGTTGGTGACGCTCGACAGCGCGTCGAGGAAGGTCTGCTCCGCGTCGACGGTGACCAGGTTGGCGCCGGTGGCGGCGACGAAATCGCGTTGCACCTGGGCGCGCTCGCCCGCGCGTAACAGCCCGTGGTCGACGAAGACGCACGTCAGCCGGTCGCCGATGGCGCGCTGCACCAGCGCCGCGGCCACCGCGGAATCCACCCCGCCGGACAGCCCGCAGATCGCGTGGCCGTCACCGATCTGGGCGCGCACCTGCTCGACCAACGCGTCGGCGATGTTGGCGGCCGTCCAGTCCGCGCCGAGCCCGGCGAAGTCGTGCAGGAACCGGCTGAGCACCTGTTGCCCGTGCGGGGTGTGCATGACCTCGGGGTGGTACTGCACCCCGGCCAGGCGGCGCTCGCGGTTCTCGAAGGCGGCCACCGCGGCACCCGCACTGCTGGCCACCACGTCGAATCCGTCCGGCGCGGCCGTGACCGCGTCGCCATGGCTCATCCAGACCGGCTGGATATCCGGCAGACCCGAATGCAGTTCGCCACCAATGACTTTCAGTTCGGTGCGGCCGTACTCACTGGTGCCGGTATGGGCGACGGTCCCGCCGAGGGCCTGCGCCATGGCCTGGAACCCGTAGCAGATGCCGAACACCGGGACGCCGAGGTCGAATAGCGCCGGATCCAGTTGCGGGGCACCTTCGGCGTAGACACTGGCCGGGCCGCCGGACAGGACGACCGCCAACGGGTCACGGGCCTTGATCTCCTCGACGGAGGCCGTATGCGGGATCACCTCCGAGAAGACCCGAGCCTCCCGAACGCGACGGGCGATCAACTGCGCATACTGCGCACCGAAGTCGACCACCAACACCGGCCGGTCAGCCGGTCCGGGGTGGTCGAGGTCAGCAGGTTCGGTCACGGCCACCGAGTCTAATGGAGCGCAAACACGGCACGCAGAGCCTCGATGTCACGCTGGTCGCCGTCAAAGTGAATGCGCCGCAGTGCGGCCTTGCGCTTGGCATCACTTGCCCCCAGGCGGGCGGCGACCAGATCCGCCGCGCTGGCCGTGATCGTGACCGAAGGTTGGTTGTTCGCACGCCCGAGCCGACCCTGGGTAATCGCGAACTCGAAACGGCGGCCGTCGATCTCGATGCGGCAGGTCATCTCCATTCCGGTCGCACTCACCCGGTCGAAACCCAGCAGGATCCCGGCCAGGAACCCGTTCAACGGTGATACCGAGCTTTCGCCGATCGGATCGAGCCGGTCCACGCCGAACCAGGCGATGTTCTGCAGGATGGGCAGCACCCGCTGCCAGCCCAGGTCGCTGAGCGTGTAGACGGTGCGCCCGATCGGCGCGGGCAGGTCGGCCCGATCGACCAGCCCATCGTCCTGTAGCTCTTTGAGTCGTTGCGCGAGCAAATTGGTTGCGATGCCGGGCAGTTCGGCGCGCAGATCAACGTAGCGACGGGGACCACCGACCAGCTCGCGCAGAATCAGCAGTGTCCACCGCTCACCCAGAACGTCGAGCCCACGCGCGATCGGGCAGTTCTGGTCGTAGGTCCGGCGGGTCGGCATCACACCACTTTACCAAGAGTGGACATGTTTTTCCATCAGTTACTTGATTTATTTGTCTATTAGCTTTAGCGTCTCGTCTATGCGTACCCGTGATCCCGTGTTCCGCAATCACCCGATCCCCGCGCTCGCCGTCATCTGCCTCAGCGTCTTCGTCATCAGTGTCGATGCGACCATCGTCAACGTCGCCCTTCCTACGTTGTCGCGCGAGCTGAATGCCGACACCGCGCAGCTGCAATGGATCGTCGACGCCTACACCCTGGTCATGTCCGGCCTGCTGCTGTCCGTCGGCAGCCTCAGCGACCGGTACGGCAGGCGGGGCTCACTCAGCCTTGGGCTGGCACTGTTCGCCATCACGTCCGGCATCGCGGCGCAAGTGAATTCGGCGGATGCACTCATCGCCGGACGTGCTGCCATGGGCGTGGGCGCGGCGGTGATCTTCCCGACCACGCTGGGGCTGATCACCAACATCTTCACCGACCCGATACCTCGCGCCAAGGCGATCGGACTATGGGCGGCAATGGTAGGCGTCGGGGTGGCGGTCGGACCGATCAGCGGTGGCTGGTTGCTCGAACACTTCTGGTGGGGCGCGATCTTCATGGTGAACATTCCGATCGCGATGGTGGCCATCGTCGGCGGGGTCCTGTTCGTCCCCACCTCCCGCGATCCCGCCGCTCCCCGGATCGACGTCCCCGGCTTAATCCTGTCCGCGATCGGAATCACCGGGTTGGTCTACACCGTCATCGAGGCGCCCTCGTGGGGATGGACCAGCCCCCGGGCAGCAGCCGGCTTCACCCTGGCCGCCGTCGTTCTCGTCGGGTTCGCGCTATGGGAGCGGCGCAGCACCCATCCCATGTTGGACGTCTCGGTGTTCGCCAACCGTAGGTTCTCCGGCGGCAGCCTGGCAGTGACCGCGAGCTTTTTGACGCTATTTGGATTTATTTTCGTGATCACCCAGTACTTCCAATTCATCAAGAACTACACAGCATTTCAGAGCGGCGTGCGATTGCTGCCGGTCGCCATTTCGATCGCGTTGGCCAGCATCCTGGGCCCCCGACTGGTGCAATGGGTCGGCACCACCGCCGTCGCCGCCGGCGGCCTGGCCGTGTTCGCGGCCGGCCTGGCGTGGGCCTCCACGGCGGACGCGGCCACGCCCTATAGCCAGATCGCAACGCAGATGTTGTTGCTCGGCGGCGGCCTCGGGCTGACGATAGCGCCGGCCACCGAGGCGATCATGGGATCCTTGGACGCCGACAAGGCCGGCATCGGCTCAGCCGTCAACGACACCACGCGCGAATTCGGCGGCACCCTGGGCGTCGCGATCGTGGGCAGCGTCTTCGCGTCGGTGTACAGCAGTGGTATCAGCTCGGCGGCCAGCCTGGCGCGCCTGCCCGCGGATGTTCACGCGGCGATGGGGCGATCAATGGAAGTGGCGCACAGCGTGATCGCGCAGCTGCCGGCCGAACGGGTCCCCCCGGTCCGCGATGCCGTCAATGGCGCCTTCCTCGACGGCCTGCAAGTCGGATCGCTGGTGTGCGCCGCAATCGCCTTGGGCGCAGCAGTCGTCGCCGCATTTCTGCTACCGGCCCGGGGGAGCACTAATGCCTTGGAAATCAACATCACTGGAAAAGAAAGGCAGTTGAACTCATGAACGCAAGCGGGAGCACCTACGTCCTGGGCCATCAGGACGTAGAGGTGCGGCGGCTACTGCTGCAGGGGCGGCTGTATGACGACTACACCGGGCATGCGCTGCGGCTGGCCGGGTTACGACCGGGCATGCGGGTGCTCGACGTGGGATGCGGCCCCGGCGACGTGTCATTCGTCGCCGCCCGGCTGGTCGGCCCCACCGGATCCGTGCTGGGTGTCGACGCCGCACCCGAGATGATCGCATTGGCTCGCTCTCGCGCCGCCGAACAAGGCTTGTCTTCAGTACATTTCAGGGAAGCCGCAATCGACTCGCTCGACTTGGATGAACCGGTCGATGCCGTGGTCGGCCGGCTGATCCTGATGCATTTGCCCGACCCGTCCGCCGCCCTGCGACAACTCAGCACCTGGCTGCGCCCGGGCGGCGTGCTCGCGTTCGGCGAGAACGACATCACCGCGACCCGCAGCATCCCGGAGCTGCCGCTATTCGGGCGAGTGACGGAAGGAATCTCGCGCGCCTTCGAGGCCATGGGACTCAGTGCGCAGTTTGGCACCAAGCTGCACACCGTATTCGCCGACGCCGGGCTCGGCACACCACACTTGGTCCTCGGCACGCCGATCGGGACCGCCGCCGACCGTGAAATCCTGGCCTACGCCGCGGAAGTCTGGCGGCTGGTATCCCCGATTGCTGAAAAGCAGGGCTTTGCCATTGACGAGCTCACCGACATCGACAGCTTCGCATCGCGGTTCCACGAGGAGGCACTTGCGGCCGACGCTGTCATCATGATGCCTCCGCTGATCACCGCATGGGTCCAGGTGCAGAAATGAACCACGCAATCGAGACCCAATACGCGACCGGGTTGTCCCGACACAACATCGAGCAGGCTTTGATCGCTGCCGGAAAAGACCTCGACCACCTGGCACCCGCGGACCTGGGCCTGCTGGAGGACTTCCACACCATGGGGCGTTTCGCTACCAGCCAGCTGGTGGACTTAGTCGAGATCACCAGTGACAGTGCGGTGCTCGACGCGGGCAGCGGAATCGGCGGTACCGCGCGCTACATCGCGGAGCGGTGCGGGTGCACGGTAAGCGCCGTGGATCTGACGGATGAATATTGCGAGACACACCGCTGGCTTAATCGACTCGTCGATTTGGACAGTCGGATCTCCGTTCAACAGGCCGACGTCACCGAACTCCCCTTCGCTGACGGTATTTTCGACATCGCCGTCAGCCAGCACGTGCAGATGAACATCGCCGACAAGACGCGCCTTTACCGCGAGGCGCGCCGAGTGCTGGTCGACGGCGGGCGGCTTGCCATGTGGGACATCACACTTGGTGAGCCCGGCCGACTCGGCTATCCCCTGCCCTGGGCCGACGAGCCCGCACGCAGCCATCTGATCACCTCCGATGAGTTGCGCACAGTTGTCGAGACGTCCGGATTCGCATTCGAACACTGGAACGATCTCACCGAGCAGGCGGTCGCACTCATGCAAGCCATGCTTTCTGCGCCCGCCAATCCGCTGGACCTGCACGCCTTCGTCACCGACTTCAACCGTAAAGCCGAAAATCTCACCCGCGCGCTGGCCGACGGAAGACTGCGGGTTATCCAGGGAGTCGCTCGGGCGAGTTAACATCGCGCGGTTCACTGGCGACACGCAGGCAAGCATGGTGAAGTGGTAACGCCATCTCCACCGACAGTGAGGATCCGCTGTGCTGGGTCTGCCAGAAAAGGTGCGTGCCTGCCTGTTCGACCTCGACGGCGTGCTCACCGATACCGCGAGCGTGCACACCAAGGCCTGGAAGGCCACATTCGACGCCTACCTTTCCCAACGAGCCGAGTGCACCGGGGAGAAGTTCGTCCCGTTCGACGCGGCGGCCGACTACCGCACGTACGTCGACGGCAAGAAACGGGAAGACGGAGTCCGGTCATTTCTGCAGAGTCGGGGAATCGTACTGCCCGAGGGCGGGCCCGACGATCCGGGCGACGCCGAGACGATCCACGGCCTGGGCAACCGCAAGAATGACATGTTCCAGAAGGTCCTCGAGCAAGACGGCGTCGACGTGTTCGACGGCTCGCGGCGGTATCTGGAGGCGGTCTCGGCGGCCGGCCTTGGTGTCGCCGTGGTGTCAGC
>Ga0182030_10011283_pt1 | contig 18039 bp, 19 predicted proteins | sample 812S3MmetaG_FD_121299 | JGI IMG/M metagenome (GOLD analysis project Ga0182030, IMG submission 121299) | Permafrost microbial communities from Stordalen Mire, Sweden - 812S3M metaG (Illumina Assembly) | ecosystem: Environmental > Terrestrial > Soil > Wetlands > Permafrost | place: Sweden...
CGCGCCCTGCAGATAGGCAGCGACGCACTCCTTCATGTCGCGCGCGCGACGCCCGAACTGCTGATCGACATCATCGGCCAGATGGGCGACCGCTTGCGCAAGTTCAACGGCGCCATCGGCCTTTACACACATGCCCTCGGCGCGATCGAGCAGCACGACTTCGACCCGGCGCTGCTCGACGAGTTGCGCAATCCCATTCCCGACCTGATCGATTTCGGACACACGTTCGGCCGCATCGCCGAGCAGATCATTTTGCGCCGCCAGCGCGACGACGAAATGGCGAGCGCGGCGGTGATTCAGCGCGCGCTGCTGCCCAAGGTCGCGGAATTCGCCCAGGAAACCGGAATAGACGTCTACGCGTCCATGACGCCCGCGCGCGATGTCGGCGGCGATTTCTTCGACTTCATCCGCCTCAACGACGGGCGGATCGCCTTCGGCGTCGGCGATGTTTGCGGCAAAGGCGTGCCGGCGGCGCTGTTCATGGGGATCACTCGGACGCTCATCCGCATCAACCTTCGCGAGACCCCGGACCTGCCGGGGGCGATCCTGAAGGCGAATGCGTATCTGACCAACAACAACGCGGCCGAGCTGTTCGCGACGCTGCTCTATGCGACGTTCGATCCGCGCTCGGGCGACGTCGAATATGTGAGTTGCGGCCACCTTGCCGGCCTCATCCGGCGCGCCGACGGCGCCGTCGAAAAGCTGCTTGCCGGCGGATTGCCAATGGGACTGTTCGATCAATTGAAGGCCAACGTGAAAACGACGGCGCTCGGCCCCGGCGACCTCTTGCTGCTTTACACCGACGGCGTCACCGAGGCTGAAGATATCGAAAAGCGTGAGTTCGGCGAGAAGCGCCTCATTGAAGTTCTCGCCCAGGCCAAGGGCGCAACACCGACGGAAGCGATCGCCGAGGTGGAAGACGCGGTGCGCGAATTTTCCCGGGGTCAGCCGCAATTTGACGACATTACTTGCGTCGCGATCGCGCGCTGACGCTGGCTCGCCAGGCGCATCGCGCCACTGTCCGGCCCCTCGCCTTTGCTCCCGAAGGGCGCGATGTTAGAGACGGCCGCGGGACCTGCAGGAGGGCGAAAAGATGATCTACAGCCGCGGCTGGCTGTACTGGGCTTTGGTCGCCCTGTCCGGAGGCGCACTGCTTCTCGTCCTGCTCAATTCCTGGCTCGTCGAGAGCAACCGTGCGGCGCAGGCCGATATCAATCAGCGTCAGGAATTCATCAATCAAACCGTTGAGATCAGCAAGATCCACGAGACCCTGGTGCGCAGCCTCGCCCAGGCCGCCTTCGATCGTAAGGACGACCGGTTGCGCGAATTGCTGGCCGAGCAGGGCATCACGATCAACGCCAACAATAATGGGGCTGGCGGGTTCGCCATGCCCCCGGCCGCGGCGCCGCCCGCCGCAACCGGGAAGTGACGATGAGCGATGTCGCGTTCGAGATTCAAAGAGCGATCAACCGGCTGCCCCTGATTCTGACGATTCTCGCGCTTTTCCTTTTGATGGCATTGCAGACTTTCCAGTCGTTTCGAGATCGCGCGACGCTCCAGACCGTGCGCGCCGGCCAGGACAAGACCATTGAAAACGCAGTCCGGCTTCGCCGGGAGATGGATGCACTGGCGGGCAAAACCGCAAAGCTCGCCGCCGAGGGCGACGAGGGCGCGAAAGGCGTTGTCGCTTTGATGAAACAGCAGGGCGTCGTCCTGACGTCGCCGCCGCAGCAATAGCCCGGCAGCGCGTCTTACTCACCGGGCGATGAGGGCGCCAATGACCGCCCGCAGGAGTTTTTCGATGAGCGCGCCAATCGCATAGGCGAAGACCACGCAGAACAGCGCCGCGGCGAGGACGGTTTTCAGATTGTCCGCGGACAGATCGACAGAGCCGAAAAGCTTGAGAATTGTGAGCGTGTAGGGCAGGGCGACGAGCATCAGCGGCCCATCAGCCAAGAACTCGCCCGCTCGTCGCAGATATTGGAAATAGGCGGCCGCGAAAGCCAGCGCGTAGAGCGCCGCAAGAACAGCGCCCGTCGCCGATTTCATCGGCGTGTTCAGTCCGTCTCGCCAAAGGCGACGACCCGCTGCGCCTGCTGGCCGAGGCCCTCGATGCCCAGCGAGATTGTCTCGCCCGCCTTCAGAAAGCGCGGCGGCTTCTTGCCGCTGCCGACGCCCGGCGGAGTGCCCGTGGTGATGACGTCCCCCGGCTCCAGGATCAAAAACTGCGAGATGTAGGAGACGAGCGTTCTGACGCCGAAAATCATCGTCGCGGTCGAGCCGCTCTGCATGCGCTCGCCGTCGACATCGAGCCACATCGCAAGCTTCTGAACGTCGGCGATCTCCTCGGCGGTCACGAGCCAGGGCCCGAGCGGCCCGAAGGTCGGGCAGCCCTTGCCCTTCATCCACTGGCCGGTGCCCTCGAGCTGGAAGGTCCGCTCCGAGACATCGTTGCAGACGCAATAGCCCGCGACATGGGCGAGCGCGTCGGCCTCTTCGACATAGGAGGCGCGCGAGCCGATGACGACGGCGAGTTCCACCTCCCAATCCGTCTTTACCGACCGCTTGGGTATAACGACGTCGTCGTAGGGCCCGACGATGCAAGAGGGGGCCTTGTTGAAAAGGATCGGCTCCTTCGGGATCGGCATGTTCGATTCGGCAGCGTGATCGGCGTAGTTGAGGCCCACCGCGATGAAATTGCCGACTTTGCCGACGCAGGCGCCGAGGCGCGGCTTGCCGCGCGCGAGGGGAAGCGTTTCCGGCTCGATTTTGCTCAGGCGCTTCAAACTTCTCGGCGAAAGCGCATCGCCGGAGATGTCGGGCACGACTTCGCTGAGGTCGCGGATCTTGCCGGCCCCGTCGATCAGGCCGGGCTTCTCCTTGCCGGGCGCCCCGTATCGAACCAGCTTCATCGTCCCCCCTCGATTTTTTGAGCCGCCGACCGTCCCGGCGGGCGAGCCTTATCCGATATTGGCCCCCTCGCAAACCGTCGCAGAGCCGACGATGCCTTGCGCAACGAAAAAATCGGGCGGGGACTGGCGCTTTATACTTTAGGTTAATTGACAGTGACGGCGATGCACGGTCAGCGTCCAAAAAGTTGTCACGATATTGTTACATGCGCCCAACTGGGGTCGCGGCGAGCGGGGACATTTTGCTCGAAAACGCGGGGCCGTTGGTTACAGGGGAGGAAGTCTTGGTGATTGCTTCCTCCCGACAATTGGTCAAGTCCGCGCGCTCAATCGGGGCGTGGAAGGTGCCTCCGCGAGAAGGGTCGGGTTTGTCCCCTTGTCCGCGGGAAAGTGAAGCTGCTGACAGTCGCGAATTTTAGACATCGGGTGCGATCGAAGCTTTAGTCGGGCCTATCCAACCACCATTTCTCCGACGCGAACCAAAATCGCTGGGTTTCGTTTGAAATTTCGCCAGAGTCTCTCTGCCACCATGTACAAACCTTCTTTTTGTGAAAAGTCTACGCCATGTCCGATCAAGAGAGAATTGCATTATTCATAGATGGCGCAAATCTTTATGCCAGCGCCAAGTCGTTGGGCTTCGATATCGACTACAAGCGGCTGCTGAAGGAGTTTCAGTCCAAGGGTAGGCTGATCCGCGCTTTCTATTACACCGCTTTGGTGGACGATCAGGAATATTCCTCGATACGCCCGCTGGTCGATTGGCTCGACTACAACGGCTACGCAGTGGTGACGAAGCCCGCAAAGGAGTTCGTGGATTCGACCGGCCGACGCAAGGTCAAGGGCAACATGGACATCGAACTCGCCGTAGCGGCGATGGAGATGGCTCAGCACATCGACCACATGGTGCTGTTTTCCGGCGACGGGGATTTCCGCTCGCTCGTGGAAGCGGTCCAGCGCAAGGGAGTGAGGGTCTCCGTCGTGTCGACGGTTTCCACGCAGCCTTCGATGGTCGCCGATGAATTGCGCCGGCAGGCGGACGAGTTCGTCGATCTGACCTCGCTGATGCCGCGCATCGGGCGCGACCCCGGCGAGCGGCCAGTGCGCGCCGCCCATCCTCATCCCGCGCGGGTCGCGCAGGTCGCCTATCCCTCGAACGCCCAGCCCGTGGAAACGGTCGGGGGCGGCTAATTGCGGATGGCGTTCGACGCGGGCCCGCCGCGGGACTGCCAGGCGTGTCCGCGCCTGGCGGAGTTCCGTGCGGCCAATCGGGCCGAGCACCCCGAATGGTCGAATGCGCCGGTCGAGTCCTTCGGCGGGGCCGGCGCGGGGTTGCTGATCGTCGGCCTCGCGCCGGGCCTTCGCGGGGCAAACCGCACAGGGCGCCCGTTCACGGGCGATTACGCTGGCGACCTCCTCTATGCGACGCTGAGCGAACTCGGCCTCGCGAGCGGCAGCTACGAGCGGCGTGCAGACGACGGCCTGCGCCTCGTGGATTGCGCAATCGCCAACGCGGTGCGCTGCGTTCCCCCGCAGAACAAGCCGACCCCGCAGGAAATGGTGTCCTGCCGCCCCTACCTGGAGCGCGCAATTGCCGCTTTGCCGAGGCTGAAGGCGATCGTCGCGCTCGGCCGCATCGCGCACGAAAGTACGCTGCGCGCGCTGGGGCTAAGGCTCGCAGCCTACCCCTTCGCCCATGGCGCGCGCCATGCGCTGCCTGGCGGTTCGCCGGCGCTGTTCGATAGCTATCATTGCTCGCGCTACAACACGAACACGGGCGTGCTGACGCCGGACATGTTTCGCGAGGTGCTTCGCGGGGCGCGGGACTTTCTAAAAAATTAGTAGGGCGACGCGCTCACGATGCCGACGCGACCTCGCGCTTGGGGGCGCCATGCGTGTTGGGGATTTTGTCGGCGAAGGCGCTCACGAAATCCGCATTGTGATCGCCATCGCCCTCGGACGTCATCAGAGACTGATCGACATAGTTGGCGCCCGCCTTGTCGGCGAGCACGCGGCGCAGGATCGCGCGATAGCGCGTCGCCAGCCTTAACCAGTTCGCCGCGACTATCGCGAAGTCGAGCGCGCGCCAGGGATAGAAGACGAGCGGGTTGACGACCGGTAGCCCCTGGCGCCGCTGGGTTCGGATTTTGCGCCTGACATAGCCGAACTGCAGGGGATGCACGCCCTCGATCCGCGACGAGCCGGAGAACACCGTCATCGCATCGACGATCTTGCGCGGATTGAGCCCGCTTGCGACCGCGCGGCGCAGCACCGTCTCGACATGGTCGTCGGAATAATATCGCGCCCATGCGTCGCGATAGACGCCGCGCCAGGTATCCGCGGACATGACGGGATGCGCGGTGCAGACATGTTCGAGATCGTATTTGTTCATGTCGGGGTCCATCGGAACCCCCTTGAGGTAAAGGGTCTTGTGATCCTCGGAGCCGGGCAGGGGGGTAAGGAAGAAGAACTCCAGGATGTCGATCGGCAATTCGCGCTTGATGATCTCGATGTCACGCGCGATCGTCTCGGGTGTATCTGTGGGGAAGCCAAGGATATAACCCGCCCAGGTCATCACCTTCACCCGCCGCCACGCTTGCAGCATGTCGCGATATTCCCAAATCTTGTTCTGCCGCTTCTTCGCGTTGAGCAGCGACTCCGGATTTATGTTCTCGAGGCCGATGAACACAGCGTTGCAACCCGCACGGGCCGCCTTCTCGATGAAGCCGGGAATCTTGTGGCAGAGCGTGTCGACCTGCAGCAACAGCCGGATCTTGAAGCCCTTCTGTTCGCGCAGCTCGATCAGGCGATCGAGGATCGGCTCCCAGTTGCGGTTGCGCGCGAAATTGTCGTCGGTGACGAAAAAGCGCGTCACCCCCTGCGCGGCATTGGCGCGCACGATTTCCTCGACGTCGTCGGCGGTACGGTAGCGGGACTTGCGCCCCTGGACGTTGATGATCGTGCAGAAGCTGCACTGGAATGGGCAGCCCCGGCCCGCGTCGAAGCTGGTGTAGTGCCCGGCGACGCGGTTGACGACAGTGCGCGGCAGCACCGGGATCGCGGCGGCGGCCATGTCCGGCATTTCGGCGAGATGGTTGTAGACTGGCTTGGGCGAACCGGCGTCGATGTCGCGCAGGAAGTCGGCCAGCCGGCCTTCCCCTTCGCCGGCGTAGAGGATCATTCCGAGCGCCTGCGCCTCCTTCAGGTCCGGCGGCAGTTCAGGCAGCATGGAGATGCATCCCGACACATGAAATCCGCCGACGGCGACGGTGACGCCGCGCGCGCGAAACTGGCGCCCGATATCCAGCGCCCGCGGAAACTGGTTCGACTGCACGCCGACAAGCGCGACGAAGCCGCTCCCGGCAGATTTGATCCGTCTGGAGATTGCGGGAATGTCGAGGACCGTGTTGCACTCGTCGTAGACTTCGGTCTCGATCTCGACTTCAGGCCCAAGCGCGCTATCGCTCGCGCAGTCGGCGAGCAACCCGTAGACGCTGGCGAGGCTGTTCGAGGGGATCGTGGAGCGGCGCCACTGGATGACGTAGCCGTCGTCGTCATAGTGCGACGGCTTGATCAGAACGATCAGAAACTTTCGCCGGCCCATCCCCCAACCCCGCAACGCCGCGCGCCGCGCCGGCGCCCGAGGAATCCGAGGGCATGACTTTGGCCTTTGGCCGGGCTTTGCGCAAGCCGGACGCCGCGGCGTCCTCCGGTAATCCCGGAAACCGCTCGGACTTCATCACAATTATGTCAGCCGCGCGGCGATTGCTCGGCCCGGGCGGCGGTCCCATATCGGGGAGCCTAAGTTCGAAGTTTGGCCCCTATCGGAGGAATGCGGACCGTGACAGCGCACAAGACATCCAACGACCTCAAATCCAACGCCAAATCGGCTTCGATCGAGCTGCTTAACGCGCGCCTCGCCGATTCCATAGATCTCGCTTTGGCGACCAAGCAGGCGCACTGGAACCTGCGAGGGCCGCAATTCATCGCGATCCATGAAATGATCGACGGCTTTCGCGGGGAAATCGACGGCCACGTCGACACCATTGCCGAGCGCGTCGTTCAACTCGGCGGCGTTGCGCTGGGGACGGTGCAGACCGTCGCGGCCGCATCGAAACTCGAAGCCTATCCCACCAATATTTCCTCCATCCCCGATCACCTCGCCGCGCTGACGAAGCGCTATGCGAAAGTCGCCAATTCCGTCCGCGCCGGCATCGACTCGAGTTCGGAAGTCGGCGACGCCGACACCGCCGATATTTTGACGGCTTATTCCCGCGATCTCGACAAAGCCCTTTGGTTCCTTGAGGCCCACGCGGGATAGTCGGCGCGCTGCCGGGGGTTTCCTTTGACGTCGCGCGGCTCTTCAGCCAGTCTCGGCTGAGATCCGCGAGGCGAAGGGAACTCCGATGAGCGCACGCACATTCGGGCATATCGACGGCGCGCCGGTGATGGAGGTCGAGATCGCCTCTGAGGCAGGCGCGCACGCAAAAATCCTGTCTTGGGGCGCGGTGCTGCGCGACCTCGTCGTACCCACATCGTCGGGCCGGCAGCGGGTAACGCTCGGCCTCAACTCGATCGAGGACTATGTCGCGCACTCCCCGAGTTTCGGCGCGGTGCCCGGACGCTTCGCCAACCGCATCGCGAATGGACGCTTCACGCTCGACGGCGCGACCTACGAGCTCGCGCGCAAGCCGGGAGAAAAGCACACCCTGCACGGCGGCCCCAAGGGCTTCGGCAAGCGCATCTGGAAACTCGGCGAGCACACGAAATCCGCGGTGACCTTGACGCTGGACTCGCCCGACGGCGAGGCCGGCTTTCCCGGCAACCTCGCCGCAACCTGCGTCTACAAACTTCTTGATCCGGCGACGCTGCGCGTCGAACTGACCGCGACCTGCGACCGGCCAACGGTCGTCAATCTTACCCAGCACGCCTATTTCAATCTCGACGGATCTCCCGACGTGCTCGACCACGAACTCCTGCTGGCGTGCGACTTCTATACCCCGAGCGACGCAGAATTGATTCCGACCGGCGAAATCCGCGCCGTCGCGGGCACGCCTTTCGACTTCCGCGAGGCGCGCACGATCCGCAACGCTTCAGGGCAAACCTACGACACCAATTTCGTCGCCGCCCTCGCGCGAGGGCCCGATGGCCTCGCGCGCGTCGCCACGCTGCGCTCGCCCAGGAACGGGTTGAGTTTGGAACTGCACAGCACCGAGCCGGGCGTGCAGGTCTATGACGCCGCCAAGCTCAATTGTCCGGTCCCCGGCCTGGACGGCGCGCGCTACGGCGCGCACGCCGGCCTTTGCCTGGAGCCCCAGGCGTTTCCGGATTCGCCGAACCGGCGCCATTTCACCGACTGCGTGCTTCGCCCGGGAAGCGAATACCGCCACGTCAGCGAGTTCCGCTTCGGCTGAGCGTTTCCGCTCACTCCCGTCCGAGGCTTTCGCCGGGACCGGCTTCCGCGAGCGCCTTGCCGACTTCGAGGCCGAGATCGTCCATCGTCGTTTGCTCGCGCACCGAGAGGTCCTCGCCCTTGGCCTGACGCTCCGCCTGCTCGGGCGAACGGGCGACGTTGATGGTGATGTGGGCCTCGACCTCGGGATGCAGATGCACCGGCGTCTTGTGCAGGCCCAGCGCCTTGATCGGTTGCAGCAGCGACACGTGATTGCGGTGAACGGGGAAGCCGACCGCCGCAGTGATCGCGTCGGCGATGTCGCGCGCGGAGACCGAGCCGTAGAGTTGCCCGGTCTCGCCGGCCTGGCGGATGATGACGTAGCTCTGACCGTCGATCTTGGTCGATTTGCCCGCCGCGTCCGCCTTCAGCTCGCTGTTGCGCTGTTCGAGTTCGGCGCGCTGGCCTTCGAACTTCTTCTTGTTCGCTTCGGTCGCGCGCAGGGCCTTGCCGCGCGGAAGCAGAAAATTGCGCGCAAACCCGTCCTTGACGCGCACCGTCTCGCCCATGTGGCCGAGCCTGCCGACGCGCTCCAACAAAATCACTTCCATCGTAGTCTCCTTATGATCTTCGGTTTTCAGGGTTAAGGTCGAAACGGACGGGCCGCCGCGCGCGTGCGCAGAGCCGCAAAGCTCTCGATCAGGCCGATGATCGCGATTGCGGGGAAAACCCATAGGGGCGCGACGAAGCACGCGAGATAAAGCGCGGCGATCAGAACAGGGCGTCCCTGCGCACGGCGGGACAGCGCATGCAGGACCGCGAGGCCCTGCAAAACATAGACGACGCCAAAGGCGCCGACGAAAACGGCGGCGAACTGGCTAGCGGGCGCGGGCGCGACCAGCCAGGTCGCAAGCGCCGCGAGCGCCACGCCGACGACCGCGGGCGGCACGACGAGCGAGGTCGGCACGTCCGGCCAGGGGCGATTGAGCCGCAGCGAAGTCTGGGCCGAGCGAGCCGCCGCATAAAGATTTACGATGAACATCAGCGTCGTCGAGGCGGAGAACAACGCTGGAAAGTACTTGACGACGAATTCCGAGACGTCATCGAGCGTGAGATCCTCGGGCAGGCGCGCGGCGCCGCTGGACCAGTCTTCGAGGCGCGGGCGCAACATTTCGGCGAACGCCGCCGCGCCCTTTTCGTAGCCTGCGTAGTTGATAATCAGCCAGACGAGCGCGCCGACGCTGATCGCAATGCCGATCGCCGCCGCTGCGACGACAAGCGCGCCGACGCTGGCGCGGACGGGCGGCTCGGGGTCGTTCGGCCGACGGACAAAGCGAAGATCGCGAAGGTTCGCGAATGAGGCCAGCGCCCAGCCGGGCAGGGCGACGGTCAGGGCGATCAGCAGTCCAAACACGGGCGCAACCGCGCCCGCAACAAGGGCGCTGGCGACGCCCATCGCGATCGCCCCGACGTCGATGCCCCAGCCGAGCGTGGCGATCATGACCGGTAGCGGCGCGAGATAGGCGAGCGCGACCGCCATCGCGGTGCCTTGCACCGTGACGATGAAGAGCAGGGCCGAGGCAAGCCCCGCACCGAGCGCTATGGCGAGTCGGTTCCACATCTGGCGAACGCTGTCCCGCAACTTGGGCGGTTAGAGCAAGTCCCGCGAGGGCCCCGCCCAACTCGTCGCCCGCGCGGGATGCGCGGGCGACGTATTTTCACACGGGCGCGAGGGACGCCCGGGGCAGTCTACCGAATGACGTAAGGCAGCAGTCCGAGGAACCGGGCGCGCTTGATGGCCGTGGCGAGTTCGCGCTGCTTGATCGCCGAAACAGCCGTGATGCGCGAGGGCACGATCTTGCCGCGCTCGGAAATGTAACGCGAGAGCACGCGCGTGTCCTTGTAGTCGATCTTCGGCGCATTCGGGCCCGTGAACGGGCAGGACTTGCGGCGGCGGAAGAAGGGGCGGCGGGGGGCGGTCGACATCAGAAAGCTCCGATCTGGGCGTCGTCACGCGGGCGGCGCGGGGGACGGTCGGGACGATCGCCGCGATCCGGGCGGTCGCCACGGTCAGGACGATCGCCGCGCGGACCGCGCGGGCCGCGCTCCTCGCGATCGCCATCGTCGCGCTTGCGCAGCATCGCGGACGGGCCTGCCTCATGCTCGTCGACGCGTAATGTGAGGAAGCGTATGACGTCCTCGTTGAGGCCGAGCTGGCGCTCGAGCTCGACGATCGCCGACGGCGGGGCGTCGATGTTGAGCAGGGTGAAATAGGCCTTGCGGTTCTTCTTGATTCGGAACGCGAGGGATTTGAGGCCCCAGGCCTCGACCTTGGACACTGACCCGCCTTGCGCGGCGATCAGCGCCTTGAATTGTTCCGTCAGCGCTTCGACCTGCGGCGCCGTCACGTCCTGACGCGCCATGAAGACATGCTCGTAAAGAGCCATGGATGAGCCTTTCCCTTTGCTTTCGAAGACGCGTCCCACGCTGAGCCCTTCGAGCCCAGGAAAGGCTCGAACCGGATTCGTCGAAGGCGGGAACACGGGAAGACGGGCGCTTAATCCCTGCCGGCGGGCGATTTTCACCGCACCCCGGCCTTCCGTTCAGCCCCCAGCAGGACGCCTCGAAGAGGCGCGCTTATACGCGAGACGCACCAAAGCGCAAGGGAAATTTGAGGGGAAAAGCCGCGGTCGTCACCCCGCCCCGATCCTCGCGCCGAGGCCAGCTCGCTCGCGCGCGATCTCCTGCACCGCGCTCCAGTCGCGGTTCGCCATGCCCTTGGCGATGCCATCTTCAAGCTTGCCCGCGATGACATCGGCGATATCGACCGGGCAGTTTACGGAAGCGGCGGCGTCGCGGATGAGCCGCACGTCCTTCAACCCGGTCGTCATTGCAAACCCGTTTTCACTGTTGTCATCGCGCCGGTTCATCCGCTCGGCGTAGCCTTTCAGGCCGGGCGCGGCGAACGCCAGCTGGAAAAACATCCCGAGGGCTTCGCGAGAGGCGCCGAGAGCTTCGGCGAGGGTGTAGCACTCGCTCATCGCCTCGAGCTGCGCCGCCAGAAAGAAGTTGATGCAGAGCTTCTGACTGTTGGCGACGCCCGCCGGGCCGGGCAGGGGCACGATCCGCGTCGTGAAGGCGCGGCACGCGGATTCCACGTCGCCGAAGGCGCTCGCATCGCCGGCGATAAACTGCACGAGCTCGCCTTTGGCCGCGGCGTCCGGGCGGCCGACGACAGGGCCGGAGACATAGCGGCTCCCGTGCGCCCCGTGCAGCGCCTGCAGGCGATTGCCGAAGGCGGGCGAGATCGTCGTCACGCAGAGATGGATCGCGTTCGGCTTCATCGCCGCGAGCGCCGAGCTTCCGTCATGGAAAACCGCCTCGATCGACTTGTCGTCGAGAAAGCTGGTGATCACGAGATCCGCGCCCCTGATCGCGCTTACAGCGTCAGCGGCGACGGAGGCGCCCAAATCCAAAAGCGGCTTGGCCTTCTCCGGACTGCGGTTCCAGACAGTGAGGGAATGATCGCCCTTGAGGGCAAGGCGAGACGCCATGCCGGACCCCATGCGGCCGAGGCCAAGGAATGCGATCTTCATATCGATCCTCCCTTCTCGAAGCTTGCGTCCGCGAACCCTATGACGCGCGAGGTGCGCCCTCAATGGGCGCGGCGAAACTCAGCACGCGGTCGGTCGGAAAATCGTAGAGCTTGCCGGTCTGGACCCATTCGGGCGAGCACAGCTCGACGATCTTCGGCGCAATGTCATCGGGCGTCTTCAGCGTCATCGGGTCTTCGCCGGGCATGGCGCTGGCGCGCATGCGCGTGCGCAATGGCCCCGGATTGACCAGCATCACGCGAATTTGAGATGTGTTGATCGTCTCCGCGGCATAGGTCCGCGCCAGCGCATCGAGCGCGGCCTTCGAGGCGGCATAGGGGCCCCAATAGGCGCGAAGTTCGGCGCGGCTCGCTGCGGCTGAGGTCAGGAACACGACGCGCCCGGCGGGCGAGCGCCGCAGCAGCGGATCGAGCGAGCGGATCAGGCGCCAGTTGGCGGTGACGTTGACCGCCATGACGTCGTCCCAGGATTTGGGGTCGACGTGGTGGAGCGGCGTGATCGGGCCGAGAATCCCGGCGTTGCCGACGAGCGCGTCGACGCGGCCCCAGCGGCGATAAAGCGCCTCGCCGAGTCGGTCGAGCGCAGCGTAATCCTTGAGGTCGCAGGGAACGAGGGTAGCGGAATCCTGCACGCCGGGCCGCAGCGCGCGGATCGCATCGTCGAGTTCCTCGAGCGCGCCCTGGGTGCGTGCGAGGGCGACCACATGCCCGCCGGAGGCCGCCAGCGCGAGCGCGACCGCCCGGCCGATCCCGCGTGAGGCGCCAGTGACGACAGCGATGCGCCCTTCCGTCGAACTCATTGCGCTTTCCTCGAACGCCACAGGCCCGAACGCGGGCTCGCAATCCGGGCCTAGCAGCATCCGCGGCGCGAATCCACGCTTGGCCCTCGTTTGGCTTCCGTCGCGCCGGGCCAGCAGTTTCCCATGGCCGGCCGCTCGTGTAGTGTCGGCGATTGGGATATCGCTTCAAATTATTAGAATGTGACCACTATTCCGCGCGGCGCGCGGATGGTAGCACAGCATTGTAGGCTCCGTGGACGCGGATCGGGGGGATTTCATGTCGGGCGGCAAGGACGAAACAGCGGAGGCGAAAACCGTGACGCGAGCCGATCTCTCGGAGACGGTTTATCGTCGCGTCGGTTTGTCGCGTTCGGAGTCGGCGGAACTCGTGCAGGCGTTTCTCGATGAGATCTGCGACGCCGCGGCGCGCGGGGAAACCGTGAAGCTCTCGTCGTTCGGCTCGTTCGTCGTCCGCTCGAAAAGTCAGCGCATCGGGCGCAATCCGAAGACCGGCGTCGAGGTGCCGATCTTGCCGCGCCGGGTGATGGTGTTCAAACCCTCGAACGTTCTGAAAGCGCGCATCAACGGCGGCGGCGAGGCCGCAGAGTCTTAAGGGGGCAGGGCGCCGCCCTGCCGATCCGCGATGGACAAGAGTCCCGACGCCTACCGCACCATCAGCGAAGTCGCTGTCAGCATGGATCTGCCGCAGCACGTGCTGCGTTTCTGGGAGACGCGCTTTCCCCAGATCAAGCCGCTGAAGCGCGGCGGCGGACGGCGCTACTACCGCCCCGAGGATGTCGAGCTGCTGCGCGCAATCAAGCGGCTGCTCTACGGCCACGGATATACGATCAAAGGCGTGCAGAAGATGCTGCGCGATCAGGGCATCCAGTCGGTGGTGCGGTCGGAGCCTGCCGCCAAGCCGGCGGAGGCGCCCGCGCCGGCGCCCCTCGCCGTGAGAGAGGCGAGGGTGGACCCCCCGATGGGCGAGCCCGTCGCGCCGGCGCTGAAGCCGAAGCCGGGGCTCGGCAAGAGCGAGGCCGCCCTGCTTCGGGCCCTGCTCATGGACCTGCGGGAAGCCGAGCGCCTGCTCGCTCAGGCGCGAGCGCACTGAAAGCGGCTTGCAATTTGTGCCGCGCGCGCATTGTCAGCGCGCGATCGCTTCCCTATAAGGGCGTCCGTCGGAGTGTAGCGCAGCCCGGTTAGCGCACTTGTCTGGGGGACAAGGGGTCGTGGGTTCGAATCCCGCCACTCCGACCATTCTCAACGGATTGAAAAGTCTGGCAAAGCCGAACGGCTTCACCAACATCTGCTTCGTAATCCTGATACAGCATACGGATGCGCATCGTCATATTCCCCGTGCTGCTGCTGATCGTCGCGGGGCTTGGCGCGCTGGGCGTCGCCGCATCCCCGCATGGACAGGAGGCCATCAACCTCAGCCCGAGCGGCGCCTACAGGGGCGAGGCGACGCTTTGCAACGAGTACGCCGCCTTCAACGCCGCCGGCGTCGCGGTGCCGACAAACAGGCAAATGTCGGACAGCTCCACAGGCGGGACGGCGTCCGGGTCCTGCCCGGTCCCCAGCTCGACTCCCCACGGCGCAGGAACCGAAGTCGCCGAGATCGCGTTCGACGAGCCGCCCAACGCGATCATCGGCGCCCAGGACCAGACGATCACGATCGCCGCGGGCGTCAACGATCCCAACTGGATCGGCTCGCTCAAAATCTGGTTCGAGGGAACCGCACTGACGGTCCCGTTCAATCAGCTCAAGAACGCCCGGACCGGATCGGTCGGCGTGAACGTCAATCTCATCGCGGCGGGCTACAACGGCCCCGCCACGCTTTGCGCGACCGCGATCCCGGTCAACGGCATGGAGACGACGTTCTGCGAGCGGTACTTCGTCCAGAACAATCCTTCCGGCGCCAATTATGTGGCGATCCCGCCCGGCCCAAACACCCTCTCGGCCCTCAACTACTACGCCGACGGTCTCAACGGGGACGACGATGCCTGCGATGGAAAGTCCGCCGCGCCCGCTTCGGCGCCCGTCAACGGTCACTGCGCCTGGGGCGCGGACATCATGGGGCATTTTGACTGGAGACATCACGGCGGCAACGTCCTGCCCGCCTATGGCGTCCTCAACGTCGCGCCGGACACCACCTACAACATGCCCGCGACCGCTTACAGGCCAACAGTCGTCTCGGCCCCGATGACCCTGCGCTCCGCGATCCCGGGAACGCAGTTCGCCATTTCCTCCGTGAAGCCGCAGGTCGGCGTCACCACCGGCGGATGGCGGCTGCCCGTCAACCTTCTCCATATGGACGGATTCAGCTTCGGCACGGATCACATCAACTTCTGGATCAACGGCGGCGCGCCCTGGTCCTTGAACTCGACGCCCTATAGCGCGTGGTTCTCAAATTGCTCCTGGGCGGACGATGCGGGAAGCGCGGGCGCCAGCGCCAGCTTTGGCGTCGGCGGAGGAATCCGCGCCGCCGGCGAAATCGGCAACAACAATATCGACATCACGGAGTGCACATCGAACGCGGCGGGCCTTGGGGGCGGCGGCGTTCGCCTGTGGCGCAACTTCACCGGTTACTATTCCTCGATCGCGATCTGGTTCTCGGATCTTCGCTTCAGCAACAGCCGCTTCTTTCACTTCACCGCGATCCAGAACTCCATCAAGTACTATACGCAAGCCTTCACGACCGGGCCGGGAGGAACGGCGATGACCGTCGTGAGCTATGATCCCAGCTTCACCGGCAAGCTCGACCTCTGCCAGAACGTGTCGTGCGCCGGATTTGGCGGCACGCAGACCGCGACCTGCTCGCCTTGCGGCGTGATCTACGTGTCGGGCGTGACGGGCATCGGCAAGCAGAACTATACCGGCGCCGGCAATCCGGCGTTTTCGGAAATCTGCTGGCTTTCGGCAGAGCAGGGCGCGTCGCAGACCGCCGCGAGGTTCACTCAGGTCCGCGCCGCGAGCGGCGTTGCGTCCTTCCGGACGCCTCAGGCCGGTTGCGACACGCTCCAGACGACCGCATACAATCCGGCTTCCAACAACGGCTGCTCGTGTTACGTCGTCTTGCTCGTGAAGCCGTTCTCTTCGGGCCCGGCTCCGATCGCGGGCGACCAATTCGTCGCCCTCCACTCCGACCACCCCGACGGCCCCGAGCATGGCAATGGTCCGCCGGACGATCCCGGCTCGTGGAACGTCTACGGCCAGTTCGTCCAAATCTACGGCGGGTCCTTCGACTGGCTTACGCAGGGCTGCCAGCCCTGCGGGAACTATTCCGCGGCGGACGGCGTCACAACCAGCGGGACGCGCTACACGATCGCGGGCAGGGGCGCGCCCGCCCTGCAGGTCAACGATTTTATCTGGTTGACGGGAGCCGGGCCGCAAAGCTGGCAATCCCTTCAGGTCCTCGACAAGGCCTCGCCGACGAGCGGGACTTTGGCTGGCCGGTACACCGCGAGTCCGACGCTATTTGCCGTGAACGGGTTCACGGCGCCGCTCAGTTCAGCCAACACTTACACAACGGCATTTGATGGGGCGACCTATTTCGCCAACGCGGCGCCCAACGGATCGGCGATCAATTTTGTCCTTAAAGGCGCGGCGAAATCGGCGACCATCACCGATATGTCGGTATGTGTGCAAAGCTCGGCTCAGGACTGCACGGCGATTCCCACGCGCGTAACCTTTAACGGAGGTCAGACCGGCTGCTCAGGCTCCCGGTGCGGCGCGACCCCGGACATCGCCACCGACTATGTCCCGATCCGCTTTCCCGCGAATTCGACCCTTCTTGTCCGCATCCAGGGCGCCTCCAACTCGTATTACAAGAACGGCGTTGCCAACACGACCAGCTATTCCTGCGCGACGGGCGTTGGCGTCAACGCCATGGCGAAAACCCTTGACTGCACGCCAATTGTGAACGCGGATCAGGTTATTTCCGTAGAAAGCATCAACGTCGTCCCGCCGCGGGCGCTGGACGTTTCCGAGCCAAGCGCATGGCGGAAAGTCAAGTCTGCGCAGTTCATGCTCGTAGAGTCTGTGATCGACAGCTACAATCTGATCCCCGGCAGCCGATGGCTCTGGGCTTCCGGACAGAACTACACGATTGTTCAATCGACCATAGTGAACTCCGCCGGCATGGTCTGGAACAATAGCCCAAGGTGCACGGGCAACGGCTGGGGTCTCGACATGGGCGTCTTCGACTCGATCTGGCCTGGAGTCAGCTATTGCAGCGGCCCGGCCGGCGCCAACCAGCTCCTGCCGGGGCTCTCCGCCAACAACAATGTCTTCATGTCCGCCACGGGCGCCTTCGGCTCGAACCGCGTGGTCAACGCCGGCCTCACGTTCGCCGACGGAAGCGCGCTCGACACGACGGCGAATTTCCGCCCGACCGGCCGAACGCTGACGACGACGCTGGCCGGCAACCCCTCGCGCGGCGGGTGCCCGATCTTCCCGGTCGATCTCTACGGCAAACCGATACCGTGCTCAGGCGGCCTTGTCGGGGCCGCGCAGTGACTGCGGATGGCGCGGAACGGGCAGGGTAGGCCGGCGGGATTGGAGGCGCCGCCGCGTTGGCCCGCCTCGACTTTGGCGGCGCAGTCTGCCATTTTTGGCTCCCCTCGATAGGAAAACGGCGCCGCTTCGGTACGGCGACTTCAATAGGTCGCGATTCCGTTGCGGCTTGGAGGCGTTCGCGAACTTCGGAGGGTGAGATGCGGTTTCCTGCGCTTGCATTGGCTGTCTTTTGTTCGGCGCTGCCTGTATGCGCCCGCGCGGACACTGTCGATGTCTCCGACGACCACGGCGGCAGCGTCGCCGAATACGATGCCCATTGGGCGGACCTGGCCTCGCGCGGCGCGAGCGTGAGGATCGTCGGGCCCTGCCAGTCCGCCTGTACGGTTCTGCTGGGTCATATTCCCCGCAGCCGGATTTGCGTGACCCCGGAGGCCTCGTTCGGGTTCCATCTCGCGCACCTGGATTCGGCGACGCACACATTGTGGAACGCGTATCAGCCGGACATACGCGCATGGATCAATGCGCACGGGGGGCTCACGCACGAATTCATCTGGATGCGCGCGCCCGATATTTTCCGCTATTTCAAGAAGTGCTAGGTCCATGGGATCGCTCGGGTACGCGCCTCCCATTGGGATGGGGTTGGGCGTAGGGCCGTTCCGATGTGCTTCGCGTGAGCACCGGCGCAGTGCGACCGCTTGCAAGCTCACTAAATTGGAAAGGCTAAATGCGCTGTCAGCGCAATGCAGAAATGGCGCTTTCCGCGCAAAGTTGAAATGACACCCCGCGCCGCTGCCAAGTCGTGAGGGCGCGCGGTCGCGCAGCCCCAACAAG
>Ga0182030_10011284_pt1 | contig 18038 bp, 10 predicted proteins | sample 812S3MmetaG_FD_121299 | JGI IMG/M metagenome (GOLD analysis project Ga0182030, IMG submission 121299) | Permafrost microbial communities from Stordalen Mire, Sweden - 812S3M metaG (Illumina Assembly) | ecosystem: Environmental > Terrestrial > Soil > Wetlands > Permafrost | place: Sweden...
GAGATCATGATCGCGCCGGTCTCGGTCTGCCACCAGGTGTCCACAATAGGACAGCGGTTTTGGCCGATCACTTCGCGGTACCACATCCAGGCTTCCGGGTTGATCGGCTCGCCGACGGTGCCGAGAAGGCGCAGGGAGCTGAGATCGTGCTTGGCGGGCCATTGGGTGCCCCATTTCATAAAGGCGCGGATGGCAGTCGGCGCGGTGTAGAGGATGCTCACGCGGTACTTGGCGACCATGTGCCAAAAGCGGTCCGGCTCGGGGAAATTGGGCGCGCCCTCGTACATGAAAGTAGTTGCGCCGTTGGCCAGCGGGCCATACACCACGTAGCTGTGGCCGGTGACCCAGCCGACATCGGCGGTACACCAATACACATCCTCGGGGCGGAGATCGAAGATGAGTCGCGTCGTGAGTTTGGCGCTGAGCAGCCAGCCGGCGGTCGTGTGCAGGATGCCCTTGGGCTTGCCGGTCGAGCCGCTAGTGTAAAGTATAAAAAGCGGGGCTTCGCTGTCCATTTCCGCCGCTGGGCAATCGGCGGAGACGTATTCCAACTCGCGGTGCCACCAGAGGTCGCGGCCTTCCTGGACGTGGATGTCGTTGCGGGCGCGGCGCAGGACGATGACGTAGCGCACGGTGGCGGCGAGGAGGCGGCCGGCGGCGTCTTTGAGAAGGAGCGCCTCGTCCACATTCTTCTTCAGCGGGACGATGCTGCCCCGGCGGAACCCGCCGTCGGCGGTGATGACGAGTTTTGCGTGGCAGTCGAAAATGCGGTCGGCCACGGATTGGGCGCTGAAACCGCCAAAGACAACCGAATGAACGGCGCCAATGCGGGCGCAGGCGAGCATGGCTATTGCGGCTTCCGGAACCATCGGCAGGTAAATGATGACGCGGTCACCCTTCTGGATGCCGCGCCGTTTGAGGACGTTGGCAAAGAGGCAGACTTCGCGATGAAGTTGCTGATAGGTGAGCGTGCGCTCTTCGCCGGCCTGGCCGGGGCCGGCGGGTTCGCCTTCCCAAATCAAGGCCGCCTTATTGGCTGTCGGAGTGCCGAGATGCCGGTCCAGACAATTATAGCTGGCATTGAGCCGGCCGCCGACAAACCACTTGGCATCCGGCAATTTCCATTGGAGGACTTTCTTCCACGGCTTGAACCAGACCAGTTCGGCGCGTGCCTGGCGACCCCAGAAGGCGGCGGGGCGCTGGATGGATTCGCGGTAGAGTTTGCGATACTGGGCCAGGGAGCGGATGTGGGCGCGCGCGGAAAAAGACTCCGGCGGCGGGAACACGCGTTCCTCGCCGGGCGCGGCGGCAGGGTGGGAGGAATTGCCCTCGCCAAAAGCATGGAGGGCGGAGCCTATGGTGGTGGTATCAGACAAATTCTCAGACATGGAAGAAGGTAGCGTATGAGTGACATTCTGTCGAGTGGAAGAGGACTGATCGGTCCTATCCGACTGATCGGTCGCATCGGGCCAATGCAAAGCCCCCTGCCGTCGCGGCTCGCAAAAAGTGTTTTCAGTTGGGCCGGGATTGCGCACCATGCCCTTCTGAAAAAGTTCTCGTTCAACCACGGTTCGGCGGTCCGCTATTCGCTGGCGGCGGGCGGCGGACTTTTGTTGAGCGCGGCCTTTCCCAATTTCGGCCTGGCAGGGGCAGCGGGGGCGGCGTGGGTTGCGCCCGGACTGATTTTGTTCAGCGCGCTGGGCTGCGGCGGCGGGCGCGCGTTCCGGCTGGGGTTCGCGGGCGGGCTGGCGCATTTTTTGAGTTCGCTCTACTGGTTGCTGGCCATACCGTACACTTTTCACGGCATCCCAATCGCCCCCGGCGCCGGCTGGCTTTCTTTGAGCGCGTATTGCGCGCTGTTTCCCGCGCTGTGGGTCTGGCTTTGCTGGAGGATTTCCCCGTCTCGCGCGGGCGCGGAGATTGCGCCGGCGGAGGCGGAAACGGGATCGAGCCGGACGCTCGACGCTACAACATACCGGGCGGCGGTGGACAGGTTTCTTGTCGCGGGGCGGCTGGCGCGGGGAGTTTGGTTTTTTGAGTGCGCGTTAATCTGGGTGGCGCTGGAAATGGCGCGCGGCCGGTTGTTGACAGGCTTTCCGTGGAACTTCGTGGGCGCGTCGCAATTTAAAATGTTGCCGCTGATTCAAATCGCGTCGGTGACAGGGGTTTACGGGGTGTCGTTCCTGGTGGTCTGGATGTCGGTGGCGCTGGTGAGTGCGCTGCTGGCTTTGACGCGCAAGCCGCAATTGGGAGCATGGGGCGAAGCGGGTTTGCCCCTGCTGTCCGTGGCGCTGCTGGCCAGTTTTGGCAAGGTCAAAGTGGCGAATATCGAGACCGCCCCCGGGCTGCTTAATGTGGCGCTGGTGCAGCCGTCCTTTGCCCAGACCGTAATCTGGGACGAGGCCGAGGATGAAACTCGATTCAAGCAGATGATCGCGCTGTCCGAGTCGGCGCTGGCGGATAAATCGAGCCGGTTGCTGATCTGGCCGGAAGGGGCAATTTCGGCCTTAACTCGGGAACACCTGGCCGCGCTGGCCGGGCTGACGGCGCGGCACGGCGTCTGGCTTCTGGCCACGGTGGACCTGGCGGAGACGGCGGCCGGGGGCCGCACGGAGTATTTCAACAGCAGCATCCTGATCAATCCCGAGGGCGACGTGACGGGAATATATCACAAGCGGCGGCTGGTGATTTTTGGGGAATATGTTCCGCGGTGGCTGGCGCTCTTGAAATGGGTCACGCCGATTGGGGATGGGTTCACGCCCGGAAAGGAGTCGGCGCAATTCGCGATGAAGAATCCGGACGCGCGGTTTTCCCCGTTGATCTGTTTTGAAGACATGTTTGGGGAGGAAGCGCGCGAGCACACTGCGCTTGACACTGATTTTCTCGTGAACCTGACCAACGACGGCTGGTTTGGGAACGGGGCGGCAGGCTGGCAACAGGCCGCCATGGCGGTTTTCCGCGCGGTGGAAAATGGCGTCCCGCTGGTGCGCTGCACGAACAACGGCCTGACTTGCTGGATTGACGCCCAGGGGCGGCTGCGCAAGATCTTTTCCGTCGCGGGCAATGTGTACGGGGCCGGTTTTATGACGGCGGACATTCCGTTGCGGTCGGCCGCCGAAGAGGGCCGCACGTTTTACAATCTGCACGGCGACTGGTTCGGCTGGGGATGTTGCGGGATGAGCCTCTGTTTTTGCGTGGGAAGCCTCTCACGGCGTCGGCGGGTGCCTTGAAGCCAGGCCCCTCTTGATCCTACTCTTACTCTTAATCCTAATCCTAATCTCTTCTTCCTGACAATGGAGATTAGGATTAAGAGTAATAAAGCTACAATTAGTGACTCATCAACTGCTCCACTTCATCCGGTTCGATGGGGATATTCTCCATCAGGTCGGCGTTGCCGCCATCGCGCACGAGGATGTTGTTTTCCAGGCGGATGCCAAACCCTTCTTCGCGGATGTAGATGGCCGGTTCGACGGTGAGCACCCAGCCAGCCTGGATGGGTTCCACCGTGATGGCCGAGTCATGCACGTCCAGTCCCAGCGGATGACCGGCGCCGTGCATGAAGTACTTGCGGAAGGCCTTGTTGTCGGGGTCTTGCCGCTTGATCTCCGCCAGGCTCAGCAACCTTAAGTCAACCAGCTCCTTTTCCACCAATTGATCCGCCTCTTTCTGCCAGTCACGCGGCAACTTCCCCGGCGTCGCTGCGCGGCTCAAGGCCCGCAGCACGCGCAACACCGCCTGGTACACCTGCTTTTGCCGCCGGGAAAATCGGCCGCTCACAGGAATCGTCCGCGTCATGTCGGCATTGTAGTTGGCGTAACTGGAGGCCACATCGAGCAGGAGCAACTGCCCTTTCCGGCAACGCTGGTCGTTCTGCGTGTAATGCAGCGCGCAGGCGTTCAGTCCCGATGCGATGATCGGGTTGTAGGCGAAACGGCCGCCCCGGCGGATGAACTCGTGGGAGAACTCGGCTTCCACCTCCATTTCTTCGACACCCGGTTTGACGAAACGGCAGACGCGCCGGAACCCGGCTTCGGTGATGTCGCAGGCCTTGCGGATCAGGGCGACTTCAAAATCCAACTTGACCGCGCGCAAGCGGTGCAGGAGCGGGGCCAGGCGGCGGTATTCGTGCAGGGGATAGCGTTCCTGAACGTCCTTGATGAAGCGGGCGTCGCGGGTTTGGACGACGATCTGCGCGCGAGTGTGCTCATTGGTATTGAGCCAGACGACGGAGCACTCGCACATCAGGCGGTGGAAGAGCGACGGGAAATCCGGCAGCCATTCCACCCGCTCCACCCCGGAAATTTCCCGCGCCTCCTCCTTGGTCAGCTTGTGGCCCTCCCAGGTTTCCAGGAGCGGATTGGGCTGGCGCAGGAACAATATCTCGCGCTGCTTCGGGTCGTGGGCGTCCGGATACAACAGCAGGAGGCTTTCCTCCTGTTCAATGCCTGTCAGATAAAAGAAGTCGGAGTTTTGTTGCAGCGGCAGCACAGCGTCGCCGTTGAGCGGGAGAACATCGTTGGCATTGAGAGCCGCCAGCGCATTGGGAGGCAGGCATTTGCTCAAATTGGCCCGGTTCAGCCGGAACAATTCCTTGTTGATCGGCGCGTATCGCATTGTGCGTTCATCCTGCCCGCTCCAGGTCCAATCTGCAATCCGTAATCCGTCCGGGCCATGCGGCTCCTTGGCAGGTGCATTCCGGTTCTTAATCCTAATCCTAATCTTAATCTTAATCTCTCCGAGTTAGATTAGGATTAAGATTAGGATTAGGAGTAAGGAAGGACCGGGCCGAAAGCAGCATGCCCCCCGCGTTCATTTGGCGCGATGCTGGAGGTAGGTGCTCCAGAGGTTGCTCTGAACGTAGAGCTCCAGCCAGACGCCGGGACGCAATTCATACAGGCCGGTCATAATGCCGGCTTTGTCCGGGTCCACGTCGGGTTCGAGCCGCGCGGAGAGGATTGTCAGAGGGGGATACGGCTCGGCGGGCAGGTGGTCGGCGCCCAGTTCGGCGGGGTAGGCGTCTTCCAAGAGCCAGCGGTTAAGGCGTATCAGGTCCTGGCCGCGCGGGTTCTGGCGGAGGAGTTCGCCGGTTTCGGGGTGCAGATGAACTTGTTGAAAACGGTTGGAATCGTAGATGGACGGCCCGGTGATAATGCGGTTGAGATTGGTCACCAGGATGGATTCCAGATAGGCGGGGCCGCCATTGGCAGGATGGGCCGCGTCCAAATTGTTGGTGAGGCCGGACTCGAGGAGGAATTTGGAAACGGGATCGGAGTTTGCCCGGACCTTCTTGACAAAGGCATCCACGTCCTGGATTTCGGCCGGGAGGAATTTGGAAAAGCCCGGCACGTTTTCGAAAAAGCCGGCGGCATTGTAACGGCGCAAGTACCAGGGCAAGGGCCAATAATCGGAGTCCGGCGCAATGACACTAATGGGTAGATGGCGGTCGTCGGGCGACGCCGCGGCCACGGCGTCCACTTTGGCTGTCAGTTCGAGGAGATTCGGCAGGGTTTGGGAATAGACCCAGGGGTTGCGCGGATCGGCCGAGTAGCGGGAGTTGATGGCGGACTGCCAGGCCTGGACGGCGAGTTGGGCCGCGCCTGTCGCTAATATAATACCGGCGGCGATTTTCAGCCGCCGCCCCATCAGGCCCGCCGTGAGCGCGGAGGCCCCGACGCCCGCCAGAAGAATCGCGCCGTGCCAAAAGCCCAGGGCGCTCCAGGGCGTCTTGTAGGGGAGCGCGGTGTAAATGGCCGCGAGGATGACGGTGTAAAGAAGAATGAAGCGCACGAGAGGTCGGCTTGCGCCGGGCAATTGGCGGCGGCCAAAGGCGGCGATGCCCGCGCCGACAGCCAGGAGCAGAATGAGGGCTTCGCTCCAAATCGGCCCGCCCGCACGGTGAAAGAACAAAAGGCGCTCCCAGTAAAAGCTCCATTCGTGAATATGAGGTGAAGCGCCTTTGACGCGCTGGAACCAAATCAGGTAGGTCCGCGCGGCGTCGAGCAGGCCGGCCGGGTTGGAAAAGAAGGAGGAAAACAGGAGCGCCGCGACGGCCAGCCAGACCAGGGCCGCAGCTGCAAGGTGGGCCGGATTGAAGAGCTTCTTGTCCAGGGGCGTTGCGGGCGCGGGAGGGCGGAGCCATTCGTTGAGGAGCAACGCGCCCATCACTGCGGCGATGTTGAAAATGAAGGTCTCTTTGGTGGCCTGCATCAACCCGAAGGCTGCACCGGTGAGAAGAATCCAAGCAATTTTTGCCGTTTGGCAATAGCGCCATCCCGATGCGAGGGCCAGAAAGCTAAAGAAGACGAAGAGTGTCTCGTGAATATAGTCGCGGCTGTAATAGACCATGACGGGCGAGACGGCGGTGAGGAGGGCGGCGGCGAGAGTGGCTTTCGGCCCGAGGCCGTCGGAGACGAGAAAGAGCAGCAGCACGAGGCCGACACCGAAAAGGGCGGTGAGGGAGCGGAGGCGGGCTTCAGAGAAGCGCGCGAAATTCCCGGCAAGGGTCAGTTTTTCCCAAACGAGGGTCGAGTAAGCGAGGGTGGGGCCGTGGAATTCGACAGGGTCGTAGCGGTATCCTGCTCCGTCCCACAAATTGCGGAATTTGATGGCGTTGACGGCTTCATCGTTGTGCATGGGCCGGCTGTCCAACTGGACGGTGCGCAGGCCCAAAGCAAGAAGGGCCGCGAGTAACAGCCACAACGAGAAGCCTTTGGTCATTTGGCAGGCCGCCCGTAAACCTCCACCTCGGTGTATTCATTGAAGGTGCCGCCGGTGCTGCCGTTGGAGTAAAGGCGGACGTAACGGGCCTTGGCACCCTTGGCGTCAACCAGCTTGCCTTCGTTGGTTTCGAAATACTCGCGGTTGGTTCCGATGCCGAGGCTGGCCTTGTTTTCGACATCGTTGTTAAAAAGTGTGCGCACATTTTGGGCCGCAGTAAAATCGGGGCCATCGGCCACCTGGACAACGACATCGTGATAGACCTTTATCTTGTCGTAAGCGTGCCAGACGACGATGGCAAAAATCTCCTGCGTGCTGCCCAAGTCAATTTGCACCCACTGGACACCGCGATGGAGGATGACCACATTGTCCTCGTCGCTGGAGTTCTTTTCGCCGTCAGTGATTTTTGCGAGATCTTCGGGGGCGGCGTTGGTGACGCTGCTGGTGACTTTTTTGTGGAGGGCGACATTGGTAACACCTGCGGGCGCGGGGAAGTGCGGGCGATTGGTGTTGACGTCAATGTTGGGATCCGGCTTGTTGTTTGGGGGAGTGCCTATAAAAACTGGAGGGCCGTTTGTGATGGGCAGCGGAACGAGGTCTTCCGCGCGGGAGGAGGAACTCGCGCTCAGCCAGGCAAGGCACAGGATCAAGCAGAGCGGCAAGCGGCGGCAACGATGGTTCTTTAGAATTGCATTCATGGGGTTATGTAAGCCAATCCGGGCGCGAAAGCCAAGCTACTTTGTCCGGCTGTGTTTGAGGAAGGCATCGAGCTGCGCGGGATGGGTGCGCCAGAAACGGACCAGCTTGGAGAAGATCTGAAGCGTTTCCGGTTTGAGATGGTGTTCGATGGCCTCGACCTCCTGCTGCACCGTGTCGGGACTCAAGCCGAGAAGATTGAGCATTTCGGTGAGGGTTTGATGGCGGACTTTGATGTGGGTGGCGACGGCCTGTCCCCGTGAGGTCAGGGTGAAGCCGCGGTATTTTTCGTAGTTCACAAATCCGCGCGCGGCCAGGCGGCGGACCATGTTGGACACGGCCGATTTGCTCAGGCCCAGCGAATCGGCGATATCGGTCACGCGGGCGTAGCCCTTCCGGTCCACCAGCTCCTGAATGCGCTCCAGGTGGTCTTCGGTGGATTCGGAGCGTCCGTGCGCGGCGGGCGGCGTTGTGCTTTGTTTGGCTTTCACTGCCTGTTGTATAGCAACAGGGGCGGGGGATGGCGAGCTTTTCCCGAAAGCAGGCAACCGCCATGCCAGCCCCCAACGCTCCAATGTTCCCTCTACCAGCCTTGGGTTGCGAGGGGGAAACCCCGGTTACACCCGCTACACCGCTACATTACCTATGAAAATCGGCTGGTTTCCGACCCGCTACACAACTGCTACACCCCGCCACATTTCTACCCGTTCCATCAGCGTTGCTGCCGGTATTTTAAGCGCCTGTGCCAGTTGGCAAAGCATACGGATTGAGTTTTCGCCCTAAGGCTGACAGGCTGTTGTGCGACAGGCTGCTAGACAAAACCCCATGGATCTGACAGGCTGCCTACATCATGAATGTGAGCGAAACAGCATTCCCCCACGTACGTAGAATTATCTGTGGACTCAGTGCCGCGTTGGTGTCGAGCACGGTGGCGATAGCGGCGGCTGTGGAGGCGCAACCGGGCGTTCCGGCCGAACCGGCCCGGCGCGCGCCGCAGACGCAGATGGGCATCACGCAACTTTCCAATGACAAGCTCGATTGGTTGCTGGATGCCAAACTAGGGATGTTCATCCACTGGGGCCTGTACTCGGGGCCGGGACACGGGGAATGGTACATGGAGCATCAGGGTATATTGCCAGAGAAGTACCGCCAGTTCGCCTTCCCGGACAGTGGCGAGGCCTATTTCGATGCCGCCGATTATCACCCGGAAGCCTGGGCGAAGCTTGCGAAGGATGCAGGCATGAAGTGGATGTGCTTGACCGCGCGGCACCACGATGGCTTCTGCCTGTTCGACAGCCCCCATCCCAACGCGTTCACGAGCATGCAGACCCTGCACCGGGACTTGGTTGCGGAGTATGCGAAGGCGTGCCGTGACGCCGGCTTAAAGGTCGGCATCTATTACTCGCCGCTAAGTTGGCGGTATCCCGGCTATTACGACGTGACCGGCAGCAATTGCCTCCCCAACAAATTCGGCTATAAGACCGATGCGTCGCACTTGGAGAGCGCCCGGTTGATGAAGGAGGAAAACTACGCCGACGTCAAGAAGCTCCTGACCGGCTATGGCGAGTTTGACCAGATCTACTGGGATGGAGGCTGGCTGGGCCAACACGGCTCGGACGCGGATGGCGCCTACTTCCACGAGCCTGGCAAGTACCTCGAGCCCGCGAATCGCTGGCCTGTCGGCGGCCAATATCTGGATATCGAAGAGGGGACGGGCAAAGCCCTGGGAATCATGGGGATGGTGCGCAAGTATCAGCCGCAGGCGATTGCCAACCCGCGCTACGGCTGGATGGGGGACATCACCGAGGAAGAAGGCTCGTACGAGACCACGGGGAAGATCCGCAGCAGCGTGATCTGTGAAAAGGATGTGACCATGCAGAATGGCGACTGGGGTTACAACGCCCAATCCATCGCGAGGGGCGACGTGATGACGCGAGATCAGCTCGTGCGCTATCTGGCCAACTGCGTGGTTCGCAACATGGTGTTGTTGGTCAGCGTGGGGCCGGACAGACACGGCGTGATTCCCGACTTGGAGCAGAAGCGCCTCCGGGAGGTGGGCGAATGGACGGCCAAGATGGGGGAGGCCATCTACAGCACCCGCGGCGGACCCTGGGAGCCGGTGGACAGGCAGTATGGCTATTGCTACAAGGGGTCGGTGGTGTATGTGCATCTCTTGAAGGAATACGCCGGGAATACGTTCAAAATGCCGCCGCTTGGCGCATTGCGCGTCAAGAAGGTATCTGAGGTTTATACGGGCCGGTTGCTGCCGCACGAAGGGGACCAGGCGGTGACGATTCGCGACATTGACCGAACGGCCTCACCCGCTGATACGGTCGTTGCAGTCACCTTCGATGCCGAGATTCGGAGTGTTTGGAAGTAGGCATGCCGGCCGCTTTGGCGGCGCCACCTGGGAAGGATGGGAAAGTTATTAGGGTAGAAACATTTTATTTGCGGTAATATATTTTTTGTTGTAAATAGGCAGGGTGACTGGAAATAACTTTGCCAATTGTGCCGGAGGGCGCGGCCGTTAAATGGAGAAGCCGCCGCAAACGGATGTTCGCCCCGCAAGCACAGAGGATGCGGCGCCGCCGCCTCCCGGCTCGATGTCGCTGGAAGGGATGCACGGGAGCGTGGAGGTGCCGCACCATGCGGCCGGCTTCTGGCGGCAATGGCGGGCGTACGTCGGGCCGGCGATTCTGGTCAGCGTGGGCTATATGGACCCCGGCAATTGGGGCACGGACTTGCAGAGCGGGGCGCAGTTTAAATTCGGGCTTTTGTGGGTGGTGGGCCTGGCGAGCCTGATGGCGATTTTCATGCAGGTCATCTCGTCGCGTTTGGGGGTGGCCACCGGGAAGGACCTGGCCCAGTGCTGCCGGGATTGGTATCCGCGGTGGACGCGATGGCCGAACTGGCTGTTCTGCGAATTGGCCATCGGGGCGTGCGATCTGGCGGAGGTGCTGGGCAGCGCGGTCGCCATCAACATCATGTTCCACATTCCGCTCTTTTGGGCGGTCATCATCACCGGGCTGGATGTGTTGCTGCTGCTGGCCCTGCAACGGTTTGGGGTGCGGACCATCGAGGCGATTGTACTGTTGCTGGTAGTGACCATCGGGGTGTGCTACTACATTGAAATCTTCGTTCTTCCCCAGATTCACCCCGGTTTTGCGGAACTGGGGAAGGCCCTGTTCACGCCCTCGATTCGCCAGGAAGGGATGCTTGTCGCGGCCATCGCCATTATCGGGGCGACCGTGATGCCGCACAACCTTTACCTGCACTCGGCGCTGGTGCAAAGCCGCGACTTTAAGAAGGATGAAGCTTCCAAGCGCACCGCCATCCGGTTTAATGCGATTGACTCGGTGGCGGCGCTGACGGTCGCCTTCTTCGTTAACGCGGCCATCATGGTATTGGCGGCGATGGTCTTCTATGGAAAGACCAGCGTCACGGTGGCGGGCGGCCAGGTCGTCGCGTTCAGCCCTGACAGCGACTGGATTCGCATTGCGTCGCTGACGCTGGCGCCGTTGTTGGGGACGGCGGTTGCGAGCGGGTTGTTCGTGGTCGCATTGCTGGCCAGCGGACAGAGCAGCACGATCACGGGAACGCTGGCCGGGCAGGTGGTTATGGAAGGCTTTATGCACTGGCGACTCAGGCCCTGGCTGCGCCGGATCATCACCCGCGCGCTGGCGATCATCCCGGCGGTCCTGATCATTGGGCTTCGCGGGGACAGCAGCGTGACCGATCTGATCAACTTGAGCCAGGTGGTGCTGGCGCTTCAACTTCCGCTGGCGATGTTTCCATTGCTTCATTTTACCAGTTCCCGCAAGCGGATGGGCGTGTGGAAGAATGGCTGGTTCCTGCTGATCGCAGGCTGGGCAAGCGCGATTCTGATTACGGTGATGGACGTCATTGCATTGCCGGACTCGCTGAAATCGGCCTGGCATGTGATCGTGGGGAAGTGAGAGGGGATTGGGGATTGGGGATTGCGGATTTTCAACAGAAGGTAACGAAGGCAACGAAGTCACGATTCTGAATCAAGGTTCCGCCGTTATCCTCGTTTGCTTCCACCCGATATGCTTGACACATTGTGTGATTGACAGCAATCAAAAGGAAAAGAGGGTGAAGCCCATGAGGTCGGAGACGGCGTCCAACTGCATCAGGTAGCCGGGGACGGCTTCGATGGGCAGGGATTCGGCCAGCGCATCATATTCTTGGTCGAGGACGGCCATTCCGGGGGAACGGGACACAGCTTTGTGGAAATGAAAGGCGGGATTATTGACGGGCCACGCGCCAGGCTCAAGGGAGACGGGAGCGATGAGGGTAATTTCGGCGTGAAAAATCTGGTGTTCGGGCCAGGTCAAACCGAGGGGCATCGAGCGGGCGGAGACGACCGGCTTTCGCGTGGCGCGCTCAACGTTGTAGGAGTAAAACCGGCAGACAAATCCTGGGCCTGTCGGCACGGGACTCCAGATTTTGGGGATCTGAAAATACGAAGTCACCACCACTTTGTTGGCTTTTTCGTCGTCCGCATACTCCAGCGGGGCCGGGGCGGTGATGCCGGGATAAAGGGCGGCGAAGGCGTTCAAATCGTCGGTGGCGATGGTGGAGCGGTCGGTGGTCGCAAAGCGTCTGCGCAGCGCCACCGCGTCGGGGCCTTCGGCGATGGTGACGACTTTGAGGTCGGTGAGCTGGCCGATGGGGCGGAGCATGGCGTATTCGAGAACGGTGGTTTTGGGTTGAACAGGGGACTCGGGGATGGGGGTGAGGTCGGTCGTTTTGGGACGGACGACCAGGCCGAACCTGTAATTGGGCCAGGAGCGGGCGGCGAGGGGGCCGCGCTCAAAATCGGCCGTGGCATCCAGCCAATAGTCCTGGTTGTCAATCGAAACCTGGACGATGGCGTGATTGAAGGCGGTGGGCGTGGGTTGCCAGTCCCGGATGGTCTGCCGCAATTCGGTGGAGACGAGAACTGGATTGGCTTCGATGCCCAGCGCGCGAAGAATGGTCACGAAGAGCAGGGTCTTGTCCTTGCAATCGCCAAAACGGCGGGCAAAAACCAGGGACGGATCGGCGGGTGTGTAGGACGCCGCGCCGGTTTCAATTCCCTGGTAGCGGACCTCGTCCTGCAGAAACCGGAGGATCGCCAGCACCTGCGCCTCCCGGCCGCGCAGAAGACGCCACTGGGCGATCTGCCGGGTCAAGTCCGGGGAGAGCGGGCGGGTGTTGGTGAGAATGGGCATGGCCCACTGGTTGACATCGGACCATTTTTGGAACTCGCTCCACTGGACCCAGGGCAGCGGGTCGAACCCGACCGGCAACGGTTCCTCGCGGCGCAGGCCCGGCACTTTCTTGAAATCCCAGGTGTACTCGATCTGAGCGTCCTTGCGGACGATGACGGGTTTGGAATCTGTGCCGTGGTTTTTGAGGTAAAGATGGCGGTCCTGAGGCCAGATCAGGCGGGTGGCCAGGCGTTCCACAGGCTCGGATTGGCGGGCCGGAATCCTGCCAAAGGATTTTGCGCCGCTGCCGGCACTCTCGCCGCGGATGGAGCAGGCGTATTCCACAATGTCGCCCACTCGCACATCGTCGAGAATCAGGAGCGCCGATTGTTCGCCGGTGAACAGATATTGGTCCAAATCGCGTTCGGGCTGGATGATTTTGACCTTGGTCAGATCCAGCTCGTTGACAACATTGGCGCCGCGCAAGACTCTGACCCAGTGGAGGACGAGGGATTGCCGGACGGGGTCAAAATCAATGGAGATTTGGGAGCCGGTCTGAACACCCTGGGGGCTTAACATCTGGCGCGCCTGGTGAAAGAAAGTCTCGTGGGTGATGGTATTGATCTGGACATCGCGCAACAGGAGGCGCGAACCCAGCCCGGAATTGGTGTCGTCCGGCTTGGTGAGCCGCTGGAACGGAAGCGGTGTAACCCAGGCCGGGGGAACGGCAATAGATACGGCGGTGTCCGCCGCCCGGGCCGCCATCGCGAAGGCCAGAGAGACCACGAGCAGGAACCATGCGGCGTTGAGGTGACGCCTGCCGGGAACAGTGGATTGTTCGGATCGCGAGATGTGCGTGCGAGCATTCAATGGACTCATGGAATTCGCCTTCGGGTCACTGGCAATAGCATAACACTTTACCGCGCATTGGGAAACCGGAAATGCGCGGCGTCCGTTTCTTATGGGTCCGGGATGGCCATGTCCCGAATACTCCACCATTGCGGCGGGTTTTCCGGAGGATGCCCACTTGAGCCACAGTTGATTCAAGAAAAGACTCCATTTTGCCTTGATTGACCTTGATTTGCCTTGATTTGCCTTGATTGACCTTGATTGGAAGGGCTGACCACCAGGGTGGGCCCCGTTTGACGCGGTTTGACGCGGTTTGACGCGGTTTGACGGGGTTTGACGGGAGTTGCGGCTGGAAAGGTGGGATTGGTTGAGGCCGCAGGCAGCAAAGCACAATTTGTTGCGCGTTTGGCCGGGGAAACCACAATATATGGCGATGGCGGCTGGAACCGTGGCCTGACGATGACGATGGCAAAACACTTTGACTGGCTTTGACGAAGTTTGACTGGCTTTGACCCGCCTTCGCTCCGCTTCCGCCTTCGCCAGGGCTTTGGCGTGACCAGACGGTGCGGCAAGCTTCGGATTGCCTGATCGGACGGATCGGTCGGGATCTGTCGGATCTGTCGGATCTCGCCATCTGGCAATTGCGAGATTTCGCGGTTTTGGAGTCGGCAGCCATGTCGAAGCACGGGAAAATGGCACGATTAGGCTTGATTGGGCTGGAGTGATGGAGTGATGGAGTGTTGGGGTGAAAAGGTCTATTTGCGGCTTTCTGACGAAAGCCGCTGCGCTCCAGTGCTCTGTTGGATTGCGCAAGGGAAAGGCGGTTCGATTCATAAAATGGCACGATTAGGCTTGATTAGGCTTGATTGGGATGGACTGGCTTGGATTCTGAACAGAAGCAAACGAAGATAACGAAGTGCCGATTTGGAATCGGGATTCCCTCTTCGTTTCCTTCGTTCCCATCTGTTCAAAAATCCGACATCCGATATGGCGGACAGGGGGGTGGCTAAATTTGACCATTTGCCCATTACTCCAGCATTCCAGCACTCCGCTGGATTCTTCATCTCACCCTTCACTATTCCAACTTCACTATTCTTCATGGCGCGATTGTAGCATGGTTTTGGAAAAGGCGTCTCCGTACGGTACGGACGATTTTTTAGGCGAAAAAAGGGGTTTGGACCCCGGCTAACCCGTTGTGAATACGTGAGTTAAAGGGGGTGAGTACAGATTTTACACATGTACAGAAATGAAAATAATTTGGTTGGAAGGCTGGTTTTCCTGCTGTCAGGGTGATTTTGAGGGCGTGAGACTGGCTTTGCCGGAAGGCGGCTCGGCTGGATAGGCCAGATGGGACGGACTGGACGCATGGATGAGCGCGGGCTTGACGAAAGACCTCGTGCTAGCCTCGCTGGGCGGCAAAATCCCGGCGGCGTCTTGCCACTTTTTTTTCTTTCCATCGCCTTACGGGGAGAGGCGGTCAACGTTCCATGAGCCGCTGGGCTGGCGGGTGTATAGGAAGCGGTCGTGAAGGCGGTGGGGACGGCCCTGCCAGAATTCGATGTCGCGGGGCACGACGCGGTAGCCGCCCCAAAAGGACGGAAGGGGGACCTGGCCGTCGCCAAATTTGCGCTTCATTTCCTCCCACTTCTGTTCCAAAAGGGAGCGGGTGGTAATGACGGAGCTTTGGGCCGAGACCCACGCGCCGAGCTGGCTGCCCCGCGGGCGGGTGATGAAATAGGCCATCGTTTCAGCAGTGGGAACCTTCTCGGTCACGCCACAGATGATGACCTGGCGTTCCAAAGCGAACCATGAAAAGAGAAGGGAAACGTTGTTGTTTTCCGCGATCTGGCGGGCCTTGCGGCTTTCGTGATTAGTGTAAAAGACGAAGCCGCGCTCGTCATAGCTTTTCAAGAGAACGGTGCGCACGAGCGGGCGCTGATCGGCTCCGGTGGTGGCCAGGCTCATGGCGTTTGGCTCCAGGATTTTGGCGTCCATCGCCTCCTGGAACCAAAGGGCGAACTGGTCGAAGGGGTTTGGCTTCAGTTCCAGATGGTCCAATGCGGCGCGGGTGTATTCCGAGCGGGTCTCGATTTTCATGGCCTTGTCAATTATTGCAACGTCATGAAGTAGCGTTGTCCCGGACGGGTGAAAAGTCAAAATGCAAAGCGCTAATTTGTGGCAATCCCGCCCTGATTGGCGCAGGTTATTCCAATATAAAATCCGAATTGCCGGCGGCCCTTGGGACGAGGCCGTTTGCGAAGATGGAGAATTGAAGATTGAAGATTTGTCATTGGCAATTGAAAGCGCGAGCGGTCGCGGCGACGGCGGTGTTTCTCGGGGCCGTTTTGGCCGGGCGCCCGGTTTGCGCCCAGAGCACTCCCGTGCCGGCAGCGGCGGCGCGCCTGCGCATCGAGAAGCTGGCCCAAACGGACTGGCCGGCGAAGGTGGGCGTTGTGGAGCTTGCGCCCAACCCGGTTGGGGCGGGGCGGTTCGGTGTCTTTGGCGCGGACGGCAAACCGGTGGCGTTCCAAACCGTGTGGTCCGCAGCGGGTGAACCGACCCGGGTTTGTTTCGATACATCGGGAGGGGCGACAGTGTTTTATGTGTGTTTCGGCGATAATTTGCCGTCCGCCAGCGGCAGTTGGAAGCCGGAAGCGGGAGTTCTTCTGGAGACGCGCGCATGCCGCGCGGACTTGCCGATCAATACGGTGCAGCAGATTGAGCGCGTGATCAACACCGCCGGCCCGGCGATGGGGCATGATTATGTGCCGAATATATTTCTGGGCGTGAATCCGTTCGGGCCAAGCTCCAATTATATGGCCATGTTCAGCGGGTGGTTTACGGCGCCGGCAGCGGGGCAATACACTTTTGCAACGGCATCGGTGGATGCGTCGTCGCTGGAGGTGGACGGACGGAGTGTGGCGTCGTGGCTTGGCATGCATGGGGCTGGCGGCGGCACCCACGGGGAACACAGCGGAACGATTACGCTGGCGGCCGGTCCGCATTTGTTGGGCTATGTTCAAATCCAGCTCGGCGGCGTCGCGGCGGCGGTCGCGGCCTGGAAACCGCCGGGGCGCGACCAACTGGCAGTGATGCCGGCGACGGCATTTGCGCCGGTGGCGCGTTTTCGAGCGACTCGATTCGAGTGGGCGTCGCCGGGGCTGGAGCGGCTTTACTTTGAGTGGAACACGGTGGAGCAGTGCGCGCTGGACGAGTCCCTGTTCGTGCGGGTGCAGTTTCGCGCGGTGGACAATTCGGAGCGGCGGACGTATCGGTGGCATTTCGACGATGGCTCCGAGGAGACGGGGGCGAATGTGCGGCATTTTTTCGCGGCGCCCGGCCAGCGGCAAGTGAGCGTGGAGGCGTTGCAGAACGGCGTGGTGGTGGCGACCAATTCGGTTCGGGTGCGGGTCGCGCCGGATTGGAAAGAGATCCAGTGGTGGCGCGAGGGCGTATTTAACCAGGCCAAGAGCGATTTTCTGAGGCGCGATCTTTCGCCGATGCCGGCGCGCGACCTGGTTGCGGTTTGGGAGATGGCCGACCGGGCGGACGACCCGGAATTGGTGATGGGGGCGGGCGGGATTCTGGTTCAACGGCAGAGCGAGTTCAACACGCCCGGTTACGCGGCGGTGTTTTACAAGACGGGGCTTGCTTTCGAGCATCAGGGCGATTCGGGGGACACGCTGGCGGAGAAGTCTCTCCGGCTGGCGCTTTCTCCGCAACGGGCAAGTCCGGCGACGAGCGACCGGGCGAAACTTCATTTGGCTGCGCTGCTGATTCATTGCTCGGGCGACCTGGACGAGGCGGCGAAAATGCTCGGCGGCATTTCGGCAAACTTGCTCAATGGCGACGAGAAACGGCTGCTGCGGCTGCTTCAGGGCGATCTGTTGTTGGCGCGCGGCAAGACCGATGATGCGCGCAAACTGTATGCCGCCGCCGGCGACCGGCAGGCGGGCGCGCAACCGGGCGTCACGCGGGCGGCGCGGCTGGAGAGCGCGGCCATTTTGATCGAGCACAGCCGCTGGGATGAGGCGCAGGCAGCGCTGGACCGGCTGGAACTGGACACGCCGCTGGAGCGGATGTTGCTGGACGCCGAACTGCCGGCCCTCAGCCTGGACATGGGCCGCAAGGAATACCGGCGGGCGTTCACCGACGGGCAGGCTTTGCTCGCGGCGGCGGGCGACGACCCGCGGCAGTCGGAAGTTCTCTATACTGTGATCGAGAGCGGTTTGGCGCTGGGCAAGAATGAGCAGGCGCAACGCGCGCTTGAGCGCTTGCTCAAGGATTTTCCTTACAGCGAGTCGGCTGCGAAGGCCAAGGACCGGTGGAGCAGGAAATGAACTTTGCCGGATTGCGCCGCCCGGAAAAGCTCAGCGGCGGCGGCTGACTGGATCTTCCCAACGGCGGCCAAATCCGCAATCCGCAATCCGCCCTTGGCCAGCGGGCGCATCTTGACACAACCACCATAAGAGCCTCCTCTCCCCGGCCCTCTCCTCCACAAGTATGTGGAGGAGAGGGAGGAGATGCCGCGCGGGGGCGCAAAGCGCGTGGTGGTGGTTGCAA
>Ga0182030_10011287_pt1 | contig 18038 bp, 14 predicted proteins | sample 812S3MmetaG_FD_121299 | JGI IMG/M metagenome (GOLD analysis project Ga0182030, IMG submission 121299) | Permafrost microbial communities from Stordalen Mire, Sweden - 812S3M metaG (Illumina Assembly) | ecosystem: Environmental > Terrestrial > Soil > Wetlands > Permafrost | place: Sweden...
GACGTGCAGGTGTGGAGCGCCATCGGCCGCGAATTCACCATCGCCACCAACCAGGTGGACTTCGCCGTGCCCGCCAAGTTCGGCCTGACCTACCGCGACAAGGACAACTCGAACAAGACGCCGTTGTGCATCCATCGCGCGCCGCTCGGCACGCATGAGCGGTTCATCGGCTTCCTCATTGAGCATTACGCGGGCAACTTCCCGCTCTGGCTCGCGCCGGATCAGGTGCGCGTCATCACGCTCAACGACGATGCGGCTTTAATTGAGTATGCGAAGGGCATCGTGACGGAACTGCGCGCGAACATGGTGCGCGTGGAAGCTGACTACAGCGCGACGCCGTTCAAAGCAAAGATTGCGGATGCGGAAAAAACCCGCGTCCACACGATGCTGGTGATCGGCGGTCGCGACATGGAGGCCGGCCAAATTTCCGTGCGCCTCCACCACGGCGGCCCGCAAGGCGCGAAGCCGAAGGCGGAAGTGATTGCGGATATTCTGGCGAGCATCAAAGAGCGGCGGGCGTAAAATAAATTGCGGCCATGAATCCGGCCCTGCTCGCAACCTTGACGGTGACGAAACCTGTTGCCATCGGGATTGGCATCGCGGCGCTGGTCCTGCTTTACCTGGCGTTCAAAGTTGCGAAGTTCGTCCTGAAAATGCTCCTGGTGCTGGCCGCGCTGCTGGTGATTGGGTTGGCGGCAGGGTGGTTTTGCACCGCGCAGCACGGCTCGTTCTGAAACCGGGCCGACGCCTTTCCGGCACGAAACTGAAGGCGGAAAAAGCGGCGGATTTTTTAGCTTCAATTCGCGAACGCCGCGCTTAACATCGCGGCATGATCAAATTCTACTTTTGCCTCGCGCTCTGGTGCGGCGCATTCGCGAGCGCCGTTCACGCGGAGACGGATTATCCGCTCACCCAAGATTCCAAGCCGCATGCGAATGTGCCGGCGGGCGAGTTGCTGAAATTCAACTTCGACCACTCGAAGAATTTCCCCGGCACCGCGCGCGAAGTTTCGGTTTATGTGCCGCGCCAATACGATCCCGCCACGCCGGCGTGCGTGTATGTCGGGCAGGACGGCGGCGGTTTTAACGCGCCGGTGGTGTTCGACAATCTCATTGCGAAAAAAGAAATTCCCGTGCTCATCGGCGTGTTCATCAAGCCCGGCGTGGTGAAGGCGGCGGACACGAACGCGCTGGATCGTTTCAACCGCAGCCTGGAATACGACGGTCTCGGCCCGGATTACGCGCGGTTTGTGCTCGCGGAAATTTTTCCCGCCGTCGAAAAACTCGCCACCGCCGATGGTCGCGCAATCCATCTTTCGACGAACGCCAACGACCGCTGCATCGGCGGCGCGTCGAGCGGCGCGATTTGCGCGTTCACGGCGGCGTGGGAGCGGCCTGATGCGTTCAGCCGCGTGTTCAGCAGCATCGGCACGTTCGTCGGCCTGCGCGGCGGCAACGAATACGCCACGCTCGTCCGCAAATTCGAGCCGAAGGCCATCCGCGTTTTTCAGCAGGACGGCACGAACGACCTCAACCTCTACGGCGGCGACTGGTGGATGGCGAATCAGGAAATGGAACGCGCGCTGACGTTCGCCGGCTACGAGCACGATCACGTCTGGGGCGACGGCGGCCACAATGGCAAGCAGGCATCGGCAATTTTTCCCGACGCGATGCGCTTCCTCTGGAAAGACTGGCCCGCGCCGGTGAAAGCGGGTGAGAGCAAAAATCAATTTCTGCGCGACCTGCTGATTCCCGGTGAAGACTGGCAACTGGTTTCCGCCGGTTACAAATTCACCGAAGGCCCGGCGGTCAATGCGCGCGGCGAAGTTTTTTTCAACGACATTCCCGCGAGCAAAACTTTCAAGATCGGCCTCGACGGCAAAGTGGAGGAATTTTTGCCGGACTCAAAAAAGGGCAACGGCCAGGCGTTCGGACCGGACGGAAAACTTTACGTCATCGCCACGGCCAGCAATCAGGTTGTTGTCTGTGACCCGGCGACGAAAGCATCAACCGTGCTGGCAAACGACATTCAAGGCAATGACATCGTGGTGCGGCGCGACGGTTCGATGTTTGCGACCGAGCCGTTTGACCGCGGCCCGAAGCCCGGCAACGTGTGGTTCATTTCCGCGAGCGGCGAAAAACGCCTCGTGGACACCGGGCTGAAATATCCGAACGGCATCACGCTTTCGCCGGACCAGTCGCTGCTTTACGTGGACGACACGCGGTCGCGCTGGGTCTACAGCTATGTGATTTTGCCGGACGGATCGCTCACGAACAAGCAGCGCTATTTTCATCTGCACGTTCCCGACACCGCCGACGACAGCGGCGCGGACGGAATGCGCTGCGACCGCGAAGGCCGGCTTTACGTCGCGACGCGGATGGGTGTGCAAGTGTGCGACCAGGCCGGTCGCGTGGAATGTATTTTGCCGACGCCAAACGGCCGCGTGGCGAATCTCACCTTCGGCGGGGAAAAATTCGACACGCTGTTCTGCACCTGCGGCGACAAAGTTTTCAAGCGCCACCTAAAAGTGCAAGGTGCGCTGCCGTTCGCCGCGCCGATCAAGCCCGCTGCGCCGCATTTGTAATATGCACCGGTTTATTTGGCCGAAATGATTTCAGCCGTTCGCAGTGTCACCGGGCCGAGCAGACCCGATTCCAGCAGCGGCGAATCTTTCGTCCAGTGATGCCAGGTCGTGAAGGTCAGCCGACCCGTCGGGCTGGGCTTGCCGTCGAGGAACCATTGCGGCCACGCCTTGAGCTGCTTGCCGTCCCACTCGCGGTCGTCCGGCAACTGCTCGTCGCCGATGAGCCGGTTCGGCCAGAGGTTCGTGACCTTTACGACCAGCTTGTTCATGCCCGGTTTCGCGGCGGCGGTGAGGTTCACGCGAAACGGTGGTTTCCACAGCACGCCGAGGTTCTGGCCGTTCAAGGAAACTTGGGCGAAATTTTTCACCGCGCCGAGATCCAGCCAGAGTTCGCGTCCGGCGCTCAAGCGTTCGGCGGAAATTTCAATTTCCTTTTCGTAGCTGGCCGTGCCGGAAAAATAACGCACGCCGCTGTCCGTATGTTCCGTCCACGAAATTAATTTTTCCAGCGTGACCGATGCCGGCGCGCCCCAGTTTGGCGGGAAATTCAAATTCCATTCGCCGGAAATTTCCTGCGGCGCCGGCAGGTTAGCCGCGTCCGCGTGCAGAATTTTTCCGCTGGCCGAGCACAAGGCGAGGTTGCCGTTGCTCCAGGCCTTCACGACCGTCGCGCCGCCGACGGTCACGCTGGTTTCCCATTGCGGCGACTGGCCGGCGGACGCCGTCGCCGGCAGCGTGAGCGTTTCATTTTCCGGCACGGTCAGGTGGCCGGGCTTGCCGGCGAGCGTGTAATCGACGCGCAATTCCTTCACATGATCCAAGGCCGGGTCGCGGCCCAAAACCGTGTTGTTCACGGCGACCACCAACTGGCCGTCGCCCGCCAGCTCGGAAAGTTTGGCGGTCACATCCATGCCGCTGGTGTTGTCAACGGCGGTGTAAGTCGCGTGCTGAATTTCCAGCTTCGGTCCGCTGGCCGGTTCGCTGGCAAAGCTGCCGCTGGCGGCGACAATATGATCCGCGTTGTTCGCCGCGTGCCGGAAGATGACGAACACCGAGCCGGCGGGATCGAAATTCAGGCGCACTTTGGTGCGGCCGTCTGCCGCGCTCCAGACCGGCGCGGTTTCAATCGTGCCAGTGTCGGGATGCCACAGTTCGGGAAGCTCGCCGCTGACGCGAAAAGTGCATTCAGCGGAATCAAACTGCCGCCGCTGGTTGGAGACAAAATAAATATCCGCCCCGGCGGCCAGGCGATGAACGAAAGCCAATTTGGTCGCGGTGGCCGCGTTGGTGAATTCAAAATCAGGTTTCAGATTTTGCGCGGCGAAAATTTCGGCCAGCGATTTGCCCCAGAAAATGCGGCCTTTGCCGTCGGCATTTTCCTGAACCGCAGCGCCGTCGCATTGGCCCCAGAGCTCGTCGGCGATTTTTTTCACCTGCGCGTCGCACTTCGGAAAATCCGCGAGGCTCGGCGAATGTTGCGGGCGCGGGCCGACGACCGTTGCGCCGTCGCGCACGAGTTCACGGAGGCGCTGCAAAGTTTGCGGCGTCATGTCCACATCGCTTGGCGGCAAAATCAGCGCCGCGTAGCTCGCACCGCTGGCCAGAATGACTCGGCCATTTTTCACCGTGGCGTGGCGCAGCACATTGGCGTTGATGGCGTCGTAGTCGTAGCCGAAAGGCAGCGCGGGATCGCCGACGCGCATTTCCACGGGCACGCTTTCGCCGGTGAAATATGCGGCGTCCGCCACGGCGCGGCCTTGTTGCAGCAGGAACTGGCAGTGTTTGATGTAGTCAATCCAGGCTTTGCCCTGCTCCCACCAAGTCACCGTGCGCTCGAAATGAAAACCCCACTGGCCCATCGTCATGCCGGGCCAGGCGTTCGTCCACGGCTGCATCGCGTAGCGGTGGAAGACATAGCGGTTCAAGCCCTGGCAATACATCAAATCGCCGAGCATCTTGAGCGAATACGGATCGTTCTGCCATTTTCCATTTTCTGGCCCGGCGGTGAACGACTCCGCGCCGACGATGGTTTTGCCGTAAATGTGCGCGACCGACGCGGCGAGCTTGACGGACGGATGCCCCTGGCTGCCGCTCCAAAATTCGCCCATCACCACGTCGGCGGGCGCGCCGCTTTGCAGCGATTCATACGGCCCGGTGTAAGGCTCCACCGCGTTCATCAAACCGTGCTGGCGGCACAGCTCGGCGAAATGGCCGTAATAATTTTCCGCGAACAAATCCGCGATGGTGCGGCGCACGTCCCACAAAAAACGCTCGGAAACCGCCGGGCTGTCCACGACGCGGCCGGTGAACGCCGGCAGAAATTTCGTCAGGTCGTAGCCGCGCCGCTTTTGAAATTCCGCGCGAAAATTTTTCGTCCAGTTTTGGCCGCCGACTTCGTAGCTGTCAATCAGCGAGCTGTTGAGCGTCTTGCCGGCGAGCGGGCCGAGATCGTCGAGCACTTTCTGCATGAAGCCGGCCCAATGCGCGTCGAGCGCGGCCTTGCTGAACTTGTCGCACTCCAGCCCTTCGCCGCCGTAAGCTGCGGGATGGTTGTTGACACCGGTCGGCGTGTAGCCGAGGCGCAAAATCACCCATTCACCGGCGGGCACCTGCCAGTTCAACTTTCCATCGGCGGTCAGCTTGGAGGTGAGATCAACCATGTCCGCGCGCTGCACGGCTCCGACGGCGGCATCGTCCGATTCGCGCGCTGACAAGACGAAGTTGCCGTTGGAACCGTCTTTGGCGTCAACATTTTCAATGCTCAAACGCGGCGCGAGTTCGATGTCCGCGAGCGGAATTTCCGTGGCCTTGACCTTGGTGCCGAGCGCGGTGAATTGCACGCGCCAGAACCGCGCGGCGACCGGCTGCGTGCCGAGCGAAACCATCCGGGTGGCCGAACCTTTGCGGCCAAACGCAAACGGCTTCAGCGCGCGGAACTTCTTGCCGTCGTCGGAAACCAAAATTTCGCCGCTGCAATCGGGAATGTTCGGGCCGCCGACAATTTTCACCGTGCGCGCGGAAAACGGTTTTTGAAATTCCAGTTGCGCGAACTGCGGTTGGCCGCGCTTGGGTGCGGGCAGGCGGATGAAAGTTTTCGCGTCGCCGTCCGTCAGCTTGTTGCCCGGCGACACGCCGCTGCTGGCGGTGGCGACCGGTGAAAAATCTTTCATGCGCACGTTTTCATCGGCGGGCGCGGGAAACGCGAGCACCGCGATGTCGCGGTAAAAATCCAGTTTCGTGGGCGGCTGCGGCAGCGCGGCGCTGAAATTCGCCGGGCCGGTCACGCGCATTTCGCTCGTCGTGACGCGCTGCATCGCATTGGTGACGGTGTTCCACGGGCCGCCGCTGGACGACCAGCCGGCGCAGTTTTCCACGCAAAGTTCGAGGCCCAGCCGGTTCGCCTCGGACACGGCGAACTTGAAATCCTCGCGCCATTCGGGACTCATGAATTTCACCGGCCCGGCCGGGATGCCGCAATCCACGTTCACGATGGTCGCGCCGCCGAGGCCGATTTGCTGCATCGCTTCGAGGTCGGCGGTGAGGCCGGCCTTGGTGATGTTGCCGTTCATCCAATGCCACCAGGTTTCCGGTCGCGCGGAATCCGGCGGATTGAGAAAGCCGGTTTCCAGCGAATCGGCGGCGGCGGCCGTGAGAACCAGAACCGAGGCCAGCCAGACGGAGCCGAGCAGAAGACGAGATTTTTTCATAATATTATTTTGAAAGAATTTTCGGAGGTCGCTCATTCTGTCGGTGGAGGCGTTGGGCTGACAAGCTTAAAGGCGGATTTTGGCGGCAGATTCACGGCGTAATAATTCTCGCCCGGCGCGGTGGATAGATTTATTTTCCCACGAATTTAATGCCGTTCACTGTCACCACCACCGTTGCCCGGCTGAATAATTTTCTCCGGAAATTCACCGTGCTGCGCGGCGCCCCGCGCGAGCTGTGGATCATTTACGCCGCCTACATCCTCGAAAATCTCGCCTACAAGTTGAGTTCGAGCCAGGTGTTGCCGGGATGGTTGAGCCTTGAATTTGGCATGGGTGACGAAACCAAAGGAATCACCATCGGCATCTGGTCAGCCTTGGTGACGCTGTTCACGGTGCTGGTTGGTTCCTTCACCGACGCAGTCGGCATCAGGCGGACGTTCCTCATCGGGTTCACCATTTGCCTGGCCGCCCGGATGGTGATGATGGCGGCGGGGGGCAAGTGGCTGGCGCTGACGGCGGGCCTGCTGCCGCTGGCGCTGGGGCTGGCATTGATGACGCCGGTGATGGCGGCGGCGATGAAACGTTATTCGACGGCAGCGCAACGGGCGGTGGCGTTTTCACTTTACTACGCGCTGATGAACCTTGGCTTTGCCCTCGGGGCGCGGCTGTTCGACCATCTGCGGCATTCGCTGGGCGAACATGGCAGCTGGCTGGTGCCAGGGCTGCACGCGGAAATCGGCACCTATCGCGTGATGATCTTGTGGAGCGTGGTGTTCACCGTGCCGGGAATGATTCTCGTCTGGCTGTTTTTACGGGACGGCGTGGAAGCGACGGAAGCCGGCGTGCGTGTGGCTCCGGCGACACCCCAAAAAACCGGCGGGGAAAATCCGCTGGCGGCGGCGGCGCGGCTGTTTGGTGAACTGTGGCGGCAGCCGATGTTCATGCGGTTCCTTCTGTTTATGGCGCTGGTCGTTGGTGTGAAGATGATTTTCTTCTATGTGGACTATGTCATCCCGGATTTTGCCAAACGGGAAATCAGCCCGGACGCGCCATTCGGCCAAGTTAGTTCGATGCTAAACTCACTATTGATCATGGCATTGGCCCCGTTGTGTGGCGTGCTGATGCAAAAAGTGTCCGCCTATCGCGCGATTGCCATCGGCAGTGTGATTTCCGCCGCCTCAGTTTTTTTCCTCGCGGTGCCAGCGGAATGGTTTAAGCCACTGGCAGACGGCTGGCTCGGCGATTTCATTGTTCACCGGTGGCTCAACGTCGCCGGACCCGTCAATCCGCTTTATATTTCCATTTTTCTGTTCACCGTTGGTTTGTCCATCGGCGAGGCGCTGTGGTCGCCACGCCTTTATGAATACGCCGCCGCCATCGCGCCCAAAGGCCGCGAGGCTTCCTATATGGCGATGACGTCGCTGCCGTATTTTTTTGCGAAGTGCGGCGCGGGATTTCTTTCCGGCTGGCTGTTGACACACTACTGCCCCGAAACCGGCGCGCGTCATCCCGAAACGATGTGGCTTATCATCGGCGGCATGGCGCTGGTGACGCCGCTGGGCGCGATTTTGTTCCGCAAATATATTCAAGTCCACGAGGCGGGACGCTAAACTGGCGGCCAGAATTTATGCAAATCAACCTCGTTCCCGAAAAACTCCAGCGGCTGGAAATTCCCGGCCGCGTCGAAATCGTCAACGGCCACGGCCAGTTGCCGCTCGTGAAAATCCAAACGCCGTGGAGCACGGCGGAAATCTACCTGCTCGGCGCGCACGTCACCGGCTTCCAGAAAAATGGCGAGCCGCCGCTGATGTTCATGGGCGCGAAAAGTTTTTTCGCCGCCGGCAAGCCGATTCGCGGCGGCGTGCCGATCTGCTATCCGTGGTTCGGCCCGCGCGACGGCGACGTGGCGCACGGCTGCGTCCGCATTGCGGAATGGGAACTGGCAAAAACTTTTGCCGCACCGGACGGCACGGTGACAGTGCATTTCCGCCTGCCGGAAATTCCCGACCGCACCGCGTGGAAAAATCTGAAAACGGAATTTATCGTGACCGTCGGCGAAACGCTGACGATGGAACTCATCGCCACCAACGAATCGCCGGCGGCGCTGGAGATTGAAAACTGCCTGCATTCGTATTTCCACGTCGGCGAGATCAGCGCGGTTTCACTCACCGGCCTGCACGGCGCGGCGTTTGACGACTTTGCCGACAATCGTGCGCGCAAGGTGGAAAACGAGGCCGCGCTGCGCATCACCAAGGAAACGAACCGCGTTTATCCCGACAACACCAGCACGGTGGAAATTCACGATGAAAAACTGAAGCGCACTGTCCGCGTGGAAAAATCTAATTCCAAATCCACCGTGGTCTGGAATCCGTGGACGACGCAGAAAATGCCGGAAGATTGGGGCCAGAACGATTATCTGCAGATGGTCTGCGTGGAATCCGGCAACGTGAAGCAGAACAAACTTTCGCTCGCGGCGGGAAAAACAGCGGCGCTGAAAGTCATTTTGCGCAGCGCGCCGTTGAAATGATTTCGCTTTCTGAAATTCAGCCCAGCGGCGTTGATTTGGTTTCCCAAGTCGAAGAGATTTTTTCGCCGACGGGCATTTTGTCGCGCGCGAAAAATTTCGAATTCCGCCCGCAACAGCAGGAAATGGCCGTGGCCGTGGCACGGTCGTTGCAAAACCGCGAACACCTCGCGGTCGAGGCCGGCACCGGCGTCGGCAAATCGCTCGCATATTTGATTCCGGCGATTTTGTTCGCCGTGGCGCAGAAGAAAAAAGCCATCGTCTCGACGCACACGATCAATTTGCAGGAACAGCTTACGGAAAAAGATTTGCCAATGTTGGCGGGCGTTTTGGCCGCGCTGCCGGAGCCGGTGAAGTTCAGCTACGCGATGCTGAAAGGCCGCGCGAATTATCTCTGCACCCGCCGGCTGCAAAAGGCGATGCAACAATCGGGAAATTTATTCACGTCGTCCGAGGCCGAGGAATTGCAGCGCATTTACGAATGGTCGAAAGAAACGAAGGACGGGAGCCTGTCCGATTTTGAGTTTGAGCCGGACCCGAAAGTTTGGGCGCAAGTTTGTTCCGAGCGCGGGCTGTGTTCGCCGAAAACGTGCGGGCATCAGTCGGATTTTGCGCGCGACCATGACGTTTGTTTTTTCCAACGCGTGCGGAACCGGATTTTGTCGGCGGACGTGGTGATTTTGAATCACACGCTGTTCTTCACGCTGCTCGGCGGCGTGGATGAAGAAATGGAAGGCGGCATTCTTTTCAAAAATGACTTCGTGATTTTCGACGAAGCGCACACGATGGAAAGTGTGGCGTCGCGGCACATCGGCTTGAGCGTGTCGAGCGGGCAGGTGCGCTATTCGCTGAACCGGCTGTGGAATCCGCGCACGGAAAAAGGATTGCTGGCCACGCTGCGCCAAGGCAAAGCCGTAAAGCTCGTCGCGGAAATCTTGAGCGAGTCGGATAAATTTTTTGAGAATGTTGAAAGCGCATGCGAGGAAATTCAGGCGGAGTTGAAAAAAAGTTATGGCTCGACGGAGTCTCGCGCCACCAAGCGCGAATGGAAGGAACTGCGCATCCGCCGTGCGGAATTGGTGAAAGACAATGTCACGCTGCCCATCCAGCGATTGCGCGAAGCCGTGAGCGAACTCGTCAAAACGAGCGACGACAAGGAAATCGGCCAGGAGCTGATCGAGTGCAACCGGCGGCTGGGAGAGTTGAAAGCGGAGGTCGCGGAATTTTTGAGCCAGCAGGCGGAAGACCATGTTTACTGGGTCGAACGCGGCGGCAAATCGCAGCGGAATCTTTCGCTGAATGCCGCGCCGGTGGACGTGGCGGAATTTCTGCGCCGCCGTTTGTTTGAAACGGACACGAGCGTCATTATGACGAGCGCGACGCTGGCGACTTCGGCCAGGGAGGTTGCCGGTTCCAAGTTGAAGGTTGAAAGTTCTGCCGATGCGCCGCGCAAGAAAACTTTCAACCAGCAACCTTCAGCCTTCAACTCATCGCCGCTGAACTATTTTGCGAAACGCGTCGGTTGTGAATCGGCGACGCAGTTGCAGGTCGGCACGCCGTTTGATTACGCGCGGCAGATGAAACTGTTCACCGTCAAAAAAATGCCCGACCCGCGCGAAGCCGGTTACGCCGAGGCGTTGGAACATTGGATCGAGCATTTCGTGAAGCAGACGCACGGCAAGGCGTTCGTTTTATTTACGAGTTACAAGCTGATGCAGGAAGTCGCGGACCGGATGCGGCCTTTTTTTGACAAGCTGAAGCTGGAGCTGTTCGTGCAGGGCACCGGCACGCCGCGCTCGACGATGCTGGAAAAATTCAAGGCCGACGTGGATTCGGTGCTGTTCGGCACGGACAGTTTCTGGCAGGGCGTGGACGTGCCGGGCGAGGCGTTGAGCAGCGTCATCATCACGCGGCTGCCGTTTGCGGTGCCGGATCATCCGCTGATCGAGGCGCGCATCGAGGCGATTGAGGCGCGCGGCGGAAATTCGTTTGGCGAATTTTCCCTGCCGGAGGCGATTTTGAAATTCCGCCAGGGCGTCGGCCGGCTGATACGCACAAAAACGGACACGGGAATCATCGTGGTGCTGGACAACCGGATTCTCACCAAAAAATACGGCCAGGCATTTCTCGACGCGCTGCCGGCTTGCCCGGTGGAAATTGTTTGAAAAAAAAATTGCCGCGCGCAGTGGCGGCGCGCTTTCGGTGCCGCCGGCATTGCACCCGGCGGCGCGTTGGTTTAATTTGGGGCCATGTCGTTTTTGGGCAGATTCAGTTTGAGCGCGCTGGCCGCCGCGATGATCGTCGCGGTCAACGGCTGTTTGCCGTCGGAGCCGGGCGCGTTGGACGAGGAGAAGGAACCGCATTTCGTCCTGGGCAAAAGCCGCATCAACGCGATGGATTACACCGGCGCAGTCGAGGCGTTCCAGGAATCGCTGGAGGCCAATCCGCGTTCCGCCGCCGCGCACTTCCAGCTCGCCATGCTTTTCGACACGAAGGAGTCTGACCCCGCCGCCGCGATTTATCATTATCAGCAATATCTGAAACTCGACCCGGCCGCCCGCAATCCCGAAGTCATCCGGCAGCGCATTGACAGTTGCAAGCAGCAGCTCGCCGCCGATGTGCTGCAACTGCCCAGCGCGCCCGCCGCGCAGCAGCAGCTCGAAAAACTCGTCGAGCAAAACCGCCTGTTGCAACAAAAGGCGGACCAGCTCCAGGCCGTCGTGAAACAGTGGAGCGATTATTACGCGAGCCAGCCGGCGGCGCGGGTCAGCCCGGCACCGAACAATCCGGTGGCGCCGCCCGGCACCAGCTTCGCGCCCGACGACTTGACCACGGCAACCGCCACGCAGCCGGCCACGCCCCTCCGGACCACGCCGGCAAAACCCGCGCCGCCGAAAAATTCCCAGCCGCGCACCCACGTTGTCGCCGCCAACGAAACGCTCGCCGCCATTGCGCGCAAACAAGGGTTCAGTGTCGCCGCGATGACGGCGGCGAATCCCGGCGTCAATCCGAAAAAACTGCATGTCGGCCAGGTTTTGAACCTGCCGCCGCCGTGATGTCCGCATGATTGCGCGCCTCACGTTTCTGGCCATTGCCGCTTTCTGGATCACGATGAACGTCCTGCTCTGGCGCGCGGAATTTGGCGCGCACGGCGGCGAAACGCCGGTGCCCGTCGCGCTGGTCTGGCAAAAAATTCTCACCGCGCCGGAAGACTCCTCCTTGAGCGTTTTTCAAAACGGCGACCGCATGGGTTTCTGCCAAATCTCCACCAGCGTCAGCCAGCAGATGGCCGATCTGGAGGAGAACAAGCTGCCGTCGGAGGGCTTCGCCGCCCGCGCCGGCAACCAGCTTCACCTCACCGGCAACATCGCGTTCGGGGACTTCACCAACCGGTTCAAATTTGACGGCCGCATCCGGTTCTCGGCCGCGCGCCAGTGGCAGGAATTCAATTTGAAAATCACTTCGCGCGGCGTCGCCGTGGAACTCCATTCGCTCGCCACCAACCGGACGGTGCGCGTCAAAATCAACAACGCCGGCGCGGCGCTGTTGGACCGCGAGCTGACCTTTGACGAACTGGAAAATCCCGGGGCGCTGCTCCCCACGTTCGCGGGCGGTTTCGCCGACGGGCTGCTCGGCGCGGTGGATTTGCCGGCGCTCACCACGGGTTCCGCCGCGCAAAAAATCTCGTGGGACGCGCAGCTCGCCCGCATCAAAATCGGGACCGAGTCCGTGCCGGTTTTCCGGGTGGAAACCCGCGTGCTGGACCGGCCCATTGTCATTGACGCGAGCACGCTCGGCGAAATCCTGCGCGTGGAGCTGCCCGGCGGCATTACGGTGCGCATTGATGAATGGGCCAGGCCATGATTGAACTCGATCAGCTCGTGAAAAAATTCGGCGACCTCACCGCCGTCAACGGCGTGACGCTCAAAATCGCGCGCGGCGAATTTTTCGCACTGCTCGGCCCGAACGCCGCCGGCAAGACCACCGCCATCAAATTGCTCGCCGGCCTCATCAAGCCCACCGCCGGCACTGCGCGCATCTGCGGTTTTGACATTCAGGCGCAGCCGCTCGAAGCGCGCAAACGGCTGGCCTACGTTCCGGATTTTCCGTTTCTCTACGACAAGCTGACCGCGTGGGAATTTTTCCGGTTCACCGGCCAGTTGTTCCGGCTTGACGCCGCGCACATTGAAAAAAATGCGCAGGAGCTCGTCGCGCGTTTTCACCTCGGCGAATTTGCGGACCGCTCGCTGGAAGGCCTTTCCCACGGCACGCGCCAGCGCGTCGCCATCGTCTCCGCGCTGCTGCACGACCCGGAAGTGTTCGTGATTGACGAGCCGATGGTCGGCCTCGATCCGCAGCACGCCCGTATCGTGAAGGACGTTTTGAAGGAGCGCTCGCTCGCGGGCATGACCGTGCTGGTGTCCACGCACCAATTGAGCATCGCCGAGGAAATGGCCGACCGCATCGGCATCATTCACGGCGGCAAACTCATCGCCGTCGGCACGCGCGAGGAATTGCGCCGGCAAAGCGGCGTGGCCGGTGCGCTGGAGGAAATTTTCCTGTCGCTGACCGCCGAGGCAAAATGAGCGCCGCGCGGGCCGCAATTTGCTTTCGCTCCGCAGTCAATTCGTGTTCAATCTTGCCCGTTTGAAATCGCAAATCGGCCATCGTAAATCGTAAATCGCCATGCCCAAGCGCACCGACATTCATTCCGTCCTCATCATCGGCGCCGGCCCGATCATCATCGGCCAGGCGTGCGAGTTCGATTATTCCGGCACGCAGGCCTGCAAAGCTCTCCGCGAGGAAGGCTACCGCGTCGTCCTCATCAACTCCAACCCGGCCACCATCATGACCGACCCGGAGTTCGCCGACCGCACCTACATCGAACCCATCACGCCGGAATGCGTGGAGAAAATCATCGTGCGCGAGAAAGAGGAGATGAAACGCCTAGGTGCGAAGGGCAAACTCGTTTTGCTCCCAACGCTCGGTGGCCAGACCGCGCTCAACACCGCGATGTCGCTCCACAAAAACGGCGCGCTCACCCGCCACGACGTGGAAATGATCGGCGCGAAACCGGACGCGATTCATCGCGGCGAAGACCGTTTTGCGTTCAAGGAATTGATGCTGAAGATCGGCCTCGACGTTCCCATCTCCGGCGTCGCGCATAATCTCGACGAAGCCCGCGCCGTCGCCAAATCCATCGGTCGTTTCCCGCTCATCATCCGCCCCGCGTTTACGCTTGGCGGCACGGGCGGCGGCATCGGTTACAATCAGGAAGAATTTGAAGCCATCGCCAAAAACGGCATCGAGCTTTCGCCCGTGAACGAAATCCTCATCGAAGAATCCCTCCTCGGCTGGAAGGAATACGAGATGGAAGTGATGCGCGACAAGGCCGACAACTGCGTCATCATCTGCTCCATCGAGAACTTCGATCCGATGGGCGTCCACACCGGCGACAGCATCACCGTCGCGCCCATCCAGACCCTGACCGACAAGGAATTTCAAATCATGCGCGACCAGAGCTTCGCCGTCATCCGCGCCGTGGGCGTGGAGACCGGCGGCTCGAACATCCAGTTCGGCGTCAGCCCGGAGAACGGCCGCATGGTCATCATCGAGATGAACCCGCGCGTCAGCCGCAGCTCCGCGCTCGCGTCCAAGGCCACCGGCTTTCCCATCGCGAAGATCGCCGCCAAACTCGCTGTCGGCTACCTGCTCGACGAGCTCAAGAACGACATCACGCGCGAAACCCCCGCGAGCTTCGAGCCGAGCATTGATTACGTCGTCACCAAGATTCCGCGCTTTGCCTTCGAGAAATTCCCGCAGGCCGACCCCACGCTCACCACGCAGATGAAAAGCGTCGGCGAAGCGATGGCCATCGGCCGCACGTTTAAGGAAAGCCTGCAAAAATGCCTCCGCTCGCTGGAGATCGGCCGCAGCGGTTTGGGCGGCGACGGCAAACCGTGGCGCATCGGCACGGAACTCTATGGCGACCGCGACATCCTCCCCCGCGACGTCATCAGCCGCAAACTGAGCGTGCCCAACGCCGAACGCATCTTCTTCATTCGCCACGCCCTGCGCGCCGGCTTCACCATCGAGGAGATTTTTAATCTCACGAAGATTGACCGCTGGTTTCTGGTGCAGATCAAAGAGATTGTGGATTTTGAGGAAGAGTTGGCGGGGGCTAAAAACTGACCTATGGACAAGCTCGTATATGTCGAGACCAGCGTGCCGAGTTTTTATTTCGACACCCGCGCTGGCCACGATATGCAAGCCATGCGCAATTGGACGCGCGAATGGTGGTCATTGCCGAAGTTTGGTCAGGAACTTGTCATTGGCGCACCCGTCTTGGTTGAACTTGGCGAGGCTCCCGCCGCGAAACGTGACAAGGCCTTGGGATTGATTGAAGACCTTCGCCTCCTGCCTTACACCGATGAAATCACGGAAATCGTCGAGGCGTATTTTGCCCATAAGCTGATGCCGCTGGCTGCCCAAGGCGATGCCGACCATCTCGCGCTGGCTTCCTTTTACAATTGCGACTGGCTCGTAACGTGGAACTGCAAACATCTGGCGAACGCCAACAAGTTCGGGCATATTCATCGGGTGAACGGATTGCTGGGTTTGCGAACGCCCGCGCTCGTGACCCCGCAGCAACTGCTGGAACAGGCATGAAAACGACCAAACACGACGATGGCTTGGAATGGCTGCACGACATCCGCGCGCGGCTCGCCAAACAATTTGATTACAATCCCCGCAAGGCCGCCATCCATTACCGGCGCGTTCAGAAAGCGTCCGGTGCAAAAATCTATCAGCGCGAAGAACCGGTTGGGTCTGACGTTCAGACTTATGACGCCCTGCACGATAGCGCACACGCACAAATTGCCGCCGACCAGTGCGAGACGTTGACTTCTTACCGCGCCGCCCGTAAACGGAAAGCGAAAGGTGCGAAATGAAAGTTGACCGCCACGCCCTGCGCGCCGGCTTCACCCTCTCGATGATTTACAGGCTCACGAAAATCGACCGCTGGTTTCTGGTGCAGATCAAAGAGATCGTGGATTTCGAGGAAGAGCTGGCGGGGGCGAAGAATTAGCCGGCCATTCTGCCCCGCTGCGGTGATGACATTTTCTTTGCAGTAATCAATTCTGTTAATTAGCATCGCCTTCCTTATGGGCATGAAAATGTTTTCTACCAGTTCCACGGCAACCGGATTCCTGATTTGCTTTTTGTCCACCGCCGGCTTCAGTTTGCACGCGGACGGACCAGCCGCCGCCGCCAATCCCGCCGCCGGTTCCATTGAAAATTCCGTGGTGAAGATTTTCTCCACGGTGCGCTATCCCGATCCTTACAAGCCGTGGTCCAAACAGTCGCCGGAAGATTTCACCGGCAGCGGCGTGGTGATCGAAGGCAAGCGCATCTTGACCAACGCCCATGTGGTGAATTATGCCAGCGAGGTGCAGATCCAAGCGAACCAGGCCGGGGACAAGGTCTCCGCCACGGTGGAATTCATCGCGCCGGGCATTGATCTGGCGGTGCTCAAGCTGGATGATGAAAAATTCTTCGACACGCATCCGCCGCTGGCGCGGGCCAAGACCTTGCCGGGCATCAAGGATGCGGTGATGGCCTATGGCTATCCGGAAGGCGGCAACAATCTTTCCATCACCAAGGGCATCGTTTCCCGCGTGGAGTTCGCGCCGTATAATTTCCCCGTGTTCGGCCTGCGCATCCAGGTAGATGCCGCCATCAACCCCGGTAACAGCGGCGGGCCGGCGGTGGTGGGCGACAAGATGATCGGCCTGACCTTCAGCCGCCTGAACGGTGCCGAGAACATCGGCTATATCATCCCCAGTGAGGAGATTGACCTGTTCCTGCAGGACATCGCCGACGGCCATTATGACGGCAAGCCCATGATGTATGACGCCCTGCAAACCCTGGAGAATCCCGCCCTGCGCTCGTTCCTGATGCTGCCCCCGGCCACCCACGGTATGGTGGTGCACAAACCTTACCAGACCGATGCGGCTTACCCGCTGAAAGAATGGGATGTCATCACCAAAATCGGCGACATCCCGGTGGATGACCAGGGCATGATTGCGCTGAACGACAATCTGCGGGTGCGCTTCGAATATGAAATCCAGCACCTTGCCACCCAGGGCACCGTGCCGCTGACCCTGATCCACGGCGGCAAGGAACTGAAGGTCAAGCTGCCCGTTTCCCCCGCTTATCCGCGGCTGATTCCCGGATTGAACGGCGCCTACCCCTCGTATTTCATCTACGGACCACTGGTGTTTTCCGCCGCCACCGAAGACTATCTGGGCGGCTTTCTCCAGACGAAGTATGCCTCCGCCGTCCTGACGCACCTCAGCACTGCGGCCAATCCGCTGGTCACGCGCATGGCGGATCCGCCGGCCTTTCCCGGCGAAGCGCTGGTGGTCATCGCCTCGCCCTTTTTTCCCAGCAAGCTAGGCCAGGGCTACACCAGCCCCCGGGCCGAAGTGGTCAAGGCAGTCAACGGCATCCCCGTCAAAAACCTCAATCACCTCGTGGAGATCCTGCGTGATACCAAGGACGACTTCATCACCGTCGCCTGCGACAACCGGTTCGGCGAGACGATGATCTTCCCGCGCGTCCAGATGGTGGCTGCCACGGATGGAATCCTGACCGACAATGGCGTCCGCTCGCAAGGTTCGGCGGACACACTGGCCATCTGGAACGCCAAGCCGGCCAAGTAAACCGGCACCCACTCCAAGACGCTTCGTGTCATCCGGTCGTCACCGCGAACGCGCCAGCGTCTTGGACTGCGGTGGCAAGCGCAGCGTGACACCGCCTTCGCACGCACGAGACGGGTTAATTGTTCAATTGCCATCGCCCGCCCGAAAGCGTCGTCGCCGCTCTCACTCTGCCGGCGCACTCCATTGACGCTCTCGTTCCATCCTCTCATCTCCTTCGGGATCGCTCGGTGCGCAGGCGTCTGGCAGACGTGCGGCGGCCAAATCTTCAACAATTCAAGCTTTTATTGGCCTTTTCGCAGCTTTTGCCTTCATCCTCAAAGCTTTTGCCAGCGTCAAATCAACTTTTGCCAAAGCAAAACCTTCTTTTGCTTCGACCATAGCTGCCAAGACACTGGCAAAAGCTGCTTTGGTCAGAGCAAATGTAACTTTTGCTTCGAGATATCCGACTTTTGTTTCCGCGTTTGTCGCTTTGGTGCTGGCAAAAGTTGTTTTGGTGATGA
>Ga0182030_10011288_pt1 | contig 18037 bp, 17 predicted proteins | sample 812S3MmetaG_FD_121299 | JGI IMG/M metagenome (GOLD analysis project Ga0182030, IMG submission 121299) | Permafrost microbial communities from Stordalen Mire, Sweden - 812S3M metaG (Illumina Assembly) | ecosystem: Environmental > Terrestrial > Soil > Wetlands > Permafrost | place: Sweden...
GGATGTGTGTTCGGCAATCTGGACATTGAGCCAAGTATCTCAGTTGGTGCAAAATCGCCCGGGCTTCTACCGATATCCCCACGCCTGATCAAAATCGAGCGCGTAGGCGTATATATCGAGGGCATGCTGGCGGCGGGGAGGCAGCTCGTATGCGAAAGAAGAACAAGAGGCCCATTCGTAGGAAGATCGTCCTCCGTCTACCTGATCTGGACCATGCGAAATCAGTGGTCCTCAGCATCCTGAGTTCGCCCAGCTCACGGCGAAATTGCAAGTTCGCGATGGAGCAATTCATCACCTGGTACTGCTCCGAATCTCGCCTCGCGCTGAATCGCACAGTGGTGCTCCGATTCCGTTTGTATCTGGAATCACTCGGTCTTGCGGCGGGTACCATCAACCAAAGACTGGCCGCCGTTCGCCGGCTGGCCTATGAGGCCGCGGATTCGGGCTCACTGAGCCCTGAGCTCGCGGCCGGGATCCGGCTCGTGAAAGGCGTCAAGCAATTGGGTGGCCTCAACACGTTCAAGTCGCCGCATCGCTGGATAGACGGTTCCACTCGGCAGGCCGGTCATCTCCATAATGCTGAAACCGTAGACAAATCCGGCCTCAATCGCCTGAAGAATCATCGCCGCGGTATGCGAAAGCTTCAATTCTGTGGGCATGGCGGACATTTTACCTATGTAGCAATCTACTTGACGACATGATATGCCGTTTGCTACATAGGGTATGCGGCAAATGGTGCAAGTAAACCATGCTCGAACTTCGCAACGTCTCGAAACACTTCCTGAGGATTCCCGCCGTAGACAATGTCAGCTTCCGCGCCCAGCCGGGCGAAGTTACCGGCTATCTCGGGCCGAACGGCTCCGGCAAGTCCACCACCATGAAGATGATCACCGGCCTGATCGAGATGACCTCCGGCCAAATACTATTCCGGAGTAAGCCCATTCAGAATGATCTGATTGGCTATAAGCGGCGCATGGGGTATGTCCCGGAGGAGCCTTACCTGTATAACCATCTTTCCGGAGCTGAATACCCGTCTTCGACGGCACCAAGTGGATCGCTCGCAACCCACCATCGGTTACCCCCGATACTCAATCTCTTCAGTACCTCGCGCAGGGTCTGAAGGCTGGTGACAATGCCCAGCTCAAGCTCGCTTAGATCGGCATCCATGGCTACTCCTCCTATCTGTTCTTTGAGAGGCGATGGCTTTCCATGTCCGGATCGTCCAGGACCACTGAGATTCTCATTAGCCCTGCCCGGGGTACATGAAGATCGCCATTATCTGCCCTCAATGTGTACATACAGAGCTGGGGCGAATTTGGGGACTCCAGAGCAAAAATTATTTTCAGCGGTGCTTATCTGGACGACGCCGTTCCTGCGGGACATGTGCAGGACCATCCTCCATCACCTTTGCCGGCCTTGATTCTTTGGTCAACCGCAACGCTGCGACAGTACGGCCGTCACGCACCTATTGACCTCCAGCCGGTACCCTGCGGAACTCGCACCTCTGACATGGGCATCCAAGCACCAGCGGCGCGTGTGACAGGCGGTAGATTTCGTCGGACAATGACGCTTGTACGACCATGTGGCGGAAGGACTTGTCGCGGGAATCTACTCCTGTATCTGCGAAGTAGAGGTACACACCGTACCACTGCAGCATTTCGGTCGTAATACACAGATCCGTAAAGCTCCGCCCAAGCCGAGCCAGGTCGGAGACCAAAATGCAGTCAAACGGCCGCGGGTTATCCTGCGCTTGAGAGATGAGGGTCTGGAGACCCGTTCTGCCAACTAGCGTGCTGCCGGACTTGCCCTCATCCACTTCGATGAGTTCGTCCAGGACGTCCCAGCCCTTCGTGGCAGCAGCTTCGCGGCAATCGCGTATCTGAACTTGGATCGACTCGGCGTTTGGAGCGGTAGCAGATCGTGCGTATATTGCGCAGCGTACGCGATCATCTACTACCGGGGGTACATGCTGCTCAGCTACAACTTGGTTTGACATGGGGGTTCACTTCGGCCTCAAGCCGTCCTCTCTGTCAAAGGGGCAGGAAGTCGGAACTTGTCGGGTTGCATTCCGAAGTGCGGCTCTCCGCTTGGAGCGATATCAGAACTTGGTTCCACCGTTGTAGTCAGCGGTGACGGCCGTTTCAACTGCGGTCATGCTGGCCGGGTCGTTGAAGATGAGGCCCAGTTCGCGGTTGCTGTTGAGGGACGGGGTGGAGACGTTCTCAGAGCCGATGAACATGGTGGCCTGCGCTGTGCCGAAGTCCGCAAGGATAGCTTTGGCGTGGATGTAGTAACCCGTGGGTGAGCTGTAAACAGCGATCTTTGCTCCATCCTGCTTGAGGGTGGTGAGGATGGCGTTGTATTTGCTGCTCTCGTTCTCCTGGACCATGGTTACGGCGACGCCGCGAGTGAGTGCCGATTCCAGGGCAGTTTCGATGCCGGGGTCAGACATCTCCTCCTGCGCGATGAGGATGGACTTGGTAGCCCCGTTGATGAGGGCGAGAAGTGCAGTACGCGCATTGGTGGGGCTCCAGACAAGATTGTCGCCGGTCGGAGGGGTGATTGCCGCGTTCTGAAAATCGGCATTGAAGGTGGTCTCGATGCCAGCGACGTCGGACACATCGTTGGTAATTACGGCAAAATCACGCGTGGTGGCGTAGTCCTGCGGTGTGAGGTTGAGGGTCATGATGGCGGTCGTTGCTTGATCCACCGTGATGGTCTTCTGGTGGGTGACGGCGTAAGTCGGGTTGGCCCAATGGACCGACACCTTGTGGGACGCCAGATAGTTGAAGGCTGTGGTGTTGTTCTTTTTCTCACTGTTCTGGTCGAGGATGACTCGAACGGCAACACCGTTGGCTGCGGCCGTGGCCAGGGAAGAAGTGACGGTGGTGTCGGAAAGTTCGTAGATAGTGATATCGATTGTCTTTTTGGCGGAGGAGATCAGGTCGTAGATGGAGGCAAGGCCCTGGGAGGGTTCGGTTATCAAGGTGTAGGTGACTGGAGCGGGTGTGGGCGTCTGGGCGGAAAGAACTGAGAGACAGGCAACGACCGCAATAGTGGCGACCAGTTGCAGAAGGTTGGCTTTGCGCATCATGGATTTTCTCCTTTGAAAGAATGACAAGGTCATTGGGGTACCGGTTCTGCAAGGGCTCGAAGGGGAAGCCTCGTGGCGGGTCCAGAATGCCCGAAATCCAAATCTAACCATTTAGCATTCCGTCGCCGCCTGACATAGGGGCCACGATCCGGCCCCAAGGTTACGGGAGAGGAAATGCCGCGCAACGGAAGACTTCTTTGCCGCGATGTAAACCCGTCTAGAAAGGGTCGCTGGGTTGCATATTCGGCTACGTGAATTATCACGCAGTAATCGTATAAAGAGGAGCAAACTCTGGTACCCCGGCCGTTCGTCCTGCAATCCAGCGAAGCACATAGACTTCGGTTGGGTCCGAGAGGGAATGTGTGAGGGCGTTGGGAATAACTTCGAAAATGGCGTGGGCTGCGAGGTCCTGATAGTAGTCGATGTCAGGCTCCACCAAAACGCAATCGATACCGCCGATGACCATCTTGTCGTTCTCATGGAAGGTGAGTTGGACGTTGGCTTCGCCGAACTGTATCTGTTTCCAGCTCGAAGTGGCTCCAGGGTGAAAAAAACCTGGGTTGTTTTCGACGGCGAATTGTCCAGCTTCGGCGGCACTCTTGACCTGGTCGATGAGACGGCTATCGCACCACGCAAAGAAGCGGTCCTGCGCCGGTGCGTAGGGAGCATCCCAGCACAATTGTTTGATGTAGTCCAGCGGGGTACCCTGCGAGAGGGAAATCTGGCTCATGGCCTCGCAGATGTTGAGTAGGCATGCGAGTGACTTCTCAGTATTGTCGAGGAGATTGCCATAGCGGGCGGCACCGGCGGCGTTGTCAACGTCGCTGCCCAAGAACGGGTAACGTGCGTTTACGACGTCCCATGGAGCATCCACGAAACTGAAGCCTGGGTCGTTGCTTATGAGCATGATGTCGAGGGTTTTTAAGTACTGGTCGGAGAGCAAAACAGGGGAGAAGCCTGCCTGCTTGAAGCCATTCGCCCAGACAACAGCGGTGTAATCGTCGCCAAAGTTGTCGAAAAAGGGAAGATCGAACGTCATGTCGTTATTTGGATAGAAGTTGCGGATGTGCTGGGTCCGGTTGCCGTCCGTGATGGTCACCAGAAACTGCGCCGGTGCTGAGAATAGCTGGCGGGAACCGTCGAAGATACGAAGTTGCAGCTTGCTCACAGGATCACCCCTTATGACGGTGAATGATAGCACCGCCTTAAGTCAGCCGCGTGAAATGTGAACAGTGCAAGGGGCAACATGAAAACCGAACCCACTGACAAAGTGTATGGAGCGCCAGGTGGTCGCCTGTTTTGCGGTAGCGTAGTCAGGCTCCGGGTGACTCCAGGAAGCCCCAGGACGCATCGCCGAAGTCGCGGGCATGTCCAAGTACCCCTGTGATTCCCGGGTCCGGCTATGCGAGTGCCGAGCCGCGTCTATGACGTTGCGACAAACTATTGGTGTGACTCCAAGGCACTCGCGCAGAATTCGTGATGGAGCGGAGGTCGAACTTCGCTGTGGATGTGGGGTACTGAGTCTTTGCGTGAATTGCGGCGAGTCTGGTCGGGTTACCGGAGTTTGGCCGGGATAGCCCGACACACCCAGACCCTGGAAACGACGGTAGAGCGGCTCGCTCCCCGAGTGCATCAGGCTGTTGGCGTCATTCCAGGAGAAGCAGCTGTGGCTTCCCTAAACATTGGCTGTCCTCCCAGAACCAATTCCAGTAGTTTTCTTAGACAGGCAAGAATATCTGATTGCTCCGTCGACCGCTGGCGAAGCACATACTTTCCCACCGGTCCGTTCAACGCAGTTCTGCGCGCTGTGTTGCCGCCTTAGCATGGATCGTCACCGATCCGTCGCTCAAGCCTGGGGATTTTGCAGTAATGGTTATCGGTCCACTGTGCTTTGAGGTTCGCACTACGACGAGTGCACGCCCTTGAAACAATTTGCGGCGTTCGCCCAGGTACGAGGCGTCGTCTTGCCCGTCGCCATTCCCCACGGCGGCGATCACGCCCGGTCCGCTGATGGAGAACTGTACATCCTGATCCGCATGCGGCTGCAAGCGTCCCGCAGTATCCACCGCCTCGACTACGAGGAAAGCAAGGTCCTGTCCGTCAGCTTGAACTGCAGTGCGGTCTGCAGTAATGCGCAGGCCTGCGGCGTCGCCGGACGTCCTGAGGATGCTTTCAGCAACGGCCCGGTCACCCCGCATGCCAACTGCCTTCAATGTGCCGGGCGCGTATGGGACCGAAAAGGTCGCCTTGAACTCCTCGTCGCGTCCGGTGGGCTTTTCTCCCATCAGCTTGTCGTTCAGATACAAACGGACCTTCTCCGCGCCGGAGTACACCTCCACTTGCACCTCTTTGCCTTCCTGCCCCGGCCAGGTCCAGCTCGGCAATGTCGGATAGGTCGCCCAGCCCACGGCGATGATCTTCTTTCCTGCCGGTTCGGGCAATCGTACAGTGGCGTACACGCGATCGCCGCCGTTCCACAAGATGTCGCGATAGTAGGACTGCGGCCTCCGATAGCCGGTTAAATCAAGGTCTCCGCACGCCGCCGCATGCCACGGATACGCGTGAAAAAAGATCGCCATTACTGCTTTCGCGGCAGGGTCAGCCGTATCTTGGGTCATCGCAGCCATCACATCTACGCCATTGGCCATTCCCAGGAACATTTTGTCCACCATCGAAGAGGTTGCCATCGCGCCCATCATCTGCGTTGCAATCTGTGCCTTTTCCGGAGTGCCATAGGTCAGGCGCCGATACCGGACTCGCCCAGATAGTCCATGGCAGTCCACGTCAGATCACCGAGAACATACGGATTGTCCTGCGTGATTTGCCACAATGGAAATGCCTTGGCCGGATACGACTCGGTAGTCAGCATGATTCGTTTTGGCAACTGCTGATGGTCCGCTGCATAGGTTTGAATCAGGTTGTAGTTGTAACCGGTGATGTCGAGCTGTGAAAACACAGCCTCCGCATTCGGTGCGGTGGTGCTGCCGGGAAACGCAAGAGTCAGCGGACGCGTGCTGTCGAGCGACCGCACCTGATCGGCTAATTGCTTAGCCATCTCCCCGCCTCGTTTGACCTCCAGCTCGGGGATCTCGTTGCCGATTCCCCAGATCACGATGGAGGGGTGGTTGCGATCGCGCAGCACCATGGATGAGATATCCCGCTTCCACCATTCGTCAAAGTCTCTGCCGTAGTCAAACTTCGCCTTGCTCGCCTTCCATGCATCGAACGGCTCATCCAGGACGAGCAAGCCGATCCGATCGCACGCGTCTAGGAATGCGGGGGACGGCGGGTTGTGCGCAGTTCGCACGGCGTTGTATCCAGCTGCCTTCAAGAGCTCAACTCTGCGTTCCTCTGCGCGGTCAAATGCCGCAGCCCCCAACGGCCCGTTATCATGATGGACACTGCCGCCAGTGAGCTTGACCGGCTTGCCATTCAACAGCAGCCCCTTCTCCGCTGACCACGAAAGTGAACGGATTCCAAACGGCGTCACAACCTGATCGACAACCCTTCCGTCCCTGCGGATATTGGAAACCGCGCGATACAAGGCGGGCGCAGCGGGCGACCACAGAGCAGGGTTGGCAACGGTGATCGTCTGTGCGGCTTCCATCTCCGTCTCCGGAGCAATCGTCAGGGTCGATTTCGTTTTGCCCGCTTCGTGTCCCGCGCGGTCGTATAACGCAGTCTCAACTGTCACTCCCGTCGAACTGGCGGATTCATTCGCAACCTTTGTCTGGATTGAGACCACCGCCGATTCCCCCGATACCTTGGCTGTAGTGACAAAGACTCCCCAGTGCGCCACATGCGTAGGATCGGTTACGACAACACGGACGTGCCGGTAGATTCCAGACCCGCTGTACCAGCGGCTGTTCGGCTGAGCAGAGTTGTCCACGCGCACAGCCAGCACGTTCGGGCCTGCAAAATTCAGATCTGGAGTGAGATCGAAGGTGAAGCTCGTGTATCCGTAGGGATGAGTTCCCAGCTCATGGCCGTTCAGGTACACGGTCGCATCTTTGTATACTCCATCGAACTCGACGCTCACCTGCTTGCCATGCCAGTCAGCGGGAGCGCTAAACGTCTTGCGGTACCAACCCACACCTGCTGGAAAGAAGCCCCCGCCCGAGCCGGTCGGATTGCTCGCGTCCAGCCGTCCTTCGATACTCCAATCATGGGGCAGGTTCACCGCACGCCAAGCTGTGTCCGCAAAGGAAGGCGCTTCTGCACCGCTCGGGTCACCGAGCAGGAACTTCCAACCGGAGTCCGCCGCCAGCTCCAGCCTGGGCGTCTTCGACCCTGATGCATTCATCGCCACAGGAGTCAACGAGAGTATCGTAGTGCAGATTGCAATCATGATGCGCAGACGAAGTTTCATTAAGTCCTCTTTCTAGTCGTGGCCCTGTGAGCCTTCACTCGGGGGCAGGAATCAGCGGTGTTTGCGTGTTCACCGGCGCGCAGACCAAACACGATGATGCGAATGGTTTCCCGGAACATGCGGTCGATCGATTGTCCGTATTCCAACTCGACCTTCTTCCCCAGCGAGGCGAGACGTCGCTGCGCCGCGATCACTGCATTGATCACCGCATGCAGCGTCAAGTCGGGGTCTAAGTCAGGGCGGAGTGAACCGTCGGCAATGCCCTCGCGAATCAACTTGCGAAATGCTTTGAAACCCTGATCGTGGATTTGTCCCTCGAGCGTCAGAAGGCGTTCGGTAGGCCAGTCTCGCGCATACATCGCATCGAACTGAGCCATGAACCGAATCCTGGGCTGGTTCTTCGAAAGCTCATCGGCCATGTACTGCAGCAGCGCTGTGATCTTGGCAAGCCCATTCGTTGCGCCCTCAACACTTTTCTTCGCGCGCGCGGCAGCTTCCTCCAACACCTCGCTGAGGATCGCCCACACGATTTCGTCCTTGTTCGCGAAGTATTGGTACATCGTGGAAGGGCGAAGTTCACTGGCGGAGATCACCTCAGCCATTGTGGTCCGGTCGATGCCACGCTCGTCGAAGAGCTTTTCGGCCGCGCTGAGAATTCGCCGCCTCTGTCGCATCCGATGAGCGTGGTATGCATTCGCCTTTGGTTCTGTACTCTTTCTGGACATTGGTGAGTTACGATAAAACGTACATATACTACAAATTCGAACGACTATTACGGTTTATCGTAGAGCCAGGTTCAGTGATTGTCAACGCAGATATTCATCTGGATAGCGGCGCGCCGACAGACGATGGCTCGATTCACGCCGACGTTTCTTCCAGTGGTGACTGATTGTCGGTCGTTTCGAGAAATACGGCTTGTGTGAGGAGCGCGAAGGCCAGGGAGACCAGCGAGTGTTCGCAATAATGTGCGGAGCGGTCCTGCGATTTAAGGGATATCCTTGGTCCTTTTGGCGGAATAACTCTTAGTAAACGCTCCCTTTTGCTTCGATCAATCGCCGCTCTCCGCGGCAACGGTTCTTGACGAGTGCTAAATCGCCTGGGCGTGTTTCCTGGTTAGCCGAGGGATGGAAACACGGCTTGCCCTGTTGTCGTCAACAGCGATCAACTGCCGATACCGATCATCGGGGAAGCCTGTGAATGGCTGCTCCTGGAAAACTTGACGAGTTGAGCCAGGCATTCTCTCCCCGAGATTCTGGATAGTCGTTATTCCTTTACCCGCTGAGCGTTTGTGCCCGCCAAAACTTGCTCGAACACATCGGCCACAAAGGACTCATCAATTCGTTCATGGCGGATGAGCAAACGCGCCAGGAGAGGACCCACGATCGAATCGAGGAATACGCTGATCTTGAGGTCGGTGGGAAGCTCGCCTCGCTTGATCGCCTCGTTCACGATGGCGCGAATTTCCTTGTCGCGCGGCGAGTAAACACGTTTCATGAACTCCTTGCGAAGGGCTGGATTGTCCTGGATGGCCGTAAGCAAACGGGCGACGGCGATGCCGTTTTCTCCGGTGAAGAACCGTCCGACCTGGAGTATGTACTCCCTAACGCGCTCCAGTGGAGGTCCGTCGCTCTTCAGCACAAGTTCGTGATCTGCCGTGTGCAGAAAGGCATCGAGCAGCAACTCCTCCTTTGTAGACCACCAGCGATAGACGGTAGCCGTACTCACGCCAGCCTCACGGGCGATGTGAATTGTGGATATCCCGGAGACGGGAAACCGGCGCAAGAAACTGTAGGCCGCGTCCAGGATAGAGGCACGCGAGGCTTCACTGCGTGGCCGGCCGGCGGAACGCGCGGGTTTGGGTTCCGCCTCGACATTCAGTTCGCTCACGGATCACCCCCCTCTTCAGTTTATTATCTAAACTATATATGAAACGGCCTGTTTCGTTTTATAATAAATCGGAGCCGAAAGGGATATTGTGGCCGGCGATCAACTCAACCGGAACTGGAGACCCAAGCACAACCCCTGGCTGATTGCCGTCGTAGTTGCGCTTGCAGCCTTCATGGAAGTGCTCGACACAAGCATCGCGAATGTGGCGCTTCCGCACATTGCAGGTGATCTTGGCTCCAGCCAGGATGAGAGCACATGGGTGCTGACCACCTATCTGGTGGCCAACGCCGTCGTTCTGCCCATCACCGGGTGGCTTTCTAGCCTAATGGGTCGCAAGCGTTTCTTCATGATCTGCATTGCGCTGTTCACCTTGGCTTCCATGTTCTGCGGGGCCGCGCCCAATCTGCCGGCGCTACTGTGCTCCCTGGCCATCCAGGGCGCGGGCGGCGGCGGCTTGCAGCCCATGGCGCAGTCCATCATGGCCGATAGCTTCCCGCAGAAATTGCGTGGAGCCGCCTTCGCGCTCTTTGGCATGACGGTGGTCGTGGCTCCCGCCCTGGGTCCCGTCCTGGGTGGGTGGATCACCGATAACTACACCTGGCGCTGGATCTACTTCATGAACCTGCCGCTGGGACTTTTGGCCTTGGGGCTGGTCTTCAAATTTGTAGAAGATCCGCCATTTCTGCGGCGATTCAAGCCCGGAGAAATGCACTTCGATACCGTCGGATTCGCGCTGCTGGCACTGGGTGTAGTGGCCCTCCAGGTCTTGCTGGACAAAGGGCAGGAAGACGACTGGCTGTCCTCTCATTTCATCTGTTCGCTGGTGATCATCGCCGTCGTCTGCCTCAGCGCTCTCATCGTGTGGGAGTGGCGGGAGAAGCAGCCGATCGTCGATGTCAAGTTATTCAAAATTATTAATTTCTCCGGCTCGTGCCTGATGATGTTTCTGGCCGGCGTCGTGATGTTTTCCTCGATGATTCTCATGCCAGAGTTCCTCCAGATGCTTATGGGATACACCGCGGAGGATGCCGGCGTGATCGTTTCCATCGGCGCCGCTCTTGTGATGGTGGTCATGCCCATCGTAGGATTTTTCGGTTCCAAACTCCCCGCCAAGTACATGATCGCCTTTGGCTGGCTTCTCTCTGCGGGCGGCATGTATCTATCGACAAAGCTGTTGTCGCTGAACATCAGTTTTGGCGGAGCCGCGGTCATCATGCTGGTGCAGTTCGCTCCCCTGGCCTTCATCTTCATTCCTACAATGACTGCCTCTTTTGTAGGAGTTCCGCAAGACAAGAGCGATTCTGTCTCGGGCCTGACCAACTTCATGCGCAACATTGGAATGAGCTTCGGCGCCGCGGTGGTGCAAACGGTTTTGGCTCGCCGCCAGCAATTCCACCTTGCCCGGCTTGCCGACCACTTGAGTGCGGGAAACATCGGCCTAACGATCAATTTCCAGGCCATGGCATTGCACGCTCACAGTGCCGGATTCGGGCCTTTTGGTGCGCAGGCGGCCGTCGTGGCGCAAATCTATCGAGCGTTCATGATCCAGGCCGCCGCTCTGTCGTTCCTAGACGCCTACGTGATTCTGGGAATTGGGTCTTCAGCCATGTTTTTCCTTTCATTTCTTCTCAAGTCGAATGATCCGAAGAGCACAGAGGCACATGGCGGGCCTTGAGGGAGCGGGAAACGGATAACGAAGTTCGTCACACCGTTTAGCGTGGATGCCTGACAAAGACGACCTTTCACGAGAAGCCACCATGAGAATTCAGGCCTTGAAGCCGCTAGCCTTGCGTAGCACTCTGACACGTTTCTCGTTCTTTGTCCGGAGGGCCATCGCGAGCCGGTAGATGGGCACTTTGATCGAAGGGGAGTATGGATTCTTCAAATTTGGTATCAACTAGTCTGGATTCCATTGCTGGGCGTGGTTTGAGCTCCTTTTTGCAGGCCATTGCCGAGGTTCAGCCGGATGAAGATCTTCAAAAGGCCGGCGATTGTTGGATTCGTGCTTTGGAAACTACAGAATGGAAGCGTGGCGAAAGCTCAGATAGCTTTATTTGCCACGTAACGATTAACGCCCTGGCGATCGCCGCCGAGCTCAACTAGTTCGGATTTTCCGTAACTTCTGTGCAGAGATTCACGCAAAGGTTCCTGGTCACTTCCAATCAAGAAATGCTATCAATGGAATGCGCGGCTGAGGGAACGCCGGAAGGACCGGTAGTGTTCAACGCGCAGGTGGCCGGGAGCGGTTCTCGATTTGCGATAAATCGCCAAACCACTCAGCGACAGTCCCCTTGTCATAGTCCTGGAGGTTCATCGCCCTCGAAGTACGGGTCATATCCGCTAAAAAGGAGGCATTCCAAGCGTTCCGCGTCGCGGAGAACATCGCCTGGAACCCGTTTACGTTCCGCGCCAAGGTAGTCGACAAGTCCGTTGACCGCGGCGGCAACACTCTTGTGAATCAGAGAATCAGGCTTCGTCAATTCTGCGTAGCGTTTTGCTGCCAACCAAAAGGCTTGAAATTGTTGGAGGGGGTACTTCCGTCTTTCTGAGGAAAGTCCCTCCCGGAATTCATACCAGCGATCCATGGCCTCAGCAGCCAACCGGTCCTTTTCTGAAGTCCGCATTCTCTCTGCCCTTCTCCCAACCGCTGTTCGCTCACAGCAGTGTAACTCCACCTCCTGTCCGAAAAATCTCGGCAGGTTCGCCGACGTGGAACACATTCGACAAGGTCAGCGACCGGCCTCGACCACTATGAACACGGACAGGGAGAGGTGACCGGCACCACTCAAGTGGCTCGGTCGTAAGTGCAGTCCGCAACACAACCGCGGTGGCGACAACCGAGGCCATGGCGATCCCGCAGGCGCCATTGTACCGATCCAGGTTAGGGCACTTGTCTTGGAGTGGTTTATTCCGTCCGAAGAGCAAATCGGCGGTACTTAGGGAAAGATATTTCTGATTGTTTTCATGAAAAACCCGCGAAATCTCCACCAGGGCAGTATTACCTATCAGGAGCCACCCGTGGACGCCGCGATCACATATGACTTGCCGGGTAACATAGAGGAGATCGGCCATGCGCTAACCGCAAAGGAGGTCGGCGCCCTGCTCTCGTTCAAGCGTACGGCCTTGTACAAGATGACCAAGGCCGGGACCATTCCTTCGTTCAAACTCAGCACATCCGTGCACTACGATCCCTACCGCATCGCTGAATGGCTTCGCGCGCGGACGCGGTAGCTATCCTGTATTCCTTCTTGCTGACTCGCATGTAGCCAGTCTTGGCCTGACCATTGCGACTGATGATGACCGAGCCCCGACGCCAGCCGAGCCCTTCCAGCCGTGCATAGATGACGATTGCAGCCTTACTTTTCGACATGAGATAATCTCCTTGGTTGCGGTTTTGGGTAGTACGGTTCAAGTACGGTAACCACCGTTTCAGAACCCCTCACCTAATACCCAACATTGCTAAACATTGCTAAGTCCAATTCTTGAGATTTTGCAAGATGTTGAGCAATAAGCGGTTTAGGTGACTACCAAAGAGATTGTCCCCTCCTCCGCACCACAGATTTCGCCCTAACCGATTGGGCAGACTCGGAAAGCAGCTTAGAAAATGCAGATTCTTCTTTACGTCGTCGTTACCGTACACATCATCGTGTGCCTTTTCCTTATCGGAGTGGTTCTTTTGCAGCAGGGCCGCTCGGCTGACCTCGCAGGCGCATTCGGCGGGCAGGGTTCGCAGACCGCCTTCGGTCCCCGTGCCGCGGCCAACGTGCTCACTCGACTCACCACCTGGTCCGCCATCATCTTTATGATCACTTCTCTCTCGCTTACCATCCTGTATGTGCGTACCCACCACGGGCGCTCCGTGCTCGACACCGTGCCCACCTCGGCGCCGGCAAAGTCGGGTAAGTAACCGCCCCAGGCAGTTCGTAAATCACAATGTTCTCTCCGTTCCATCCCAGGCAGACCCCGCAAGGTCTGCCTTTTCCGTTTGTTGAAAGCACCGCCCCGCCGCTCGCCTGCACGATTCTCACTTCGCCACGAAAACAAGCCACATCCGGCTCTGGAAGTTGGAGCCAGCCAGACTCGCTCTACAATGAACTCATGATCCTTGAAACCTTTCCCGTCGGCCCTTTGCAATGCAACTGCACTCTCCTGGGCGACAAAGCCGCCGGCGAAGCCATCGTCATCGATCCCGGCGACGAGGTCAGCCGCATCCATCGCCGCCTCACGGAACTGGGCCTCAAACTCAAGCAGATTCTCGTCACCCACGCCCACATTGATCATGTCGGCGGAGCGCTTCAACTCAAACGCCTCACCGGCGCGCCCATCCTGCTCAATGAGAACGACCTGCCCCTGCTGGCGATGATGGAGAGCCAGGCTGCCTGGCTCGGTGTCCCCACCCCTGAAACCGCCCCGCCCGACGAAGGCCTCGCCGAAGGCCAGCGCGTCGGCCTTGACCACTACCCGGCCCAGGTCATCCACACCCCCGGCCACACCCAGGGCTCCGTTTGCCTCCACTTCGCGCCGCTAAAAATGCTCATCGCCGGCGACACTCTCTTTGCCGGCAGCATTGGCCGTACCGACCTGCCCGGCGGCAACTCCCAGCAGATCATCCACTCGATTCAATCCCGGTTATTGGCCCTGCCGGATGAAACCAGGGTTATTCCGGGTCACGGCCCGGTTACTACGATTGCAGTCGAGCGGAGTACCAATCCCTTTCTTCGGATTCGGTAACCCAAAAATCTAAGACTAACGCATCGTCTTATATTTCATTTATTTATATGAATTAAATGAAGCATCACTTCAACTAATCAATCGGGATTGTTACCACCTTGATGCGTTCCAAAAGAGTCAACCATCCGCGTTACTCCTGCGCGAAATTCTCCTTCCGGTCCCAACAGGCTCACCACCAGCCAGCCTGAGTCCTCCATCCCGAAGAAGTACCCCGGATGAACCCAGACCCCGCGCTCAAGCAGCTCCAGAACCGTCTGCTCGTCCGGTTTGATCGCCGGAATCCTCAGCACCGCATACCAGCCGCCCTCCGCCTCCAGCCTCTGCATCGCCTTCTGACCACTCAGTTGCCGGTCCAGCTCGGCAAGGTTGACCGCCGCCCGCCCCCGAATCTGCCTTTGGATCGCCTCCCTCCTCTCTAGCCACGCCGGCATCGCCCACTGCACCGGCGCGTTCATTGAGAGGAACGTGTCTGCAATTACCTCCAGCCGTTCAAGGGCCAGGCTGGCCTCAGGGCCGGTCGCCACAATCCATGCCGCTTTCATCTGCGGTAGCCCCGCAATCTTGCTCAACCCGCTCACCACAAAGACCGGTACGCCTTCAAGGCCTGCCGCAAAGCTTTGCGGCGCTCCGTCAAAGCCGTAGTCTAAAAACACCTCATCCACAATCAGCGACAGTTCATGATCCCGGCACAACTGCGCCAGTTCTTTCGCTTCCCAGGGCTTGGTAAAGTGGCCGGTGGGGTTGTTCGGGTGCACCAGCACGACGGCCCGCGTTTCTGCCGTCACGGCCCGCCGAAAGCCCTCCGGATCGATCTGCCAGCCGTAGTCGTAGACCAGCGGAGCCGCCTTCAGCCGCACGTCGTCCAGCCCCGCCAGAAAATCAAACAGCGGATATCCCGGTTGCGGCGCCAGGATCTCGCTCCCCGGATCGCAGAGCAGCCTGAACAGAAAGCTGTAAGCCTCGCTCGTACTGGTGGTCAGCACCAGTTGCTCCGGCGCAACCGTCACTTCATGCCCGGCATAGTAGGCGCACACCGCCTCCCGCGCGCGCAGCATGCCCCGCGCCTGCGGATCGTAGTCAAGCGCCCGTTCGTCGGCCAGCGCCGCCACCAGTCCCTGGTCATATTCGAATCCGCATCGAGTTGGATTCGAGGCGGTCAGGTCGGCCACCGGCAGCCCTGCCTGCACGCGTCGCCGATGTGCGCGCGCCAGCTCGCTCTCCTCCGTATTCCAACCCGTCCTAAGCGAAAAACGCATCAAGCCCTAGCCCATTCCTTGCCGCCGATACACGTCCTCAGCCGTCCGCTCCAAACTCATCATGCACAATAAAAGCAGGCGCCAGTTCCAACCATACACGGGCGTCCTACAGGAGGAACATTGGCGCTGCGCGCGGTTGTCTTCGATTATGGAATGGTATTAACCGGCTCTCCCAACGCTGAAGCGCACGACGCTATGGTCCGCATCACCGGCCTTCCCGTTGACCGTTTTGAGAGCCTTTACTGGGCCGACCGTCACGCCTACGACGAAGGCAAACTCACCGGCATCGCCTTCTGGCAAAAGTTTCTCCGCGAGGCCGGGCTCACCTTTCAGCCCGCTGTCGTCGAAGAGATCAACCGCCACGACGCCCGCATGTGGACCACGCAAAACCCCGCCATGCTTGCCTGGCAACTTCAGCTCAAGCAGCGCGGCCTGCTTACCGCCATCCTCTCCAACATGGGCGATTCGGTACTCGAAAACATCCAGCGTGAATTCGACTGGCTCCCGCGCTTCGATGTGCTGGTCTGGAGCTTCCAACTTCGCATGGCCAAGCCCGATCCCGCCATCTATCGCCACACCCTTCAGCAGCTCGGCACGCGCGCTGAAGACACTCTCTTCATAGACGACAGGCTGGAAAACATCGAGGCCGCGGAAGCCCTCGGCATCAGAGCCATCCAGTTCTCCACCATCGATCGCCTCCGCGCAGACTTGCTCGCCGCCGGCCTCGATTCGGCTCTCCCGCTTCCTTAAGGGATTGTCAGTTGCACGGCTCACCTGACTCGCGGCGCCCCAAGGTGGTAGCTCAACCCAAAATTCGCGTTCATTACGTCGAGGCCAGGGTTAACCGGCACCATAAAGGCATTGGAAAAATGAAAATCGCTGAATAGGCCCAGGCGGAGATCAACCCGGTCTGTCAGTCTGGTCTTCAAGCCTACTGCGGACTGCAAGCTGAAACTCTCGTACGTGGCCTCCTGAGAAAGTACCTTCTTATCGAAGACGAGAATTCCGCCCTTCGCCTCTAAATATGGCATCCAGGCTTTGTCGTTGCGCCACAACATGCGGAAGCCGATCGGCGAAAACCCTACACCCGGCACAACTTCCCGCGCGGTTGTCGTCGGAGTGCCCCATATATCCGACTTGTCCGCCGTGTCTAGAAGAATCAGAGGCAAGATTTCCGCCACGTAGTCCATCCGTGCTTTTAGAAAATAGCCCCAGGAATGACGGTCGTACTCAACACCACCCGTGTAGAGCTTGCAGCCTGACCCACTGGCAAATATCTTGTAGTGACCGTAAGAGGCCATTCCCTCTACGATGATCTCGCTCTCTACTGGTTCTTTTGCCCGAGTCTTCGTCTGCGCCACATTAGTCGTGCCTACGAGGGTGTCATTAACCACCGGAGCGGTTATCGCTACGGGCGTACCCGCTGCCGCCGGGGTCTCAGCTTCTTGGGTGCGCGCAATTTGCGGCGTGAGCAGGGAAAGTGTAACTAGGCCGCAAAGAAGGTGAACGAGAAGCGCTCCAGAAAGGAAACCATCGCGCCCACGCTCGACCGATTCAGGCTCGCAAATCCGGCTTGTACTCAAGAGGTACCCGTCTAGATGGATCGGAGGAAACCAAGCCCGATCTCATAAAATATACAAATTTCTGAGCGCAAGTATAGCGCACTTCTGACGCAATCCATCAACAAGCAATTAGATCCCAGAGCATCCGAAGCACTCAGTGCTGCATACAACTGTTGCCCCTATGTTCTACACTGGCTTGCTGTTCGAATGATACTCAGCTTAATCGTTTATCTTGCTAATCAATCCGAACAATCGATAGCGACGGTTGCATCTCACGACAAACACCAACCGTCTATAACGACAGCAGGGGACAATCATGACATCCATGCACATTGGAAGAGTATTGCGCGCGACCAGACGGCCCGTGTTGGGAGTAGCAGTTTGCGCACTCAGCGCAGCGCTTGCGCTGGCGCAGACCGTGCCCGTAGTCACAGGCGATGCCCGGGTGGACAAGCTTCTCAGCCAGATGACGCTCAAGGAAAAGCTCACGCTGATCCATGGCACACAAGAGGACCCGGCGGTCTACCAGGCCCAGGCCGGTTATCTCGGCGGTGTTCCGCGCCTCGGCATTCCGGGCCTCCGCTTTGCCGATGGACCGCCGGGCGTGCTCACGCGCCATCCGTCGCAGGGCGAAACCGCCACCATGGGTGTCGCCGCCACCTTCAGCCGCAAAGACGCTGAAGACAACGGCATCGTCATCGGCCGCGAAGCCCGCGCCCTGGGCATCGACGTCTCCCTGCAGCCCTTTGTCAACATCGACCGCGACCTTCAATTTGGCCGCGGTTACAACACCTTCGGCGAGGATCCGTTCCTCACTGGCCAGATGGGCGCCGCCGAAATCACCGGCATTCAATCGCAGCATGTCATGGCCCAGGTCAAGCACTACGTGGCCTATGACTCCAACAGCGGCAACATCTTCGTCGATGACCAGACATTGCACGAAATCTACGTGGCCCCGTTTGATGCCGCCGTCAAGGCGGGTGTCTCGTCCGTCATGTGCTCTTACAACCGCCTGAATGGAACCTTTGCCTGCGGCAACGATTCGACGCTGACCAAAATCCTCCGCGACGAGATCGGCTTCAAGGGCTTCGTCACCTCTGACTGGGGCGCAGTCCATGGCGTCACCTTCCTCAACGCC
>Ga0182030_10011290_pt1 | contig 18036 bp, 17 predicted proteins | sample 812S3MmetaG_FD_121299 | JGI IMG/M metagenome (GOLD analysis project Ga0182030, IMG submission 121299) | Permafrost microbial communities from Stordalen Mire, Sweden - 812S3M metaG (Illumina Assembly) | ecosystem: Environmental > Terrestrial > Soil > Wetlands > Permafrost | place: Sweden...
ACGGTAAAGCGATTCGCCGGTTGGTCGATGTAGCCGCGCGAGCCTTCCCGGAAATCGATCTCGGGGCTGGCTTCGGCGCGTGCGGCTCGGTTCGCGGACCGCGGCCAATCAGATTTGAGCCAAACCCGCTTCCTGATCCGGCCACGATATCCCGCCACCCATCCAGCCCGGCAACAAAAAGTCCGAAGCCGCGGGCGGCCTGGAGCGCTCGAAACCGGAGACCACCAACGCGTCGGACCGTACCTCAGGCACCGTTCCAGGGGACCGAACCGAGTGTGAACGAAGCCACGGTATTCACCGCTCATCGTACCGGCGGTCTCTCCAGGAAGTCGGCCAACTCGTCGTGCGGGCGCGGGATGACATGCGCCGAGACCACTTTTCCGATCTGACGGGCGGCCGCGGCGCCCGCATCGACCGCGGCCTTGACAGCTCCGACATCGCCCTGCACGAGGATGGCGATTAGCCCGCCTCCCGGCTGCTGCCGCGTGACGATCGTAACGTTGGCGGCCTTCACCATTGCGTCCGCGGCCTGGGTTGCCGCAACCAGCCCCAATGTCTCGATCAATCCCAGCGCCTGTCCGACCATCGCCATAGATCATTCCTCCTGCAGTCGCCCAAGCAGAAACCTCGTTTCGTCGCGACGCGCGACCGGTACGGCAAAACGTCGAAAGCCGAGACGATAGAGATCGCCGAGCAATTCAGGCGAACAGCCGGCCCCGTCGATCCCAACGAGCGCCGAACCTTGCGCGCCCGCCGCCGACACCATCCTTGTCAGCAGCGACGAGAGGAAGCCTGCAAGCTGCCTGAACGGATTGCCCGCAGCACGCCCGTTCTCCGCGTAGGTATCCAGTACTTCAAGCGATTGCTGAACCTCGACCGGAAAACCGTGAATGGTCCGCACGATCTCCGCTACGTCGATCCACATCGGTCGGCCGGATCGACTCAATCCCGCAGCGGCGTCGAGCGCGACGACATTCTGCAGCGTCGCCCCGGCCTTCAGACCGCCCACGCGCTCGATTTCCGCCAGGAAGGCGTCGAATTCGCGGGCGTCAGCTATGCCGCCGATCAGAGCCGCCACATTTTCATGGCTGAGTTTCCCAGCGGCCTTCGATATGCCGGACAGAATTGCCCGCAAATAGGACGGCGAGCCGAGCGGAAGGAAGAAGCTCGGCGGCAGCTCCTGCCAGTTTTCGATCAGTCGTCGCGCGCGATCGGAACTGACCCGCGGCAATCGAATGTGAACCTGCGTCGTGCCTGATGCCGCCAGAAGAGGAGCGCAGGCCTGTTCCACGACGGCACTCAGCTCTGCGGAGATTCCGGCCGCCGGCTTCGGCGCCGCCATGGCCGCGGTCAACTCGACGAACCGGTCGATGGCGCCTTGGGCGATGATAAGATCGGTCAAGCCCACGATACCGATACCCGGAGCAGCGGCCAGGCGCGTCTCGCCGACTTCGTCTGCCGACCTGGCTGCCGCCCAGACGGCGGCGCCGGACGCCGCGTCGGCCCAGTGGAGAATGCGCCGGAGGGACGAAACGCTCCCGCCGCCCGCCTGAAGTCTGATTGCGCCCGCGAAAACCTTGCCGGTGATGCCGTCAACCGAGATCTGGTCACCTTCATGGTAGCTATGGCCATCGACAGCGAACGTGCGCCTGTGAAGATCAATGTGAATGGCCTCGCATCCGACGATGCACGGCCGGTCCAGCGCACGTGACACCACCGCCGCATGACTGAGCGCACCGCCCTTTGCTGTCACGATGCCGCTGGCGCTGAGCATGCCTCGAATATCCTGGGGACTGGTGGTCGGCCGCAGAAGAATGACGGCTTCCCCGTTCGCGGCCCGCTCCGCGGCACGGTCCGCATCAAGAACCGCCGCGCCGTGCGCTTGGCCGGGAGACGATCCCAGGCCCTGGGTCAGGACCTTGGCGGTCGCCAGTTCTGCCTCGTCGAAAGCAGGTCGCGAGACCCGCTTGACCTGCTCCGCCGAGATCCGCGCCAACGCCGCCTTCTTTGTTACGAGCCCCTCCGCGACAAGATCCTCCGCGATCCTGATCGCGGCTGCCGCCGTGCGTTTTGCGGGTCTGACCTGCAAGAGGTAGAGGCGCCCCGATTCTACCGTGAATTCGATATCCACCGCATCCGAATACAGCACCTCAAGCGTGTTTCCATGTCTGATCAACGCATCTCGCAGATCGTTGCCCAGAGCCTTCGGATCGGCCAGGTCGATCGGCGTATGCGTGCCGGATACCAGATCTTCGCCCTGACGCCCGATCAGATACTCGCCATACAGCGCCTTGCTGCCGTCGTTGGGATTGCGCGTGAAGGCCACGCCGGAGCCGGACCTTTCGTCGGCATTTCCGAACACCATCGCCTGAACGGTCACGGCCGTTCCAAGATCGTCGGAAATATCATGGTGTTTTCTGTACGCCTTGGCTCGCGCGCTGTCCCAGGAACGAAAAACCGCTTCTATTGTCCGTTCCAGCTGAAGGTACGGATCCGCGCTCGCCTTCTCGCCGTTGCTTTCAATATGGGCGAGAATCGCCAGTTCGAGTTCGTCGAAGGCCCGCTGCGAGAACTCCTGCCGCGCCCGCGCCTCCGCTTGCTCGATCGACTTGACGAAATCGACGGCGTCCAGACCCAGCACGATGTCGGAAAACATGCGCCAAAACCGCAACCAGGTGTCGAGCGCAAAATCGGGATTTCCCCGCTCGCAGGCCAGATTGAACGCCGATTTGGACCTCAATCCAAGATTCAGCACGGTGTCCATCATTCCCGGCATACTGACCGGTGCACCTGACCGGATCGAAATCAAAAGCGGTCGATCGCTGCCTGCGAAGGGGCGGCCTGCCTGTTCCGACAGATGCTGCAGAGACTTCAGAATTTCCGTCAGCAATTCGGCACCGATCCGCTTGCCGTTCAAGCGAAAATGATGAAAGCCATCGACGCCGATGACAAAAGCCGGCGGGATCGGGATCCCGACAGCCGCCATCTTTGCCAGACCGCTCGCCTTGCCTCCAAAACGGCGGGAATCTTCGACCTCGCCTTCGACAATTTCACGAACAAACCTGCCAGTTGTCACGCCGACCGCCATTACACTTCGTCTCCATCTCAGGTGTCGCGTGGCCGACCCAGAACGGACAGGATGTCCTCATGAAATTCAAACCAGATATTGTGGATGGAATCGATGGTTGGCTTGCAGACGTAATCCCGCTTCCCGCCATCGACCAGCGCGATGCTGTCCGCAAAGCGGCGTAGGTAGTTCCGATATCGGGGAATATCCTGAAGGATCTCTTCTAGCTTCTTCAGAAAGCGCTCGACCGTCTTCATCAGACGGCCTTGAACGCGCTCGTCGCTGTCAGTCGATTGCCAATCGCTGACCTGCTTGATGAACTGCTCGTTGAGCACCTCGAAGCGGTCATACCAGGCGACCACGGACGCATTGTTTCGGATCGCCTGGTAGGCGGTTCGGTAGTAGTCCTGCACCACGCCGGTTCCTTCCGGAAGCAGCAGGTGCTTGCCCTCCATTTCCATCACCAGGCCGGAGGTGGCCGCGGCCTCCAGCACCGCGGCAATGGTCGCCGGATCGATACCGACGGCGGATGCGATTTCCTCGACGGTAGCCATCTTCTTGAGATGGGCGCCGTTGAGGACGCAGAATTCCACTTCGCTGATCGTTGTCACTTTACCATCGTACCCGAAGTTCGATTGGCGCGCGGCACGTCGTGCCGCGCGCCAACTGCGGTTGGCCGGCGGGGGTTATATTGCTATTTCCAGAAATACTTCGACCTGTTGAGACTGACGCCCTCCGGGAACGGCAGGTAGCCTTCTCCCGAGAAGATCTTTTGCGGGACCGTGGCCTGGGCAAAACCCCGCTTGACGATGTCGTAATAGTAGTTCGAGACGCGCTGGTCGACCTCCCAAAACTCGTAATCCTTGCAGGCCTTGTCGTATGTTCCCGCCAAACGCAGATGGGGCAGGATCATGTCGATATAGTATACGTACATCCCGTTCTGGATCAGCGTCCGGCGCGACATCCGGGAGAACTTCGTATACAGCTTGAAAGTCGCTTGCTGAATGCCCTCGAGTCGCTTGTCAAGATCCGCCACCTTTACCGGATAGACTTCGCCCATCGGCGTGTCCCATTTTTCGCGGACAAAGACAGCGCCCCCGACGATATGCTCGATGTAGTTTTTCGGACGGGTGAAGGTAGTGGAGATGTCGTTGACGCGAATCTCGTCGAGACCCATTTTTTCGGGGTCGATGACGATGCAGAGTGAATAGCAGTGCGGCACCTTCTCGTGATCGCAGACGTCGCTCCAGTCGTAGACCTCCTCATTCGTGAACAGATCGCGAATGATCATGATCTTTCCGTCCGGCAGCTCATACGGTCCGGTATCGCCGAGACCGAGACGGCAATCATAGTGGTCGAGGAAGGACAATAGCTCGGCAGCCGCGTTGAAGCGAACGAAGCTGTCGTGCTTTTCGCTGCCCGGCTCGAAATGCTCGACCTGGCCCGCAAGGTTGTCGATCACATCCTTCTCGTGGATCCTGCAGCGGTAGCGATCCTGGGAGTTGAGGATGAAGCCGTCCTGCCGCTTGCCCCAAAGCACGCGCTGCATGAACTTCAGGATGACATTGCTCTCGCGCACATAGTCTTGCGGCTGGATCGCTTCGAGCGCCAGAAGACCGCATCGTCCCATGCCGAAGCCGACCGCGCCAATGCACCAGTCATGCACGCAATTGATTTTGGTGCCAATCTCGCGACGTGCGGAGGCGCCAATGTTCATCACGCCCTGGGCGCCGATCTCGTTGGTTGTCATCTCGAGGATTTCAGGCCAGCGAAGGAACTCCTGCATGAATGCCAGGATTTCGTATTCCTGCCGGGGTATCATCCCGGAGACACCTTCGGTCGCCCGCATCACCAGGACGTCCCAGATATTCCAGGCCAGATAGTTGTTGAGATCATTCAGCTCATCGACGGTGAACTGATCGCGAAGAACGTCTTCCTTGCTGACCTTTTCCAGAACCTTGCTCTTGGCGCGCTGGCGCAAGATCATATCGCCCAGAATTCCGTCCGGCACCGGGTCCATGCCCTTGAAGTTGCCTTGGTACACCAGGTCCTGAAATCGCAGGCCGGTGTCGCCCGCCTTGTAACGATCCTTATAGGTAGACATTGTAACCTCCCAGAATTGATGTTTTAATCTCAGTGGATCAGCCCAAAATGGCGATGCGCCCGGTTTCGCGATCCTCGCAATGCAGCTGAGCCTTCTTGCCTTCGAGCGCCTTGATGATCGCCGCGAAATGGGCGTCATTGTTGCCGCCGGTCACGTAGCGCGCATCGCTGTCCGTCAGATATGCGGTCATGACGCACGGCATCTGAAATTCGCGCGAGAGAATTCCGAGATGCGACTCCGGCGCACCGGACATCGTAATCACGCCAATCGCTCCCATGCTCAAAGCCGGCGCCAGGAACGTCGTGGTGCCGCCCTGCACGAGAAGAATATGCTCCTTCAGCTTGCCGCTCTGGATCAGCGCGATGACGGATTTCGGATCCGGCAAATACTTGATGACGCCCGACGGCGCCTTCTTGGTTTCAAAGCTGTTGTAGCCTTCGGCAGCAAACTTCATTGATCTTCCTCCTCCAGGTTATGTCGTTTGATCGACGTTCGACGTATTCGGGTTGATGCGTCGTGGTGGACCGCGCAGCCGGGCGAGGCTTCGCAGGAGCAGCGCGTCGGCCTTCGTTGCCGTTGTTTGCGCGCCGGGGACAGAACCCTCGTCCTGAACGTCGGCACCGCAGGTCACCCGCAATCCCAGTGCGGCCGACGCTGCGGTCGCACGCCTTCTGCGAATGCCGGCGGCGTCGGCGAGCCCATCGCCGCGACATCCGCAGTCACAGCCGGGCGCGCCGAGCGCGACCGTGGAACCATGCGACGACGCGACTGCCGGCCCGATCCCGCACGCCGCCGCGGCAAACCCTCCGGGCAGAAGACGCGCAACCAGTTCCTGCGGCCAGACCGCAACGAATTCGGCACCAGCGGCAAGAAGCTGCTGTTCGGAATGCATGCCCCATGCGACGCCGATGGCGCGAATTCCGCACTCCCGCGCGTGTTTCACGTCGCCGACCGTATCGGTGACGAGAACGATCTGATCGCCATTTGAAATCGGCGGTTCGTCGCCTTCGCGATACGCCGGCGTGCAATCCCGGTTGACCAAATACGACCTGTCGGAAAGAAAGCGCCTCACGCTGGCCCGCTTGTCCTGTTCCACATCGCCCCCGAACACGTGCGAAAAACAATGCACGATATTCTCCCGGCTCAGGATGCGCCGAATTGTTGCCACCGAGTTCGACGAAATGACCGCCAGCGAGCAGTTTCCGGCAAGAGCCTTGACGACATCGCTCATGCCTGGAACGAACTCGGGATTGTATTCGCGTTGCAGCAGGTCGAGGAAATGACTTGCCGCTTCGTCCGCCCTGGCGTGGTCTCGGCAATGCTTGCGCAAGCCATGAAACATGTTGTCTTCAAGCAACCGAAAAAAATCGACCTGGGTGTCGATGCCGAGCCCGAAGGCTTCGTTGGTTCTCGCAAACAACCGCCACGAGGCCTCTCTGGTCTGCACCAGCGTTCCGTCGAGGTCGAATAGGACGGCGCGCACCGGCTTCATTTTCGGCCTGCTGCGCCCGACTGGGCACGGGTTGCGGTGTCGGCATTCAGAGCGGTCAACTGCGGCATCTCGAAGAAATCCTGAATCTCTCCGAACCCGGTCAAATCGCCGCACTGCCAGCGGGCCAGAACGTTGAACGACACCATATTGGGCCAACACTGCCACGGGAACGTGGTAAGCCCCCTGGCGCTCAGCTTCCATTCGCGGTCCGCGCTGTCGACGAGAGCCAGTTCGACCCGATCGGCATAACGATCCCTGATGCGGCTCGTCGTTCCGACCGCGGCTTTGAGTCCGAAGATTTTCCCCTTCTCGACGACATATCCGTGCGCCAGCGCGAGCTCGCGCCCGTTTAAGTTCGGGTCGAAGCTGAAGATCACGTGGAAGGCCAGATCCTGCGAAAAATGCGCGTGCAGCCAGCTCATGTTCGGCGCTCCGCGTTCCGGCCTCGGTCCCCAGCTGTGGTCCATGGTCGAAATGCAATCAATCGGGACGATCTTGCCGCGAACGGCGACCCGGCCCTTGAAGTGTCCGGTCTGGTCGAAGTGACCGTTGTAGGCGGTGCCCCAGGCGAACTTCCCGCCCAGCTCGGCCTCTTTCAAAGCCTTCGCCTTCATCGGATCCATGTCGGGATCATGGATGTCGAAGGGAAGCATGATCGATCGATATTCCACATCGATCACGGTTCCCTCACCGTCATCGTAGCCGATGTGCCAGTCCATATTGGGACGCGTACACCTGATGCTCAGTGAGTTTTCCAGGCGAAAATTGCTGAGGTCGCGGGGCTCCGGAATCGGCATGGAAGCGCGCAGATCACAGAAATCGGCTTCCCAGGGCGTATCGGCAAAACCGGAATTCATGCAGACGGTGGAGCTCACGATGCCCAGGTTGGGGCGAAACAGCGCGTAGACGCCGACGTTCAACTTCGCGTCCGCATTGTAGAAACCAAAGAAGTTGGTTTCGGCCCAGTTCCGCACACCAGCGTCCGCAGCATGAAAATGGACGTCTGAATCCTGGATCATCTTTCTCTCCCCTGAGGCGCTCTTGACCGGCACTCTCTTGGCGCCGTCATCATCCTTATCAGCATGGTCGATCGCCATGGATCAATCGGATAAATCGTTCGGGCTCTTTTTATCCCTACCGGAGAATGACGGCGGGGGTTCAGCACCTAGTATCCGCTGCAACAACGCGGATCCGGCGTCAAAGAAAACGCGTTTCCCCAAGGGAGTGAAGAGTAATGAAACTCGGGCGCGTGGTCGGAACCGTCGTTTCGACGATCAAATCGTCCGGTCTCAATTCCCATAAGCTTCTTCTCGTTTGCCCTCTCGATCTGGCCGCCGACAGCGTCGCATCGAAAGATGGCGAGACATTCGTCGCGATCGACCTGGCCGGCGCCGGAGAGCACGAAATCGTCCTCGTCAGCTACGGCAGCGCCGCGCGCATATCCGCGGGCACTTCGGATGTCCCGACGGATGCAGCGATAGTCGCCGTCGTCGACAACGTTCAGATCGGCGAACGCAATGCCTACAGCAAAGGCTAACCGGCGAAGGCCTCTGCCGAAACAACCCGCGCCGCTCAAACCCAAAGGAGAAAGACCAATGAGCAATGGAACAACCACACCGGGCCAGCCGAGAGGCGCACTCGGTCTCATCGAAACCAAGGGTCTCGTCGGCGCCGTGGAAGCCGCAGACGCCATGGTGAAGGCTGCCAATGTGCGGCTGATCGGGCGGGAGCAGATCGGCGGCGGCCTTGTCACCGTCATGGTGCGCGGCGATGTCGGCGCGGTCAAGGCGGCCACCGATGCCGGCGCCGCGGCGGCCGGAAAGATCGGCGAAGTGGTTTCCGTACACGTGATCCCGCGTCCCCACGAGGACGTCGAGGCGATCCTCGGCAAGGGCTGACAGCGCCGTTCATCCTCATTCTGCTGAAGTCTGCAATTGCGAGTCAACCCATGGGTACGGCATTGGATCTGGATTCTGACCTGGCGGCGCTGGCGGACGCGCGCAACAAGGCGCGGGAGGCGAGAGGAGCCTTCCAGGCGTTCGCCGGAGCAGATCAGGAGAAGGTCGACAGTATCGTGCGGGCGATGTCGGAAGCCGGCACCGCTGCTGCGAAAGAGCTGGCACGGATGGCGGTCGACGAGACCGGGTTCGGCGTCTACGAAGACAAGATTCTAAAAAATCTCTACAATACGCAGTTCGTCGCCGCGTCCATGCTTGCCATGCGCACGGTCGGCGTTCTCTGGGTCGACGAAGCCAACCGGATGACCGCGATCGGGACGCCCATGGGCGTCCTCGCGGCCATCATTCCGGTCACCAATCCAACCTCGACGGTACTGTTCAAGTGTCTTGCCGCCGTGAAGTCGGGCAACGCGGTGGTCTGCGCTCCGCATCCCCGCGCGGCACGATGCAGCATGCGCGCCGCAGAGATCATGGCCGACGCCGCGGTCAAGGCGGGGGCGCCTCGGGGGCTGATCTCGTGCCTTTCGGTACCAACGATTCAATCGACGGGTGAGCTCATGCGCCACCCGGACGTATCGGTTGTGCTGGCAACCGGCGGTCCGGGCATGGTGCGGGCGGCCTATTCCAGCGGCAAGCCGACGTTCGCGGTCGGCGCGGGCAACGTACCGGTTTACGTCCACCGCTCGGTCAGGGATGTGAAAGAGGCCGCTTTGATGGCGATTACCTCCAAATCCTTCGACAACGGAACGGCATGCGTCGCGGAGCAATCCATCGTGCTGGACGAGCCGATTGCCGACGCCGGGCTGGCCGCGTTTGCGGCGCAAGGAACAGTTTTTCTTAAGCCGGCGGACCAGGAAAAGCTCGGCCGGGTGATCTTTACCGAGAAGGGCGAGTTCAGGCCGGAAGCCGTCGGCCTCTCCGCCCAGGAGCTGGCGCGCCGCATCGGCGTCGCGGTTCCAACGGACTGCAAGGTTCTTGGCGCCGTGCTTTCGGAAGTCGGCCCGCAGAGTCCTCTCTCGCGCGAGATTCTCGGACCTGTGTTGTCGTTCTATCGCACGGCCGATCTCGACGCCGGCTACAAACGCTGCCGCCAGATTCTGGCGTTCGGCGGCGAGGGACACACGCTTGGTATCCACTGCGAGGACGACCAGGTGATCGGCCTGATGTCGGCGCTGCCCGCCGGCCGCATCGTCATCAACACACCCACCCTGTTCGGAGGAATGGGCTACAGCTGCGCCACCGATCCGTCTTTCATGCTCGGGACCGGCACCTGGAGCGGTTCGATCGTCTCCGACAACGTCACTCCGCTGCATCTGATCAATATCAAGCGTGTGGCGCACGAAGTGCGGCCGTGGCGCTCGCTCTATCAAGCCAATATGGGGCTCTGATCGATGCTGGCGCGCAACGCGACCCTCAGCCCGGGCCCGGTCGGAGCAGGCGGGCGCGACGTCGGCGGCTTCCTGGAAGACGCCGCGCTCCGGCTGCGCAATCCACGCCCGGAGCACGAAGGTCCGCTGCTGTTCGGCGTCGATCTTGGCACCGCGACCATCGTCGTCACGGCGATCGACCAGCGGGGCCTGCCGGTCTACTGGGATAGCCTGCCCTGCGAGGCGGTCCGCGACGGCGTGATCGTCAACTTCGGCGACGCCGTAACTGCGGTCAGGAAACTCAAGGCTGCGGCGACAAAAGCGCTGGGAGCCGAAATCCTGAGTGCGGCGACGGCCTTCCCGCCCGGCGTGCCGTCCGCCGAAGCCAAGGCGTGTCACTACGTGCTGGAGAACGCGGAAATCACCTGCCGCGGCCTGGTCGACGAAGTCAGTGCAGCCCAGGCGCTGCTCAAGATCCGCGACGGCGCCATTGTCGATGTCGGCGGTGGCTCAACCGGCGTCGGTATCGTCAGCGAAGGCAAAATCCTTGCCTTGAACGACGAGCCGGGCGGCGGCCACCACCTGGACCTCATTTTGGCCGGCGCGCTGGGCATTGCCGTCGAAGAAGCCGAGCGCCGCAAGCGCCAGGGCTGCGAAGACTATTCCGTCATTCTGCGCCCTGGAATCGAGCGCATCGGCAGTTCGATTTTGCGGCAGATCTCGGGAAGACCTATCGGCTCGCTGCATCTGGTGGGCGGGGCAGTCCGCGTGGCCAACGCGGCTGCAATAATCTCGCGTTTCACCGGAATACCAACGACTTCCTATCCGCACTCGGAACTTGTCACGCCCTTCGGGATAGCAATGAGCTAAAAAACATGGATTTTCAACTTCGAACATATGCCTTCATCGACAGCATGCAGCCACAGGCTGCTGCCCACGTCGCATCGACGTGCCAGGGCGACGTCCCGATCGCCGGGATGTCCGAACTGTTTATCGAGGTCGCGCCCGGCAACGAAATCTTTCGCTGCGCGGACATTGCCCTGAAAGCGGCCGATGTGCGCCCCGCCTTGCAGATCATCGAGCGGGAGTTCGGCCTGTTGGAAATTCACTCCCATACCCAATCGGAGGTGTTGGCCGCGGGTCAGGCTGTGCTCGAATATCTCGGACTGAAGGAAGAGAATCGGGTTCGCCCGAAAATCGCATCTTCGCAGTTCGTGACGAACGTGAATCCCTATCAGGCGCAGCTCATCAATAAATGGCGCAAGGGCAATCTGCTTTTGCCGCGATCCAGTCTCTTCGTCCTCGAAGCGACCCCCGCGGCCTATGTCACGCTTGCCGGCAACGAGGCCGAAAAGGCCGCGAACATCAGCCTGATCGAGGTCCGGGCCGTCGGGCGCTTCGGCCGCCTGTTCATTTCCGGCACGGAAAGCGAAGTCGAGGTCGCGGCCAAAGCCGCGATCGCGGCGCTCGAAGAACTGGGGGGCGAAGGATGAGCGTCATTTCCGTCGCCGATGTGGAAAATGCCAACGGCGTACTGGTTATCGGCGCGCGGGATTTGTTGACGCCGCTTGCCGCCGATCGCGCCAAGGAACTCAACGTTCGTGTTGAGCGCAGCGCGGCGCGAGCCGCGGCGCCGGCATTGGCGAAGTCCGCTCCAACCCAACACGCCGCGAACAGGCCGGTCTCTGCCGCGCTCGCGCCAGACCGCCCGGTCAGCCGGCAAGGCGCTGTTCAGCCGGGTGCATTGTCCGGCGCACTGTACCGGCGCGGCGCTCCGGTGCCGTCGCAAATGAGGGTTGACGATGCCCGCAGCCATGCGACTGCGGATTCCCGGCCGAAAGCGGCCGTGATCGGCGCCGGCCATGTCGGCGCGATGACGGCGTTGAGACTGGCCGAGACGTCGCTGTTCTCCCGCGTGACGCTCGTCGATATCGTTCCGGGCCTCGCCGCCGGGCTCGCGCTCGACATGTGGCACAGCTCCGGTCTCAGGGGCTTTACGACGCGGATCGAAGGCAGCACCGAATTGTCGGCCCTGCAGGGCGCGGACTACGTCGTGATGACGGCGGGCCGTCCCCGCCAGCCGGGTATGACGCGCACCGACCTGACCGGTGTGAACGCGGAAATCATTGGCGGCGTCGCCGACGGACTTCGCAACCATGCACCCAAGGCGGTGGTCGTCGTCGTGACGAATCCGCTGGAAGAGATGACTTATCTGATGGCCAAGCGCACCGGCTTCCCGCCGAACCGCGTGATCGGCATGGCGGGTGTGCTCGACAGCGCTCGTTTTTGCTCTCTCGTAGCGCTCGAGGGCATCGCGCAGCCGCAGGACGTCAAGGCGATCGCACTCGGAAGCCACGGCGCCGAAATGGTCATTCCATTGAGCCTGGCGACGATCAACGGCCAGCCTCTGGAGCAGTCGCTGCCTGCAGACCGCCTGTCCGCTTTGGTCGAACGGGCGCGCGACTCCGGAGCCGAGGTCGTCAAATTGCTGCAAAAGGGAAGCGCCTATTTCTCACCGGCAGAATCCGCCGCAGCCATGGTCGCAGCAATGGCCGGGAACAGCGACACCATCATCGCCGCCTGTGTGCAGTCCGGCGGAGCCTACGGCGTACTGGATACGCGTATCGGCCTGCCGGTTCGCCTTGGCGCCGACGGCGTGAAGGAAATTATCAAGCTGCCGCTGCGAACCGATGAGCACGCCGCATTGGCTGAGGCGGCGCATAGTATCGCCAAGCGCATCGCGGAACTGGAATGATCCATGCGTGCGATCGTGTACGAAAGTCCCGGGTCGGTCGCGTTGCGCGAGGTGCCATCGCCTGAACTCACGCATCCTGCGGATGCCCTCGTGCGTGTCAGTCTTGCCGGAATCTGCGGTACCGACCTGCATGTGATCGCCGGCGATTTCGCCGGGATCGCGCCCGGCGCCGTCGTGGGTCACGAATTTGTCGGCGAGATCATTGCCACCGGGCCGGCGGTCACACGGCTGAAGGTGGGCGACAAGGTGATGGCGTCCGACTTTTCCGCCTGTGGCCACTGTCGGTGGTGCGACCGCGGCGACCACTGGGAATGCGCGGACCGGGCCTTTTTCGGCACAGGCAGTTCATTCGGTCCCCCGCTTTCCGGCGCGCAAGCCGAGATCGTGCGTGTCCCGCACGCCGATACCACGCTCGCTTGCGTGCCCAAGGGCTGCTCCGATGAAGCCGCTATCCTGATCGGCGACAACCTTGCAACCGGATGGGCCGCGGTGGAACGCGGCGCCGTCTCGCCCGGCGAGACCGTGGCCGTGATCGGCGGCGGCGCGGTCGGGCAGCTTGCCAGCCTCTCCGCCCAAGCAACAGGCGCCGGAGCGGTCGTGGTGATCGAGCCGAGCGAATCCCGCCGCGCCTTTGCGCGCGCCAATGGTGCGCTGACCGCATCCCCCGAGCAGGCGCGGGATTTGATCGGCCGCCTGACCGACGGGGACGGTGTCGATGTCGTCATCGAGGCCGTGGGAAGTCCCGGAGCGTTGAGCAACGCCTTCGACCTCGTGCGGAAGCGAGGTCGAATCATATCGGTCGGCGCACATGCGACCGAAAAGTGGCCGTTGCCACTGGCGAAAAGCTTTTCCAACGAATTGACCCTGGCGTTCGCCATAGGAGATTCGATGCGGCTGCGCCCTCGTCTCTTGGCGCTGGTTGCGACTGGCGCGCTGGATCCCACGATCATTGTCGATCGGCGCATCGGCTTCTCCGCGGCCGTCACCGCCTATCGAGACCTCAAGGCTCAGAAGATCCTCAAGGCGGTCATCGATCCCCGACTTTGATCGGACCACGAATCTTAGCGAAGGCTTCCCGGTTGAACCGATCGCGGTACCGCCTGCGGCCCAGGCTTGTCATTTGCGGGCCGCCGGGGCAGATTGGATCGAACAAACCGGCTAGAAATCCGGCCACGTCGCGGACGCGCTCTTTCGGGACAGCTGGAAAGAACCGATCCTTCCGACGCCAAGGCCGTGCCGCGGGAGGAAGACGCGATGAACGTTACCGCGCATTTGTTGCAGACCGTAGCCAACCTGGATCACGGAAAGCTTCATGCTGGGTTCATGCGAGAGGCAATCGCAAATCTGGCGAACGCGGCCGACCGCGGCCAACAGGCGCTGCTCGCGGAGGCGGGGATTCTGTTTCGCAACCTGCTCGATGCCGAAGACGTACGTATTCTTATCAGGTCGGCCGGCGCCTGGCGCGAATGGGACAAGCTCGACGAAGGCAGCGACGAGCATCTCGTCCATAGCTTGCCCGATATCTCGTCATCCACTCCTGTTCACCTCGGCAATGCGATCTTTGCCCCCGTTCAGGTGGGCAGCGTGGCCCTGCTGATTGACGGGCTGGAAAATCCGGACAGCCACCGCGACCTCATCGACATGCTCTGCCATGTTCTGCGATTGGCCATCGGTTCGAGCGAAAGCAAACACGGCAATCCGGACAAGCTCGAGGCGATCCGAGTGTTCCAGAGGGTCGCAAACCGGATCCTGAAAAGCCGGAATCTTCAGGAGATACTGCTGCAGATTACCCACGAGGCCAAGGTGCGGCTGTCATCCGACATCTGCGGCATCATGCTACTCGAGGACGATGCCCTGGTGATGATGCGATGTACCGGGAACATTTCCGCAGAGATGGCGTCGCTTCGCATGCGCGCCGGACAAGGCGTCGGTGGGCGCGTCCTGGAGACTCGCAAGGCATGTTCGATCGAGGACTACGTTCAAAGCGAAATTATCAGCCGCGATTTTTTCGATCTCGCGCGCGCCGAGCGCGTGCGATCCGCGCTCGCGGTACCGATGATCTCCCAGGACAAGATCATCGGCGTGCTCGAGGTCTGGCGGCGAAAGCCTTCGACTTTCACCCCTCAGCACACCGCCGAGCTTGCGACCCTTGCCAATCTGGCGTCGCTGGCGATCGAAAACGTCAGCCTGTTCGAAGCGCGCGAAGTGGCGGCCGCGCGTCTCGAAGAGGCCCATGCGGAACTTCAGCAGCGTTACAACGTGATCCGAAAATCCGCCGACCTGCAGGAGAGTCTGATTTCGACGCTTCTGGCTGGCGGCGGACTCCCCGAAATTGTCGGAAAAGCCTACCAGCATCTCGAAACCCCGGTGCTGATTCTTGACAAGCACATGGACGTGCAGGCCTGTCATCCCGCCGCAGCGTGCCCGGATACGCTGCTTCATGCGATCCGGCTGGCTATTTCGCAGAATAGCGGCGCCAATACGCGGCACAGCGCGCTTTCCGCGGGGACCGTGCATTTCGCTTTCCAGAGCATCACCGCAGGTTCGGAACGACTTGGCTGGGTGATTTTGCTCGAGCCGCAGGTTCGAGACGAAAGCACGCAGCTTGCCATCACCGAGCTTTGCGTAACCGCAGCTCTGCACTTGACCAAGGAACGCGCGGCCGCCCGGGCCCTCACCGACAAGCTTGCGACGCTGACCTGGGATCTGCTGGAAGGACCCGACCATCTGCGCAAACTTGCGCTCGAACGGGCGAAGGAACTGAATGCGGGCATTCCGGCGCAGTACTACGTTCTGGTCTGCTCGGTCGAAGGACTGGACCAGCCGAATTCGTCGGGGGTGCTGACCGGGGGCGAAATCGAGGGCCGTCGACGTTCCGTCGCCGAAGCCCCCGGTCAATTGCCGGGAGCTCATCGCACCGTAAGGCTTTCCGGCATGCGCGGCAACGAACTCGCCGTTGTCGTCGCCATGCGCAGCGACATGCAGATCCGGGATATCGCTCAGAATCTGATCGCGGAAATCGCCCGGCGCGTACCCGGAACGATCGTGCGGGCCGGAATGAGCCGCCCCTGCTCCGATCCGATGGCCATGCCGGCGGCGTGGAGAGACGCCCGCATCGCGCTGGATGTCGCGCGACAAAGCGGCAAGACTCTCATCGTCAGCTTCGATGACGTCGGCGTTGCGGGGCTTCTCATGAGCATGCGCGAAGGTGCGGACTTCCGGGCCTTCATCAACGAGAAACTGGGCAAGCTGCTGGATGAGAAGGGCCCGCAGCGCGAGGTGCTGATCAAGACCCTGCATGCTTTCTTTGCGTCGAATTGTTCGCAGCAGGCGGCCGCGAAAGGCCTGCGCACGCATCAAAAGACGATTGCCTACCGGCTGGACAAGGTCGAGCGGATTACCGGCCTGGATCTCGCCTCACATGAGCATCGCGTCCTGCTCTACCTCGCCCTGCGTATGAATGACCTGATAGGTTAGCTGCTGCCATCGATCGAAGGCCAGACCGATCAGCTCGGTTGAAGCGAGAGCCCGATGGGCCGCCGAAGCACCGAGCTCGCTGGGCGCCCTCCTCGCCCCCTACCCCATCCAAAACCCCGGCAGTGCCGGCTGCAGCCGGCCGCCGATCCGCACCGGCGCGATTCGGAGCGCCAGCCCGGTGGCATCGTCGGTCTCGACCGCGACGCCGCTCAAGGTGGCCGTGCCGTTGGCCGGCTCGAACCGCGCGGAAGGAATCCCGGTCGTGAAGCGCCGCAGCGGCTCTTCCTTCTGCATGCCGATGATCGACTCATAGTCGCCGGTCATGCCGGCGTCGGTCATGTAGGCGGTGCCGCCGGGCAGGATCTGGTGGTCGGCGGTCGGCACATGGGTGTGGGTGCCGACCACGAGGCTGGCGCGGCCGTCGCAGAAAAATCCGATGCCCTGCTTTTCGCTGGTTGCCTCGCCGTGGAAGTCGACCACGATGGCGTCCGCCGCCGACCGCAGCGGGCAGGCTTCGAGTTCGCGGTTGATGACGGCGAACGGGTCGTCGAATGCCGTCATGAAGATCCGGCCGATGGCGTTGACGACCAGCGCGCGCCGGCCGTTCTTGGTGTCGACCAGCGCGGTGCCGCGGCCCGGCGTGCCCGGCGGATAATTCGCCGGGCGGATCAGCCGCGGCGCCCGCTCGATGAACACCAGCGCCTCGCGCTGATCCCAGGAATGGTTGCCGAGGGTGACGGCGTCGGCACCGAGGTCGATGAATTCCTGGTAGATCGCCTCGGTGATTCCGAAACCGCCGGCGGCGTTCTCGCCATTGACGATGACGAGATCGAGCGACCAGTCGCGGATCAGGCCGGGCAGATGCTCGGTAATGGCGGCGCGCCCGGCCCTGCCGACCACGTCACCGACAAAAAGGATGCGCAAGTCAAAAACTCCGGAAATCGAACGGTCGGTCTTCCGTTAGCACATAATCCAGCGCCACGTCGTGCGGCAGCGCCGGCACCGCCTCGATTTGCTGCACGGCAAAGGCAAGGCCGATGGCGAGGATTTTCCCGCTGCCGCGCAATTGCGCCAGGCTGCGGTCATAATGTCCGGCGCCATAGCCGATGCGGTGGCCGGAGCGGTCGAACGCCGCTAGCGGAACCAGCACGATGTCGGGGATGACTTCGGCCGCCTGCGGCGACGGCTCGAGAATGCCGAGCGGGCCGCGCAACAGCGCGTCACCGGCAGACCAGGCGCGAAATTCAAGCGGCTGGCCGGCCCCCGCGATCGCCGGCAACGCCAGCCGCGCGCCCTGCGCGGCCAGCTTTCGCAGCAGCGGGGTGGGATCGATCTCGCTGCGTATGGGAAAATAGCCGGCGACCACGAGGCCAGGCGGGACCGCGACCGGCAGTCCGCGCGCCGCGATGGCCTGCGCCGCGGCGGCGCGGTACTCCCCGCTCAGCGCATCGCGCGCCGCCAGCGCCGAGGCGCGGAGATCAGCTTTGGTTGAACTCGCAGGGATATCGGTCACGCCGCGTTATATTCTATATTCTGCGGTCATCACCCGCCAGCGGGTCGACGCAAAGCGCCGCCCGATGACAGGCTCCAGCGGGTGATCCAGTATCCCAGGGCGCCGAACCGCAAGGCCGCAGCATACCGGATACTCCGCTTTCGCGGAGTATGACGGATGACGGTCGTGCCGATAGGACCCGCGGCATGAAAACGCGGCGGCAAAAAGACAAAAAGAAAAGTGCGAAGCCGCGATGGCCGTTGGAGCGCTCGATCCCGGAGTTCCCTACGAAAGTAGGTGGGCACCATATGACCGGATCCACGG
>Ga0182030_10011292_pt1 | contig 18034 bp, 18 predicted proteins | sample 812S3MmetaG_FD_121299 | JGI IMG/M metagenome (GOLD analysis project Ga0182030, IMG submission 121299) | Permafrost microbial communities from Stordalen Mire, Sweden - 812S3M metaG (Illumina Assembly) | ecosystem: Environmental > Terrestrial > Soil > Wetlands > Permafrost | place: Sweden...
ACGACGGCGACGACGGACACGACGACCGCAACGGCGAGTGCGAGGGGAGCTCGACGGCGGGTCCAGTCACGCTTCATTAGACGCGCCTCTCTGATCGCTTCGTGAAGACACCGCTCGGGCGAATCATGAGTGAGACGATGAGCAACACCAGCGCGATGATGATCACGGCGTTTTGGTTTACGTAGTCGGTCACGAATTGATTGATGATGCCGAGCAAGACGCCCGCCACGATCGCGCCGACGGGGCTCTCGAGACCGCCGATGGCCGCCGCGATGAACCCGTAGGCAAAGATGCCGTCCATTACCGTCGGTGTCAGTCCCTGAAAGAGGTTTGATGCGACGAGGATCGTGGTGATGACACCCACGACCGTCGAAAGCATCCAACCCAACGTAAGGAGTCGACCGACGCGTACACCAAGTAGTCGCGACACCTCGGGCGCCACGGCCGAGGCGCGCAGTTGCAGCCCAAGTTTTGTGAATCGGAACAACACGGCGACGGCGGTCATAACGATCAGCGCCGTGACGATCTCGTACACCGTGAAGGGCGACAGAGCCAGCGGCTTACCGGCTAATTGCCAATCCTTGAATGAGAATGGAGTCGGCAGACTTCGCGGGAACGACGACCAGATTGCCGCCGCGACCGCTTCGAGCACAATCAGGAACCCGACCATTACCACGATTGGATTGATCTCCGGTTTTCCGTAGAGACCTCGAACGAGGAGACGTTCGGTCAGTCCACCAATCAGTAGGCCAACGATGACGCAGGCCACGACGCACGCCCAGTAGCCGAAGTGGTACGACAACAGCGCGAAGCCGACGTACGTCGCGAACATCGGCATCGCGCCCTGGGCGAAGTTGAGTACGCCAGTAGAACGCCAAATGAGCACGAGGCTCAACGCCACCATTCCGAAGATGACGCCGTTGGTGAGTCCGCCCAGTACGTCGGTGACAATGCGCGAGGTGAGGAACGGATCCATCACTCCACCAGTCCGAGGTAATACTGACGAAGGTTCTCATCGGCCGCGACGACGGACGCCGCGTCATTGGCCACAACTTTGCCGACGTGTAAGACCACGGCGTGGTGGGCGATTCTCAGGGCCGACGAAGCGTTTTGTTCGACCAGTATCACCGTGAGGTCACTCGTTTCGCATAACGAGTGAATGGTGTGCATCAACTGGGCCGTCACCAGGGGGGCGAGGCCGAGGGAGGGCTCGTCCAAGAGGAGCACCGACGGCTTGGCGATCAGCGCTCGGGCCATCGCCAGCATCTGGCGTTCGCCGCCGGAGAGTTTCGCCGCGTGTTGTTTTCGTCGCTCGCCGAGTACCGGAAACTGTTCGTACTGTTCATCGAGACCCTGTTGCAGGTTGACCTTGGCCATCATCTCGCCGAGTCGAAGATTCTCCTCCACGGTGAATTCACCGATGACGCCGCGGCCCTCGGGCACGTGACCAATACCCAGTCGGGCGATGTCCTCGGTCCGTTTGTGAACCAAGCTCCGTTCGTCCATTGTGATCGTCCCGGACTTGGGCTCTTTCAAACCACTAATCGTGCGCAGCAACGTCGTTTTGCCCGCTCCGTTGGCGCCGAGCACGGCCGTAATCCTGCCAGTCTCGGCGACGAATGAGACGCCGCGTAACGCCTGGACCCTCCGAAGGAGACCGTCAGGTCGTCAATCGTGATCATTCGTCCACGCCGAGATAGGCGGCAATCACCGCATCGTCCTTGCGCACGTCGGCCGGTGTCCCGTGGGCGATGACGTGGCCAAAATTCAGTACGACGAGTCGATCGACCAGCGGCATGACGAATTCCATGTCGTGTTCGACGAGTAGCACGCCCATGGTGGAGCGAAGTTCAACGATGAGTCGTGCAAAGTCTTCGAGCTCTGCTTCATCCAGGCCGGAGGCCGGCTCGTCCAGCAAAAGTAGCGTCGGGCCGCTCATGAGGGCGCGGGCCACCGAGACCTTCTTCGCGATGCCGTAGGGAATGGCCGACGGGAGTCGCGCGGCCATGTCGGCAATCCCGAGACGCTCCAACATCGCGAGTGCGTCGCGACGCAGACCGCGCTCGGAGCGCACTTCGTTGGGAAGTGAAAGGAAGCTCGCGACGAAGCCCCCGTTGGGCCGGAGGTGTCCGCCGGCCATCACGTTCTCGAGCACGCTGCAGTGGGGAAAGAGTCCGACGCCCTGCAGTGTTCGCGCCACGCCGGCGCCGACGAGTTGATTGGGACGCAGATTCGACTTCCCGGCACTGGGATAGTGCACGTGACCTTGTGACGGTTTCACAAAACCGCACGCGACGTTAAAGGCGGTGGTCTTGCCGGCGCCGTTTGGTCCGATCAGTCCGACGATTTCGCCGAGAGAGACGTCGAAGGAAACATCGTCCAGCGCCCGAAGCCCTTCGAAGTGAACCGAAACGTGTTCGAGCTCGAGGAGAGGTGTCTCAGTGCCCGGCGCCATAGTGGTCCCCAAGTTACAGGTTGGAGCGCAGGCGAAGATTTCACGCCGGCCGGCGCGTCGTCTCTTCGGCGGTGGAAAACGGCAATGCGGGGTAGTGTTCAGAGCGTCACACTGCGTGGGCGCGGGTTATTGCCTTTGGGCTTGAACGACGCCGTAGTCGATCATGGAGTCGGCCATTGATGTCGTCATCTCGAGGAGGTCCCGGGGCTTCCAATTCAAGACGGCTCGTATCTTCGTATTGTCGACGTTCTGTGACGTGTCGAGATCATTCAGCGCCAATCGGACCGTTTTATCGAATATTGCCATTGCTCGAATGACGATCGAGGGGAGTCGCCCGGTCGGGATTTTGAATCCGCGCGTGCCGTAACGGGTTTTGAGAATTTCAGCGATCTCCATCATCGAGTGATTCGCTTCAGCGCAGATGAAACGTTGGCCGACGGCATTCGGGCTCACCATCGCCGTGACGTGAGCGCTCGCCACGTCGCGAACGTCGACGGTGGCGAAACCGATGTTCGGTATGGCCGGCACTTTGTGGTCCAGAATCCTCTTCACCATCTCCGCGGACGTTCCACAATCGCTCGACAGCAGCGGACCCAGGACCAGACCGGGATTGATGGCCACGAGCTCCATCGGCGACGAATCCTTGATGGTCTCCATGTACTCCCAGGAAGCGCGTTCGGCGATCGTCTTGGACTTGTCGTAGGCGCCGATCCTTTTGCCGTCAAGATTCGACCAGTCGGCCTCGGTGAAGAGGTGCGAACGGTCGTTGCCGTAGATAATTGCGCTGAGCGACGAGGTAAGGACGACGCGCTCGACCCCGGCATCGTGGGAGGCGCGCAGTACGCGCAGCGCTCCGTCGCGCGCCGGAACAATCAATTCGTTCTCATCCTTCACGACACCCTTCGGCAGCGGACTCGCGATGTGCATCACGAAGCGGCAGCCCTCGACGGCACCGCGCCAACCGTCGTCGCGAGTGAGATCGGCCGCGACGACCTCGAGCGCGTCGAGTCGACCTCGCGCGGCGTCGCTGAGATGCGGCGACAGGATCGCGACCACGTCGGCGGCGCGATTGGCCGATCGGGCCGTCCCTCGCACCTCGTAGCCGGCCTCCAACAGTTGCAGCATGCAATGCTGCGCGATGAAACCGGTGGCGCCCGTCACGAGAACACGATCCGTCATCTGACCTCCTACGTCGATGGCCTGTCCGTCCCTCGGGACACTACTTAGGCCGCTTCAGCGCGAGGGTTCGGTCGCGCCGAGTAGTTCTCGAATTCGAGATCGCCAGTCGACGCCTTCGGTACTCGATCCTTTGGCGTGATGATCGGCTCTCTCTCGGCGCAGCTGTTGGGCGACGTCGGCCAGATTGTCCGGCAGTCGCTCGGCGATCATCGTGCGAAGTTCCTGAGCGAGGGCCGGCGACGCACCCTCCGTGGAGACCGACACCGTGACGTCGCCGTCACGGTACACGGCGGTGAAAAAGAAGTCCGAGCGTTCCGGATCGTCAACGACGTTCAACCAGACGTTCTCGCGACGAGCCTCGTCGACGAGGCGGTCATTCACCGTGGCGTCACCCGTCGCCGACACGACCAGGGCGAAGCCGCGAACGTCACCGTCGTGATAGTCGCGTTGCTCGAACGCGGCCAGTCCGCGCGGTAGTTCGACCAGAACCTCGCGCGCGATCATCGTCACGCGAGCTCCGGCGTCGACGAGCAGTTGGGCCTTGCCCGTGCCGATGCGACCGGCTCCGATGACGAGGACGTCTTTGTCCGAGAGTTTCAGGGTCAGCGGCAGCACGCCTAGACCAGCGCGGACGTCTCGGCCAGCAGTTCGCGCACCGAGAGAGCAGCGCACGGACCGATGACAATGATCGCCGGGGAGGCGACGTCGAGCGACCCGAGTTCTCGAAGCACCGAGCGCGTCACCGATTCACGAGTCGTCCAGGCGCTCTCGATGACAGCCACGGGAGTCTCATCCGAGAGCCCTCCCTGGATGAGTTGCGTGGCGATCGATGACCGAGCCGCCACACCCATGAGGACGACGAGCGAGAGTTCGGGGTTGGCGAGGCGGCGAAAATAGCCGTCGTCGTGACGTTCCGTGTGACCCGTGACGACGGTCACTCCCCGTGAGAGACCCCGATGCGTCACGGGGATTCCCGCGGCCAGCGGCCCGGCGAACGCTGAGGTGACGCCGGGCACGACGTCACAAACCACGCCTGCGCGACCGAGCGCGATCATCTCTTCGCCGCCTCTCCCGAAGACAAACGGATCGCCGCCCTTGAGGCGCACGACGGTGTCGTACCTGCGACCGAGTGAGACGAGCAGATCATTGATCATCGACTGTGACGTGAAGCGTCCCGGTACTTTGCCGACGTCGACCAGTTCGGCGTCACGTCGAGCGAGATCGAGAACTGAGCGCTCCACCAAACGGTCGTGCACGATGGCGTCGGCCGCGGCCAGCAACCGCGCTCCGCGCACCGTCATGAGGTCGGCATCACCCGGTCCGGCGCCCACGAGATAGACCGTCACGCGACGCCCACTCGGGTCATGAAGTCGCCGAAGGACTCGTCCTCGTCACCCTCGGCCTCCCAGCGGTCGAACAGCGGACCGAGAACGACGGCGATCTCGTCGAAGGAGACCTTCTCGCGGTAGAGCGTCGCCAACCGATCGCCGCGCGGTCCGCCGCCCACGTAGACGTCGTAGGTCGATTTGGTGCGACCGACGATACCCACTTCGGCGACGGCCGGTCGAGCGCAGCCGTTCGGACATCCGGTCATGCGAAGTTGCAGCGCGCGCCGACCGAGCTGTCGACTGGCGAGCGCGCCCTCGATGTTGCCCACGAGCTCGGGAAGGCGCCGCTCGGCTTCGGTGAGCGCCTGTCCACACGTGGGCAGCGCGGGGCACGCCAGGGCCGTGCGCTCGACGTTGCCCAGTTCGCCGTCGGGTCGCACGGCTTGCCTGGTCAAGATCTCTTCGACGTCCCCTCGCGCGTCGTCGGAAATGCCGCTGATCACGACGTCTTGTTGCGCGGTGAGGAAGAACGTCACCGGGTGACGTTGCGCGATGAGTCGCAGCGCCGAGCGCAGTCGGGTGCCGCCCGGCTCGTCGCGAACCCGACCGGCCGAAACCCGTACACCGACCTGGTGGGTCCCGTCGCCGCGAGTGCGCCAACCCAAGTGGTGGTCGGCGTCGAAGTGGGTGGGCAGTTCCAGGGGCTCGCGAAGTTCTCGTCCGAGGCGAACCTCGATCTCCTTGCGGAACTGTTCGTAGCCCATGTCGGCCACCACGTACTTCATTCGTGCGCGTTTGCGGTCGGTACGGTCGCCGAGTTCGCGGTAGGTCACCAGCACCGCGGCGATGACCTCGTCGACCTCGTCGTAGGCGACGAAGGTCATCGGATCGGCCAGGCGCGCGAACGTGTCGGGATTGGCGTAGGCCCGACCGAGGCCGCCGCCCACCAAGAGATTGAATCCGTCGCCGGCCTCGGGGTGAACCCCCGGAATCAACCCGACGTCTTGGGCGAGGACGTCCACGCAGTTCTCGTTCGGGTGGGCGACGGCGATCTTGAACTTCCTCGGTAGGTACGTCTCGCCGTAGAACGGTCGCTCGGCGGCGTCTTCGCGTGACGCGGCCTTGTCGCCATTGACGAAGATCTCCCAGTGCGCGTCGGTGGTAGCGCGAAAGCTTCGGGTCAGGTGCCTCGAGATCTCCGCCAGGCGCTCGTCGGCGTCGTTGCCCTGCAGTTCGGGACAGGAAACGACGTTTCGTACGACGTCGCCACAGGCTCCGAAGGACGTCATCAGGTGGGCGTCCACGGCTCGAGCGAGCGGTCGGAGCCCGTCCTTCAGCACCCCGTGGAACTGGACGGCCTGACGGGTGGTGAGCCTTATCGTGACGTCGGCGACGTCGGAGGCGGCGGCGTCGAGCGCCAGCCATTGATCGGTCGTCAGCCGTCCGCCGGGGACTCCGACGCGGATCATGAAGATGTAGTCGAGCTCTTCACCCTTGACGGCGCGCTCTCGGCGCACGTCGCGATTGTCCTGGGCGTAGATGCCGTGGAACTTGAGGATCTGCTCGGATTCGTTGGACACACTGGCGACGTCGTTGTCGAGTTCTTGGCTGATTGCGCCACGCAAGTAGTTACTTGATCTCTTGATGTCCTCGACCGCAGTTTCCTGCTTCGTCTCGGTGGTCACCGCAGTCCCTCCCCGTCTCCGCCCTAATCATGACAAACCTTACCTACTTAGTCAGGTATTGGCAACACTCGGCTGATAACACCTGATTGGAATGGGCTAGGCGCGTTGGACTATTCACTGGAGATCCCGGTGAGCCCTAACGTGACGTACGACCTAGGAGCTCAAATTGCGAACCGACAAATCACCCTCGCACAACGACCGACCGGCATGGTCGACCAATCGACGACCTCATTGATCGACTCTCCAATGCCCGTGTGCGGTCCGGATGAAGCGTTGATCAAGGTCGGTCTTCTCTCGATCGACCCGACGATTCGAACCTGGATGAACGACGCGCCCGGTTACCTGCCGCCGATCGGCATCGGCGACGTCATCCGCTCGGGCGGCAGTGGCGTCGTCGTGGAGTCCAACTCCGAGCGCTACCACGTAGGCGACGTCGTGAACGGCATGACCGGCTGGCAGGAGTGGGCGATTGCGAGCGAGTCCAATAAGTTCACGGTGCTGCCCAAGGGGCTCGGACTGGACCTCGCGACTGTGATGAACGTCCTCGGTGCGACGGGCCTGACCGCGTACTTCGGACTTTTGGACGTTGGCGCGTTCAAAGAGGGTGACGTGGTCGTCGTCTCGGGTGCCGCGGGAGCGACCGGTTCGGTGGTCGGACAGATCGCGAGGGCCCGCGGCGCGGGCAAAGTCGTCGGCATCGCGGTCGGAGAGGAGAAGTGCAGCGAGGTCGTGGAGAAATACGGCTTCGACGAGTGTGTCGACTATCGCGAAGCGCGACTCACCCAACGCCTCCGCGAGGCCTGCCCGAAGGGCATCGATCTGTACTTCGACAATGTCGGTGGCGACGTTCTCGACGCGACGCTGGCGAACATTGCGATGCACTCGCGCATCGTGATGTGTGGGGCGATCTCTCAGTACAACGCTACCGAACGCGGCGGCGTCACCAATACCTCGATGCTGATCATGCGCCGGGGTCAGATGAAGGGCTTCATCGTCTTCGACTTCGCGCATCGCTACGCAGAGGCGCACGTTGAATTGGCGGCCATGGTGCTCGACGGTCGAATCAAACACCAAGAACACCTGGTGCCGGGTCTCGAGCACGCGCCGGACGCGTTGAATCTCTTGTTCACGGGCGGCAATCACGGCAAGACACTCGTGGTGGTCGACGAGAGCGTCCAGTTGGACTGACGTCGCGGCGAACTTCGAATCGACGGCTACGCCAGTCGCACGTCGGCGACGAGGGCGCGGTGGTCGCTGCCACCGTCGCTGGCGAATCCGCCGAGACTTTCCCACGAGCCGCGAACCAGAAGGTGGTCAATCTGAGAATGCGGCGTGCGCGCCGGCCACGTTCGCGCGGTGACGAGCGATCGCCATCCGGGCAAGAGGACCCGCAGCAATGGTCGCCAGGAGTTGAAATCGCCCCCGAGAAGAATCGGCAGAGCTGGATCAAGACGCGCGACGATCTCGCTGACCCGTCGATACTGACGATACGAACCGTGACTCAGGTGCGCGCCGTGTACGGCCAGGACGTAGATGGCGCGCCCCTCGGTTTCGAGCGTGGAGACGATGAGGGTCCGTTGCACCTTCTCTCTCGGGAGGCGTCCGAGTGACTCGGCGTGAATCTCTCGAATCGGCAGTCGCGTCAATAGACCGAGCCCCCATTCGCCCTGTTCGACGCCTTCGGCCGTGGCGCGACGAATGCGTTGGACCTTGCTCAACGCGCGATGTTCGTCGAAGAACAGTCCGCGTTCGCCGCTGAGGTGGGCGAGCAGTGGCTGCCACGTCCGCCCACCCGTGCCCGACGTGACGCGCTGACCGGAGGCCAGGGGAACGAAGAGTCCCTCCATTCCCAATCGCGACTTGAGCTCGGCCACGAAGTCCGTGCCCGATTCGGCGCGCCAGAGTTCCGGGAGGATGAGCACGTCGGCGTTCAGACTCACGACGTGATCGAGAACCTTCGTCGGTCGACCCCATCCGTCGACGCCTGCGTGAAGGTTAAACGTCGCGACACGCACGCCAAAACCCTAGGTGGTCGCGGCCGTCGTTGTGGCAGGCTCTACACGTGGATTCTGTCAACGTGGCCTTCGGTCACCGTCTCTGGTGGGTGGACGCCTTTACCGGCGAGGCCGAACGTGGCAACCCGGCGGTCGTAGTGCTACTCGAGCGATCAATGCCCGATGATGAACTGCAACAGATTGCCTTCGAACTAGGCGTTTCAGAGACTGCGTTCGTGCGCCGGGTGGGCGATCAGTGGAGCTTGCGCTGGTTCACGCCGACCGTCGAGGTCGAGTTGTGCGGCCACGCGACGCTCGCGAGTCTGCACGTGTTGCTGAACGAGTTGGGCGTGCCCGGGGGAGAGATCTACTTCCAGACGCGTGCCGGCACCCTCTCGGGTCGTCGCATGAGTGACGGGCTGCTCGGCATCGACCTCCCACGCTGGTCCCTCGAAGAGGCCGACCCGTCGGTGCTGAACGACGCGCTCGGTCCGGTGAGCGAGGTCTATCGCGCCGGGAGCCAAGGCGTCCTGGCCGTCGTTGAGGACTTCGACACCCTGTGCGGACTCGCCGTCGACTCCATGAATCTCTTCTTGGTACCCAGCTCGATGGTCATCGCCGCCTGTGTCGGCGGTCCGAGCGTCGACGTCTCCATCCGTGTCTTCGCGCCGCGCCTCGGGCTGGCCGAGGACAGTGTGACCGGCAGTGCCATGTGTGCGGTCGCGCCGTGGTGGGTGCAACGCGCCGGCGCACCGACCGTGGCCGTCCATCAGGCGTCGGCCCGAGGCGGTGTGATGTTCGCCCGACTCTTCGAAGAGAACGTCGAAGTCGCCGGAATGGCGCGGACCTTTTTTGGCGGTGACCTTCGCGCATGAGTGACGTACTCGGGCCCGGCCCGAAGACGAGGGTTCGTCGTCTGGCGGCCAAAGCCAACTACGAACGTGACGTCATCTTCGCCGTCATCGACGAAGCGCCCCTGTGTCACGTGGCGGCGATCGTCCAGGGAAACGCCATGGTGATTCCGACGTTGCACGCGCGAGAGGGCGACACCATCTACCTCCACGGCAGTCCTTCGAACGCGGTGATGAAGTCAATCGTCGAGCGCGGCGAGGCGTGCGTCTCGATGACGCTCTTCTAGGGCCTGCGCTTGGCGCGCAGTGGATTCGAGTCCTCGATCACCTATCGCTCGGTCGTGGTCTTCGGCACAGCGACGCTCGTGAGCGACGACGTCGAGAAGGCCAGGGTCCTCGACCTGTTCGTCGACGCGGTCTTGCCGGGACGCGCGAGTGAGGTGAGGGCAATGAACGACGCCGAACGACGCCTCACCATGGTCGTCGCGGTTGCGATCGATGAAGCGTCGGCCAAACTCTCCTCCGGTCCGACGGACGATCCCGACGAGGACCTCGACCTACCGGTGTGGTCCGGAATGGTGCCCGCCCGAATCCACTACGGGACGCCGATTCCTGACACCAACGGCGCCATGGCCGCCGGGACGATACCGGTGCCGGCGTCGGTGAGACGCCTCCTGGACGGCCAGTGAGCGCGCTTGACGCGCTGCGCTCACAGATCGAGCGGATCGATCCCGTCGACCAGCGCGAGTCCGATTCCATCGTCGCGACGCTCGAACGCCTCGAAGGACCGGGTAATCCATTCGCCGAGGACCAGAGTGATCACCACCTCACCGCGTCGGCGTTCGTGGTCTCCTCTCGCGGCGTCGTGTTACACCGCCACCGGCTCCTCGGAATATGGGTCCAGCCTGGCGGTCACGTCGACGCGAACGAAGGTCCCGAGTCGGCGGCGTTGCGCGAGACGCTCGAAGAGACCGGTCTCGTCGCGCGCCACCTCGATCCCGTCGAACTCTTCCACGTTGACCTGCATCCCGGCCCCAGGGGTCACACCCACTACGACCTGCGCTACGTCATCATCGCCCCACCGCTCGATCCGTCGCCGCCGGAGAATGAGAGTCCCGAGGTCTACTGGTTCGACTTGGACACGGCGCAAGAACGGTGCGAGCCCGCGCTCGCGCCCGCGCTGGCCAAGCTCGCCCGGTCGCTCGAGACGTGGAACGTGCGAGACTGAAAACGTGAGTGAGACCGACGACCTTCGCGCACTCATGGAGGCCGATCGCTGGCTCGACCGCGTGGGGTCCCAGAAGACGCACTTACCCGAGACGGCCGAATTAGCCGCGCTCGAAGTCGAACTTCGCGCCCAGTTAAAAGTGCTCAACGAAGCCCAGGCCGCACTGGCGCCCGTGCGATCGGCCTACGAAGTGACCCAACGAGAGGGTGATCGCCTCCGCGCCCGCGCCGAGAGCCTCGACAAGACCCTGAGCAGTTCCACCGCCAATTCCCGGGAGCTGGCGGCGCTGCAGACTGAAGTCCAGCACGTGCGCGAACTGCTCGAGCGCAGCGACGACCTCGAACTCGAGTACCTCATCGCCGTCGAGCCGTTGGACGAGGCCGTGAACGCCGTCAAGGCCGCGGCGCAACCGGCCGTGCTGCGGCGGAGCGAACTCCAGGCGGCGATCGTCGAACTCCACGCCAGCCTGGATGAAGAACTGGTCGCCCTGCGCGCCTCGAGGGTCGAAAAGTGCGCGGCCCTGGCGCCCGAACTCCTGAAGCGCTACGAGGCGGCCCTCGCGCGCGAGGGCACCTCCGGAGCTTCCCAGATCGTCTCGGGCCGTTGTGACGGCTGTCGCATCGCGCTGTCGCCGCTCGATCTCGATCGATGGAAGGGGCAGCCGGAGGGAGCCTTCATGAACTGTCCCGAGTGTGGCCGTCTGCTGATGCCGTGATCATTCTCATTCGTCACGGACAGACGTCGTCGAACGCCGCGCGACTCTTGGTCGGCCAGAGCGACCCGACGCTCACCGAACTCGGCGAGCCCCAAGCGCGCGCGTTGCGACCGTTCCTTCTCAACGTCCAAGAAGTGTGGACGTCGCCCCTGCAGCGCGCTCGTGCGACCGCGGCCCTGGCGGTGCCGGACCTTCGCGCGCTGGTGAAGGAGTCGTTCATCGAGGTCGACTACGGCTCGCTCGACGGACAACCGCTGAGCCGCGTAAGCGAAGAGCAGTGGCGCGCCTTCGAACATGACCACAACACGGCCTTCGGCGACGGCGAATCGCTGGCGTCGGTCGACCAACGCGTGCACGCCGACCTGGACGTGCTGCTGGGCGATCAGACGAGCTTGATGCACGACGCGAACTCCCATCTAGCGATTTTCAGTCATATGTCGCCGATTAAGTCGGCCATGACGTGGGCGCTCGGTGTCTCGGGTTCGGTGGCCTGGCGGATGAACCTGAGCAACGGGTCCATGACCACGATCGGCTCGAGGATGTGGACGCCGTCGCTCTTGAACTACAACGTCGTGCCGCCCCTCGAGAGTTAGCGCAGGGCGACGCTGATGGCGGCGAAATGCAGCCCGGCGCCAATCAACGTGAAGGCGTGAAAGAGCTCGTGGTAGCCAAAGACCCTCGGTGAGAGCTTCGGCCGCTTCGAGCCGTAAAAGACGGCGCCGACCGAGTAGGCCACGCCCCCGCCGAGGATGAGCGAGAAGCACAGCGGTCCACCGCCCCGGTAGATCTGGGGCATGACCAACGCGGCAAACCAACTCATGACCAGGAAGGGGATCGTGTTGGCCCACTTCGGGGCGTTCATCGAGAACTGGCGAATGGCGATGCCGATGCACGTACACACGCCGATGATGATCAACGTGACGAGGCGGATCGTGCCGTGCATGGTCAGCCCCGCGATGGCGAAGTAGGTGCCGGTGATGGCGAGGAAAATCGTGGAATGGTCGGCTCGACGCCACGCCTGTCGTTGCGTCGGCGTCCAGTTCACGCGATGCAAGAGGGCGCTCGCGATGAGCATCGCTCCGACGCCCACGAGGAAGCAGAGGACCCAGCCGACTTGGGACCAGGTTCGACAGCGCGCGAAGAGAATGGGTGAACAGGCGAAGAGGACGAAAAAGGCGACCAAGTGGAGCCAACCACGAAGCAGCGGTCGCACCTGCGGGGTCGCGATGTCGGGAGGAATTACCGAACCGCTCACGACACAACCATAGAGGTGCTGAAACTTTCGTCAGAGTCGTGTGTAGAAACAACGAAGCCCGCCTGTTCCGCGTATCCAGAACAAGCGGGCCCTCGATGTTTGGCCCCCCCAGCCAATGACACAAAAATATAATCGCGAACCAGCCGCTACTCTGTCACCAGAAGCCTGCAAACAAAGGTTTGTGAGCAATTTCACATTAAGGAGACGCGATGAATCGCCGAACGTTGGGCCAGGGTCTTGAAGTCTCCGCACAGGGACTCGGCTGTATGGGCATGAGCGAGTTCTACGGAGCCGGGGACGACACCGAATCAATCGCCACTATTCACGACGCGTTGGACGCCGGCGTCGACTTCCTCGACACCGCCGACATGTACGGGCCCTTCAAGAACGAAGAGCTCGTGGGACGCGCCATCCAGGGTCGTCGTGACGAGGTCGTGCTCGCCACGAAGTTCGGTAACCAGCGCGCCGCCGACGGATCCTTCATCCGCATCAACGGCACACCGGAGTACGTCGCCGAAGCGTGCGACGCCTCGTTGCGGCGCCTGGGTGTCGAGGTGATCGACCTCTACTACCAGCATCGCGTTGATCGAACCGTCGACATTGAAGAGACCTAGGGCGCCATGAAGAGCCTGGTCGAGGCCGGTAAGGTCCGACACCTCGGCATCTCTGAAGCTTCGTCGGCGACGATCGAACGGGCCCACGCGGTCCATCCGGTGAGTGCGCTGCAGAGCGAATACTCGTTGTGGAGTCGCGACCCCGAAGACGGCGTGCTCGACACCTGTCGCCGCCTCGGCATCGGTTTCGTCGCCTACAGCCCACTCGGACGAGGATTTTTGACCAACGAAGTGAGTAATCGCGAAGGTACGAGCGACGGCGATTTTCGCAAGCACCAGCCACGTTTCAGCGGCGAGGCGTACGATCAAAACCTGACGCTCCTGGCGAACCTGGAGGCGATCGCCGAGTCCAAGGGCGCGAGCGTCGCCCAACTCGCCCTGGCGTGGGTCCTCTCACGCGGCCCCGATGTCGTGCCCATTCCCGGAACGAAGCGTCGTAAGTGGCTCCACGAGAACATCGCTGCTGACGACGTCATCTTGAGCGATGCCGACGTCGCGGCCCTCGAGGCCGCGATTCCGCGCGACGCCGTGGCCGGTGATCGCTACGTCGCGGCCGGGATGAGGAACCTCAACGCCTGAGTACGCGGAGGTTCCCGTCGATGAGTTCGAGGACCTCGTCGCACCACGCCATCACCTGGGCATCGTGTGTCGCGACTATGACCGTGGCGACCGATGCGCCGAGGAGCGACAGTACGCGTTCGGTCTCGTCGGTCCCGAGTCCGCTCGTGGGCTCGTCCAGTAGAAGGATCGCCGGACTCGTGACGATGGCGCGCGCGATCGCGACTCGCGCGCGTTCACCGCGTGAGAGATCCTCCCAACGCGTGGTGGATTGCGTGGCGAGTCCCAAGGTCGCTAAGTCCTCCAGCGAGTTTCGCGACGTGGGGCGCCCGAGACTCACGACGTCGATCGCGAAGCCGCGCGTGAGCCCCGGCTCGCTCGCGACGTAGGCCAGGCCCCGACGCAGTTCGCGTTCGTCAATGTCGGTGATCGCCACGTCGCCCACGCTGATCGTGCCGTTCGCCACGACGTCGAGGGCCGCGAGTGCTCGTAGCAACGTTGACTTTCCGACACCCGATGAACCGGTGAGCGCGACCCTTCGACCGGGCGCGACGACGAGCGACGCGTCGGCCACCAGGGTCTCACTCTCCTCGTTGATCGTGACGTGATCGAGACGTACGGTTGAGTCCGTCGGCCAGGCGGCGTCGCCGCGCGGGCCCGTAACGTCGAGCTCTTCCAAACGTTCCGCCGCGGCGCTCACGGCGACGGCGGTGTCGAGTGCGTCACGTACGACGTTGAGCGATTCGAACGTGGAGAGGGCCAGTAGCGCCGCGACGACGATCCAGAGCGCGGCACTGTGCGGTCGCACCACGAGAGCGCCGAGCGCGAGGGCGGTCATGGCTGGCGCGACCGCGTTGGAGAGATCGTGTTGGCGCGTCAGCGCGGCCTCGGCGTGTCGCAACCGGTCGACGGACGCGACGGCGCGCGTCTCGGCGAAACCAACTCGCCCGAGTAAGACCAGCTCCGGCGTGGCGGCGCTCAACTCCACCAATTGCGCCCGGTAGCGCGCGCGGGCCCGTCGAAGGACCCGGTCACGTCCCAGCAACGGGCCGACATTGGCGACGAGCGCCGCGACACCGAGGAGTTGCACCGCGAGTAAATCGGCCGCGTAGGACCACCATTTCCCGTGGGGCGCCATGAGACCGATGACGAGGTCGCCGAGCAGCATCACCGCGCTCGAGGTGATGAAAGGAATCACGCAACGAAGCCATAGGTCCTGGAGTTCGTCAGTATCGCGAAGCGAGCGTTCCAGTAGATCACCCGCGGCGTACGAGCGCCACCGCGTGAAAGTGAACGCGCCCACGGTGAGAACGAGCCAGCGGCGCCAGCGCGAGACCGCGGCGAAACCCAATCGGTGGGCGCTGAGTCGTTCGATGAAACGAAGCGGCGACCGCAGGAAGGCGAAGAGCTCGATAACGATCAGCGCGCCGAGGACGGTGCGAAGCCCCGGGCGCGTCGCGCTCTCGACCAACAGCCCCACCGCTCCGACTAACAACGCGACGTTCACTATTGAGGCGACGACACCGGCCGCGAGGGCTCGAAGAAGGGTTCCCCGAGGTGGCTGGGCACGTCGGAGCCAGCGACGCAGTCGACGAATGTCGTTTCTCACGGTGACAACTCGATCCGATAGGTGACGTCGGTGAAGAGCGGCGTGTCGACGGTCGCTTCGATGACGCCGAAGGAGCGGGGCGCCTTGAGCACCGTGCGAACGAGACGTCGACCGTCTTCGTCGAGAACGCCGGGCACGTCGTCGATGACCAGAAGATCGGGGTGGGCGAGGAGCGCTCGGGCCAACACCACGCGAACCTTCTCTCCCGTACTGATCCCCCTACCGTCGGCGAGGAGGGCGGTATCGAGGTCTTCGAATCGGGGTCCGAGGAGTCCCAACGAAGAAAGACACGCCGTCACGTCACCGTCAGGAATTGCTTGACCGAGCGTGAGGTTGTCGCGCAACGTACCCGACAGCAACGCGCTTTCGACGCTCACGTGCCCCGTGCGGACATTGGCGCGCACGACCGCACCGGTCTGCGGATCGCGCCAACCGATGAGCGTGTCCAGGAGTGTCGTCTTGCCCGAGCCCGACGGACCGGTGACCAGCAGAGTTTGACCCGGCGTCAGGGTGACACTGACCGGACGGCTCTGCGCCGTCGTCACCAGATCAGTCGCGACGAGCAGCTCGGTCGAAGTGACGTCGGACGCGCTCGCGCCGCGGTCCAAGAGAACCAGTGAACGCTCGGAGTCCTCGCGGCGATGGAACTCCACGCCGTAGCGACGAACGTGCGTGAAGATCTCGCTGGTCACCAGTACCGCGACGAGGGCGTGCTCGAGCGTGATTCGCCCGCCCAAGAGTGCGAAGCCGACGACCATCGCGACGAGTCCAATGCTGACGCCGCTCAAGAACTCCGTGACCAGCGAGGACTCGAGGGCGACGCGAATCGCGCGCATCGCGATGGCGTGCTCGGAGTCCGATATGGCGGCGATCTCATCGGCCCCGTATTCGACGGCGCCCAGGGCGCGTAGTTCTGTCGTGTGGTGCAACAACTCGAGTTGTCGGCCCTCCAGGAGGGCCCGGCGGCGCTGGTATTCGAGTGCGGACGCCTCGCTGCGTTTGCCGGCTCGTCGATAGAGCGGTACCGCGGCCACCAACAGGACCACGGTGATCAACGACGCCAACCAACCGCCGGCCCAGAAGAGCACGGCGAGACCGGCCGGCGCGACGACGGCACTCGTCTCGAGCAGGTTGAGGGTCGGTCGATCGGACGCCTGTTCAATGGCGAGTCCGAGGTCGCCCCGGCTCCGCTCGCGCTCCGGCTGCGGTACCGTGAAATGCAGTACCAACGTGGCGCGCCAGCGCGCGCGCAACGTCGCCCCTGCGTGAACGCTCCACCGCGCGATCAACGTGGCCAGGACCCACCGGATGCCCAGGACACCCAGCAAGAGCCAGATGCCCGACGCAACGCGGCGCTGGGCGAGATCACTGAGTCCTAGCGCGAGGACCACGGCGCACGTGATCGAGAGCGCCGTGTTGAGCACTCCCAATATTCGGGCGCTCAACGTATACGTGACCTCGCGAGCAGGTACTGGTGTCGCCGGGGTCACCGACCAATGCTAATGAACACGCGCGAGGCTACACAGGGTCGTCGCGGTGCGCTAGGTACTTCGCCGGGCCGTTCAGCCAGTCGCGCAGCGACTTGGTCGCGCGACAGTCGTCCTCGTTGTAGTCGAGGATGCGTTGACGCGAAATCGCCGCCTCGGCATCGTCGTCGCGCGTGGCCACTTCGTACCAGAGCATCGACGCTTCGCCGCTGGGATTCACGTCGCGCCACTGGAAACCGGCCGAGGCCGCGAGCTGTTTCAGTCCGAGTTGTCCCGCAGTTTGAATTTGCGCCTTCGCGAGGTCGTGGAGGTCTATCCACGCCGGCGGCGATAGTTGGCGGAACTCGTTGAGGTCCTGGAGCGTGGGCCCACCTTCGACGGCGGTGGCGACGGCGCGGTTCATGGCGCCGTCTTCGGCCTGGGCCCAGAAGCAGTACGCCGCGAAACTTCGACCCTGCCACTGAGAGATCTGTCGCAGGCTGGTCAGCCACGTCCAGAACGCGGCGAAGTTGCGGGCTTCGGCCCCGCGCGTCAGTTCGCCCCATTCCACGAAAGTCGTGTAGCCCTCGACGAGCCCGTCGACTGGTGCGTTCAACGTGACGTTCGCTCCCCAGAGGTACGTCGCGTCGTCGTAGCTCTCCATGTCGACGTCAACCTCGACGTCGGCGGTCGGGCAACACATGAGCGAGGGGTCGAGGATTCGAAGGGCACTGTCACGGACGTGCGAGCGAGCTCGATAAATCAGTTCATCGAGGCGGTCGAACTTTCGTCCGAGGCCGTCCTCCACGCCGACGAGCGCTGCGGGGACCGCGGACTTGGCGCGCGCCGACCTGGCCCGTACGGGATCGAGCCGAGCCAATTGGTTTCGCGTGTGGATACCGTGAGCGCGGAGCGCGGACTGTTGATCGATCGAGGTGAAGCGCGTCAGTGAGACGTCGTCGATCGCTTCGAGTTCGCCGTGACAGTGCTCGGAGAACTCGCAGGTCAAGCATTCCCGGTGCCAATAGGGCGAGGTTGGAAACACTCCGCCGAGGTCGAACCATTCGTCGAGTGCGCTGAGCGCGTCGACGCGCTCG
>Ga0182030_10011294_pt1 | contig 18033 bp, 12 predicted proteins | sample 812S3MmetaG_FD_121299 | JGI IMG/M metagenome (GOLD analysis project Ga0182030, IMG submission 121299) | Permafrost microbial communities from Stordalen Mire, Sweden - 812S3M metaG (Illumina Assembly) | ecosystem: Environmental > Terrestrial > Soil > Wetlands > Permafrost | place: Sweden...
AAGCTGCTGAGCTACGGCGCGGAGCGGGCGAAGGCGCTGGGTGTCCAGGAGGCCGACGTCGACGGGCTTATAGCCGAGTCTAGAGCGGAGCAGCGCAGCCACTAGCCTAACCCACCAGTGATCAGCGCCACGCTCGATACCAGCGTTTATATCAGGGCGCTGCATTTCGGCGGCCCGGCGACCACAATCATCGGCCACGCGCGGGCCGGAAACATCCGCATCGATATTTCGGACGCGATAGTGGCCGAGACGAACCGCGTGCTGCGCGACAAGTTCCACTGGGACGGGTATTCGCTCCAGGATGCTAGGGAAAAGCTGCTGGCCCTCGGCAATCACGTCTCCCCGACCGAAACACTTCACGTCATTAAGGAAGACCCCGACGACGACCGCATCCTCGAATGCGCTGCGGCGGCAAAATCGGACTTCATCGTCAGCGAGGACAAGGACTTGCTCCGTCTGGGGCAAATCGGCAATACCCGAATCGTATCGATCCGGGATTTCATCAATCTCGCGCTCACCCCAAGGCCTTGACCAACGCTTGCTCAACTGCCTTGGCGACCTCTGTTCACGTCGTAGATACGTATCTGTCAGTCGAATGGAGCAACGTCCGGTCGAAATCAGGTTCGCGTGCTATTGATCATTGATGACGGTCGGCAACTTTCAATACGTTTTCGCTCCCCCGATCAGGTGACGCAGTTTACCGGCAAAGCCACGGAACTTGACGTGAAACAACGGTCAGAGGATCGCAGTTCGAGGGTCTCGTTGCTATTGGGTTCCCATGGGTCAGACGGAATCAGTCTCCAACTGGCAAGCCCCTGTTGCTCTTCTATGGCTCAAAACTTCGCACCATACCACTGAGAATGGAACCTGACTGGCTGCGAAATGTTTGAAGTCCGATAAAGTCCGATAATCGCCGCTTCCGTCAGAAGCTGCATTATCATTGCCGCCTCAGGTCAGGAAGTCGTTTGGCAATAATCCGTGTTTTGATTTCCGCTGGTGTTCCCGCCCAGTCCATAACGTATTGGCCCGAGACGGCAGAACCTTCCATACCTTTCCCGAACGCGAACACATATGCATGTTGTCCGAAGCTGGCGTGAACGCCTGCCATTGCCGAAAGAAGCGTGAATACCCCGCGCCTAGCCGCTGAGGAACTGGACCAATGTGCGGGGAACGAGGCGTAGCCGCTCTTATCCGTTTGCTGATCCTCCTCGTGACCTGCGTTCTCCGTTGAATAATTTTGATAGACACTTCGCACAGTCATGTTCTCAATCGGTTTACCGGAGCCGTCAACTACGAGCACTTCCCACTGTGGCGAGGCCAGATAGGGAATAGGGACGAATGCGGCTGCAGCCGCAACCGCACCGATGGCGAGGAAGTACAGCCGGTGAGGTTTGGGCGAGAGACTCAACCTTCAGGATAATGCTACGGCGTACGATGGTCGTGAGAGGGCAGGCTGTCAGCGAGATCAGGCTGTCAGCGCGAGATCGAAGAGGTTCTCCAGCATGTAATCCGGATTCGCTTCCGCGCCCGCCAGAAAAGTTCGATAACTGCCCACGAAGGGGAGCCACTGAGCTTCTGGTCCGTCGCCGTGGGCCAAATCTTGTCGACATCATCGGTCTCCAAGTTTCCCGCCCGTATGCACCACATTTGGCAAATCGCAAAGCTTATCCCCGGTGTAGTCTCTCCTCGGCATGGGAAAGGTAAGTTCGTTCCGCCCGCGCGGCTTGACGCCGACCAGAATCGCGCGTTTTCTGTGCTGAAACCCGCGCTTCCAACGGGGATGGGAGACGTGGCGGCGCTTGCCCCTATTCGGCCGCCCCTTCCAACACCGGGCAGGTTAGTGTCCGGTGCCCGACAGCGGCACGGTCTGCGTACCCGGCAGCGCATTGTCCGTGACGGTTAATGTGGCCGAGTACGCCACCTTGGCGACCGGAGTGAACGTGACATTGATCGCGCAACTGGCGCCCGTCGCTAGCGAACTCCCGCAACTTGAGGCGGGCGAAAGCGTGAATTGCGCCGCATTCGTGCCTGTCACTGCCATACCTGTAAGCGATAGCGTCGTGAAGCCCGTATTCTTGAGTGTCACGGTTTTGGTGACGCTGGTGTTCACCGTCTGATTCCCGAAGCTCAAGCTGGTGGGATTGAGGCTGGCCCCCGGAGCGATCACCGTCGCGGTCAGCACCACCGTTTGTGGATTGCCGGGTGCGTTGTCCATAATGTTCAAGGTCGCGGTTTGCGGCGTGTAGAACGGACCCGCCACAAAGGCGATCGAAATCGTGCAGTGGCTCCCCGCCGCCAAGGACGGCGGGCACAGATTGAGCGCGACAAACTCCTCGGAGTTCCCTCCCTGCACTACCGCTAAGAGTGGGGTGTTGATGGAAATTGGGGTCGTTCCGGTGTTGGTCAGCGTGATGTTCTTAGTCGTGATACTGCCCAGATATACCGTGCCGAAAGCGATGCTGGACGGAGACACGGTGAGCTCGGAGATGAAGTTTGCGGTCACGCTCTCCGGCCCGCTCATGGTGACCGTGGTCGAGGCGCTGGTGGGGTTGGCCACCGGACCGGTCCAACTTGAGAAGACGTAGCCCGCGCTGGGAGTGGCCTTTAGAGCCACCGCCGAATTCGCGTTCTGATTACCGGTTGCCGGTGACACGGTGCCTCCGCTTGACGGACTAGCCCCCGTGGTGAGCAGGTACTGCCCCAGGCCGGTGGAGACCACCAGGGCGACCGCGCTGCCGCCATTGACCTTTGTTCCCGCTGAGGGGTTCTCACTGATGACACTGCCCGAAGGCACGGTGGTGCTGGATGCGGTCGTTACCGTCCCCAGCACCAGTCCCGCGGCAGTGATGGCCGATGTCGCCGCCGTTTGCGTCTGCCCCACCACGTTAGGCACTGCCACGCCCGTGGAGATCACAAGATTGACCGCGGATCCTCCGTTGACTGCCGTCCCCGCTGTCGGGCTCTCACTGATCACGCTGCCGACGGGCACCGTGATGCTGGAGGCGCTGCTGGTTGTGACGGTCAGCCCGACGCTCGTGATGGCCGATGCAGCCGCCGCTTGCGTCTGCCCCACCACGTTGGGCACTGCCACACCCGTGGAGATCACAAGACTGACTGCTGATCCGCTGCTGACTGACGTTCCGGCTGATGGGCTTTCACTAATCACGCTACCGACTGGCACCGTGCTGCTGGAGGCGCTGCTGGTCGTGACGGTCAGCCCCACACCCGTGATGGCCGATGTGGCCGCCGCTTGCGTCTGTCCCACCACGTTAGGCACGGTCACGCCCGTGGAGATCACAAGATTGACTGCAGATCCGCCGCTGACTGACGTTCCGGCTGATGGACTTTCACTGATCACGCTGCCGACTGGCACCGTGTTGCTGGAGGCGGACGTTACCGTTCCCAGCACCAGACCCGCACCGGTAATGGCCGACGTCGCAGCGGCTTGCGTCTGTCCCACCACGCCCGGCACTGCTACGCCCGTGGAAATCACAAGATTGACCGCGGACCCGCCGTTGACCGACGTTCCGGCTGATGGACTTTCGCTGATCACGCTACCGATCGGCACCGTGCTACTAGATGCGCTGCTGGTCGTGACGGTCAGGCCCGCACCGGTGATGGCCGACGTGGCCGCCGCTTGCGTCTGTCCCACCACGTTAGGCACGCTCACACCCGTGGAAATCACAAGATTGACCGCGGTCCCGCCGCTGACTTGCGTTCCGGCTACCGGGCTTTCGCTAATGACGCTGCCGACGGGCACTGTACTGCTGGAGGTGGACGTTACCGTTCCCAACACCAGCCCAACAGCGGTGATGGCCGACGTGGCGGTGGCTTGAGTCTGCCCCACCACATTAGGTACGCTCGCTGTGGCAACGCCGGCGAGCGAGATGCTTTGCGTGGCCGAAGGGCGCGCATTCAACGCGTTATCGGCAAAGACGGCCGTGCCCGTCAGCGAGCCGCCACTCTGCGGCGTGAAGCTGAGGCTCAGATTGCAACTGGCTCCCGGCGCCAGGGCGAAGCTGCCGGCGCAGTCCGCCGGAGTGCCCGTGCCTGCCACCTGTACAAAGTTCGGCCCTGTGACGACCAAACCTGGAGCAATGGCATTCAGCGGCTGGTTGCCGATGTTTTGCGCGGTGAGTGATTGCGGGCTGTCCGTGCTGGTGCTGCCTGCATTCGTCGAGGCAAAGGTCAACGAAGGCGCCCCCGAGCGCTGCACTTCCACCACGTCGCTATCGTTGGCATCGGCGATAAAGATGTCTCCCGCTCCATCCAGCGCGACACCATAAGGCAGATCCACGCCGTTGGAGGGTACTGTGGTCTGGACGCCGCTGGGCGTCACCTCCACCACGACAACGCTGGTGACATCGGAGATGAAGACATCGCCCGCGGCATCCACCGCCACACTGACGGGGTAAGTGAGCCCGGTGGCCGGCACGGTGGTCTGGACGCCCCCTGGCGTAACCTCAACCACCTGATGGTTGTATTGATCGGCGATGAACACGTCGCCCGCTCCATCCACGGCCACGCCGTATGGGTAACCTAGTCCGTTGGCCGGCACGGTGGTCTGAACGCCACCGGGCGTCACCTCAACTACCTGGCTGTTGTTCGCGTCGGCGATGAACACATCGCCCGCTCCATCCACCGCGACACCGGTGGGGTAACTGAGTCCGGTGGCCGGCACTGTGGTCTGAACGCCACCGGGGGTCACTTCCACTACCTGGCTGTTGTTCGCGTCGGCGATGAAGACGTCGCCCGCTCCATCCACCGCAATACCAAACGGCCCACCTAGTCCGTTCGCGGGTACCGTGGTCTGGACGCCGCCTGGCGTCACCTCCACTACCTGGTTGTTGCCGTAATCCGAGATGAAGACATCGCCCGCACTGTCCACCGCAATCCCATCCGGGGAATTCAGTCCGTTAGTGGCTAGCGTGCTTTGTACGCCCGGTCCAAACGCAATGGCCGGCCCGTTGCCGATCCCGGAGATCGGAATGCTGGCCAAGGGATTGCCCGAGGAGTCCGTCAGGGTGACCGCGCCCAGCCGCGAACCGGGAGCCAGCGGAGCGAAGTTGACGTTGACGGTACAGCTGGATTGGGTCCCCGTACAGGTGGTACTGGCGAGTGTGAAATCCAGGTTCGGTGTACCTTGGGTTACAACGTTGACCGAGTTGGCGCCGAAGGTTGTTCCTGGCGGGACTGAGAATTGCGCGGTCATGGGAACGCTGCAGGGCGCGGGAGTGGTCTGTCCGGTGGGGCAAACGTTCGCGCTCGAGCCGCTGCCCGCGGAGGTCCCCCCGGCACCGACCACAAGCGTGCCTTCGGTAATGGCTCCTCCGCCGTAGTCCGAGGTGGCAGCGACGATGAACTTCGTTGTCCCGGCGGGAGTGCCCGCGCTGGAGGTGATCGTCAACGTCGATTGTAAGTCTGTTGTAACGCCTTCCTCGCAGCAGAAATAGAGGCTGGGAGGGTCGAATGAGGCGGTCACGCCTGCCGGTAACGAGTTGGTGATACTCAGGGTCGCTGTGCCTTTCCCGCCGCCATGATATGGAATGGTGTAGGTTACGTCGACGAGGTAAGTTACATTGCCGGCGACTCCCGACTCAAGCGCGCCGGATGGCCCATCCAAATCGACTTCATTCACACGCCCTCCGCCAATTGAACTTATGCTGAAGCCCGGGCTGGTGGCGGAAGAGAGCCCCGCGCTGCTCGCAGTCAACGTGTAACCGTTCCCTGATTTGTCGATCACCAGGCCGTTGAAGGTCGCTACGCCGTTCACCGCGTTCACGGTCGTGACTCCGAACAGCGAGCCGCCGGCGGGGTTCGTTCCGATAGCAATGCTGATCGGGGCTGTGCTGGCGGGTCCGCCTAGGGCCACATTGCCGAAAGCGTCCTCAACCTGCACCGTTACCGGATTGAGGGCAATTCCCTGACTCCCATTCGAGGGGGGAACGGAGAAGCCCAGCATCGCAGCCGGCCCGAAGAAAGTGGCGGTTATTATGCTTTGGTCGGCAGCGCCCGAGGTTGTGAACGAACAGGTGTTCCCCGAGGCCACGCAGGTTGGGCTGCCCAAGGTGGTCCAACCAAAAAATGTGAATCCGGGGCCTGGGGTGGCCAGCATCGTGACGGTTCCGGCGTTCGCGGAGTATGTGGTGGAGCAAGTGCCGCTTGGGTTGCCGGCGTTCGTCCTTGTGCAGTTAATGATGGGGCCCTGGTTGTCCTGCACGCTGCCATTACCCACGATCGTGACGACGATGGGGGCGGACTGATTCTGATAAAGCTCCGCGCTGGCCAGTCCGCCGAAAGAGTCGTTATATCCCCCCGCCACCAGCACCAGGCCGGAGGGCAGCAGTGTCGCCGTCTGAGCGCGGCTCGCGGTGATCAGTGAGGCGGTGGCGCTGAAGGTGCCCGTCGCTGGGTTATAAAGCTCGGCGCTCGCAATGGCGGGCACGTCCCCGCCGGCCATCAGGACCGAACCGCCCTCCAGCAGCGTCGCCGTGAAGCTGGACCGCGCGGTCATCATCGAGCCGGTGAGGGTGAAGGTCCCCGTCGTTGGGTTGTAAAGCTCCGCGCTGGCCGTTTGGCCGGGGCCTCCGCCCGCGATCAGGACTTGGCCATCGTTCAGCAGTGTAGCCGTCGGTCCGCTCAGTTGAATGTTCATGGAGCCGGTGGGGCTGAAGGCCGATGTCGTTGGGTTGTAAAGCTCTGCGCTGGCCTGATACGAGGAGCCGTTGGATCCGCCCGCTAGCAAAACCTGGCCATTCTGCAGCAGTGTCGCCGTGAAAGCGGTCCGCGCGGTGGTCATGGGGCTGACGAGGCTAAAGGTCCCCGTTGCTGGGTTGTAAATCTCCGCGCTCGCCAGAACTGTGGAGGGGTTGCTATTTCCGCCCGCGATCAAGACGGTGCCGTCGGGCAGCAGCGTCGCCGTGGCGGCGCTCCGCATTGTGCTCATTGAGCCGGTAGCGGTGAAGGTGCCGGTCGCTGGATTATAAAGCTCGGCGCTCGCCAGATAGGTATTGGTCTGATTGTTCACGCTTCCGCCCGTGACCAGGACTTGACCATTGTTCAGCAGCGTCGCCGTGGGACCGACTCGCGGGGTGGTCATGGAGCCGGTGAGGCTAAAGGTACCCGTCGCCGGGTTGTAGATCTCCGCGCTCTGCAGAATAACGTTGCCTGGGCCGTCTCCGCCCAAGACCAGGACCTCGCCATTCTGCAATGGCGTCGCTGCCGTGTAGTACCGCGTGGTGGTCATTGATCCCGTGGCGGTGAATATGCCCTGGGCATTGGCTGCTAAGGGATGAAAGGAAATCGCGCCCAGCGCAAGCTGCGCGAACACACCGACTGCTCTGGCGCGGCGAGAAGCGGCCTGCTTTGAGAAACATACCCCGTAACGAGCAACGAACTCCATGCGAGCGATCTTCTTCACGTCATTCCCCTTAGTTTCGCGGCTTCCCATCGGTTCCTGCGGGTCAGCCTTTTACCTGTTCTCATACTGTTAAGCGGAAACGAAGGACGAAAACTCTAATGGTGGGAGGAAGAAAAGTTTGGATACCTCGTCTTTTATGCGGTGGCGGCCTGGTACCGCGCAGGTCGGCGATGCGCCTGTGGTAGCCCGCGGACACGAGATTTTGGTTGACCCCATCGACCACTTCATCGGACAATGAGAGCTTCCAGTCGCTGCACTCAGATAGTGATTGCCGATCGATTTCTGATGCAATCGGCGATTGAACGAACACAACAACAAGGTGATCATTGACGCGCATAGGCCAACAATTCGGGGCGAGGCCCCACCGTTTGCCTACGGTCCAGGGAGAGAGAACGTAACAGCTCCATGACGCAATCGTCCGCAAGCCAAGTCTCGCAACTGCTGCGAGCCTGGAACGAGGGCGATGAGAGCGCGCTTGAGAAGCTCGTCCCTATCGTGTACAGCGAATTGCACCGGATGGCGCGTCAGTACATGGCCAACGAGTCGCCGGACCACACGCTTCAGACGACGGCCCTGGTGAACGAGGCCTATCTGCGGCTGGTGGATTCAGCGCCGGCAAACTGGCAGAATCGCGTTCATTTCTTTGCTGTATGCGCCAATGTGATGCGGCGAATTCTGGTGGATTGGGCCAGGTCGCGACAGGCGCTCAAGCGGGGCGGCGACGTGCAGCCGCTGAATCTGGATGAAGCGGCAGTGGTGGCCGGGGCGCCGGGCGCGGACCTGGTGGCGCTCGATGACGCGCTCACAGCCTTGGCAGCCGTCGATGTCCGCAAGAGCCAGGTGGTGGAGATGCGCTTTTTCGGCGGCCTCAGCGTCGACGAAACCGCCGAAGCCCTGAAGGTTTCGAGCCAGACCGTGCTGCGCGACTGGAGCCTGGCCAAGCTGTGGCTGCTGCGCGAATTGGGCGGAGAGACGGTGCATGGAGCCTGAGCGCTGGAAACGAGTGGAGGACCTGTGCCACGAAGCTCTCGCGCGCGATGAGACCGACCGGCGCGCTTTTCTCGAGGAAGCTTGCGGTGGTGATGAGTCGCTTCGCCGCGAAGTGGAGTCGCTGCTCGCCCACGAAAAGCAGGCGGGTCGGTTCATGGCGTCGCCGGCGATGGAGGTGGCAGCGCTCGGTCTGGCGCAGAATCAGGCGCGCCAAATTGAGGCCGCGAAGCGTCCTGACCTTTTGGTGGGCAGGACAATCTCGCACTACCGCGTCGCGCAAAAGCTAGGCAGTGGGGGCATGGGGGTTGTCTATAAGGGCGAAGACACGCGGCTGCACCGTTTCGTTGCGCTCAAGTTTCTGCCGGAAGGTCTGACCCCGGATGCTCAAGCCCGACAGCGCTTCGAACGCGAAGCTCGGACGGCCTCTTCCCTGGATCATCCTCACATCTGCACCATTTTCGACGTTGGCGAGTATGAAGGCAAGCCCTTCATCGCCATGCAGTATCTCGAAGGGGAAACCCTGCGGCATCGGATCGGTGCAAAACCGCTCAAGACGGACGAAATGATTGACTGGGCAATTCAGATCGCCGACGCCCTGGACGCCGCGCACTCGAAAGGGATCGCCCATCGGGACATTAAGCCCGCCAACATTTTTGTGACCAGCCGCGGGGTGGCGAAGATTCTGGATTTTGGCCTGGCGAAGCTGACGGTGGCGGATGGCCGCCGCCGACCCGGGGGCTTGGATGGCCCCGCTGATGAGCATGATGAGCACTCTTCGACGACTTGCGGGCCCGATCAACCAACCACGCCGGGCATTGCCGTGGGCACGGTAGCTTACATGTCGCCGGAGCAGGCGCGGGGCGAGGAAGTGGATACGCGAAGCGACCTTTTCAGTTTCGGCAGCGTACTTTACGAGATGGCGACGGGCCAGAAGGCGTTCACCGGAGCCACATCGTGGGCGATCTTTGCCGCCATCATTCACGAGCCCCCCAGGCTGCCACTCAGCCTGAACCCCAAGTTACCGCCCAGGCTCGAGGAGATCATCCTGAAAGCGTTGGAAAAAGACCGCGACCTGCGATACCAGGGCGCGGGTGAAATGCGCGCGGACCTGAAGCGCCTCAAGCGCGATTCGGATCCGGAGCGTGCAGCGGCGCCGTCCTCATCGACGGTGGGAATTATGGGATCGCCACGCATGGCGGCGGAGGCGCCGGCGCTACAACACGGCAGCTCCGATTCGCAGCTGATCGCAGGCCTAGTGAATCGCCATAAGAGGGCTGTGATCGCATTGGTGGCCGGCGCGTCCGTAGTGGCCGCGTCTCTGCTGTGGTACGTTTGGCGCTCCCGCCACCATCCGCCTCAGTTAACCCGGAAACAGTTAACGGAAAACGTCTCCGACGCGCCCGTCGTGGATGCGGCGATTTCGCCCAACGGTAATCTCCTGGCTTATGCCGACGTCACCGGCCTCAACTTGAAAGAGATCGGTTCGGGAGAAGTGCACGCTCTGTTCACCCCCGCGGACACCCGGATCTGGCGGATTGCGTGGTTTCCAGACAACACCCATCTGGCGTTCATTTCGGTCTCGGCTCAGGACGTGAATCGCCAACTCTGGTTGGGGTCGACGTTCGGGGATGCCCCCCGCTTGCTCCGGCGCGACGCAGACGATGTCGCGGTGTCTTCGGATGGATCCGAGTTGCTGTTTACCAACGGCGCCCATGACGCGATCTGGACGATGGAAGCGAACGGACAAAACGCGAGAAAACTGGTTTCCAAGGATGGGTTTCACTTCTATCACCCTGCCTGGTATGCGGGGCGTGGGCGGATCCTCTACCTGTCCGTGCTCGACCACGACGTGAATGGCGGCGCGTTCGCTCTCGAATCGCTGGACCTCGAAACAGGGCAGTCTTTCAGCGTGCGGAAACCTTGCGCGGAGTTCGGTGTGCTGCCTGACGGGCACATCGTCTACGCCGCCGACGATGCTTCGCTTTGGGAAGTCCCCGTCGACGCGCGAACCGCCCGGCCGATAGGTCCCGCCCGCCAAATTGCTGAACCGCACGGATACGTTCATCCAACCGTGTCGGCCGATGGAAAGCGCCTTGTGGTGTTGCAGCACGAAGCGGGCGTAGGCGGGGGGCCTGGTGGGGTTGTCTTTGTGGCTGACCTGACGGACAAGGGAAGGCGTCTTAGCAATCCGCGCCGGTTGACCCTTGGCGCTGAGGACTACACTCACGCCTGGACCCCCGATAGCCAAGCTGTGGTATTCGAATCGGCACGCAATGGCGCTTTCAATATTTTTGAGCAACGGCTCGACCAACGATTGGCGCGGCCGCTTGTGGCGGGTAGGGAATACGCGGGTTATGGCCGTTTCAGTCCGGACGGAGCCTGGTTGCTCTACTTCCTGGGCAACTCGACGAGCACGCGGCGGCTGATGCGTATGCCGGCTTCGGGCGGCCCTTCGGAAGTGGTTATCGCGGCACGGGGGCTCCAGAATTATTTCTGCACGCCCGGGGCGGCCAACCTTTGCGTGACGGCAGAACGGCAGCAGGACCAAGACGTGTTTTATGCTTTCGACCCTTCGCAGAAGCTTCCACCGGGAGGAATCCCGAGGAGCGATCTGCGAGAAGTGGCCCGCACGGATTATCACGCCAGCGACTGGGGCCTGTCGCCGGACGGCGCCAGCATCGCCATGGTGCGCCCCGACAACCGCGAAGGGCTGGTCCACATTATTCCGGTGACGGGTCGCGGTGACGCCGGCCCAGGTGGGGACCGAGCGCCGGCGCGCGACGTGCTGGTGGAAGGCTGGACGAATCTGTTTAACCTGAACTGGGCGGCGGACGGGAGAGGCTGGTACATTTGCAACAACCCAAACGGGGAAAGCCCAACCTTCCTCTACGTCGACCTGAAGGGGAACGCCACCATTCTCCAGAGCCAGGAGAACCTGGGCAGTTTTTGGGGGGTACCTTCTCCCGACGGACGTCACCTTGCCTTTTCAAAAACCATGTTCACGGAGAATGCGTGGCTGCTCGAGAATTTCTAGCCAGATTCAGTGAGGCGGATTGGCCGGCTCCGCGTCGACGTATTCGATCCAGCCATCCATCATCTCGTTCTCGCTGGCGCTGCCCCAACGGACGGGTTCCTTGCTATTCGGGTTCAGTGGGTTATTCACGGAGTTATCAAACTCGGCGATGATCTGAATGCGTGTCCCTTTCGGAAGGTTAATGGGCGGCTGTGCCCGGTAGGTGAACTGCCAATTGAAATTGTATGCGGGCACAAGGAGCAGGGTCTGCTCCTCGCCGGTGGGATAGCGCGCAATCATGCGCATGGCTTTTCCGCGAAGATGCATGTGCGGCGTGAGGCTTGTGATCGCGATTGGCTTATCGAACGTGTGGCATTCGGTGACCTGATGGTCGGGATCGCCGGCTGGAATCATAAACATATGATTGGCAAGATCGACGCGGCGAGAGACCTGCTTCGGAGGCTCCTTGGCGAAGATCAGGCCCACGCTGGTGATGTCGGTCTCCGCTTTGCCGGTGGTGTGCGAGTAATGGATCTGGAAGTTGACGCTGGCGCCGGCGGGAATCTTGCGCGCAGTGCCGGGAGCATACACGTCGGCTTCGCGGCCTGGGAGGTAAGAAGCGATAAGCCCTCCCAGATCGGAGACCTTCGAGCCGGGAAAGCGGGCATTGTCGTCTACGGCGCAGCCATCGTTAATCACGGGCGCCTCCGGGCGAACCCATTCCAAGGTACCCTCTTTTACGCGAATGGAGTTGGCGTATTCTTTAGCCGGGTCTTTCGTTGAGGCTTCAGCGGAGGCTTTGTTCGCGGCCTCGTCCACCACGAACACGTGGGCGTGGTGCACCACCTTGCGATTGCCCGGGCGCAACTCCGCTGCGACGACCCACCGGTCTTCCGTGAAATTTGTGGGCACGTTGATGTATGCGTACTCATCGGGCCCCTGGGCCGCCAGCTTGTGCTCGGGGATTGCAATCACAACATCGGGTGTGCCAATTTTCCAGCCGTCGTGAAATGCGGGGGGCTGTGGCAGATCGCGAGGATTCCCTTCGAGCTTTCCACGTTCGGTCCAGGCTTCGAGCGTGGAGATCTCACGTTCCGAGAGGCGTGGATCGTTGGACCAATGGCCGACTTTGGGGTCCGCAAGCCATGGCGGCATCCGTCGCAAGGCTACCGCTTCGCGGATGGCGGCAGCCCACGGCCGCACTTCTTGATAGGTGACGAGCGACATCGGCGCAATGTCGCCGGAATGATGGCAGGATACGCAGTGTCGATAGAGGATCGGCGCGACGTCTCTTGAGAACGTAGGTTCGGGCGCAGTGGCAGCGAATGACATTCCGGCGCAAAGAATACTGCCGGCGACAATCCTGAGGAAGTTTGGCTTCTCCGAACCAATCACGCGCATGAAACCTGGTGTTATAAACCTCCAACCGATTATATGGCAATGATTTCGAAACTGACACCTGGCAGCCGTCTCGACGTTGAGAGGTCTCCGCTCATGCGAGGCCGCCCCTACGCGAGACCTCAACCAACGAATGGATCGACGATGCGGACGCCGGCGTTCACGAAATCAGCACGATTTCGCGTGGCGACCGCCAGACCGTGGAAAACCGCAGTTGCCGCTATCAGGCTATCCTTCATCGGCATGGCTTTCCCGGTTGTGCGAAGACGCGCCAGCAGTTCCGCCCATATCAGGCCCGTGTCCGCATCCCAGGAGAGACAGTGGAGACGCCCGACTCCCGCGTCGAACCAGCGTTCCAGGGCAGCCCGCTTCCTTCCCGTGGGAAGGATGAGGATCCCGAATCGGAGTTCGCCTAGAATGACGGGATCGACAGCAATATCCGTCTCATGTGCGCGAAGCCACGTTACCACCCGCGGATCGGGCGCCGGTTTCGTCGGCTCGCTCAGAACGCTAGCGTCGACCAAGTACTTCACAGCGCATCCGTCGACTCAGCGTCGATCGGAACGAAGAAATCCTTCTGTGGACAGTCTAGTAGCCAGTCAACGGCGCCCTCGTTCGAGGGAGCCACACGCCGGACGAGGCGGTAATCCCCCCGATCGATCCGCTCGACGTCGATCGGGCGAGGCGAGATCGGAAACCCACGCACTCAGCTCTTCGACCAGCGCGCCGCGGCCCCGGAAATGGGGAGCGGGCTGGAGCGCATGGACGATGCGGACGTCGCCGCGGGCAGGCGCCGGGCGCCTGACGGCTCCGTCTTGTGCGTGTTTGCTCAGTGCGACAGCAATTTTGCGCCCCAGATCGTCCGCAGTCGTGAACGCTTCACAGACGAACTTCGCGCGCAGCCAAGACTTGAAGTCGAGGAGCGACTGCACGCCCGCCGCGACCTCCGCCACACGCGCCGGGTCCGCGAGCACCGTGGGATCGGTGAGCAGGTCCTGTTCCTTCTTCTCAGTCCAGGGATAGTCGTCGGCAACGATCCAAACCAGCACGTCCTTTCCGGCCGCCCTCGCCGCCTCCACTTCCCGGCGCGTGATACTGCCCCGCCCCTTGTCGGGGACGAAGCCGTTGCGGTGCGCGAGGATGCAAAGCACTACGTCGCTCTCGCGGGCCTTGCGCTCGCACTCGGCGATCGGCTCGCCGGGCAGCGGACCGAAGCGCTCCATCGCCACGGATTCTTGCGAGAGGCGCAGCACTTTGTCGTCGGCCAGCTTGCGGTAAACCACCAAGTCTTGCGCGGTCGATGAAATGAATACCTTCATCCTGCGGTGCGGGCGACGCCTGAAATATCTATAGCATTAGGCAACGTGGGAAACTCTCCCGATTCGAGAGTAGCAGCGGGGATTGTAAAGTTGTGGCGGGGGTTATTCGGAAGTCGTTTATTTGTTGGGAGATAGCGGAGGTTTTTCTCGTGTGATTCAAGTTCGCGGGAACGGGAGTTCAACTAATAATCTTCTTGCGCACGGCATATAGAACGATCTCGGCCGTGTTGTGGAGTGATAACTTCTGCATCAACTTCACGCGGTGGCTCTCCGTCGTATGGGGGCTGATTTCCAGCAGCCCGGCGACTTCCTTATTGGATTTACCCTCGGCTAATAACTGCAGCACTTCTTTCTCCCGCTCCGTCAACAACTCATAGGAATCCCGAAGGTTGCGCTGTTGCATGTAACGCAAGTAATCATCCAACAGCGCGCTGGTTATCGCCGGGCTGAAGAAGGTCTTACCCTGCGCGACCAAGTTCACAGCCCGGTTCAAATCCACTTCCGCGGATTCCTTTAACAGGTACCCTTTCACCCCCGCGCTCAAAGCTCTCAAGAGATACGTCTCGTCGGCATGCATACTGAGGATGATCACTCCCGTACGCGGATTGCGCGCGACAATCTGCGCCGCCGCCTCGATGCCATTCAATTCCGGCATCGAGATGTCGATGATGACGATGTGCGGATCCAGCGTCTCAGCCAGACGGACGGCGTCGCGCCCGTTGCCGCTTTCGCCCACTACTTCAAACGAAGGATCGCGGGCGAGGACGGCGCGGAGGCCCTGCCGCACGATGCCGTGATCGTCGGCGAGGAGGATTCTTGTTCTGGTCAAGAGGTTAGCTGGTTCCCTTCGTCTTGAGCTCAAACGGGAGCCACGCAGTGAGCTTCGTTCCGGTTCCGCTCTGCGATTCAATGCCGGCATCCCCGCCCAACTGCCTGACGCGCTCCTTGATTCCCAACAAGCCCAGGCCCTTTCCGGATGCCGCCGCCACGTCGAACCCCGGACCATCGTCGCGCACGAGGATGGCGATGCCGTTTTCGCCGCTCTTCACGCGCACTTCGATGTTCCGGGCATGCGCATGCTTGGCGATGTTGTTCAGCGCTTCCTGCACAACGCGGTAGACGCAAGTGCGCTGCGAATCGGAAAGATTGTCGGGCGTGCCATCGAGTTCCACGGAAACGGGAACGCCGCAGAGGCGGGCATGCTGGCGGGCCTGCCATTCGAGCGCCGCGCCAAGACCCAAGTCGTCGAGCATGGCGGGACGCAATCCCATGGCGAGATCCCGCACGGCGCGCAGGGCCTGCTCGGAGAGCCGCTTGGTCTGCTCCAACTGCAGGCGCGCCCGTTCGGAATCTTCCTGAATCAACTCTTCTTCGAGATTGCCGGCGCCGATGCGAATGGCAGTGAGAAGCGGACCGATCTGATCGTGCAGTTCGCGCGATAGAGAGCGCCGCTCTTCTTCCTGCGCCTGTACCAGTTGACGGGAGAGCTTGCGCAGTTCTTCGCCCGCCGCGACGACGGCCGCCTGCTGTTTCGATGAGTGGGCTTCGAGAGCCGAAATGCGCGCCGCGCTGGCGATAGCCACCAGGACGCCCACCAAAATGGTCGCGCCAATCAGGCGGGAAACGAAGACCGGAAGGTCGGCTTCGCGGCGGTCGATATCCTGGCGACGCGTCTGGATGCTGTCTCTGGTGAGGTCCTCCACCTGCTCCAGCAGCATCAACAATGCCTGGCGCCGCGGAAAGATCTCATCGCGCAGGAAGGCCTGGTTCCGTTTCGCTTTCTGCTCTGGAGTCCACAGGAAGAGAGCGTCCAACGAATGCCAGTAATCGTCCAGATCCTGGCGCATGGTTTCGAGTTTGGCGGAATCTTCCCTGGGGATCAGGGGTTTCAGCTCAACGAGGGCGGCGGCGGTGGCGCCTTGTAACCGATGCAGTTCCGCGCGCTGGGTGGCACGCTGGAGATCCACCGGCGCCGACGTTTGATAGAGTACATCGCGAACGACAATGGCTGACGCCAGAACGTCGGAGCGCACCTTGGCCAGAAGCTGTTCGGCATGTTGCTCGGTGTTATGAAGCTCGGAAACGCCCGCGTAGATGGAACGCGCGCGGTCGAGAGCGCTAAAGCCGGAGAACGCGATCAACAACACGAGCGTGCTAAAGCCAAGCAGAAGGATCGGCCAGATTCGGATTGGCACAGGTTCGCTTGGCCTGTATCGTAGCACCACGGGGCGCGCCTAGTCGCGCGAATAGGCGATGGTTTGGGTTTCGCCGGGAGGCGATATGGGCAGCACCTCGATATCGAGGGTGGTGCCCTTGTCGGCCAGAGTGAATCTACGCTTGGTCACGCTGTCACCACGCGTGCAGAGCTCCACCAGCTTGGGGCCGTTCAGCCACAACGACACAGTTGCCGAGCGGCTGCCTTCCTTGAACTTGCACGCTTTGCCGGAGATTCCACAGGTGTACTGCCACTTCATCTCGCTGCCCTTGAACTCCTGAATGTGGACTTTATTGCCTACGGTCTGAACCATCAGTTTGACGTCCTTATCTTTGCGCGACACCCAGGTACCGTCGTAGGATGGGTCTTGCTGCGCAGGCGTCTGGGCGAGCAGCATGCTCGCACAGAGAATCAGGGCCGCGCAACCAATGGTGATTCTCATTGTCACTTTTGGGCCTGGGTGGGATTCTGGGCCTGGGTGATGTGGACGCGCCTGTTCTTCTGCCAGCACGCTTCGTCATGCTCTTCGCAAACGGGGCGATCTTTGCCGTAGCTGACGGTCAACAACTGCGATGAAGGGATGCCGGAATCCGCCAGATATTGTTTGGCTTTCTTGGCGCGTTCCTCGCCGAGACCCAGGTTGTACTCTTCCGAACCGCGCTCATCGCAGAAGCCTTCGACGGTGAGCTTGTAATCGGGATACTGGCGCAGAATGTCCGCGAGAGTCCTGGAATCCGCGCGCAGGGCCACGACGGCATCGGGCCGCAGGTTTCCGGTGTTGTAGTCGAAATAGGCGTCCTGGATGCGGTTCAGTAGTGTCTGAATCTGGTCGCGGGTGGCCTGGTCCGGCATGTTGGAAGCGACCGGTGAAGTGTTCCGCGCGGTTTGCTGTGGAGCGGGTGACGGGTTATGCGCGGGGGCGGCGGCCGCGGCTGTAGTGGGTTGTGGCGCGCTGGGGTGGGCGGCGGCAACCTTCTTGGCGCAACCCCATCCGAAGCTGCAAATGGCGGCGACCGCAAGAGTCGCCAGTGTTCTCTTATTCATCAGTGTCCTTTCTCGCAATCTTTCCTGTTTACAACGAGATCTGCGTTTAGGGTAGGACGGGACAGCGCGGCAGCGCCATCCCGAAAAGGCATGAGAAGCGCGCGAAAAAGGGATGATGCGCTTTTTTCGGCAAAGCTGCACGGCTATCTTCACAACTTCCTGCGAATTGATTCGACAACGATGAATCCGATGAGCGCGGCGACGACGGCGATTGCGAAGTTGGCGTTCGTAAAGACATCTTCGATCGCCCAGACGACGCCCCTTCCGCGCGCCATGCCGGAGCGGGTGAATTCCCCCATCAGAAGATTGGAATAGAAGAGGAAGATGATGAAACCCACCTCGGTCACGCCCCGCCAGATATTCCTGTTCATCCTTGCACCTTACCGTATCGCGGGAGCGTAACGTCGGGCGCAGTTCGGGTGTGAGCTTCGGCCGGGATGTTCCAGCGGAGGGGGTTTTTTCGATTAAGCGGCCTCCTCATCTGTGCCAATGGGCTTGTCGGACGCCTTTTCGGGGGTGATTTCGGCTGTTTTTGGGTCGTTTTCGGGGGTTTCCGGAGTGGTTTTTGGAGCTGGTTTCCGGGTTGTTGGAACGAACCCAGATTCGGCCTCTTGCTCTTGCTCCGGGGCCTGCT
>Ga0182030_10011295_pt1 | contig 18031 bp, 12 predicted proteins | sample 812S3MmetaG_FD_121299 | JGI IMG/M metagenome (GOLD analysis project Ga0182030, IMG submission 121299) | Permafrost microbial communities from Stordalen Mire, Sweden - 812S3M metaG (Illumina Assembly) | ecosystem: Environmental > Terrestrial > Soil > Wetlands > Permafrost | place: Sweden...
GTTTCTGTTTCAGGATGGAGAGGGCGATTACCGGGTTGCAGGTGGCGCCCACCGCCCCGTGCCCGATGGAATAGGCCAATTCGTCGAGGTCCGCGGAATCGTTCCACAGGCACGTGGGCGTGGTCTGCGTCATCTGCAATAAGGTGCTCTGTTGGGAAGTAAGAGTGCTGTTCGAGGGCATGATATCTCCAAAAGTCAATATGACAACGTGTGCATGTTCAATCGTAGCTCCATAAAGACGCGTCGTCAAGGGGAAAAAGAAAGGGTCGACGTATTTTTATTGTGCTTTACAACGCACCGGCTATCATGATATTACTTGTCTTTGCACACGTGTTCATTAAGTCTCAAGCCGGTGGACACGAATGGCGACGTTGCAGCCTCAAGGAGAGCAATCGAATGCAGTTGCTGATTCAGACGCCAAGCCCGGATCATGCGGAGAGTTACGGCTTTCAGCTTCTCGGTTTCCAAACCTGCCGGCTTACCCCGCGGGAGACTGTGTCGGGCGATACTGGCGACCGTGAACTGGGTATCGTGCTGCTGGGCGGTAAATGCTCCGTGGAATCTTCACGCGGTACCTGGAACAACATCGGACGGCGCCCAAATGTTTTTGCGGGCATGCCGTACGCGCTGTACCTTCCCATCCACACAAAGTTCTCCATCTCAACCGGGAGTGAATGCGACATCGCTTTGTGTTACTGCCGCGCGGAACGGGAATTTCCGGCTCGCCTGGTGACGCCCGCCGATGTCGACGTGGAAATCCGCGGCGCCGGCAACGCTACCCGCCAGATCAACGGCATTTTCAAACCGGGTTTTCCGGCCGACCGGCTGATTGTGGTGGAGGTTTACACCCCCGCCGGCAACTGGTCGAGCTATCCGCCGCACAAGCACGACGTTCATAATCCGCCCGCCGAAGTGGATCTCGAGGAGATCTATTATTACCGTATCGACCGGCCGGAAGGCTTTGCCATTCAGAAGGTATATTCGGCCGACCGCCGATTAGACGAGACCATCACGGTGCGCGACGGCCAGATGGTTTTGATTCCCGAAGGCTATCACCCGGTGGTGGCGGCGCACGGTTACAACGCTTATTACCTGAACGCGCTGGGCGGTTCGGCGCGGTCGCTGGCGGCTTCCGACGACCCGCAGTACGCATGGGTGAAGCAGACCTGGCGCGATAAAGATCCGCGGGTGCCGCTGGTCACGATGGAAATGGAAAGGTAGAAACAACCAATGCCTACACGACACATCACCATGGCTCAGGCGCTGGTGGGCTTCCTGAAAAGACAATACGTGGAGCGCGACGGGGTTGAGAACCGGTTCTTCGAAGGCGCCTGGGGCATCTTCGGACACGGCATCATCGCGGGAATCGGACAGGCCCTGCAGCAGAACCCCGATTTTCCGTACTACCTGTGCCGCAATGAGCAAGGCGCCGTCCACATTGCCACGGCTTTTGCCAAGGCGCGCAATCGCAAGTCTACCTTCGTCTGCACCTCTTCGATCGGGCCCGGGGCAACCAATATGATCACGGGCGCGGCTACGGCCACCGTGAACCGCATCCCGGTGCTGCTGCTGCCCGGAGACATCTTTGCCCGCCGCAATGTGGCGCCCGTGTTGCAGCAGGTGGAATCCGAGCATACCCAGGACATCTCCGTCAACGACGCTTTCAAGCCCGTTTCGCGCTATTGGGACCGAATCTACCGGCCGGATCAACTGATCTGCTCGCTGCCGGAGGCGATGCGCGTTTTGACGTCGCCTTCGCAGACCGGAGCCGTTGTGCTGGCGCTGCCGCAGGACGTGCAGGCGGAGGCATTCGATTACCCGCAAGAGATGTTTGAGAAGCGCGTCTGGCACATCGCCCGCCCGGAGCCTGAAGGCTGCCTGCTGGCGCAGGCCGCGGAGTGGATACGTGCTTCCGCGCGGCCTCTGATTGTGGCCGGCGGCGGCGTACTTTTCAGCGAAGCCAGCGATGCGCTGGCCCGGTTCGCGGCGCAGACCGGCATTCCGGTTGGCGAGACGCAGGCCGGCAAAGGCTCGCTGCCGTTCGACCACGCGCAGAATCTCGGCGCCATTGGCGTCACCGGCACTCCGGGCGCCAATATCGCGGCGCGCGAAGCGGACCTGGTGATTTGCATTGGAACGCGGCTAGCCGATTTCACCACGGCATCGAAGAGCGCTTTCCAGAATCCGCAGGTTCGTTTCATCGGCATCAATGTTACCGAGATGGATGCCTTCAAACACGCGGCGCTGCCGCTGGTGTGCGATGCGCGGACCGGCCTCGAGAGGCTGGCGGCTGCCATCCAGGGTTATCGCGCACCGTCCCAATACGCGCACACGATCGGCGAATGGAAAGCCCGTTGGGAAGAAGAGACCGACCGGATCTATGCGCTGCGCCACGGCCCGCCCATCAGCCAGGGAGAAGTGATTGGCGCGGTGGCCCGGGCGGCCCGGCCTTGCGACGTGGTCCTGAATGCGGCCGGCAGCCTGCCCGGGGACTTGCATAAACTGTGGCGCACCAGCCGTCCCGGCGGCTACCACATGGAGTATGGCAATTCCTGCATGGGCTACGAAATCGCCGGCGGATTAGGCGCCAAGATGGCCGACCCGTCGCGCGATGTATACGTGATGGTGGGCGACGCTTCCTACCTGATGATGTCGTCGGAGATCGTCACGTCGATTCAGGAAGGCTACAAGCTGAACATCCTGATTCTGGATAACCACGGCTTCAGCAGCATTGGCGGGCTTTCCCGTGCCGTGGGCTCGGGTGGCTTCGGCACCAATTATCGCTATCGTTCCACCCAGACCGGGCAATTAGATGGCGCCAATCTACCCGTGGATTTCGTGCAGCTGGCGGCCGGACTGGGAGCGCACGCCGTGCGCGCCACCACTCTGCCAGAAGTGGAGCAAGCTCTCGAAGCCATGCGCGGCCAGGACCGCACCAGTGTGCTGGTAGTGGAAGTAGACAAGGAAAAGCGTGTTCCGGGATACGAATCCTGGTGGGATGTGCCGGTTTCCGAAGTTTCGGAGATTCCCAGCATCCGCGAGGCTCGGGCGGAGTATGAGGTTGCGGTGAAGAAGGAGCGGCGCCATGAGATTGAAGCGCCGGCAAAGTGCGTGGAAGCCAACACGCGCTAAAGGAGCGAAATGCCGATCAGAATTGCAACCGCCCCGGTGAGTTGGGGCGTGATGGAAGTGGAAGGCTGGGCCAGAAAGCAGACCTATGCTGAAGTGCTCGATGAAATGGTCCAGGCCGGATACACCGGGACCGAACTCGGGCCCTATGGATTCCTGCCCACCGATTCGAAGGAATTGAAGCGGGAGTTGGGAAAACGGAACATGAGCCTGCTGGGGGCGTTTGTTCCGCTGCCGCTGGGCCGTCCGGAACAGCACCAGAAGGGCATGCAGGAGGCGCTCGAAATCGCGCGCCTGCTGGCGGCCAACGGCGCGCCGTTCCTTGTGCTGGCCGACGAAATGAACGACAAGCGCATGGCTATTGCGGGCAGTGCGACGGAAAGCGACGGCTTCACGTCCGCTCAGTGGGAAGGCGCGGCGAAGCTGATCGGCTGCATTGCGAAAAGCGCCAGGGAAATCGGCGTCCGCAGTGTGTTCCATCATCACTGCGGCACTTATGTCGAAACCCCTGGCGAAGTAGCGCGCTTGCTGGCGCTGACCGACCCGGAACTGCTGGGCATTTGCCTGGACACGGGCCACTATCTGTACGGCGGCGGCGACCCGGTGGAGTTTGCGCGTTCTCAAGCCAAGAGAATCTGGCATCTGCATTTCAAGGACATCAAGGCCAGCATTCTGGACAAAGTGCGGCGCGAGAAAATCGCCTATCTGGATGCCATCCGCCTGGGAGTATTTACGGAATTAGGCGAAGGCGATGTGGATCTGGCGGGCGTGATTCGCGAACTGAACGCAGCCGGTTTCGACGGATGGGGAGTGTTTGAGCAGGATATAGACCCGACCATTCCGGGTACGGATCCGCTGGCCAGCGCTACCAGGAGCCGCGAGTACCTGCGGCGCACCGCCGGAGTTTAGGAGAGTTAGTTCCCGGGCGGTAGCACACTGGTCGGTAGGCTGGATTAGTTTGTTGTCAAGATGGTTTCCCATGGTATCTATCAAAGACATCGCGCGTGCCGCCCGAATTTCTCATTCGACCGTTTCGCGGGCTCTGCGAAATAGTCCGCTGGTGAGCGCGGAAACCCGCGAACTGGTTCAGAAGATCGCGACGGAACAGGGGTATAGCGTCAGCGCCGCGGCGCGGAGCCTGGTTACGGGGCGGAGCAATACGCTGGGCGTGGTCGTGACGAGTATTTCCAACCCGTTCGCGGGGGAAATCATCGCGGGCGTCGAGGAGTTCGCATTAGCCCGCGGGTATTCCATTCTGCTGTCGACATCCCACGCCGATCCTGCGCGGGAAATGCGCGCCGTGCGATCGCTGCACGAGCATCGGGTGGATGGAATCCTGGTCAATTCATCCCGCGTCGGCCGCCTCTATATGCCGCTGCTGGCGGAGATGAACGTGCCCATCGTGCTGATCAACAATGAGCAGCCCGGCGAGTTCATCCACTCGGTGACGATCGACAATCTGCGTTCCGGACGCGACGCCACCAGCTACTTAGTGGGTCTTGGACACCGGCGGATCGGCTACGTCGGAAACCAGTTTGGCCTGCAGGCCGACACCGAGCGGTTCAGTGGATACCGTCAGATTCTGGAAGAAGCCGACATCGGCTTTTCCCCGGAACTGGTGGTACACGGCGATGGCGGCCCGGAAGCCGGCATGCGCGCAACCGCGAGGCTGCTGGAATTAGCGGAGCGCCCTACGGCAGTGTTCTGTTACAACGATATGGAGGCGCTGGGCGCGCTGCGCGCGGCGCGCGAACACGGGCTCACCGTGCCGGGCGATCTTTCGGTAGTCGGATTGGACGATTTGTATCTGTCGTCTTACACCGATCCTCCGCTCACCACCGTGCAGCAGCCGATGCAGGAGATGGGGCGTCTGGCCGCCCAAATGCTGCTGGAACTGCTCTCTGGTAAGAATCCGGAGAGCCGGGTTACGCTCGTCGGGAAACTTGTGGTCCGGCAATCCACCGCGCCGCCGCTCACTGTTAGCTCGTTATAGGATCCGTGCGATTGAGGCCAAATGGCTCTCCGGCGGAACTGGATTCTTGGGTCCACACACTGGAACTTCGTCCCCTGAAACCACTCGGCGGACAACAGGCAGGTTATTTACATGAGCAGTCCGTGCGCACCCGAAACTTCCGCGGTACCCACCCGGAGATCCGTTTCGTCGCGCATCGTGGCGTTCTTCGCAACTGGTCCTGACCAACCCATCATTAACGACCAGGCGAAGATCGACCGCCTGTACAAGCGAAATCGAATCCTGGTAATGACGGCGATCACGCTGGGCTATGGAATCGCCTATATGTGCCGGCTGGGCCTGTCGGTAGTCAAGAAACCACTGATCGACGGCGGCCTTTTTACAGCGGATCAACTGGGCATCATCGGCTCATCCATCTTTTACGCGTACGCGTTCGGCAAACTGGTCAATGGTTTTCTGGCAGACCACGCGAACATCAAGAAATTCCTCGCGTTTGGCGTCCTCATGTCGGCCCTCATCAACATTTTCATGGGTTGGTCCGCGGTGCTTTGGGTCTGGGTTGTATTGTGGGCTTTGAACGGCTGGTTCCAGGGATTTGGCGCGCCGGCTGGTGTCGTCTCCATGTCGCAGTGGTTCAGCAATAAGGAGCGCGGCACCTACTACGGCATTTGGAGCACGGCTCATCCGCTGGGCGAAGGCCTCACCTTCGCGGTGTTGTCGGCCCTGGTGAGCTGGTTCGGTTGGCGCGCGGGATTTCTGGGCCCCGGCATCATCTGCGTGGGATTGGCGTTCGCCCTGTACGCTTCCTTGCAGGATCGTCCCCAGACCATGGGCTTACCTCCTGTCGCGGATTGGAAGCACGATGGCGCGCCGCAAACTACCGATCTCACGAAGAAGGTAAAGAGCACCTGGCAACTGCAGATTTCCATCCTGATGTATCCCTCCATCTGGGTGCTGGCCATCGCCAGCGCCGCCATGACCATGACGCGCTACGCCATGAATGACTGGGGAATGCTCTATTTACAGGAATCCAAGGGCTACTCGGGCGTGGCGGCGGGCGGTCTACTGGCTTTGAAATCGCTGGCCGGACTGGCCGGCTCGGCCTCCTACGGCTACGTTTCCGACAGGCTGTTTGCCTCGCGCAGACCGCCTATGAACCTGGTTTGCGGTCTGCTCGAGATCCTCTCGCTCGTGGTGATGTTCGCCATCCCGCCCGGCCACCCGCTGGTGATTACAGGGATGCTTCTGATTTACGGATACGCCATCACGGGCCTGATTACTTCGCTCGGCGGACTGTTCGCGGTAGACATCGCCCCTAAGAAAGCCGCCGGGGCGGCAATGGGGTTCATCGGTGTCTTCAGTTATGTCGGCGCCGCCATACAGGAACGCGTCACGGGTTTTCTGGTAGGGCAAGGCACCACCATGGTGAATGGCATTCGTCAATACGATTTTCATAAAGCGGTTATTTTCTGGCTGGGGACTTCCGTGGTTTCCCTGGTTCTGGCCACGTCCCTGTGGCGTGTTCGAGCAAACGATTAGACCTTCTGGAGCAGGCTCATGTTGAACGGTTCTACTTACGACATTGTCATTATTGGCAACTATACAAAAGATACGGTCATTTCCCCCGCCGGCACCCGTTATGTGGATGGCGGCGGATTCAATTACGGTGCTCACGTGGCCGCCATGATGGGCCTGAAGACGGCCGCGGTTACGCGGCTCTCCAAGGACGATCAGAGGGTTGTCGATGCGCTGGTGCGACTGGGTATCACCGTCTATCCGACCTACACTCCGCATTCGACAGACATGCGGCTGCACTATCCGACCTCCGATGTGGATCAGCGCACGCTATCGGTGACTCACACGGCGGGCGCTTTCACGCCGGACCAGGTCGAAGCCCTGGAATCCCGGGTATTTCTCATCAACTCTTCGATCCGCGGCGAGGTGAACCTGGATGTTGTCAAGGCTCTGAGAAACAAGAAGACACTGCTTGCGGCCGATGTGCAGGGGTTCACCCGAATCATTGGGAGCGACGGAATTCTGCAATACGGCGACTGGCCCGAGAAGCGGGAAGTGCTTGGCCTCATCGACATTCTAAAGACCGATGCGGTGGAAGCCGAGATCCTCACCGGCAAGAGCGACATCCGAATTGCCGCGGCGGAAATTGCTTCTTGGGGACCGAAAGAAATCGTCCTCACACATCGGGAAGGAGTCCTGGTCCTGGCCGGCGGGAAGTTCCTTGAAGCGCCATTTCGTCCGGAGAAACTGGTGGGACGGTCCGGCCGGGGCGACACCTGCATTGCTTCCTATGTGTGCCGGCGGATGAACGGTTCGGCGCAGGAGGCTACGGTGTGGGCGGCCGCGGCGACCAGTCTGAAACTGGAAGCCGAAGGTCCCCTGAAGCGGACTGTCGCGGATGTGGAACAACTCATCGGGCGAAGCTATTCGCCGGTCTTATCCTAAAGATTTCCTCATGATGGAGTAGAGTTTCGCAATGTCATTTAAGAATCTTGCATCAGTATCCCTGTTCGCACTAACTCTTCTTCTGGGCGCCGGGGCTCTCCGCGCTCAAGACGTGCCCCGCGGCGGCGCACAGCTGAAGTTCGTCGTCATCATGTCCCGCCATGGTGTCCGGCCTCCCTTGTGGACCGACGAGCAGCTCAATCAGTATTCCAGCCAGCCCTGGCCCAAATGGGACGTTCCGGCGGGTCATCTGACGGCGCATGGAACGGCGTTGCTGAAGCTGTTTGGCGCCTATGACCGCGCGCAGTTCGCGAAAGCCGGTCTGCTCTCCGCGAAGGGCTGCACCGATGCCGACAAGGTCTATTTCTTGGCGGACTCGGATGAGCGAACGGTTTCCACGGGACGGGCGTTGTCCGAGGGAATGTTTCCGGGTTGCGGCGCCAAGGTGAACTCGCTCGCCGAGGGCGAAGCCGACCCCATCTTCAGCCCGCTGGCCGCAGGCATCGGGCACGCCGACCCGGCCCTGGCCACAGCGAACGTGATTGGCCGCATGGGTGGACACCCGGACGCTTTGCGCGAAGCCGATCGCCCGGCATTGGAGACGCTGGAAGAGATCCTGCTCGGGTGTAAGAGCGGCGCGAAGTGTCCGCCAGCTGGCCTGGAATCGAAACTGTCACTGCTGAACATGCCTGGGTCCGTTGGCACGGCAAAGGGCGATAAGCTGGCCGAGATGAAGGGGCCCATCGCTACCGCTTCCACTCTGTCGGAGAACTTTCTGCTGGAGTACACCAACGGGCTGACGGGTGACGACCTGGGTTGGGGCCGGCTCGACGAGGCCAAACTGCGGCAAGTGATGAGCCTGCACACTCTTTACGAAGATCTGCTGCGGCGCACACAATACATTGGGCGGGCATCTGCCTCCAATATGTTGAGCCACATTCTGAAATCCATGGAACAGGCCGTCACTGCGAAGGCCGTCCCGGGAGCTATCGGCAAGCCGGGCGATCGCGTGCTGGTGCTGGCCGGACACGATGGCAATGTCGCCAACATCGCAGGCACGCTGGATCTATCCTGGCTGCTGCCCGGATATCAACCCAACGACACGCCCCCGGGCGGCGCGCTGTTCTTCGAATTGTGGCGCCAGCCCAACGGCGATTACCAGGTTCGGACTTACTATACGGCACAGACTCCGGAACAGATGCACAACGCTTCGCCGCTGACACCGGACAACCCGCCGCCCGTTGCGCCGCTTTTCCTGCAAGGCTGCAGCGAGTCCGGCCCCGGAATGCCCTGCAGCTGGAAGGCATTCCAGCACAAAGTGGAAACCGCCATCGATCCCTCCATGGTGAAGTAACCGATCCCCCTGAGGCCGGTTGCGCCGGACCCATCCCTCAAATGGCGGCGTGCCCCGAACCGGCGCCACTTAACGAATTCCGCTCAGGCGTGGCGGACACGAAGCCGCGTCACGCCACGCTTCAAAGCCCAAGACATCTTCACCTTGATGGCGATTTTTCTTCGAGCGGATCCTGTATAATCGCCGACTTGCTAACATAACTTCCGGTTACGCGGTAAACCGCCCGCAATCAGTCAACGCTGCGCGACCACTCATGACCGATGTGTCGGCACGCTCGCCTCGGGCGATCGTTTGAGCTAGAGTCGATGAAGAGATGACTAGATATGGCTTCCTGATCCTCACCTCCTTGCTGCTTCCGCCCCGGGTTCTGCCTGCGGCAGATATCGTCGCGTTTCCCAGTGGAGAGATTACGCTTCACGGAGTGTTGTACAAACCGGAAGGAACAGGACCGTTTCCCGCTGTGGTCTATAACCACGGGAGCGCTGCTGGCATGCTGAGTAAAGAGGCATTCGACGCACTCGGTCCGGTGTTCGCCAGCCATGGATGGGTGTTCTTCGGACCCTACCGCCGAGGTCAAGGTTTGAGCGCCGCAGCTGGTCCGTACATTGGTGATCAGATCGCTGCGGCCGAGAAAAACGGCGGCGTCTCTGCAGGCGCCGCGGCCATGGTCCGGTTGCTGGAGACGGATCACCTGAACGATCAGTTGGCGGCCCGGGCGTGGTTACGAAAGCAGCGATTCGTTCAACAGGATCGCATTGCCGTGGCTGGGAACTCGTTTGGTGGCATTGAGACCGTGCTGGGTGCGGAACGAGCGAATTACTGTGCGGCGATCGATTCGGCGGGGGAAGCCCAAAGTTGGGCACAGGCCCCCAACTTGCAATCGCGGATGACTCGTGCAGTTCGAAATGCCAAAGCGCCAATTTTCTTTTTCCAGGCCGCCAATGACTATGACCTATCGCCGAGCAAGATTCTCTCGTCGGTGATGAAGGCCGCGGGCAAGATGTATGAGGTGAAGATCTATCCCCCATACGGCAACTCCACTCAGGATGGCCATACCTTTGGCTATTTTGGATCCGCCGTCTGGGCCGACGATGTCTTCCGATTTCTGAACCGGCACTGCGCCAGGTAGCAGGGTGTCCGCTGCATCCCCTTTACCGCGCAATACGGCGCAGCGTGTATGTGGGACAGCGTAGTCGGCCATCCGGAAGTTAATCCTTCGACTCGGAGCCCAGAGCACGCCCCTGCCTTTGGCGGAATCCGTAAATAGTCATTGGGCCGCGTCCTGAAGGAGGCGCATAGGATGGCAGTTGGGAGGGCTGCAAGCGCAAAACCAAACTCAAGCAGGACCGGTGCGCTTGCCGCCCTCTCCGTGCCAATCTTTGGCCGGCGCGGCAGCGTAAAGGCTGCCGCGCCGAATCATCATCTCATCGAAGCTCCGCAGCCACCGCCAGCCGGCCAACTGCACGCTAGATATCGACTAGTTGCCTTTCCACTTTGCCTTTTACTTTGCCACCACCAACAGATGGAAGGTGTCGGCCAAAGCGACGGGCCGGTTCTTCTTACCCGGCTTGGGGTCTGGCGAGGGTCCGAGTTCGGCGCCCAGCAAGTAGATGCGGTGCAGCTTTTCATCCACCGTCATGGTCCGCGCGCCTTTTTCGGTGGTTACTGTTTCGACGGTCTGGTATTTTCCATTCACCTGTTTGACGATGCTCAGAGTTCCCGTATCGCCGTTAGAGCTGAAGGCCAATCCCAGACCGGAATCGAAGCCTGCTGCGTCCGGGCCTGCCCCAATCGGCGGAGTGGCAATCACTTTGAAGGTTGCAATGTCGGTGACCGCCATCACGTTGTCGCAAACCGAGAACAGTTTCTTGCCCTTTACATCAATCGCCAGGCCGGTTGGTCCTTCGCACGGCAGCGTGGATACGCGCCGCGTCACGGCGTTGGTTGCGGCGTCGATTTCGATCAACTGGCTGGGGCTCTCCAGATTGACGTAAAGTTTGCCAGTGCCATCCACCTGGCAAAATTCCGGAGTGGCGCCAATGGCGAAGCTCGCCAACACTGTACCGGCACTGGCGTCAATCGAGGTGGCATCGCCGCCGGTGTGATTGATGGCAAATACGCGCTGGTTTTTCGGTTCGTAACAAATCGCGTCGGGATTCTTGCCGGTGGCTACCTCCGCGGTCTTCGCCAAGGTTTTCAGATCGAACACGGTCACGGTGTTGGACTGTCCGTTGGTGATGAATCCCTTGTTCAAGTCGTTGGCGATAGCGATTCCATGCACCCCGTGCAGATCTGGGATTTTCCCTACCACCGTGCCCGTGTCCGGGTCCACCACTTGAACTTCCGTGCCGTGGGAGGCGTAGACGCGCCGGTTTACCGAGTCCAGGGCGACGTAATCCCAGCCACCCGTGCCACCGATCTTGATCTTGTTGCTGACCTTGTAGCCTTCCGCCGCGAACGCCGTCGCGACCAGAAGGGCAAATGCGAGAGTCTTTTTCATCGTGTTTTTCCTTTTGCTGTAAAGGTGCAATCGAAACTGCCGCCGCGGCGGGCGTCGGAAATATTCCGCTGTCCGTTACTTCTCGAACGGCCTGGCGGGAAGCAGGAACTGCATGCCGAAATAGCCCACGAAGGAAGGCTGCCCGTTGTGCGCGGCGGTCAGGCTTCGCCCAGCCATCAGCAGGAGTATGAATGGCGGACGCAGTTTACAGCGCGCGCCCATCCCCAGAGTTTGCTGGTTGTTGGAATTGTTGAACGTGCCAAGCCCGTAGAACTCCGCGTCCAGTTCCAGTCTCTCCGACATGTCGTGTCCCACCACGAGACCGGCCAGCCAGCCGTCCGGTCCCTTGTGAACCGCGTTGTAGCCCACTTCCCAGTTCAGATCCACGGGGCCCGCTTTTTTCGTGAATTCGAAGGGCGCCAGGAAGCTGGCGCCGGGCGGCACAATCCCGCGCTGCACCGAATGGTCGGGGTTGTTGAGGGAGACTTGCGGGAAGACCGAGATTCCGAGGCCGCCCTTGTCGTAGAAACGCCATTTCACGCCCAGTTGATCCTGGCCGGCGCCGTACTTTGGCGCTTCCGAGCCATCCTGCGCGCGTAGCCAGGCATTCTCGAACGTGAGTTGGATACGATCGCCGAGGCCGTAATTGATGTCGACATCCGGCGTGTGGGTGGTGGAAAGACCGCTATATAGCAACGGCATGTAACCCAGATTGAGTTCCCAGTTTCCGTTGCCGGGCGTTCCGGGGTCGTTCGTATAATACGGCGGGCCGCCCTGGGCGTGCGCCGGTTGGGATAGCAGGATGAAACAGGCCGCCGCCAGCGCGGCGGCATAGCGCGCCTTTCGTTCCGGACATGTTCTTTCGTGTGCCATCTGTGCTTCCTTACACTTCTCCGCGCAAAATTTGACTTAAATAGGATTGGCTCCCTTGACAGGCAGTACTCTGGCTTGATCGTTTCCAATTACGTTTCGGGGTGCTTCAATCCTGGATCGCGTGGCCCCGGTCTGGAGGGATTATGCGGCCCGGTGATTGGGATAGAGCATCACCGGGCCGCCTGACGGTCACTTACTTGGCAAGGGTATTCATCATGCCATCCCAGGTGTCCACCTTGCCATGATCCTCGGCATCTTCCGCGAACCAGGTCTGGGTGACGTTGCGGCTTTCGGTATAGAAGATAAAGCCGTCCCGGCCCATCATATGCAGATCGCCGAAGAACGACTGCTTCTGCCCGGTGAAGCCGAAGATACCAACCGGCACCGGAATACCCACGTTGATTCCCACCATGCCGCCATCTGTCTCCTTGGCGAACTTGCGCGCATAGTATCCGTTCTGGGTGTAGATCACCGATCCGTTAGCAAACCGGTTGTTGTTCATGATGCGGACGCCTTCTTCAAAGCTGTTCACGCGCTTGATGCAGAGGACCGGTCCGAAAATCTCTTCACGGCCGATGGACATCTCTTCGGTGACGTGGTCGAAGATGGTGGGTCCCATAAAGTAACCTTTTTCGCAGCCGGTCGGGACTTTCGGATTGCGTCCATCCAGCACCAGTTCGGCGCCTTCGCGGATGCCGGTCTCGATCCAGTCGTTCACGAATTTGCGATGGCCCTGGTTGATGACGGGGCCTAAGTCAGTGCTCTTTTCCGTGGCCAGACCCAGCTTCATCTTCGATGCGTGCTCCTTGATGCAAGCCACCAACTTGTCGGCGATCTGGTTTTCAACGACGATCACCGGCAATGCCATGCAGCGTTCCCCGGCGCAACCGCAGAAGGCGTTCATGATGCTCTGCGCCGCGCGTTCCAGCTTGCAATCCCGCAATACCAGCGCATGATTCTTTGCCTCGGTGAGCGCCTGCACACGTTTGCCATTGGCGGCGGCGGTGGCATAGATGTGCAGCCCCACACTGGTCGATCCCACAAAGGAGACGCCTTTGATATCGGGGTGGCGGAGGAAGATTTCGGCTTCCACGCGGCTGGTGGTCACCACGTTGAGCGCGCCGTCGGGCAATCCGGCTTCCTGCCACAATTCCATCAGGCGCATCGCGGACTGCGGCACGAAGCTGGCCGCTTTCAAAACCATGCAATTGCCGGTGGCGATGCAAATGGGGGCCATCCAGCCGTGAGGAATCATCGCCGGAAAGTTCCACGGGGCGATCCCCGCGAAGACCCCGACGGAATGGTTGTAGCGTGTTGTGTCGTAGCCGGCGGAGATGTTCATCACCGCGTCGCCCTTCATGATGTGGGGAGCGCCGCAAGCAAATTCCAGCACTTCGACTACTTTGAGGACGTCGCCCATCGCCTCATCCCACTTCTTGCCATTCTCCATCGCCAGCAGGTGGGTCAGCTCGTCGAGGTGCAGTTCCACCAGGGCCTTCATCTTAAAAAGCACCTGGACCCGCTTGCCCACCGGCGTGTTGGACCAGCCCGGATAGGCATCCACCGCTGCCTGGATCGCCAGCTCCACTTCCTCCGCGGTACACTGCGGAGTGTAAGCAATCACCGCGCCCGTCGACGGATTGTAGCAAGGCATGAACTTGGAGGTCTTGGACTCCAGCCATTTGCCGCCCGCATGAAACTTCAGCTTCGGCGGCCTTGTTCCACTGATCGGATCGATCGGGTATTCGCTTTCGGCGCAAGAATAGCTGTTATTCACTGACACTGGTATGGTTGTCGACATAACTGGATTCCTCTTTTCTTATCCTAAACTCTGTTCCTCTAGCGTCGTCACAGTCGCCAGGTAATTCGCTATCCCGGTTAAGATCTGAGCCGGAGCGCCTGGATTGCCATGGACTACTCGAAAACACTGTCTCTGAAAAAGAACGGCCACACTCTCTGGATGAGGGTACGGCCGTTTCAGATCCAAGCAATCCGGTCGCGGCCCTAGAACTTCAGCTTCAAACCGAACTGGAATTCGCGAGGCACCGCGCCGGCGGCCAGCGCGGCGATGCTGCCAAAGCCGCCGGCTCCCTGTGAAGTGGCGGGGTTGGCGAAATTGGCGCGGTTGGTAATGTTGTAAGAGTCAACCCGGAGTTGCAGGTTGAAACGCTCGGTCAGACGCCACGCCTTTTCGAGAGTCGCATCGATCTGTTCCCAACCCGGTCCAAAACCCACGTTGCGGGCCGAGTTTCCGAAGTAGCTGGCTGCCGGGGTTTGGAAACAGGCGGTGTTGAAGTACTCGCTCAGCATAGACGCCTTGGAGCTAAAGCTGGAGTAATTCGGATCGCAGCTGATGTTGGCGCGCAGCGCGCTGGAGTAAGTGTTGCTGGTGTTGGTCAGTTCCGTTACACCCCAGGGCAGCCCGGAGTGCAGCGAAAGGGCCGTGGTTACGCTCCAGCCGCCTACCACTGTGTTGGCCAATTTGGACAAGTCGGAAAAATGCTTGCCTTTGCCGAACGGCAGGTCGTAGACCAGGTGCGCCGCCAGGCTAGCCGGAATGTCGCTGCCGGAATAGCTCTTGTCCAGGTGCTGCAGGTAGATGCTCTGGTAGGTGGTGGTGGTCCCGTTCATGTCGTCGCCACCCGTGATGTTGTCGAGGAACTTCGACCACGTGTAGTTCGCCATGAACAGGAAGCCTTTGGAGAACTTCTTTTCTATTTTGGCGTTCAGAGAATGGTAGCTTGAGTTGCCGAAGGCATCCGCCTCTTCATAAACGTGGCTGAACTGGGGAAATGGCCGGGCCGTCTGTGCCTGCACGGCGGGACCATGGCCGTCGACCAGTGGAATCTGGTTGATGTCGATTTGATTGCCGGCAATCTTGTGCGACACGTTGGCGACATAAGAGGCTTCAACCACGATGCCGTGCTTCAATTCGTGCTGCACGCCGAAGTTCCATTGCAGTGAGTACGTGGTGGGGTGGTCCTGGGCCACGAAATCCGGCGACGTGGTCGGTTTCCCTCCCACGGGCACAGCGCCATACCCGGCCGTCTCAGTAATCGGGGCGGCAGCGGGCATACCTTGATCCAGCAGAAATGCGGGGGTGGTCCCCGAGTTGGGTGAATTGAAGGTGGCATTGATGCCAAAGCCGGTAGTGAGAATGCGGCTGGTAGATACGGTGCCGTACTCGGAATCGTAGAACACACCAAATCCGCCGCGCAGCGCCCAGTCGTTGGCAAGCCGGTAGGCAAAGCCGACGCGCGGGCCGAAGTTGTTCGTGTCCCAGTTGTTGGCGTACTTGCTGACGCCGTTCACGCCGTCGAAAGTGATGACGCCGGGCGTGCCGCTCACGGGGTTAATCTCGGTGGGATTGAAACCGCTTTGGCTTCCGCCGCGGTCCCATCGCGGGCCTTCCACTTCATACCGCAGGCCAAGGTTGAGGACCAGCCTGTCGGAGACGGTCCACTTGTCCTGGATGTAGCCGCCGTAATTGTCGATGCGGCCGAGCAATTCGGGAGCGGTAATCACGTCAGCCGTGTTGACCCAGCCAAGCAGCAGCGAAGCCAAACCACTTCCGGTGCCGGTGGTGGTGAAATCGAACTCGCCGCCCGGTTGTTGTTGATAGCGGTCGCAATTGAATGAGTAGCGATACTCGGCGCCAAACTTGATCTCGTGCTTGCCCTTGGTCCACGTCGCGTTATCCGACGGGTAGAGAGTCAACGACGGTCCGCGGTCGCGAAATTGCTTCGTGGCGCCCTGGCTGGTGAATCCGGCGACCGTAAAATACGGATAGTCCTGAGGGTTGATGGGTCCGGTGAGGCCGATCTTGGCATTCTCACCTGAGTCGATCTGCGAAAAGATGGTGACCGCCGCATGGTTGACATACGTGAAGCGGACGTCGTTGAGGAGGGTTGGAGAAAAAGTGTGGATCCAGTCGGCGACGCCATTGTACTGTTGCGTGTCATGCCTCTCGGCGCGGAAGTCGGCGAAGGGATTCGCCGTGAAAGCCGGCGCAATCTTGTTTTGCACATCGGCATTCGTATACCGCAGGTAGAACTTGTCATTGGAGCTCAGATTGTAGTCCAACTTGGTGGTTACGGTATCCTGCCGCACTGCATCGCTCACGTTGGCAATGTAGTTATTGGAATCGGGCAAGCCGGTGTTGGTGTTGATATTGGGCGCGGGATAGAAGGAGGCAACCTGCTTGCCGACCGAGTCCATGCGGCTTGCGGGGATGGTGTTGTTGGGGAAAGCAATGCCGGTCAACGGATCCTTAATCGTCAGCCCTTTGATGCCGGAGAAGTTTCCGCTGTCTTCGGCGAGCGTGGGCACCGTGGTGTTCGCGATGGTGGACCCGTTCCGCTTGCGGGCGGATTCCCAATTGACGAAGAAGAAGAGCTTGTTCTTGATGATCCGGCCGCCCGCTGCCGCGCCAAACGTGTTGTACCGCAATGGGGGAGGAGTCTGCGCGAAGAATGTCCGCGTGTCGAAGTCATTATTCCGCACGTACTCATAGGCCGAGCCGTGAAACGCGTTCGTGCCCGATTTGGTGGTCATTACAATGTGACCGCCGGCGGAACGCCCGTATTCCGCGCTATAGCTATTCGTTTCCGTACGAAACTCCTGCAGGGATTCGGAAGGAGGATTGAGTTGATTGGTCGGTCCGCCGAGGGCGTTGTCCTGAGCCGATCCGCCGTCCAGGTGCCAGCCTTGATCCTGTGAACGTCCACCGGCTACCGAGAACGAAGGAGTGTCCTCGATGCCCGTTTCCGCCTTGAAGGCCACTCCGCTGTCCATTTTCGTCAGGGAGAGCGCGCGGCGGCTTTCCACCGCAATATTGTCCACGCTCTGCTTGTCGACCGTTTCGCCCTGGTCCATCTGTGTATCCATGGCGTTGGTTTTTCCTGTGTCCCTAAGCACTTCGCTCGCAGCGCCAGGAGTTAACTTCATGTTCACTTCCAGAGACTGTGCAATCTGGAGCGTCACTCCTGCGCGGATGGTGGTCTTGAAGCCGGCTGCTTCAACTTTCAACTCGTAATTGCCAATCGGCAGAAAGGGAATTGCCCACACACCCGCCGCGGTGGTTTTCGCCGCATGCGGGACGCCTGTGTCGGTATTGGTTGCTGTGACGGTGGCGCCAACAACAACGGCGCCGGTTTGATCTTCCACGCGGCCAGACAGGTTGGCATCGGTTTGTGCCATCAAGGTCTGCACGAACATGGTGAAGAGAATTGCGCAATAGATGCGAAGACGCACGGAACCTCCTTATATTAGTTGGACCGCTTTTCTAACCTCGATCGAAGCCCGAGGAAGCCACGTAGCGTCCCGAACCGAATGCAAACGTGTGCAATCCAAGACACAAAAACAGGTAATCTAAGACCTGCTTCACTGTAAATCGAATTCGGGAATCTTGTCAAGCCCTTAATTGGAAAGTTCTGGTGGACGTTCAGAACCGGCGATACGACTCTCCGGCCCGTTCTACATAGTTGCGCTAACTGATTGAACGCAAACCAGTTCCCCGGAAACAACCGTCTCATCGGCGAGTCAAGCCCGGGCCGAATATCCAGGGCGCGGAGAAGCTTCCCCATTTGGGGTGAACACGTTTGCAACAAATGGGGGGGGGCGCCACGGGAAGGCCGCGGCCGCCGCCGTCATTCGTCAAGCAGGCTGCCGTTTCCGATGCTGATGCCGTCCGTGTTGTTCGCCGCCTGGCCACTGCCGGTTGGCCAGGAAGGTCCCGCCAAAA
>Ga0182030_10011296_pt1 | contig 18030 bp, 18 predicted proteins | sample 812S3MmetaG_FD_121299 | JGI IMG/M metagenome (GOLD analysis project Ga0182030, IMG submission 121299) | Permafrost microbial communities from Stordalen Mire, Sweden - 812S3M metaG (Illumina Assembly) | ecosystem: Environmental > Terrestrial > Soil > Wetlands > Permafrost | place: Sweden...
ATGAACAGGCTCACAACAGCCGCGACTTGCTGTTTGCGGGGAACTAAGCTTGCCCGGATGCGATCGAGAGGGGAGTTGAGCCAGTCCGATTTGCCGTGTCGCCTTCAGGCGACTCGCCCAACAAATCGTCCGGAACAATGGCCACAACCATAATGGGGCGCTGGAGCACTGTCAACATTTAAAACGCATGGGTCAAATCAGCTTCCGCGCGCGGCGCGACCGGCCCAGGTGCATCTCCTCGCGCAGCAGATTCTTCCCACCAGGTTTGCAGAGATTTTCCCCGCCTTGGCGCATAATCTCATTCAGATGGGCTTCAGAAGAGTTTCCATGACAAAATGGGCTGGGACTTATGCCCGTAAGTCCTTACGCATCTAGAATCTGCAAATAAGTCCTCTGGAATCAAGAATTTGGAGCGGAAGACCCTCTCTATCTATCTGATTCCAGGGAATTTCTTTACAGAAATACCCTTTTTTTTATTTTTTTTTTTTGAGAGCGTGCGGAGTGACGATGAGAACCGGTGAGGACAAAGCGAAGCAGAAACCACCTCACGCATTCGTCGTTGAAGCCCTGTCCGCGCTGAATCCCGAAGTGCGCCGGCTGTTTTCAGGCTTTGGCATCTACGTGGGCGACAAGATCGTTCTCATGCTGCGCGATCGGCCGCAATTTCCCCAGGACAACGGCGTATGGATTGTGCTTTCTGAGGAGACGGACCCCAGGGACGCATCGTTGCGCAAAGAGTTTCCATCCCTGCGGAAGATTGGGCTGCTGGGCGGAAAAATTGGGCACTGGCTGCTGATCCCAGGCGATGGGCCGCGCTTTGAGCAGGAAGCGATGCGTGCGTGCGAACTTGTATTGCAGCGCGATCCGCGCCTGGGCCGAGTGCCTGCATCGCGACGATCAACGGCACGCAAGCGCGTATAAACGAAACCGGGAGCAACCTGGTAAGGTCGACTCCCGGTGAGTTAGCTTCGTGAGTTAGTTGCGAGAGTTACTCGCGCGAGTTAGTTGCGCAAGTTAGAGTAGTGAGTTACTCGCATGAGTTAGTTGCTCCTGCTCAAGTAAGTTGCCCGGGTGCCCTCGGTCCCTCGCTTTTGGGGACCGGGGAAAGCACGAATCCAATCGAGTTATTGAACCGGCTTGGCCTTGCCATCGCGCAGGCTCTCACTGATAATCGACTTCACCTTGCGGTCTGCTTCCTGAGAGCGCCTTCCCTGCTCTTCACCAAGTCGGCCCTGTTGTGCACCCAGCTCTCCCTGCTTGGCTCCAAGCTCGCCCTGCTGCGCACCGAGTTCGCCCTGCTTTGTGCCCACTTCGCCTTGCAACTCGCCCAGCCGGCCTTGAATCTCGCCGAGCTTGCCTTCAATGTCGGCCAGTTGTTCCTGGTTCACCGTGCTTCCCTTCTTCGCGTCAAGCTTGGCCACGGCTTCGTTCAGGCGCGCCATCTCTTTTGAGATGTCAGGCGTCGGAATACTGGCCTCTTCCTGCTTGCGGCCAAGCGCTTCTTGTTGACGGCCCAGCTCCTCTTGCTGACGGCCCAGCGCTTCCTGCTTCTCGCCGAGCTCTTCAATCGGCTTGTACATCTGCTGAATTTGACCAATCGTCGCGGCATCGTCGACAAAGTACGACTTGCCATCGTGCGTAAACCAGAGGAACTTGCCGTTGGAAAGTTTGCGGGCCTTCTCCACTTCGTCGCGCGTGCTGTTGTGCCAGTCTCCATTGAAGGTGATGCGCTGGCTGCCATCCGTCACCAGTGCCCACGATTCGCCATTCGATGAATAGGAGTAGGAGTACCCACCGCCGCTTCCGCTTGAATAGCTGGAATGATCGCTCTGCGATTCCCCTGCGCCCACTGAGACATTCTCTTCTGCGCCGACGGATACGCCTGCTGGCGGGGGAGGCGCCGCGGGTCTTGCCATATCGGAAAGAGCAGGCCGGCTTGGAGCCTCCGGTGCAGCGGCGGGCTCGATTGAGCTGGCGGCGGGGGGCTCCGGCACTGTCGTGGGAGCCAGAGCAGGATTGGGAACAGCGGTGGGCGCCGGGGAGGCCGGCGGTTCCGACTGCGCTTCCACGCGGAGAAGAGTTGTGCCCGCGAAGAGCGCTGCCGCTACAAGGACAACGGCGGCGTAGATACGGCGGCGGCCGCCGGCAAAAGCCTGCCGGAAACTGGATTCGTTCAAAAAGCGCTCAATGCGCTGGGAAACATTTGCGTTGCGGGCCATGGCGACTCCTATAAGGGTGGGGCGCGGCGACGCCGCGAATTCGAGCAGAATCTGGGCATACGAGACAGGGCTTACCGCCATTTCGAGGCCCGCGCGATCGCTTATGGCCTCTCCCAGATCGGAAAGCTTGCGCTTGAGCCACCAACCCAGTGGACTGAACCAGAACAGTGCGGTATGCACGCCGGCCAGCATTTGCAGATAGAAGTCGCCCTGCCGAACATGGGAGTCTTCGTGAGCCAGAACAATACGTAGCTTCTCCTGGTCCCATTCGACCCACTCCTCAGGCAGCAGGACGCCGGATCCAAGCGTGACCGGAGAGCTAACAGCGCCGCTCTCCCGAAGGCGCAGCGAGAAACCCGAACCCGGAGAGAGGAGGATAGGACGTCCCCCCCGCCAGAGCCGCATGCAGGCGACGCCGCCGGCGATCACGCGAAGCAGAAGGGCCGCTGCCACCACGAGGTAGAGCGCTAGCGCAGCAGCTTCAATCTTTAACCCCGTTGAAGCTGCTTCCAAACTGCGAATTTCCTTGAAGAAATAGTCTTGAAACGAAAGATTCGGAACAGCTTGAAAATTCTGGGCGGAGGCAGCCGACGTAAACTCAGACTGCGAAATTCGTGGCGCGGAATAGGGGCCCGAAATGGCATTCCGGCTTTCCGTGAGCACTACTGAAGACGTAGGCGGTTGGCTTTCTAGGTTGACCTGACTCGATGCAACGGGGACGACCATCGCCGGAAGTTGAACCCGATTGAGAAACTGCTTGGGAAGGTGAATGGGTGCCAGAATTGGCAGGAAGTTCAATCGCATCAACGCCGGCATGGCAATGGCGGCCGCGAGAACCAGCCCCCATGCTGCCTTCTGAGCCAGGACGTTGCGAACGCGCAGAAGGCGCAGCCCGCCACCGACAAAGAGCGCGACGACAAGCATCCGGATGGCGGCTTCAAGTATCGAAACCATCGCTATTCCCCTCCTTCAGTGGGGCGTTTCTTCAGACCTGGATCCTGGTTCTCGGCAGCTTTCTGTGCCAACGCAATTCTGTCGGCCAAGCGCTGCAATTCGGTACGGTCCAGAACCTTCGAATCCACCATTCCAACCAGTAGTTGTTCTATGGATCCATCACAAAACCAATCGACAATCCGCTTCACCGCTCGGCCAGCCACGCGCTGCTTCGTTTGCGCAGGGCTGTAATGGAATGTGCGGTTTGCAATAAAATGCTCAAGATACCCTTTCTCTTCCAGCCTGCGGAGCACTGTGCGGATCGTGGAATCTTTGAGCGGACGGTCCAGGTCTTCGCGAACCTGCTCGGCGGTGACTTGTCCAATGCGCCACACAATGGAAAGTATGCTCCGTTCCAGTTCGCCAAGCTCGGCCGGATCGTGGGTTTCTTCAGTGTTACCGTTCATAATGTTACTGAATGTAGCACATGGGAAACGTGAGTACGCAAGTATTTTTTTAGAAATTCTCAAAGCGATAGTTGCGCGCAAACTTGCGCCCGCCCGAACCCGGTTACGTCAGGCCGGCTCCGGGATGGAGCCGTGACTCAATCGTCGAAAACGGCTGACTCGCGAGACCCGAATCGTCCGGGATGAATACCGCGAAGACAGTGCCGGAAGCCTTTCCGCTACCCACAACCCGGCTGCGAACCCGCACAAATCCATGGTGCTTCACAATGATCTCGTAGCTGACCCACAGCCCCAGCCCCGTGCCAACCACTTCTTTGGTGGTGAAAAAAGCCTCAAAGATCCGCTCGCGGGTTTTCGCATCCATGCCGGTTCCGGTATCGGCCACCACAAAGCGAACGCCTTCCCGCCCAAAGTCTCCCCAATTGCGCGAGCGGCGCGCACGTACAACCAGCCGCCCCCCCGCGGCCGTGGCGTCGATTGCGTTCCCAACTAGGTTGGCAAAAACCTGGCGCAGTTCGCCTGCGAAGCAGAACAGGTCCATCTCCGGATCAAACCCTCTCTCGACGTGAATTCCGAGAGTGTTGAGCCGCCCGTGATAGAGGCTGAGCACCGAGCCGAGCAGCTCGCTCATGCTGGCGCGAGTGGGCTGCGTGGATTGGCGATAGAAGCGAAGAGTCTGCTGTGTGATCTCGGCGATGCGCTGGGCCTCGTGCTCAGCCATCACCACGTAGTTGAGTGCGGGGTCTTGAAGACTGCAGAAGTTGCGCAGGAGAAAAAGAAGATTCGTAATCGCTTCAAGCGGGTTGTTGATTTCGTGCGCGATTGAAGCCGCAAGGCGGCCGGTAGCGGCGAGCTTTTCCGTGCGCCGCAGAGCTTCTTCGCTGCGTTTACGATCGCTGGCGTCAAGCACGATAACGCCTGCCCAGCGAACCTGCCGCGGCGGCGTTTTCACCGGGTAGGCACTCACCAACCAGGTCCAGGGAGTGTCTTTGGGGCCTTTGTCGCCGCTCAGTTCCAGGTTGCGTACGGGCTCCTCGGTCGTAAAAATGCGCGCGACCGTGGCTTCGAGCTCATTAGCCACAGCAGGGGGTAGCAATTCAATCAGCGTGCGGCCCAGATGCCGGCTGAGGCTCACGCCGGTAAGGTCCGCGAAGACCTGGTTGACGCGCACAAAGCGGCAACGGCGATCGAAGAATGCCAGCCCAATCGGCGCGTTGGCGAGCATGGAATCAAGCAGAGAGAGGGTGTCGTTCAGGCCGGAACGCTGTTCGTCGATCGAAGCGACCATCCGGTTGAACGCCTCGATCAGATCGCCAATCTCGTTCTCGACGACCACAGGCAAAGGAAAGCTGCTGCTTTGTTCCGGAGAACTCATCAGGGCGCGAGTGCCCTTCCCCAGGATTGCCAGAGGACGCGAGATGGAGCGGGCCATCAGCAGCACGAGCACGATAGAGGAAGCGATCCAGATAATCCCGAAGATGACAGTGCTTCGCAATATCGAGTCGAGCTGTTGGTAGTCCCATTCCCGGTCCGTTTCCACCCAGGCGTAGCCGCGCAGATCGGTACCGGTAACAATGGCTTTGACACTTTCCCAGCGGTTTTTGCCAAATGCGAAGACGCGCGGAACCGATCTGTCAAGCATCGGAAGCTGTGCTTTTTCGGCTGGGTCCAGCGTCAACTGCTCGGGCTCGCCCTCACTTACGTAGATGACATTGCCGGCCGGATCGGTGACTTTGGCAAAGGCGACGCTGGGCCCTTCGCCCATCATGCGCACCGACAGTCCCACCCAGGCAGCCCGCTGCTGTTGCAGAGCCTCCGTCGCCTGCAGTGCCATGGAACTTGCCTGATGCTCCAGCCGGTGCAGCATGCGCTGATGCACTTCATGCGCCTGCTGCCGAATGAGAAGTGCCCCGAAAAGTCCTAAGGAAAGAACCTCGAGCAGCACCAGCCCGACCAGCAGCTGCCATCGAATCGATCGGGGCCACCAGCGCATAGAAGTCCCAAATCCTCTTCTGCCCGAAAAATCGTGCCCGGGAGCCAGTTTCGGTGCGGAACCGGCGAATTGCCCGCCCTACTTTTGTTCACCTGCCTGGAGCGCCCTCGCAATCTGGCGACCGTGAAAGCGTCCGTTCTCGATGAATATCTCGTTCGTCCGTGAGCCGGCCACAATCACACCGGCGAGGAAGATGCCCGGAACGTTGCTCTCCAGCGTTTGCGGGTCGCAGACAGGAAGACGGTCCGGTCCTTCAAACCGAATGCCAAGACGCTCGAGAAAATCGAAGTCGGGATGGTATCCCGTCAAGGCAAAAACAAAGTCGTTCTTCAGTGTTTGCAGGCCTTCAGGCGTTTCGACCACGATCGCATCGGGAGCGATTTCAACCACGCGCGAACGAAACAAGGCTTTGACCTCACCGTTCTTGATTCGATTTTCAATGTCCGGCTTGATCCAGTATTTCACGTGGCGATGCATCTCTGGCCCGCGATGCACCAGCGTCACCCGCGCGCCGCTTCGCCAAAGCTCAAGCGCCGCAATAGCCGCCGAGTTCTTGCCCCCGATGACCGCGACGTCCATGCCAAAGTATGGGTGGGGGTCGTTGTAATAGTGATGAACCTTGCTTAAGTTCTCACCCGGAATGTTGAGGTAATTCGGCAAATCGTAATAGCCCGTGGAGATCACCAGCTTGCGCGCATGCAGGCGAGCGCCTCGACCGAAACGATCTTCGGTGTGCACGATGAATGCGCCATCGGCTCCCTCGACGCCATGCACCGTGTGGTACTGGCGGATATCGAGCTTATAGTGTGCCGCCACCAGCCGGTAATACTGCAGCGCCTCGTTGCGGCTGGGCTTGGGATTGGGACTGGGAAAAGGGATGTCGCCGATTTCGAGTAGCTCCGGCGTTGTAAAAAATGTCATGTGCGCCGGGTAGTGAAAAAGCGAGTTGCACACGCAGCCCTTGTCCACGAGGATGACGCGCAAACCGGCCTTCTGCGCTTCAATGGCGCATGCCAAACCGGTTGGTCCCGCGCCAATAACTAAAAGATCATAGATTTCGCCCTCGGCAGAAGTCAGGCTTGGATCGTTCATGGCTCTAGATTAGGGCATGGAGCGGAATTGTGGGGTTCACGGGGAGGCTGGCTTAGGCGATTGTGGCGAAAACGGTATAATGGTAGAACCAAATGGTAGAAAGGTAGAACAATGGCGCTGAGTATCAAAAACGAGGAAGCAGAGAGGGCTGTCCGCGAACTAGCGGAGCATAGGCGATTGAGTTTGGTGACTGCAATCACGCAGGCCGCCCAAGAGACTCTAAATCGGGACAAAGCTCAGGCTGAGAGCCGCAGCGGGAAACATGGTCTCGCCGCGCGGCTAATGGAAATTGCCCGCGAAACGGCACCACTCATGAACGACGGCCGGACAACCAAAGAGCTCTTCGACGAGCTTTACGATGACGAGACGGGCTTGCCCAAATGATTATCGATTCGTCTGCACTCATTGCAATACTGCGTAATGAACCAGAGGCCCAAATTTTCGCCGAACTGATTGAAAGAGCGGCGACCGTCCGGATATCCGCTGCAACCCTCTTTGAAGCTTCCATGGTCGCGGATAAGTTTGGCGTTCCAAAACTGAGTGCACGATTCGACGAGACCGTCGAACAAGCTAAGATAATCATCGAGCCCTTCACTGCCACACAGGCGAGGATTGCGCGCGAGACCTACCGCAACTACGGCAAAGGAAGCGGTCATCCCGCGAACTTGAACTTCGGTGATTGCTTCAGCTTTGCGCTGGCACGCGAGAAGCGCGAGCCGCTCCTGTTCAAGGGTGATGATTTCGGGCATACGGATTTGCGCTCGGCGCTTTCAAGTTAGGCAAACTCATCTATTCAACCGAATTGCCCACACTGCGATGAAACCACCAATCAAGGTGCCGCAGACTACCCGAATTGTTGCCTGGGCCCGCTCTCGAATGTAGATCCGCCGTGAATCCCGTGGGGCATAACGAAGCGGAAAGTCGTCACCTGAATTCAATGCGAACAAGGCTGTAGAGTTGAGCAACCGGATTCTCTTGAGATGCTTTGCTCTGTTCGCACTTTCGTACTCGATCGTCATTGACCTCAACAAAGCGCTCCAGCGAACGGCGGGGACGAAGGCTCCCACTTCTGGCGTTCTCCAAGGTAGACCCCAGTCCCGCGCATCCTTGATCACTGCGCGCGTCTTGCACCAACGGTCGACATCGCGAAGCCGTTCCCACCACTCAATGAACATTGTTTCCAGCGATTCAAACTCGCATGCATTCGGCGCTGCAATGCCAAGCCTGCTATCGATCCATTACCCTAGAGAGTTCAGAGGAGCCCGTTCATGACCGTAATCCGCCAGGAAGATTTCATCGCCAGTGTCGCTGGCGCGTTGCAGTACATCAGCTACTACCATCCGGCGGACTACATCATCGCGCTGGCCAAGGCCTATGAGCGCGAGCAGTCCCCCGCCGCCAAAGACGCCATGGCGCAAATCCTCATCAACAGCCGCATGTGTTTTGAAGGCCACCGACCCATCTGCCAGGACACGGGCATTGTGAATGCTTTCGTGAAAGTCGGCATGAACGTCCGGTTTGAACCTGGCCCCGGCGAAGAAGTCCTCGACCTCCAGCAAATGGTCGACGCCGGCGTCCGCCGCGCCTATCTCGATCCCGACAACAAGTTGCGCGCTTCGCTTCAGGCCGATCCAGCAGGCAAACGAATCAACACCAACGACAACACGCCCGCCACAGTGAACGTGGAACTCGTGAAAGGCGACACCGTCGAAATCACGGTAGCCGCTAAAGGCGGCGGATCTGAGGCCAAGTCGAAGTTCGCCATGCTCAATCCTTCTGACTCGGTGGTCGAGTGGGTACTCAAAACGGTGCCCACGATGGGCGCTGGCTGGTGTCCGCCGGGCATGCTTGGGATTGGCATCGGCGGTACGGCTGAGAAGGCAATGCTGCTGGCCAAGCAATCGCTCATGGATCCCATCGATATTCAGGATCTCATCGCGCGCGGCCCCGTCACGACGGCCGAAAAGTTGCGCGTAGAACTCTACGACAAAGTGAACCGCCTTGGCATTGGCGCGCAGGGACTGGGCGGACTCACGACGGTGCTCGACGTAAAGGTGCTGGATACGCCTGCGCACGCCGCCAACCTTCCCGTCGCCATGATTCCCAACTGTGCAGCCACGCGCCACGCGCATATCGTGCTCGATGGATCCGGTCCCGCGTTTCTCGACCCACCCAACATCGAAGACTGGCCGCAGCTGACCTACGACGTGAGCGGTGCGCGCCGCGTGAATCTGGATTCCGTCACGCGCGCCGAAGCCGCGACGTGGAAGCCAGGCGAAGTGCTCTTGCTCACAGGCAAGCTTCTGACCGGTCGCGATGCCGCGCATAAGCGCATGACCGACATGCTGAGCCGCGGCGAAAAGCTGCCCGTGGACTTCAAAGATCGCTTCATTTACTACGTTGGACCCGTAGATCCCGTGCATGGCGAAGTGGTAGGCCCCGCTGGTCCAACCACGGCCACGCGCATGGACAAGTTCACGCGCCAAATGCTGGCCGAAACGGGCTTGCTCGGAATGGTGGGCAAGGCGGAACGCGGACCGGTGGCGATTGATGCCATTCGCGAGTTTGGCGCTGTTTACCTGATGGCCGTGGGCGGAGCGGCGTACCTGGTTTCAAAGGCTATCTACGGATCGCGCCTGCTGGCCTTCGGAGATTTGGGCATGGAAGCGATCTACGAATTCGACGTGCGCGACATGCCCGTAACGGTAGCCGTGGATTCCAAGGGCACAAGCGTCCACAATACAGGCCCAGCCGAGTGGCAACAGCGCATCGCAGGAATCCCGATATTGCAATGATTAGCGATCACTGATCCCTGTTCCCTGCTCTTTTACTGTTTTCCAAACCGGTAAACAAGCCCAGCAGTGTACCCAAGGCTGTTCTGCTGGCTTGACCCGAATCCTGTCAGGTAGTAATCGGGCGCGATCCGCAGTCCGAGGCTCGGCGCAATATTGATCTCCACAAAAACGCTCGCGCTCACTGCATACGTCGAACTATCCGGATAGAGACCAAGAATCGTCGGCCCAAAGCCATTCGTATCGCCGGAAAAATTGCCGCGCGCATAGCCGCCCATCACTCTTCCCGATATCGAGTAGCGAGGCTGCAAATAAAAACGGTACGTCGGTCCAATCAGGCCGGCATACTGGCTGATGGCAGGCTTGGTAATGCCCGTGAGATTCGGTGAAATAAAGGGCGTTCCGTAGTATCCGCGACCGTCCAGGGTAACTCCGAGTCGCTCGTTCAAATAACGGGTAAATCCGCCGTTCCAGTTGTATTCATTCACGCGCTGCAGCGACGCGCCCGGCGTGAAGCGGAGGTAGCCGGCGCCGACGTACCCTTCGTACAAGTGGTCGTAGATTTCATGAATGGCGGCGGCACGGCGCTGTTCGCGGCGCGCGCGAATACGCGCCTGCACACTCAACTGAGGTTGAGACTGGGCCGGGGTCTGGGCCGCGGTCGGCGCCTGCTGCTCATCGGGCACAGTGCTGCTGCTCGAACTCGAGCTTTGGGCCTGCAAAACAGTGACAGATGAGGCGAGCGCCAGCAAAAGGGCAACACGGCGAAAAGAGTACATCGGTATCGGGTTTCCTCCACGGGATAACGGAAGCACACCACGACCGCAGGCGGCGCTTCCCCCAATTGGTATTAAAACACCTTAAGGGAGGCTCGTGTGTGGGGCCGGTACTGCTTTGGACGCGGGCCGCGCAGATTCGCGCCCGCATTCAAAAGAAGATTTCCGGTTCACTCCGGGATTCCCGGCAAAAAATTGCTCGCCTGCCGCGGCATAAGCAGCTCCGTGCTCTAGGATGGAAACCACGGAGGCTCAAAGACGTATGGGTCGTTTTCTGCTCGGAATCATCATTGGCGTGATCCTCGTGCCGGCCGGAGTGCTGGCCTGGCTGCATTACGGCAACGTGCCGGTCGCTGTTACAGACACGGCATTCCCCCAGGAGCATGAGATCACGCACGCGGCGATGCACGCCCGCATCGACAAAGAAATGATCAAGACGCCGCCTGTTCAGGCCGATGAAGCAACCTTCGTGGCCGGTGCCCAGATCTACCACGATCAATGCGCCTCGTGCCACGGTCTGCACAGCAAGCCTTCGTCCTTCGGACCCCACATGTTTCCGGATGCACCGCCGCTTTGGGAGAAAGAGGGCAATGGGCCAGTCGTGGGCGTAAGCGACGACCCTCCCGGCGAAACCTACTGGAAGGTCAAGAACGGCATTCGGCTCACCGGCATGCCCTCCTACAAAGACGTTCTCAGCGACACCCAGATGTGGCAGGTGAGCCTTCTCTTGGCCAATGCAGACAAACCGCTTCCGCCCGCCGCCGTCGACATTTTGAACGGTGTGACAGCGACACCCGCAACCCCCACGCCAAACATCCCCTTCGACGGAAAGAAGACGCCGTAATGCAAACAGTGATCGGCGGAAAGAGCAAGACCTCCGAAACGAAATCCGCCACCCGAAAGAACGGGGAACGATGAGCGTGCTCGATTCATTGCGCAAAGGACTTGGGTTCCTGCTGATGAGCTTCGGCATCTCAAGCCCGTCAAAGAAGGCAAAGCCGGGGCCAAAAATCCCGCCGAAGGCAGAGAACGGAAAGTGATTTCAGCGAGCGAGGCGCATATCCAACAAATTTGCGCAGCCGGCTCCTGAGGTATCGGATCAAAAGCAGAGACGGCGGCTTGTCGCCGCGGCAGCGAGGTTCTTCCCCATGGCCAACGAAAAGAAGAAGAACTTTCTGCGGGCATTCTGGGATTTCTTCGTCCTGTTCAGCGGCATATCCACGGCCTCCAACCTGTCGCGCACCCAACCGAAGCCGGTGCGGGCGCGCGGATTATTTCTTTTCCGCAACAAAGGCGAAAAGCCCTAGTCTCTGCCCCCTTGTTCTTGTTCCAACGCCGGGTGCCCCATCCTTGACGCAGTATGATCGCGGCAAGGGCTGGAAAGCACAAACGCAACATACCGATTCACGCAGCCATAGAAGGCATTTCCTTCATAACAGGCCGGTCGCCGTCGCCGCGGAACCCGCTGCTTGGTAAAATCGAAATTGATGAGCATTACGCGCCAGGAAGCATTGGACCATTTCCACTCCCCCGACCTGATCGGCCTGGGCATGGAGGCTGACAGCGTGCGCCGCCGTCTCCATCCCGAAGGCGTCGTCTCCTACATCATCGATCGTAATATCAACTACACGAACTTCTGCACGGAGTACTGCACCTTCTGCGCCTTCTACCGCCCTCTCAAAGGGCCGCAGGCAAAAGAGGGGTACATCCTCGAGTTTGAAAAAATCTACGAGAAGATCGCCGAGACCGTCGAGATGGGCGGCACCGGCGTTTTGATGCAGGGCGGCATCCATCCAGATCTAAAAATCGATTGGTTCGAGCGGCTCTTCACGGGCATCAAGCAGCGCTTCCCGCAGATTTGGCTGCACTGCCTTTCCGCTTCCGAAGTGCTCGCAATCGCCGAATACTCCGAGCTCGACCTGCGCACTACGATCGCGCGGCTCAGGGATGCCGGCCTCGATTCGATTCCCGGCGGTGGCGCGGAGATTCTCGACGACGATGTGCGCAAACGCATCGCGCGCCTGAAGTGCCGCACCGAAGACTGGGTTAGCGTCCACCGCACAGCGCACGAACTCGGCATGCGCACCACGGCGACGATGATGTTCGGCGTGGGCGAGACCTTCGAGCAGCGCGTGAATCACTTCGACGTGGTGCGTCGCCTCCAGGAAGAGACCGGCGGCTTCACAGCTTTCATCCCGTGGAGCTTTCAGCCGGGACACACGGCACTGGGCGGCCGCGGCTGGGACGAAGCCACGTCGGTCGAGTACTTGAAGGTGCTCGCCATCTCGCGCCTCTATCTCGACAACATCGAGAACGTGCAGGCAAGCTGGGTAACACAGGGCCTGAAAGTCCTCGAAGTCGGGTTGCACTTTGGCGGCAACGACGTGGGCTCGGTGATGCTCGAAGAGAATGTGGTCAAGGCCGCGGGCACCAGCAACTGCACCACCGAAGAAGAGCTGCGCCGCATAATTCGCGACGCCGGCTTCAAGCCCGTCCAGCGCGATACGCTCTACCGCACGATGTTTTTGAACTGAGCGGCACGGAACGAACGATGGTCCACTTGGTCGGGTGTAGGCACAGCGTTCAGACTTTCAACCCTGTTTCAGCATATTTTCCGAGGGCCCAAGCCTCTTTCAAAGGATTCCTTCGAGATCAAATCCTTCGATACAGCATTTCGCTTGTTGCTGAGGAGCTTGCAGAACCGCATGACTGTGATCCGAACCGTCCAAACCGAAGACCGCTTTCCTCTGTCTCTCGGGATCTTGTGAACGAGCTGCAGAAAACCACAGACGTCGAACATCGGTATTGTGAACCCTGTCCAACGGAAAAGGCTCGGCTGGGAATAGGCAGAGGCCTCCCCTTCATTGATGATCCCTGCAATCGCGATCTTAAAAGGTTAATTCGCAGTGAACGAGAAGCGCACCTGCACGATATTGCACATCGTTGGCCGATCCGCGAGAAGTTTTGGGTTGAGAAGCTGAGCAAAGACCTTCATCGGGAAGTGCTTTTTGTATGCGGTGCCCTGCACCGATGTACTTTCAGGAATCGGCTGAGAGAACTGGATATCGAAACGAATGTCATCACACGGTTCTTCGATCATGATCAAGGCCTGCTAAGAAATCGCGTCGCGGCCGACGAATTTGCCGCCTATAGGCAGGTTCGCCGTTCCGGTTTTCCCCCAGAGAGCGGGTGTTCGTGCATCACAGTGCGGCCGATGAACGGCTTGTAGCTTTTATGCTACACTTATTCCGTGATCGAACTCATCCGTTTTCAGCAAGAGGATGGGCGTGAACCCTATACAGAATGGTTCCGCGGCCTCCGCGACCGCATGGCAAAGGCTCGGATCGAGGCTCGGCTACATCAGGTTCAGTTCGGTAACCTCGGCGACTGCAAGCCGGTGGGCGAGGGAGTTTTGGAACTGCGCATCGATGTGGGCGCCGGATACCGCGTTTACTGCGGAAAGCGTGGACAGCTTTTAGTCATCCTTCTCTGCGGGGGCGATAAGGAAAGTCAGGCAAAAGACATCGCGAAAGCCAAGACGCTTTGGACAAATTGGAAACAGAGGCAGCCATGAAAAAGCTCATAGCCGGCGTATCGCATCACCAGCGGGAGATCGAAGAATTGCGCGAGGACCGCAAGTACGCGGTCGCGCTTCTGCAAGTTGCCATGGAATCGCTCGATAATCCCAAAGAACGTGGCGGTGGCTTGCTGGCAATTCGCGCCGTCGCCGAAGCCTACGGCGGATTGGGTGCCGTAGCCGCTCAGGCAGGCATCAGCCGCGAATCGCTCTATCGCGCGCTCTCGCCCAAGGGCAATCCAACCCTGAAAACTCTGGTAGCCGTTCTCAAAACCCTTGGACTGCGCCTCACCGTTACCGAACAAAAATCCGCGCGTGGGAAACGACCGAAAGCAGCGCGCGCCTCAGTCGCCGCCTGATCAACACGGTTCAACCCGGCCAGTCGCGTTCCCAAACATGCGTTTTAAGGATGAATTTGGCCCCCTGCGACGACTTCCAGTCCGTGCCGAATCAATGCCAAAATTGACACAAGGCTCTCTTCCGCGCCGCGACGGCTCCCCGGCAAATTGACGATCAGAGTGGATGCACGTAGGCCCGCCACTCCCCTGCTGAGCCATGCGTAAGGATTGACGGCAGCTCCCTGCAAGCGCATCGCCTCGGCGAGACCGGGCGCTTCCCTGTCGAGCGCACGGCGTGTAGCTTCAGGCGTTCGATCGCGGGGCCCCAGCCCCGTCCCACCCACAGTCAGCACAAGCTCCGCGTGTTCGAGGGTGAATTTCTCCAACGCGGCGGCGACCGCGTCTTCATCATCCGCAAGAAGGCCGGTCGCGATTTCAGCCTGCGGCCACTGCCCGCGAAGAATCTCGACGACAGCAGGTCCCGCGGTGTCTGTCATCAGGCCCTGCGCGCAGCGGTCGGAGATGGTGAGCACAACAAGAAGCATGGCGTGGTTTGCCTCTTCGTCTTAGCGCGCCGAGAGAATGCCGATAGTGTGCAGCCATGTTTCCACTGCCTGCGGCCAGGTGGTCACGGGAAGCTCGGTGCGGCGCAAGCCGTAGCCGTGTCCGCCCTTCGCGTAGATATGTAGTTCCGCGGGCACTTTGGCATTCTTGAGCTGCATGAAATAGACGGTTGCGTTTTCAACATGCACCGGATCGTCTTCGGCCTGGACAATGAACGTCGGCGGCGTATCTGCGGTCGGATTGATATCGGGGTTGGCCGCGAAGTTCTTGTCGGCAAGCGCCAGGTAGCCGGGATAGACAATGACCGCAAAGTCGGGACGGCAACTCAGTTGGTCGGCAGCATCCATTGAATCGTAGAGACGCTTGTCGTAGTGCGTGCTCAATGCGGCGGCCAGGTGTGCTCCGGCGGAAAATCCAAGAACACCCACACGCTTTGGATCGATGCCCCACTCCTGCGCATGCGCGCGCACCAGTCCCACTGCCCGCTGCGCATCCTGCAATGCGGCCGGCGATTTGGGATACGGCCCCGTGTTCGGCACCCGATATTTGAGCAGCACGCAGGTCACGCCGGCGGCGTTCAGCCAGTCGCAGACTTCGGTCCCCTCAAGATCGATCGCCAGAATGCTGTAGCCGCCCCCCGGAAAAACTACAACGGCGGGGTTCGATCCGCTGGTGCCCTTGGCGCGATAGAGCGTAAGCGTCGGCACGGAGACGTTTCCAAGGCGCACCAGCGAACGACCGGCAATCAAATTGTCCTTGGCCGTGGTTGTGTCGGCTTCCGGCGGAAGATTCGTAGGCGCGCCGGGCGCAGCTCCGGGCCACACGTTCACGGTGAGTTGACCCGCTGGCGGAGGCCATCCGGAAGGCTGAGCGGAAAGATTGGCGGTCAAAGTCAAGGCAGCACCTACGGCAAGGAGTCCAGATCTCTTCATCATCGTCGCCCCGGAGAAAAACTTTTGAGCGATGATCGCAGTTACGGGCGGCCATGCGCAAATAGGGCTGAACACGCGTTCAAATCCCGCGAATCGGCGTCAAAGCCTTGCACTGGGCGGAATGAGCAGATAAACGCCATCCGGCACAACGTCGATGCGCATCGGGAGGTCGCCGAGAAGTTCGCCGTCGGCCTCGGTAAAGATGCGCGTGCCGGCGTCTTCGCGCGCCCGACATTCGACCGAGTCTGCGGTGAGCAATTCGATCTGCCGCGTAAAAGTCTGGCGACGAAAAATCACCGCCAGCAGGAATCGCCAATAGTCGAAGCGGCTTCGCGTGCGAAACGCCAGCAGGCAAAGGCGGTCGCCGCGCAGCGTGGCGCCCGGCGCCAGTTTGTGCAGCACGCCTCCGAAGTCGCGGATACGCACCGCAAGAAGCTGCGACAACTCAAGCGTGCGTGGCTCGGAACCTCCGATACCATACACAGTGGCGTCGAAAAGCGGAAATGTGTGCGTAGCCCACACGCGAAACGCCTCCACCAGGTAAACAAGGTAGCCGAAGCGCCGCTTGAGGCCGGCATCGAGGCGCGAGAGAAAGAATGCGTCAGCCCCCACTCCCGCTGCCACGGTGAAGTAGCGTGTACGCGCCTCCCCGTCGCGGTTGCAATAGGAAATGCGGCCTACAGGAATGCGGACCGGCTCCGCTGCCAACAGTTTACGAATCGCCTTCTGCGGCGATGAATTGAGCCCGAGGTCCGCGGCCAGTGCATTGGCCGTGCCCAGGGGTACCACACCGAGCGCCGCATCCGTGCCAACCAGGCTTTGCAGCACCTCGTGCACGGTGCCATCCCCGCCACAGGCCAGGACGGTGTCGCATCCTCGTTCAACCGCCTCGTGGGCAAGCGCCCTGGCGCTCCCCGGACCGACCGTCTGAAGCGTTTCGGCCTCGATGCCCGCGCCTCTGAGGATGGCCGTCATCTGCTCGATCGACGAATTTCGGCGCCAGAAGCTCTGGCCCGAAGCCGGGTTGTAGATCAGCGCGACTCGGCGCATGCGTGGTTGTCCTTGGCAATCCCGCGCCGCCCGTGAAGGGCCGCGCCGGTATAGCCTAATCTTCGCATCCGTGAGCCGATCAGGGCCATGCGTGAGGGCGTGCCCGCGGCGTTGTACCATTCACTCACGGGAGAACCCATGTTCAGGAAACCTCTGTTTTCAGTCGCTGCCGCGCTTGTATTCTGTGGCGTTCAATTGCCCGCGCAGCAACCGGCTCAGCCCCTTCAGGCAATGCCCTATTCCCCTTCCCTGGATGTGACGAGCCTCGACAAGTCCGTCGACCCATGTGCCGACTTCTACAAATTCAGTTGTGGTGGCTGGGAAAAAAACAATCCCATTCCCGCCGACCAGGCAAGCTGGAGCGTCTACGCCAAGCTGGCCAACGAGAACCAGCAGTTTCTGTGGGGCATCCTCGCTGACGATGCCAAGGCGCAGAACCGCACGCCGGTGCAACAGAAAGTAGGCGATTATTTCGGGGCCTGCATGAATACTTCCGCCATCGACACATTGGGCGACAAACCCATCCAGGCGGAGTTGGCCGCGATCGACGCACTGAAGACACGAGCCGAAGTGGCCAACGCGTTGGCGCGCCTGCACCATGAATATCCTGGAGGCTTCTTCTTCAACTCCGGCACTGGCCAGGATGCAATCGACTCGTCGTTGATGATTGTTGAGGTGGGCGCCGGCGGCCTCGGACTACCCGACCGCGACTACTACACCAAGACCGACGAAAAAAGCGTGAAACTTCGCAACCAATACATCGCGTATGTCCAGCAGATTCTAGTGCTGGCCAGCGAAAGTGCCGATCAAGCAAAGTCAGACGCCGAGGCAACGCTGAAGATCGAGACCGCGCTCGCCAAGGCCTCACTCACACGTGTCCAGCGCCGGGATCCGCACGCCACCTACCACATGGAGACAATCGAGGAGCTAAGCAAGCAGGCTCCCTCCATCGACTGGCCGGTGTACTTCAAAGTCGAGGGCGTAGCAGGAATTACGAAACTCAACGTGTCACAGCCCGAGTTCATGAAGGCGCTCGAATCCGAACTGACCACGGAGGATGTGGCCGCGTTGCGCGGCTATCTGCGCTTCCATCTGCTGACCGCCGCTGCACCCTATCTGGCGCATCCATTCGAGCAGGCTTCCTTCGATTTCTTCTCGAAAACCTTGCGCGGCGTTCCCGCCATGCCTCCACGGTGGAAGATCTGTACGCGTATGGTCGACCGCAACCTCGGCGAGGCCCTGGGCCAGGAATTTGTGCATCGGACATTTTCAGCCGACACCAAGGCCAAGACACAAC
>Ga0182030_10011297_pt1 | contig 18030 bp, 21 predicted proteins | sample 812S3MmetaG_FD_121299 | JGI IMG/M metagenome (GOLD analysis project Ga0182030, IMG submission 121299) | Permafrost microbial communities from Stordalen Mire, Sweden - 812S3M metaG (Illumina Assembly) | ecosystem: Environmental > Terrestrial > Soil > Wetlands > Permafrost | place: Sweden...
CGCAAGTATTGGAGTGGGAATATGACTGCGAAAGCACCGGTGCCGTCAAATCCGGGGCCAAATCGGCAGCAGACCCGCAGACGTCCGCGCCAAGCTATCGCTTGGCCATTGCCAAAAGTGTTGTAACGGGCAGAAGATGACAATGCGGATTCTCGTCGTGAGTGTGGCGCGACAGCGCCGCCAGCGGCGACATGGTCGCAGTGCTCGAGCTGCGCGCACTCGCGCGATACTAGGCGCCAGCGCGCTCTTCCCCCGCCAGTCAATAGAGCCGCGGGTGGCTAATTGCTCAGCCAGGACCATCCTGGAACGAATCTGTATGGATGCGCATTGATGGGTATGAGCCGCTCCGCACCGTATGCGGGACAGCGCTGGCCTGGATCAGATCGAGCAGCGCCTGCACGCGCTGCTCGGTGCGCACCGCGAAAAATCCTTCCTGCTGGAACAGGAGATGGTGCGCCAACACCAGTGCCGCGAGGCCAGTCACGTGCGCCGCGGCAGCCAGTGTCCCATCCCTTGAGGTGCGTATTGTGAAAAGTTCGACAGCATTGAGGTTCTCCGTGTGAGGATTCGCGTGAGCCACCAAAGCTCCCATTGACGGCGCGAAACGGCTACCGCTTGGCGTCCCCGTGCGGCAGAATGGCCCCGCCGCACGGGACCGGCGGCGCGGGAGCGTGCAGATGTTCAAGAGGATGGTCACAGGCGTGGCGCTGATGCTGGTGCTGGTGGGCACCGTCCGCGCGCATCATTCCTTTGCGGTGTTTTTCGATACCGACGCCCAACTGGTCAAGGTCACCGGCGTGGTGCGGGACTTCCAGTTCCGCAACCCGCACGGCGTCATCACCGTCGTTGTCCCCCAGGGACATGATGAAATCACGTGGCGGGCCGAAACGAACTCGCCGTCCATTCTGCGGCGACGCGGCTGGACACCGGACAGCCTGCACGTCGGCGACAAGGTCACCCTGGAGGGCTGGCGCGCACGCGATGGCAGCCGCTACATGCGGCTCAAGACCGCCCGCCTCCCCGACGGGCGCATAGTCGGACAGCCGCCGCCATGAGGTGGCTGGCAATCGGACTGCTCGCGATCGCTGGCTGCACCTCGCAAAGCACTGCACCATCTGGCGCGGCTGCGCCGCAGGTGGCTGCGCCCACCGCGACTCATCCGGACTTCTCGGGTTTCTGGAATCTGGACATGAAGACGCCGCGGGATCCGGCGCTCATGGCCCTGGTGCCGCCGAATACCGCCTTCATGGATGACACCGGCCCGGTCGAGTTTCCCGCGGGCAATTATGGCGGTCTGATTCCGACCCCCGCGGCACTGGCGGCGGCGAAGAAGTGGAACCCGCGCGACCAGCTCACCCCGCAGAACGCCTGTCGTTCACCCTCCATCGTCTATGCCCTGCAGGGGCCTTTCCCCATCGAGATCTTCCAAAGCGACGTTTTCATCGTCATGAAGCTCGAGTACTACGACATGGTGCGCTTGATTTTCCTGGATGGCCGCAAAGCCGAAGCGGACTATCCGCATTCGATGACCGGCTTTTCGAGTGGTCACTGGGAAGGCGCGACGCTGGTCGTGAGGACGACGCATCTGGAGGCCGCGACCATCACCAACAATGGCCTGGATCACTCGGAGAATATGCAGGTCACGGAGCGGTTCCGTCTCAGTGCGGATGGCCAGGTCCTGATGGCCACTCAGGAATACGAAGATCCGGCGGTGATCCAGAATCGCGGCGTGCGCTTCATCGCCTGGCGCAAACAGCCGGGCCAGCACGTCTACCCGTATGAGTGCGACCCGGGCTTCGCGGGCAACTACAAGGAAAGCAAATAGTTCCCGGCCCTACCTGAGCAGGACCAGTTCGGGCACCGCATCCGGGCCGGCCCAGATGATCGCGTTCTGTTCGAACTGATGGCCCAGCGCACGGGCGGCCCGGCGCGCGATGCCCAGCACCAGGAAACTGGGTTCAGCCGGCCATTGATTCGTGGGGTGCTGCCCGATGCCGCGGATGGCCTCCAGTTTGCGACGTGCCAGTTCCGTCCGCAGCGCTTCCTGGCGCAGCGCGTTGAGTGGTGTGGCAACGCGTTCGCCCAGCGGATTGCAGGCCGTGATGAATGCGCTGCAGTGTGCCCGATAGCGGGCATGCAGAAGCAAGAGTTCCGGGCACACTGCATCGACACGCAGGGTCGTCGGCAGGCCCTCGAGAACCTTGTAGTGGGTTTCCCGATAGGCCTGCAGTGTGTCAGCATCGATTGCGGAAATCGTCACAGGCCGCATGATATAAGCGACGGATGCCGACTCATACCCCGACCTGGGCTTCGGAACTTGAGGTCGCATTCCGCAGCGGCGCCAGTGGTCAGTGCATCCTGTACGGGAATGTGCATGATCGCCTGGCCGTGGGCGAGCGGCTGATCAGTGTTGATCGGTACCTGCAGGACACGCTGCTGGCCGAGATGGCGGTGGTGCTCTCCTACGATCTTGGCAATGGCCTCACCGTTGAGCGCGGCGAAGAGCATCTGGCGCAGTGGGTGCCCTCCTCGTTGCGTAACCTGCCGCTCGAACCGCTGGAGGCGGTCCGCTTCATCAATCGCTATGCCCGGTACTTGGCCAATATCAAGGCCGTTCAGCGCCCCGAGATTCCCAGCGTCGCGATCGTGGTGCGCGGCGCCGACCAGCTGCTGCCCGCCGATGGCCAAGGCCTCAAGCACGGCAGCCTCACCTGCCTGGTCCGCGACTGGGGATTGAGCAGTCCGTTCGCGCAATTGCCTTTCTTCAGTTTTCTGATCGCGGACAATCTGACCGATCTGGATCCGCTGGTCGTGTTCGCGCCGCAAGCCAAGCTGGTGCGCATTCCGCTGCCCAGCGCCGGCGACCTCGAACTGGCACTGCGGGTTCTGCACCGGGAGTATCCGCGCACCATCCCGGCCGGGGCCAATTTTGGCGCACTCGCCGCTGCCATCACCGGCCTTTCGATCAACACCCTGCAGCAGATCACCAAGGTGCGTGCCCACAACGGCCAGGTCCTGCAGTCCCATGACTTCGCCGCACTCAAGAAGGAAATGGTCGAACGCGATGCGCCGGGCCTGGTGGAATTTGTCGAGCCCACGCGCACCCTGGATGACTACTTCGGACAGGATGCCCTGAAAGACTGGCTGCGCCAGGATATCGCGCTTTGGCGGATCAACGACATCAAGGCGCTGCCCATGGGTTACCTGCTGTGCGGCCCGGTCGGTACCGGCAAGACCTTCTTGGTGGAATGTCTGGCCGGGGAAGCCGGCGTGCCGGTTTTGAAACTGAAAAACTTTCGCGATAAGTGGATCGGCTCCAGCGAGGCGAACCTGGAGAAGATCTTCCGACTGATCCACGCTCTGGGTCGCTGCATTGTGTTCGTCGATGAGGCGGACCAGACCCTGGGTCGCCGCGACTCGGGCATTTCCGATAGCGGACTGTCCGGAAGGCTGTATTCGATGATTGCCCAGGAAATGGCTGACACGGACAATCGCGGCAATGTCGTGTGGGTACTGGGATCCTCCCGGCCCGATCTGATCGAGGTGGATCTGAAGCGCCCCGGCCGCATTGACCTGAAGGTGCCTATTCTGCCAACGGCAACCCGCGCACAAAGTGGCGGACTGATCGGTGCGTTGGCCAAGCGCTACGACCTTTCGATCCATCCGCACGAACTTGAGGAAATGATCCACCTGTGCCCGGTGATGCTGACGCCGGGTGCGGCCGAAGCACTCGTCGTCAAGGCGTACCGCATGTGCCGCACCGAGAATGTCGCCCCGGCTGCCGCCCTCGCTCGCTGCCTGGCGGGTTATCAAAGCGCAATCCCGCAGGATGTACTGGAGTTGCAGATGCGCTTGGCGATCCAGGAGGCCACCGATCTGGCGTTTGTCGCCGAGGAACTGCGCCACTATGCGACCTCCGGCAGTGTTCAAGGACTCACGTAGACCACCTCTTCGGGGCGCCAGCTCAGGCGCGCATCGGCCGCGGCCGCCGTAATCGGATAGCTGCTGAACAGCACATCCTCCAGCGAGGCCGCCTGCAGAGGTCCAACGCTGGTGTCGGCGAATGCCCTTGGGTCAAACAGACGTGCCTGAGCGGGGGTGGCCGGCCAGCGCCAGGACAGACCGCGCACAATCACCGAGCCCTCGATGACCATGAGTTCCAGTGCCTGCTCGCGGATGACGCGGATATCAAATAGCGACGGTCTTGCCAGGAAGTGGCGGCCACCGGCATTCAGTTCGAAAGGCCGGCGCTCGGCTACGGTGTGGAAAATGGCCTCGCCGAAGTCCAGGACTGCAAGCCGCGACCCGGCGCTGAACAGCACGTCCAGCTGGGAATGACCATTGAGCGTGACCGTGCTGCCATCCACCAGGGCAACGATACGGGTTTCACCGGCCTTGGTCGCATAGACCGATTCGCCCCAGGTCCCGCGCAGCTGCGGCGGCGTTTTCTGGGCGGCAAATGCGCTCGGCGCGGCGTACTTTATGTACACGAACGGAGCGACCGTCACCAATGCAACGCACAGCGCGATGAGTGCGTTTACAGGTCGCAGGCGGGGCTTCGCCCTGGGTGCTGGCGGCGGCCCGAATCCAACCGGCACCAGTTCCGCGAGGACCGCGATGATGTCGGGGCCATGCCACAGTTTTGCCGCATCAACTATGGCCTCGCGGTGGGCTGCCCGGCTCAACCACGCGCGTAACGTCAACCCTTCCTCTGGCTGCAGCCCCCTCTCCAGTCGCGCCAGCCAGACGGCCGCCTCGGTGGGAATCTTGTCAGTTTCGCCGGCCATGGGAAGCTCGCCCCGCGATCAATGGAACGCGTTGCCGCAGATTCTTACATCATGAGCGGGCGCAGGGGAAGCAAAGCTGGCGGCTTCGGGTGACCAGGTGCCGCTGCGGCGCTTGGGCGGGCCGCGCTCGCTGCACGGCGCGAGCGCTACCCCGCGCTAAGGTGCTTACTTCGTAATATCCTTCGCGGCATCCTTGGCGGCCTTCGCATGATGGTGTGCCTTGGCCTTATGAATATGCGCCTTGGTCTTGTCGATCGCCTTGTTCGGCTGCGACTCGACACCGGCTTTGGCCTCATCCCCGAGCTGCTGGGTCTTCTCGGAGGTTGCCTTCGCGCCCTCCTTGATGGTTGTTCCGACCTGCGCGAGGGCCACGTTGCAAAGCGCGCAGGTCGCGACGGTCAATAGTAGCTTGTTCATGATCTTCCGTTACCTTCAGGCAAATGTCGTAGGCGCATGCTAGGCGCTTAGGCCGCAGCAGTTGCACAGCGCTTTGCACCACCGTTCCGTAGGATCAACCCTACGTCATGCCCGCCTGATGAGGCGCAGCAGGAAAATCAGCACCACCGCTCCGATGGTTGCAACAATGATTGCGCCCAACAGACCGCCACCGGCGGAAATGCCCAACGAGCTGAACAGCAGACCTCCGACCAGCGCGCCGATGATGCCGACAACGATATCGCCGATTACGCCGAATCCGCCGCCTTTCATCAGCTGGCCGGCCAACCAGCCTGCGACCAGACCCACCAGAATGAACCAAACAATGTTCATGGATTTTCCTTCAGTTATGGAACCGATTAGACGGCGTCCATGTGGACAAATTTTTCCAGAGATTTCCTGGTAACCGATGCCGCGCTGTTGGGCCCGAGGAATTCCAGTACCGCCCGCCCGCCACTCATATGCTCGGCGATGACCTTCAGGGCAACCAGTACGGGGGTGGCCAGCATCACGCCGGCGACTCCCCAGAACAACCCGCCAAGCCATAAGCCCAGGAATATCAACAAGGGGTTGATTTTCAGGCGGCGCCCGACAAACAGCGGCTGAATGATCTGCCCCTCGATTGTCGTGATGGCCAGATACGTACCGGCGACCCCGAGGACACGGGGCACCGTGTCAAAAGTCATTGCCGCCACGAAGGTAACAATCGCCAGAGTCGTCACCGGCCCGGCATAAGGGATGAAATTCAGCAGCGCGGCCATGATGCCCCATACATAGGGTGTCGGCATTCCCAGCAGGGTCATCGCGACTGCCGTGAGCACACCCAGCCCGACGTTGATCAGCGCCGTCAAGGCGTAAAAGCGCCCCACTTCGCGGCGCACCGCCTCAATGATCTTCAGCACATGGGACGCATTGAGATTATCGGCAAATGCCGCCGCCATCCGCGCCAGCATCGGCGGTCCGCCGGTGAGCAAGAACAGCGTCAGTATCGCGAAGGTCAGCGTACTCACCGCGGCTCCCAGTGAGGAGCCGATGATGCCGGAAGCCGCGGAGGCCGATGCCGTGGTCGGCGCCGCCGCTGGGCGGCCTGCCGCACGGCCAGGGGCGCCAATCGACCCGGCCGAAGTTCCAAGGTCATCGACGCGATTGACGATTTTTGCGGCGGGGGCGATTTTTTGTTTGATCACGCGGATCGTCTGCGGGGCTTCGCCATACCAATACGTGACCGGCTTCAACAGCGACATGGCCAGGCCACCGATCAGGCCGAGCGCTATCGCCAATATCACGAGGGCGCTCAAACTGCGTGGTACCCCGCGTTTGTACAGCGCCTCGACCGGGCCCGACAGAACCAACGCCAGTAGCAATGCCAGCGCAATCGGAATGAATGCATAGTGCGCGTAATAAAGGAGCAGGCCGAATCCACCCAGTGCCAGCAGCTTGCACGCGCCGAGCTGGCCGACTTGCAAGGGGAGCGATGTCGCGCGCGTAGCGGTTGTTCCCTCGTTATTCATACCCCTCCCCCCTCCCGCGCGTTACGGATGTCCGTCCCGTAATTTCCCGCCGAGTGCCGCCGTCAAACATGCGATGAACGCCCCGATTGCCAGCGCCAGCGCCGTGAAGATCGCGGTTTTCGCAGCCGCTTTGCGCGCTGCGTCTGCACCGGCCTTGACACTTTCCTTAGCCTGATTTGCGGTGCTGATGAAGTCATTGACCCGCACCTGGGCCTCCTGCATGGAAATACCGGTCCGGGCAGCAACCAGGCCCGCCAGATAAGTGCGGTCGGCATCCGAGACCGCGGCGTTGGTGGCGACGGCCTGCACGATCACATCCGTCACTTCGGGCCGCACATCGGGGCCGTTTTGCGCAGACGGTGCGGCTGCGTCCGAAGGGCGAAACAGCCGGTCCATGCCATATACATAAGAAGGTGTCGCGGTTCCGGCAGCCCCCTGTGCGGCACTTGCGGCGACACCGGTTGCGAGATGCGCCGCGCCGCTAACCCCCAGCAGCACCAACGATGCCAGCCCACCCGCTACCACCACCGTTGCGACCGCCCAGGTGACGAAGCCGTGCGCCGTGTCGCGGAAGAAAATCTCATGCGGGTGCGTACCCATCCAGCGCGAGCGCAGCCGGCCCGCAACGTAGCCACCTGCGGCCGACGACAGCCACTGCATGACGATCAGCCAAATGGCCGTGGTCACTGCGAACGTCGACATGGAAAGGCCGTGCCCATCCCAGGGCGAGATCGAAGCGAAACCAAGGCCTGATCCGAGCGCGAACAAAACCAGTGAAACCGCAATTGCGACGAATGCCCCCGCGCTGATCGCCGACCAGGAAGCGGTCGACTTTACGGCAGGCCCCGACTGATCCGTCGCAGCAATGGGAAATCGTGCAGCCGATACGGGCTCCATGGCGGCTCCTTGTTCAAACGTGTGAGCACATGGCCAGTAACAGGATGATCGGAATTGGCACGCCGAGCAGCCACAGCAGAATTCCGCGACCCATGATGATGGCTCCTTTAGTTCATATAACTTGAATTGAATATCGTCGGCACGTGCGTGACCGTACGCCGCGCGAGGGCATTCGTTACATCTGCTGAACACTTAATCGCCGGTAGGCCTAGTCCCACGCGGCTATTCGCCTGCCGCAACTGCACATCCGAACAGGGCTGTCCTACGCTCGCGACTCAAAGCAGTTGCACTTCCGAATCCGCAAATCGATCGCGTCCGACGCAACAGGAGAAGTCCATGAGTGCCGAAAAGCCGTCCGCTGGCCAACCAGACAGTCAATCGAAGGTTCAGGGCGAAGGAGACTATGAGTCCGCACGCCGCTTCCGGAAAGATTCCGAGGAGTTTCTGAAGAAGGCCGATGTGCCGGATCCGGCAAGACGCGCGGCCCCTCATTCGAAGGAAGAGGCCGAGGAACTCAAGCAGGCCGAAGCAGTGGGCCGGTCACACCGAGCGGATACCAAAGGACCCGCTACGAAGTGAAGGTCGCATGGCGCCGATGAGTTCCTGCGCCGGCATGCAGTCTTTGCGAGCCGGCGCGGCACGTTGGCTGAATGGGTGGTCGAAAATGGTCCACTACGCCACGGTATTTGCGATTATTTCACTGACGATGGTCATCATGGGATTCGGCAGTCTGCTCGCCTCTTTGTGGAGTGACGAGGATTGATGTTAGGCTGACGGCACCGTTTCACGAGGCCCGTTGCATGCGTCGAGCGTTTGATATTGTGATGCGCCTGGTCAGCAGCCTGATTGGCGTGTTGATGATTGCCGCCGGCACAATTTGGATACTGCAGGGACTGAATCTGGCCTTCCGCGTCGGCTTCATGGTTGGCGATCGGCACTGGACCGTTTACGGCGCCATTCTGGCGCTGCTGGGCATCGCTCAGGTGTACTGGAGCAACTCACGGCGCGCGCGCGGCTAATCTCCCGACAAGGCCGCCTGGAACGGCGCACTCTGCAACATCGAGCTGACGGTGTTGATAATGGCGTCGGAGAGTCCCTCATAGTAATTCTCGAGTTTGTACGACCGGCCGAAGCGGCTCGCATCACCGGAGGCAAGCCCGCTCCATAGCGTTCTGCCATCGCGACCCACGACGGTCAGCCGCACGGCCACCTGTGCCTGGTAGGTATTCGTCTCCCTCACGAAGAACTGTCGTACCTCGCCCTTGATTGTCACCGTGCCGTCAGTGTCGACCGTCCTCAGACCCGCGTGTTGAAACAGCTCGCGCATATGACTGCTGACGAATGCGCCCACATCATCGGTCGTCGTGACCGGCTTGGGTTGGGGGTCCTCGTCATTCTCACCGATGGCCAGCTTGTTCTCGCGGACATCCTGGAACATCTCGAATCGGATCGGCGCCTGAGACATCTGCGCAGCGCCCAGTTGAAGCTCGGATGTCGGCTTCCACTGCAGCGGCACATGCTCCAGCAGCGCGGTCTTCGCGTGTGCACTGAACGCGACCGCGAACAAAACCACACAAAGTCGGACGCGCATGAGTATTTGGTTTGGTTCTCACTGACCGGACTGCCCAAGGGCTCTCACATCATATGCCACGCACGGCGTGCGTTCCATTTCCGACAACACCGGTTCCAGAAAAGCATCCTCTGGTGTATTGCTTCACCTGGCGCCACCAGTTGACTTATGCAATGAACGCTTACAAGCTGCAACGGCCGGTCAGCATTACATACCCGCAAGAATTCGCATGTTCGTCGATATGATGGCGCAGACGCTGAAGAGCGCTTCCCGGAGGCTTCGAATGAGGGATTCCCGATCCCGGCCCTCGTGACGCTGCGGGCCGCCATGATCCTGGCGCTGGTGTGCGCCTCGGGGTGCGCAACTATCCACAAGTGGCAGCAGGAGCACCGTGAGGCCAGTCTGCACCGTCAGCAGGCCGAAGAGGCCGCAGACCGCGAAACCGGATCAAAGGCTGATCGCGTCCTGCGCCTGAAGCAGGAGCAGGACGCCGCCCGACTGCCGCGCCTGCAAAGCGAACTGATTGCTCAAGGCGATCCGGATTCACTGGCCGCCGGCGCTTTGGTCGCCGGCTTGATTTCCGGAATCAGCAGCTCGGTGCTGGACCTGGCCGGGCGCGCCGTTGCCAGTGCACCGGATCGAGCCGATCTGGCGCTGCTGCAGTTGCAACTTTGTGAGAGCGCTCCGGCTTGCGACCCGCTACCGCTCGAGAAGCATTTGCGCGTGCTGGACCCCGAAAATGGCATTACCTGGACCTATGCGTTGCTGCGCGCGGACCGGGAGCAACGCCCGGCGGATTGGAATGCGGCCCGTGGCGGGCTCGCCCAAGCCAAGCGCGTCGACCTGTACTGGAATCACACGGTCTCGCATCTCGCCAAGGCAGTGGCCGGAAAGGCTGGATTTGATGCCGATGCAGCGCTTACTGAAGTGATCGGTATCGAGGCTGCCTTGATGAGCGCCTTACAGCCGATATCGCGGGCCTGCCAGGCGCAGGAGCTGCAACGGCCCGATGTGCTGGACCAGTGCCGGCGGATCGCAGCGGCACTGCGTCGGGGCGACACGACTGTGATTGAGGCCGATGGCAGCACTCTGGCGTTGCGACTGTGGCCCGCGGGATCCGCGGAACGGCTGGAGGTGATCAAAGAGCGCCAGGTCCTGCGCTATCGGGTGGAACTGATCACCCGCTACGCGACGCAGCTCAATTCGCCGCAGGCGACACAGGCTCTGGCGGGACTGCTCACGCAGTACCCGACGCAACAGACAGCCTTCCGCGCGCTGTATCTGCGCCTGGGTTTGCAGCCTGATCCGCCCGCAGACTGGGTTGATCCCCGGCCGGATGGCTAGCGATTATCGGTTGCGGTGCCGAATCAGCGGTCCGCGTGGTCAAGAGGCAGCCGGGACCATGCTCAATAGACCGGCGACCTCTCAACGCGCGCGGACCGCAATCCGATCACTCCCCTTCTGTACCGATGGCGTAGGCCGTCTCACCGTGCACGGCATCATCACCGACCTTCAAGATCGCCTCGTCCATGCGCAACGGCGTGATGAACGATATGACTTTGAGGATGATGAAAGTTGCAATGATGTTGTAGACGATGATGAATCCCGCACCTTCCGCCTGCAGTACGAACTGATGGAAGTTTCCATAAGCCCAGCCCGTGACGCTGACGCCAGGGGCGTCCTTTTCGGTGCCGAGGTACTCAAGCATGGCTGGGTTCGCGAGGATGCCCGTGAGCAAACCGCCCATCAGGCCCGCGCAACCGTGCGTCGAAAACACACTCAATGTGTCATCGACCTTCATCATGAGCTTCGTCTTCTGGAACTTGTTCATGGCGAGCCAGGGAATAATCCCCGCGCATACCCCGATGATGATTGCGCCAGTGCCATCGACATAACCGGCGGCGGGCGTGATGGCCACGAGGCCTGCAATCATGCCGTTGACCGCGCCGATCACCGAAGGCTTGCCGTACGCCAGCTTGTCCAGCAGCGTCCACACCAACAGGGCCACCGCGGTGGCGGTATTGGTATTCAGTATGGCCGCACCCGCATTGGCGTTGGCGAAGTACGGGTCGCCGCCGTTGAAGCCGTTCCAGCCCAGCCACAGGATGCCGGCGCCTACGAGCACTGTCAGCAGGCTATTGGGAGGAAAATGCTCCCGATCCTGTTGCAGGCGTGGCCCGACCATTGCTGCGGCCACGAACCCTGAGACACCCGCGGCTAGGTGGATGACGTATCCGCCCGAAAAGTCCGCGACACCCAGGGTGGCCAGCCAGCCGCCGCCCCACAGACTGAATGCTCCGACGGTGTAGACCAAGGTCATCCATACCGGACAGAAAATCACCCAGGCCTTGAAGCTCATGCGTCCCAGCACCGAACCGGCAAGGATGATGACGGTAATGGCGGCGAACACGAACTGGAAGAAGACCAGCGTCGCCATCGGGAACGTCAGCGGTGGCATGCCTGATGCCGCTGCCGGTACCGTTGCCTGTCCCAATGTAAAGGCCGCAGACAACGCCGGCAAGGGGTGGCCTAGGAACACGAACCACTGGGGCCCAAACGCCATGTTGTAGTCGAACAGGATCCACACGACCAGCACGGAAGCGAACGCATACAGCGTCATGAACGCTGAGTTGATCGCCCATTTTTTCTTGACGACACCGCCATAAAGAACCATCAGTCCCGGAATACTTTGCAGGCCGACAAACGTCGCGGCGGCTAACTGCCACGCGTTGTTGCCGCTATCGAGCCACTTCGGCGAAGGAATTATCATTTATTCATCCTCCCATTCTTAAGGTTTTTCTAGCAAGTTGGAGCGGAAGTAACCAGCAAGAAATATACTCAAACACCCGCTATTTCCAGTGTTTACGCCGCTGCAGTGCGACAATTTCAACAACCTTGCAATTTGCGGCAGCGCGGCACTTGATATATCAACTCTAAGTGCTCAATATTTATCCGGTATTGAGATCGTGGGAGTTTCAGATGGGCACAGGTGGCTTGCCGTTGAGTCTTAAACGCGGAAAATATTTTTCTTCCATCCTCTGGATCGGCGCCGTGCTGATGACTGCCGGGGTGACGGCGCCGCCCTCCTTTGGTGCGCAGAGCACTGAATCGGTGTTTACTTGCACCAATCTGGCAAGTGGTGCGGGCTGGCAGATCAAGATCAACTTTCAGGCGAATACCGTGGATTCCAATCCGGCGCGGATCAGCAGCCGCACAATTTCCTGGCACGACCCGACCGATGGGGGCAACTACTCACTTGATCGCAGCACGGGGAATCTCACCGTGGTCATCGCCTCGAGCACCGGCGGCTACTTCATTCACGACCGCTGCAGGCCGCGGGGTTGACGGCGGCGCGCCATCTGGCCATCCGCACGAGCGTCGGCTTCCACTCGGCGGCCGGTCCACGTCCCACCAATCAGGACTTTGCCGGCGCGGTATTCGGTGCGGACCTGCCCGAACCCCGTCGCGACATCGTCGCGGCGGTCGCCGATGGCATCGGCAGTGCCAAAGGTGGTCGCGTCGCCGCCGAAACCGCGGTTCGCGGCTTTCTGGACGGGATGTGCGACCTGCCGGAAAGCACCGAAGTGCAGCGCGCAGCGGCCCGCGTCCTGGATGCCCTCAACGCGTGGATGCATTCTCAGGGCACCCGGGATCCGAACCTGGCGGGAATGGGTTGCACATTCACCGCGCTGGTGCTGCGCGGGCGCCTGGCGCACGTGGTGCACATCGGTGATTCTCGTGCCTATCGCCTCAGCGGCGAGCGGCTGACACAACTCACGACCGATCATGCTCGCGAAAGCGGATCTGATCGCTCAACCACCTTGTACCGCGCACTCGGCGTGGAATCAGCGCTTCGGCTGGAATACACCGCCGTGCCGATGGCCCGTCACGACCGGTTTCTCCTGTGCACTGATGGCCTGTACGGCTGGGTGACCGATGAGACGATTGCCGATCTGTTGAGTGAGCGCTCGGCCCCGACCGATACGGCCCGCGCGTTGGTGAAGATCGCGATTGAATCCGGCACGCGGGACAACTGCACGGCCTTGGTCCTCGATGTCCTGGAACTTCCCACCGCCGAACTGTCGACCCTGGCGACCGCCTCGCAGCTGCCGATCGTGGCCCTACCTCAGGGCGGCGAGACGATCGACGGCTTCGTACTCAAGACATTGCTCTCGGATGGGCGCTATGCCCGCCTGTTCGCCGCGACTGACGAAGTCGAGGGGGGCGATGTCGTACTGAAGTTCCCAAAGCCACAGGCCACGGAAGCTGCCGAGCTGCGTGCGGCCTTCGAGCGCGAAGCCTGGGTGGGCACGCGCGTGCACAGTCCGGGGCTGGGCCGAATCATCGAACTGCCGCACGGGAGGCAGTCGTGTCTGTATACCGTCATGCCGCTGTACGTAGGCGAACTGCTCGAGACGCGGCTGAACCGCCCGCCGTCCGTAGGTCTTGAGCAAGGTCGCGACATCGCCATCAGGCTCGCTGGGGCGATTGCGACACTGCACCGTGATGGCATCATCCACCGCGACATCAAGCCGGACAATGTAATCCTCGAGCAGGACGGAGTCCTCAAGCTCATCGATCTTGGCGCGGTTCGCATCCGCGGGCTCGAAGACTCATCGCCCGAGCGGATTCCGGGGACACAGGCCTATGTGGCACCCGAAATGTTCACGGGCGAACCGGGTAACGCGGCGACCGACATCTACGCTTTGGGAGTGTCCATCTTCCGGACCTATACCGGGGAGTTCCCTTACGGAAACTCCGATGCGATGAGTTCACCCAGTCGCGATCGCCCGCTCGATCTCACCGTGCTGCGTCCGGATCTGCCGGCGTGGCTCCAGGCCACCCTCGGTCGAGCAATCGCTCGCGACCCGGCGGATCGATTTCACGACATGGGAGAATTTGCAGCTGAGATGGAGGCCGGCCCCGCGCGCGCTCCGATGCTGACACGTCGATCCCTGACGCTTTATGAGCGCCACCCATTGCGCTTCTGGCAGGTGCTCGCCGCAGTGCTCGCGCTGGCGCTGCTGTGGTCGATTCTGCGGCATTGAAGGCGGGCGCTTCAGCCAATCCCGACCAGCTTCTCGCTGACTTGCCACAGGTGTTCGGCGGCCTCGTCGTCCTGGCCCGCGGGCGCGGGCGGCGTCAGTTTGCAGTCAAAGTAATAGCCACCCGATGCACCTTGAACCTGCGCGGCGCTTGCCAGATACACGAGGGTCTGTGCGCCCTTCTGCGGTGAGCGGACGAACCGTGATAGCAAACGGAAGAGCCCTCTGGGAATGGGGCCCAGGTCGCGCGCAATACTGGTGCGGACAAACCCTGGATGCAGGCACGTCGCGGTCACGGTGGTGCCCGCGAGCCGCTTCGCCAGGGCCCGCGTGAACAGAATGTTTGCCAGCTTTGACCTGCCGTAGGCGCTCATCGCCGCGTATTTGCGCGTAGCCTGCAGATCATCAAAATCGAGCATGGCGCCGCGATGCGCACTCGAAGCGGTGGTGACGATGCGCGCCTGCTTGGCGCTTTTCAGGGTGTTCAGCAGCAGGTGTGTGAGCAGGAACGGTGCAAGGTGATTGACCGCAAAGGTCATCTCGTACCCCTCCTTCGATACGGTACGGTGCACGAACATGGCGCCGGCGTTGTTGATGAGCACATCGATATGCGGCGTGCGCTCCATGAGCGCCGCAGCAAGACGCCGTACGTCGGCGAGCGAGCCGAAATCGGCTGCGAGAAATTCGATCGCGGAATTTCGGCTGCGCGCCTTCAGCTCGGTGACGGCGCGGGCTCCTTTGTCCGGATCGCGCCCGTGAATCAGCAGCCTCGCGCCCTGCAGCGCAAGCTCATACGCGGCCTCCTTGCCGATTCCGTCCGTGGCGCCGGTGATGACGCAGACTTGGTTCTTCACGGTCCTGGATACGCTGCAGCCAATGTCTGCAGATCCTCGGGCGTGAGTGAAATAGCAAGCGCCCGGGCGTTTTCCCTGACATGTGCGGGAGCGCCGGATTCGGGAATTGCGATGACATTTCCGCTGCGGATGACCCAGGCCAGCGCGACGGCGGCTGCCGAGCACTGATGCGCGGCGCCGATCTGCGCCAGCGTGCGGTCACCTACCACGAGATTGTTGTCCCCGCCGAGCGGCGAATAGGCCATCACCGGGACATTGTGCTGGGCGCACCATGGCAGGACGTCACGCTCGATGTGCCGGTTTTTGAGACTGTAAGGGACCTGATTGGTTGCGCAGCGATGGCCGTCCGCAACTCGGAACAGTTCCTGCATCTGGTCCAGGTCGAAGTTGGATACGCCCCAGGCGCGAATCTTTCCAGCCGCGCGCAGTTGCTCGAAGGCCGCGACCACGCCGGAGAATTCCGCGCTGGGGACGGGCGAATGCAGCAGGTACAGATCCAGATGGTCGGTGCCGAGTCGGGCGAGGCTTGCCTCGCAGGCACGGGCGATGCCATCTCCCGAGACCTGATCGGCCTCCACTTTGGTGACCAGGAATATACGATTGCGCTGACCGGCAATCACCCCACCGACGAATTGCTCGGAGCGGCCATTGCCGTAATTACCCGACGTGTCGATCAGTGTCATGCCCAGTGAAACGCCTGCGCGTACCGCCTCATCTTCAATCGCCGGCGGATGCCTGCCCTGCCCCAGATGCCAGGCGCCCTGGCCGAGCGCGGGGACGGCGGTGCCGTCTGGAAACCGAACGGTACGCCCTGGGGTTTGCGATGCCGCGCCCAGTGCACTGAGCGCTGGCAAGGACAATCCAAGGGCTGCACACCGAACATTAAATTGCCTTCGGCTAAGCAGATATTTGGATTTTGTGATCATTGGCTTCACTTCTTTCGCTTAGAGCTTCCGGATATGCACCAACCGGAATTGGCACATTCGTGAATTATGCACCTACGGGCTGTGCCAAAGGTCGGCAACGCCCATCAGAGCTATCTCGCACAACGGTGGCGGAAGCGCAGGGGGACCGCGATCGAATCGTAGCAGTGCTTTGATCTCGATGTCGGGATTGCCAACCGGCAATGCGAGCAGGCCAATGCGACTCAAACTCTTCGACTTTCAATTGAGCGATGCGGACATGAATGAGCTTGCAAACCTCGATACGGGGACGCCTGGCTGCAGTTATACGGTTCTCGGAATTTCGCCCTGCATTCCACTATTTGAAACCCGAAACTTCTCTGCATGTTCGGGATTGGCGGAGAGCGAACTTCAATCCGCTCTTCATGTCGTGCCACTCGCTCGGCTGGCGTTGGCAGTTCTTAAGGAATTGCTCCCCGCGCACAAGTCTGCCACCTGTCGCACCGCACGATCAGGGCGCATTCGGGCGCCCTTTTCCTATATGATGCGGCGCACACCGCGCCGGGGCGCTTTACTAACCGCGGAAAGTTCCGCAGGCGTATGCTGTTATTCGGCGTCCATGGGACCCCGGAAACGGGGGCGTGCGGATCGCCTGAAACCTCGAAAACAATTCTTATGAAAGGGGGGATCGTGTCCATAGATAAAATTGTTGTTTGGTCCTGGTGATCATAGGACTCATCGTCGGTTTCTGGGCTGCCAGCTCCGATGACGTGCGACTCATTGTCACGACATTAGGGCTGATGGTATTCGCGGGAAGTTTCGCTCCCGCGCCTTACGGCGGCAAATACTTCTCGGCGATTTTGGAGTCCGGTGCCCACATGGCAATGGGGGCGGCCCTCATGGCGATCCTGCGAAATCTCTATGATCGGTTCCGGCCGGCGCCGAAGACCGTAGCGAGCTAGTCAATCGCGCGAGGGACTCGGTGAGCCGCAGCCGTTTTGTTTTTCGATCGCCCACTGCGGGCCTCACGCTCACGACGAGGCCCTTCGGTCGGGGGCCTCGTCGTTTGGACTCAATGCTTTTCGGCGCGCCTCAGCAATCCTACCGGTCTCGCGGAGATTGGATTTCAGCAACGTCATCGGACGCTGTCGGATGCTCGATTAAGGCTAGGGTCGGAATCGAAAGTCGTGCGCAAGGCATTGTTGGAACAAGATTAGAGGGCACCGACTTCCCCTGTCTACCCCACCAACCTACCCCATTGGCGAACTCTTAGGCTGCCTGGTCTGCCGGCGCAGGGCTTGGCAGCACAGCCGGTTGAATTGTCTTTTCGATCTTCTTCCCTGTCTTCTGGCTAGCAACCTCAAGGTCGTACTGGGTCTGCAGATTCAGCCAAAGCTGCGCGCTCGTGCCGAAATATCGCGCGAGTCGCAGGGCCATCTCGGCCGTGACCGACTTGCGCCGACGCACGATCTCATTGACCGTGGGAGCGGACACGCCCAGATCCTTCGCCACCCTGTACGCCGTCAGCTTCAAGGGCTCCATGAAGTCGTGACGCAGGATGTCCCCCGGGTGAACGGGGCGAAGCCTCTTCGTAGCCATAATGTCCTCCTCAGTGGTAATCAACGATTTCCACCTCAAACGCATCCCCACTTTCCCACCGGAAGCAAATCCGCCACTGTTGGTTGATGCGGATGCTGTACTGCCCCAGACGGGCGCCTTTCAGCGCCTCCAGCTGATTTGACCGCGGAATCATCAGGTCCCGCAGGTCGTGGGCGGCGCCCAGATATTTCAGCTTCTCGCGCGCCCGTTGCTGGATCTTGCCGTCGAGCCCCTTCACAAACTCGCCCTCATGGACCGCCGAGGTCCTCTTGTCCTTGAAGGTCCGGATCATAGGTGCTATATTAACGCGTTACGTTATTAACGTCAAACATTAATACTCGACAGATACCCTGGATCGGGGTCGCGGACATCAGGACGCGGCACCGCCTTTTCGGAAATGTCGGCTTTTGCACCCAAAGCGGCCTTTCGC
>Ga0182030_10011298_pt1 | contig 18030 bp, 14 predicted proteins | sample 812S3MmetaG_FD_121299 | JGI IMG/M metagenome (GOLD analysis project Ga0182030, IMG submission 121299) | Permafrost microbial communities from Stordalen Mire, Sweden - 812S3M metaG (Illumina Assembly) | ecosystem: Environmental > Terrestrial > Soil > Wetlands > Permafrost | place: Sweden...
CTGGACGAGCTCACGCAGCTTCGGCAGATGCAGCGAGGGCGCGCGGCGGCCCTGCGCCGAAAAGCTGATGTCGAGCTTTTCGAGCTCCTTCAACGCGTCGATCGGGGTCAGGTCCGGGAGCCGCCTGCAGTCGAAGAGCTTGAGCTCGACGAGCGACGTGAGCGCCCGAAGGGGCTCCACCGATTGCAAGAGCCTGGCGTGGAGCGTGAGCTGGCGCAGGCCCACGAGGCGTGAGAGCGGAGCGCAATCGACGAGTCGCTCGCTGGATACTTCAAACGTGCGCAGCGCCGAGAGACCGGCGAGCGGCGACAGGTCCTCGATGCGCTCGCCGCCTTGAAGGTTCAAGAGCTCGAGCTCCGCCAGCCCGGCGAGCGGGGCGAGGTCGCGCAGCCGGGGGAACGCGCCGGCCAGCATCTGGAGGCGCGTGAGGGACGCCAGCGGCGCGAGATCCACGACCCACTCGGAGTCGATCTGCAGCACTCGAAGCCACTGCAGGTGCGCCAGCGGCGAGAGGTCGACGACGAAGCGCCCTCCCTGAGGGAACCTCAGCACGCGCAGGCCCGGCAGCCGTCTCAGCGGCGAGAGGTCGCGCAGCGTCCCCGCGTCCTCGAGGACCAGCTCTTCGTGGGTCGCTCGCTCGGCCTCGGGGATGGCCTCGACGAGCTCGCGCAGGCGCACGTCGTCCGGGGTCGAGCCGGCGCCCGGCTTCGGCATGTCGACGACGTGCGCGATCCACTCGCGGAGTGAGAGCTCACCGACGTCGGTGAGGCGGTCGCGCCGCAGGGCCTTGCCGAAGTCGCGCAGGAGCGGCGCCTTGCGGCCTTCCTCGAGGGAGATGACGTACTTCAGCGGATTGTGCAGCAGCGCCCGGCCGAGCGCCTCGTCGACGAGGCGGCCAAACGCCGGCGTGCCGGGGACCACCACGCCGGAGCGCACGGCGTCCCGCCACGCTTCGAGCGCCTCGTCGGCGAAGTCGGCCGCGGGGATGACCCTGCTGCCTTCGAGAACCATGTGTTCGCGCGCGTAGTCCCCGGCGGCTCGCTCCAGGAGGCGCTGCAGCACCTCGACGAGGGTCGCGGGAGAGGCCGGTGCCTCGCGCTTCGGCATGCAGCACTCCTATCAGGGATGGCTTGTTCCGACCGCGGGAGCCCGACGAATTTCTTTGTCCGCCAGGAACCACGCGCCCGCCCCTCTGTTCTCTGAGGGAGCCGGCCCGCGAGGTCCCCTCGACGGAGGTTCTCGTCCATGGTTCTGCCTCGCCCGCCCCACGGATCGCTCGTACCGAACATCCCGATTGCATCGCCCCCAACCAGCGAGGAGGCCCATGACCAAGACACCGTGGACGCGCCGTTGGAACTGCTGGGTGGCCCCGACGTGCCTGCCCGGCGTCTACCAGCGAAGGGACGGCGGCCACCTGGTGCGAGCCCGCGTCGTGGATCCGACGACGGGCGCCAAGAAGGAGATCCGCCGCGTCCTGCCGGAGGCGGACGAGGCGACCGCGTACCAGTGGCTCTTCGACGAAAAGGCGCACCTGAAGGCGGGCGCTCCCTCGGGCACGACAGCGAGGCCGCGCTTCGCAGCATTCGCCGCATCGCTCTTCCGCAGAAAGGTGACGACGAGGGAGATCAAGAGCGCCCGTAGCCGCGAACGCTGGGCCAACACGCTCCAGCATCTCATCGCCGGAACCAAGGGCGTCCCCGGTTTCGGCGAGATGTTCCTCGACCAGATCCGGGTCGCCCACGTGTTGGCAGGGAAGACGGGCATCGCGAGCCTCATCACGCAGGGCCGCTATGCGCCGACGACCGCCAACGGTTGGCTCGCCATTCTCCGCGTCGTCCTGACGGCCGCTCGCCGCGAGCTCGACCTCGGCGTCGATGCGACGGACGGGGTCACCTACTTCGACACGTCGGAGCACGCGACCTACACGGACGAGGAGCCCAACGCGCTCCCGCCCGGGCGGGTCGGCGAGTTCCTCGAGACGATGCGCGAGCTCTTCCCTCAGTACTTCGCGATGACGTACTTGGGGCTTGCGACCGGCCTACGCCCCTCGTCGATGCGACCGCTGCGACGCACGGGCGACAGCTCCGACGTCAAGTGGGACCAACAGGTCCTCCTCGTCCGGCGCTCGCACACCCTCGGCGACGAGGTGATGGACACGACGAAGACCAAACTACGTCAACGGATCCACGTGCCCGACCGGCTGATGCAGGTCCTGCAGTGGCACGTCGACACGCAGCTCGCGACACCAGAGCAGCGCCACGGCGAGTTGCTATTTCCAGCGACCGACGGCGGGCTACTCAACGAGCACTGCCTCCGTCAGCCCTTCGTGAAGGTCTGCTCACTCATCGGACTGCCCATGCGCTTCACGCCACGCGGCCTGAGGCGCACGTTCAACGACCTGGCTCGCGCCGCCCGCGTCGAGGCCCTCGTGACCCGGAGCATCAGCGGTCACCAGACGGAGCGGATGCGCGAGCACTATTCGACGGTGCAACCCGTGGAACAGCGCCAGAGCATCGGGGCGGTGCTGCGCCTGCTCGGCGGGGGGAGGGAAGCGGGCTAGCGCAATCTGGCCTCCACACTGTGAAGCGGGGGTTCGTCCTTCGCCTGCCCCGCAGCGCCCTACGGCGGAGTCGGCGGGTGCCGGGCGACCTCCTCGCGCCCGATCTGGTCGTCGCGCTCGCAAGCTGGCGCCCGAGATCGATGCCCTGTGGATCGCGGAGGAGACGGCATGGAACGCGGTAGCCCAACCCGGGCCCCGGTGATCGTCGTGAGACTTCTCCCAGGGGACGCGGACAATCATCAGCGCCTCCCGCGGCGTGGACCGAAGGACGGGTGGCCTGAGAGCGGCGTCTCCGCAGCGGCTTCGGCGTCGTCGTCCAAATCGAGAATCTGCTGTTCATCCTTCCACCACAGCAGAGACAGGACGAGGCTACCCGTCCGCGTCGAGTCCTCAATTAGCGTGTACTTCGAGGCTCCGGCGTGGTCGATCCACTCGTCTGCGTCCACGGTGGTTGGTCCTCCCGACCGAGTGAAACCTCCTGCAAGGAGCCTCGCTGCCTCCGAATTGGGCCCTGGTTTGGACAGCGGCCATAAGGGGACGAGCGAGGCGCGATAGAACCAGCGCCTCCCCTGGATGTCGTTGCAGACGATCATCGCTGGAGCATCGCCGAGTTCGGCGAGTCGGATCGCCGTTGCCGTTAGGCTCGTTTCGAACATCACGGCGAGGCGGCGAACGCTTTCGAATGTCGGAGGGAGCCCCCTTGCTGCCGCCTCGAACAGCCGCCGTGGAAGAAGGAGGTCGGCGGCGTAGCGGTTGGCGCGACGCTCGGGGTTGTCGTCTCCCCAGTCGCGCACGAGGTTGTTGTCCGTGCACGAGAACGCGAGCTTCCCGCGGTCGCGCATCCAATGACCGAGTTCGTGGCCGGCAGAGAACCGTTGCCGCGGACGCGGCGAGTTGGCGTTCACGGTGATGATCGCGCGATCCCCTGATCCGAGGATCCGTGCTTCGCAGCCATCGAGAGGCTCGTAGACAATCGTAGCCCCGCAGTACTCTGCGATGCCCTCGATGATGATCTCGGACGGCGCGCTAACCCCAAGCTCGTCGAGTACGGCCGACGGAGCCTTGACCGCTTGGTTCACGACTTGGGCTCGGAGTCGTCTTCGAGAAGGCCGAGGGCATCGAGTTGTTTCAACACGCTCTCGACATCTGCGTCCGAGAATGACGCGAAGTCACGATGCTGGAGGGTCACGACGGCTTCCTTCATCTGGGGCCTGCGTTCGAGGCTGCGCATGAGCAACGCACGTCGATCCGAGGTATCGCTTGGAATACGAACCGCCCGGTGCGCAAGCGCCGCGACGCTGCTGTGGTGGGCTTCCATGGCACGGGCGAGCCGCTCCTTCTTGGCGCTCACCACCGCTCCGAGAAGAAGTCCCCGTACCCGGCCCCCCTCCGCCTTGACATCGATCCCTTCCGCTGCGGCGTCGTCGAGCAACTCCTGGTCGCTCATCGACTCCACCTGCGCTGCGAGCGTGTCCATCACGACCGCAAGGCGGTTCTTCGGATCCTTCCGCGTGCTCATGGTCGCCATCCTTGCTCGCGGTCTACACCTCGGCGGAGCCGGATCATGATGGTTTCGTACTGCGTCTCGGTGATCTGAAGGTCGTGTTGAATCTCCGGTCCATTCATTCCCGACGCGAGCCCCTCAAGGACGAGCGCCACCTCGGGGTCGTTGGTGAACTTCTTCTCGATCTTGGTGAACTGTTCAAGAACGGCGGCGGCGCGCTCGGGGTCCCCAAGCTGGGCGACGAGCACGACGCCGTCGACCCGACCCTCCGAGTCTTCGCCGCCGCCGGTGGGGACGACAACCCCGTCCTTCAGTTCCTCCGGAGCGTGGCTTGAAATACTTCGAATGGTCTTCGACAGGTGCATCACGAACGGTACCTTCTTGCGCCAACGGCGAGCTCTACCGAGCGTCCTCTTGATGGCCTCCTGGAGAAGATCGTCGGCGCTCAGCCCGAGCCCCAAGCCGGCCAGGCCTCGCGCCCGGAAGCTTGCGATCTTGCTGAGGCGGACGCCGTCAGCGTCCGTCAGCGAGCGAATCGCGGCGACGACTTCCTCGTCGGTCGCGTACTCCTCGTCGGGCGTGGCCTTCCTGGGACCCATTTCCTTGTGCTTCACCTGCGTATGCCGGGTTCTTGGCGTTTTCCGACAAACAAAAATTGCACCGGGTTGATGTCGGAAACCGGGACGGAGGCCGGCAAGCGTCTGTGAAGGCGGCGCACGGAGTGCCGCCCCCGGAGACGTCCAAGATGCAGCAAGCGCAGCCCCAGGCCCACCCCCACATCATCCATATCGTCGTCGAGGTTGATGGCAAGAACAAGCCGGTGACCTTCGACCACAACCCGGTCACGGGGCGCGAGATCCGCGAGAAGGCGGGCGCCCCCTCGACCGACGACCTCACCCGGCTCGTGCACGGCAAGCCCTCGGGCGGGAACATCGGGCTCGACGACAAGGTCGAGATCCACGACGGAGAGCACTTCGTCGCGCTCCCGACGGGCACGGTGAGCTAGCCCATGACCCCGAGATTCATCGCCGACGCCGTCCAGGTCGTTACGGACGCGTACGGAGCGAGCCACGTCCGTACCGCACTCGATGCGGGACGCACACTCGTCCGCATCGATGACCTTGAGCTGTACGAGGGGTGCAAGCCCCCCTCGACGCCGATGTTGCTCGTCCTCGATCCGGGACAGCCGAAGCCGCTGGCGTACGTCCAGCCCGGCCAGCTCCTCGCGAACGGGAAGACCCCTAAGAGCACCTCACCGGTGTTGGTCGGCGGGGAGTCGTGGATGCAGTTCTCCTTCAACGTCCCGTGGGAGGAGCCGCACGGCATCGTCCGCTTCATCGCCTCCGCACGCCAAAGGTTCGCCCAGCATGAGTAGGCTGCAGCTCCGCTTCCCGCTCGGGCTTGGCCACGAGCTGCGCGAGATCGTGTTCGCGCATGGTGGTCGCCACGAGACCGTCACATTCTGTCTGGTGAGCCACACCGAGCTGGATGGAGTGACGGTCCTCGTCGTGCGCCACGTACTCAAGCTCGGTGAGGCCGACTACCTCCGCGATTCAGGGCACGGCGCGGCCTGGAGCGGCGCAAGCATGCTGCCGGCGATCGAGACGGCGATGCAGGAGGGGCTGGGCATCGTCGTCGTTCACGCGCACGACTTTGGCGGTCACGCGCGACTCTCGACGGACGACCTCACAAGTGCGCGACGGCTCGTCCCGATGTTCTGCGCGCGGGTTCCGGGCCGACCCCACGGATCGATCGTGCTCGGGCGGGGAACGGCAGCCGGTTTCGTTGCCCTTCCCGGCGAGGGCCCTCGGCTCATCGACGACGTGAGCGTTCGCTGGATGGGAAGTGCAATCGAGAACTGGCCGAGGCGGGGGGGCGATCTCGCCCGAGACCTCGAAATCTTCGATCGTCAAGCCCTCGTTGTCGGTGACCAAGGCACTTTGGCGACCGCGTCCGCGGTGGTCGTCGGGCTGTGTGGCGGCGGGAGCCACGTGGTGCAGCAACTTGCTCACTCGGGCATCGGGACGATCGTCGGCATCGACCCCGATGTCTCCGATCGGACCAATCTGCATCGACAGGTCGGGATGCGGCCCAGCGACGCCGATCGGAAGCGGCTCAAGACGAAGATCATGGCTCGTCTCGTCCGGTCGATCGGCACGGGTACGAACTTCGTCGGCATCGAGGGCCGGGTACCAGAGCGACACGTTCTCGAAGCACTTAAGCGAGCCGACGTGATCGTGGGCTGCATCGACAACCTGCACGCACGCGCGGACCTCCAGGAAATCGCCTGGCGGTACTGCATCCCGTACCTCGACGTGGGTGTCAGCATCCGACCGCTGACGGGGACGGCGAGCGACCCACGCGTGTCGATTGGGGGGAACGTGCTCGTGCTGATCCCCGGTGGGTTCTGCATGTGGTGCAGCGGCTTCCTCTCCGACGAGAAGCTGCGAGAAGAACTGGAAGGCAAGGACCGCTCATACTTCCAGGGCAAGAAGGGCGAAGCCCAAGTCGTGAGCCTGAACGGCGTCGTGGCGAGCCAGGCCGTCACGGAGGCTCTCCAGCTCCTCACAGGATTCCGCGGGAGCAGCGTCGACCCGGCGGCAGTCTCTCTCGAAGAGGATCTCCAACGAGGAGCGTTCAAGCTCGACGGCGTGCGTGGCACGCTGCTTGATTGGGGTGCGAGAAGGCGAGCGACGTGTCCGAACTGTGCCGTGCGACTCAGCGCCGGCTCAGCCCTGTGGAGGGCGGCGTGAGGTGGCAGCGGCCGAGAATCGTCCAGCGCGTCCTTGACATGGGTCGAATCTCATGGAAGCCACATCATTCTGTTGCCATACTTTCGGACAGGTCCGTACCCTGGCCGAAGAGCACGACGATGACGCCCCCTTCCAAGCGACCCCCGAACAACCTCTGGTCGAGTCCGACGACCGGCAGGGAGGATGTGGAGCAACTGAAGGCAGCGCTTGCTGGGTTGAGGCTCACTTCAACGCAGATTGCTGACCGACGTAAGATCGCTGCCGAACGAGTGCAGGCGTTCAAGACTGGGGTGAGCTTCGCGACCCTTGCGTCTCGCACGGACTGATGCCGCACTCGCCTCAGCCGCTGCGCTTTCACGCGGCGGAGCATCCAAGAGATCCGCTTGTCTCACTGGGGAACGCCAAGCAAGCGCTCTACGCGCGGTCGTACCTTTTCGACCTCGACTGCCGCGTGATTGTCGAGGAGCCCTACTACTTCGACCATGACTACTTGGCGGAGTTCGGCGCGTTCTACGGCACGAGCGCACGGGGCTACACCAATGTCTGCCGGCGGCTCACGCTCTTCGACGTGAAGGTCACGGATGTGCCGACCTTCCGGAGACACTTCGAGGCCGCCCTTTCGGGAGACCAATCGGCGGCGGCGATCCTTCAAGCCGCATTCCTCGGCTTTGTCGTCCTGCGACCAATCCCCGCGGCGCCCTTTGGCCGCACGGTGCTGCGCTCGTATCCACCCAAACCCGGCGTGCTCGACCGCGTGATGGAGCCCTGCCGCGACTACACCATCCATTTGGCCGGGATGCCGCTGGTCGTGAGGGGGGTGGCATGGCAGCAGCAAGATCGCGGAGTGAGCGCCTGCGCAACGATTGCGCTCTGGACGATGTTGCACTCGTCCGCGTTCCACGAGAGACACGCTCTTCCCACGACGGTCTCGATCACACTCGCGGCGCACAAGACCGCGTCGCTTGGCAGCCGCGTGTTCCCGTCAGACGGGCTTCTGATCGAGCAAATCCTTGAGGCAATCAAGGAGCACCAACTGTCGCCGATCGTGATGGAGGGCGACAAGACCCTTCCCACCGGCGCGAAGGTCTTCACCAAGGAGCGCTTTTGCGGATCTTGCGCTGCCCTCCTGCGCTCCGGGTATCCGGTGCTGATCTCTGGAATTCGTAACGGGGGCCATGCGGTCTGCGCCGTCGGCTTCAGACCGATGCAGCGAGCGAAGATTGCGCCTGGGAGCAGCGGGCTCGAAGACTCGAATTTCGAACACGTCTACATCCACGACGACAACCTTGGTGCAAGCGTCCGATTCAAGGTCGAGGAGGATGCGGCAACAGGCGCGGTGAACCTGGTGCCGGATGCGCCTTCCCCAGGGCCGCGGGGACCACGGCCAGTTGTGGATCCGTGCGTCGGGGTCGCCCCACTCGTCCCGCGCAGCATCGTCGTCGCAGTTCACCGCGAGGTCCGTGTCGAACCAGACAAGATTCACGCGGAAGCTCTGGAGCGGGCGGAGCTTCTCTCATACGCCCTTCAGGCCGCCAGTTTTGGCGAGGGCGTGAGCGTCGCGCCGAGGTTTGTTCTGCTCAGTCGGTACCTCAACGAAGAGCTGCGCACGGTCGTCGCTCCGAAGGATCTCGCGCGAGTCAGACTCACGCTCTGCGAAGACGTCGCCCCCATGAGCTACCATGTGGCGGTAGCTCGGTTCGGCCTTCCCGGCGTGGCGCTCATGGACGTGATCTTCGACACAACAGACAGCGAGCTGAACTGCGCTCCCTTCGCGCACGTGGTCTTCTCACCGATGGTGGATCCCTTGCTCGACGCCATCACACAGAGCGACGCCGCTCTTCGCGACGAGTGGTTCGGGACGAGGGTGCAGGGCTTCTGACGTGAGGGCCGACGTCCGGACTGTCGCCACCAAGTCGCGTTCGGTCGCGTACACGTAGCGCGACGTGGGAGCGAGATCCGAGTTGGCCGAGGAGCCGCCGACCGTCTCGATGTCCGGCCCGCATCGTCTGGGCGCCGACAGGGTGCCCGGACCACGCTGACACGCTGACGACGACCATCAAAGGCTGTGGCGGAAGCGCAAGCTGGCGCGGCCGGCCCCTGATGTCGAGGTGTTCTCGGGTACTCGACCTACCCGTCCAATCCTACGAGGCCTTCTTGGGCGGGTGGCGCAGGCGATTTTCGCAACCGCGCCTCGCCGTGGCGCGCGCCCGGTTGGCTCCGAGCAGGCCCCCGGCTAGGCTCACGGCGGATCGTCCAGGTGCGCCCTCGACCAGCGAGGAAGCACATGGACAAGAAGCAGTGGACACGACGTTGGAACGGCTGGGTGGCGCCCACACGCCTTCCCGGCATCTACAAGCGAAGGGAGGGAGGACACCTCGTGCGAGCCCGCGTTCTTGACCCGACGACGGGCAGCAAGAGGGAGATCCGCCGGGTACTACCGGAGGCGGACGAAGCGAGCGCGTACAAGTGGCTCCACGACGAGAAGGCCCGCATCAAGGCGGGCATCGTCGCGAACCAGCCTACGATGCCGCGCTTCGACGAGTTTGCCGCATCGCTCTTCGAACGCAAGGTGACCCGTAGGGAGATCAAGAGCGCCCGCAGCCGCGAGCGCTGGGACGTCACCATCGAGCACCTCACCGCCGGGACGAAGGGCGTGCCCGGCTTCGGCACGATGCTCGTCGACCAGATCCGCGTGGCTCACGTGGAAGCCTGGAAGACGGGCATCGCGACGCTCATTGTCGCGGGCAAGTACGCGCCGACCACGGCGAACGGCTGGCTCGCGATCCTGCGCGTCATCTTGACCGCTGCCCGGCGCGAGTTCGCGCTCGGGCTCGACCCTACCGACGGCGTGACGGACTTCGACACGTCCGAGCACGCGACCTATACCGACGAGGAACCCAACGCGCTGCCGGCCGAGCGTGTCGGCGAGTTCCTCGAGACCATGCGCGAGGTGTTCCCGCACTACTTCGCCATGACGTACCTGGGTCTGGCGACGGGGCTGCGCCCGTCGTCGATGCGCCCGCTGCGCCGCACCGGACCGAGCTCGGACATCAAGTGGGACGAGCGGGTCATCCTGGTTCGGCGCTCGCACACCCTCGGCAACGAGGTCATGGACACGACGAAGACGAAGCTACGGCAGAGGATCAGCGTGCCCGACGAAGTCGGGCACGTCCTGCGGTGGCACGTCGACACGCAGCTGACGACGCCGGAGCAGCAGGCGAGCGACCTGCTCTTCCCGGCACGCGACGGGGGCTACCTGAACGAGCACTGCCTGCGGCAGCCGTTCGCGAAGGTGGGCTCCCTCACCGGCCTCGAGATGCACTTCACCCCCCGGGGCCTACGACGCACGTTCAACGACCTGGCGCGTGCGGCGCACGTCGAAGCGCTGGTGACCAAGAGCATCAGCGGCCACCAGACCGACCGCATGCGCGAACATTACTCGACCGTGCAGCCGCTCGAGCAGCGCCAGAGCATCGGCGCCGTGCTGCGGCTCGTGAAGGGAGGCAGCGGCGCCGCCTGAGCACCCCGGCGGGTGTACTCACGGGTGTACTCAGACCCCGCCAGGTGTACTTTTTCGAGGTCCAGCCGGACCCACCGCTCGCCGGATCCGGCCTTTTTCTCGGCTTTTCTTTGTAGGCGCGACTGGTGTCGAACCAGCGACCCCTACCGTGTCAAGGTAGTGCTCTACCACTGAGCTACGCGCCTGGGGGCCGAAACACCTACCGTCCACCCGTCCCTGTGTCAACCCGCCCCGCCGCGACCCTCCCCGCCGGTCCGGCCGCCGGTGATGTCGCTCCATCCCCCCGCATCCGGCGACAGATGCACCCCTTCCTGTCGCTCCCTTCCCCTGCATCCGGTGACCTCTCCTCCACGATGGGCCGCCATCCCGGTGCATGCGGCGACACCTCCCCGCCCATCTGTCGTCGGATCCGCATGCATCGAGCGACACCTCGCCTCGCACGGGTCGCCCTCTCCCTCTCCATACGGCGACGGTTGCACCTCCATGGATCGCCCTCTCGCCCTCCATGCGGCGACCCTTGCACCCGCTCCTGTCGCCCTCTCCCCATCGATACGGCGACGCATCCATCCCCTCCGGTCGCCCTCTCCCTGGCCAGACGGCGACCTCTCCTCTTTCATCTGTCGCCGGATGCAGGGCCATGGCCGCGCGCCTTCCCAGCATGGAGCGACACGTACTAAGGAAGACCCCGCGCTCATGCCCCACGACACCGCCGCCCTCATGACGCTCGTCCAGGTCTCTCTGCGCATATCGCAGCGCGAGATGGGCGAGCTCGTCGGGGTGACGAAGCGAACCATCCAGCGATGGCAGGGCGGGGGCACGGCCATACTCGACGAGAACCAGGCGACGGTCCTCGCCGAGCGCCTGCGTCCCGGGCATCCGGAGCTGGCCGACGAGGTGATGGCCCTCGGTCGTCGGTTCGGAACGACCAGCGCCAAGCCGGTGAGCCCGGAGGCCCTCGCGGCGATCCTGGGGGCGGCCGCGACGGCGGGTGGCCTGTCTCCGGAGGGAGCACGGCCGCTGGTGCTGGCGGCGTTCCAGCAAGCCGCCGCCGAAGGGCTCGACGTCCAGGCGGTGGTCGTGGCGCTTCGCAGCGGAGGTTGATCCCGGCTACCGTGTCCGCCCCATGGAAAGCCGTTACGACGCCGAGGCCGCCGCTCGCATGGTGCACGACCTCTCTTCCCGCGCCTCGGAGCCGCTCGCGATGCGGACGTACTCGGCTCGCCTCATCGGCAGCGATCCGTCGCTGGTCCTCCACGGGGGCGGCAACACGTCGGTGAAGGCGACGGGGAAGACGATCCTCGGCGAGACGATCGAGGTCCTCCACATCAAGGGCTCCGGCTGGGACCTGGCGACCATCGAGCCCGAGGGTCACCCTGCCGTGCGGCTCGAGCCGCTGAAGCGCCTGCGCGGCCTCGACGCGATGACCGACGAGGCGATGGTCAACGAGCTTCGCACGAACCTCCTCGACGCGTCGGCCCCGACGCCGAGCGTCGAGACGCTGCTCCACGCCTTTCTCCCCGCGCGCTTCGTCGATCACACGCACGCCGACTCCATCCTCGCTCTGGCGGATCAACCCGACGGCAAGCACATCTTCTCGTCGCTCTTCGGCAAGGGGCTCGTGTGGATCCCGTACGTGATGCCCGGCTTCGCGCTCGCGAAGCGCTGCATCGAGGAGTACGAGCGGGTGGCGGCGCACGACGAGCCGACGGTGATGGTGCTCGAGCGGCACGGTCTCCTCACGTGGGGCGCGACGGCCGAGGAGAGCTACCAGGCGACGCTCGACGCGGTGTCGCGCGCGGAGCTCTACATCGCCGACCGGAGCGGCACGGTGGCTCTGACGGCCGGCATGCGCGCCGAGGCCTCGGAGATCACGATCCTGCCTCGCCTCCGCGGTGCGCTCGCGAAGCTCGGGGGGGACGCCGCGGAGCGCGGTCCCATCGTCCGGACGCGCGCGACGCAGGCGATCCTGGCCTTCCTCGAACGACGCGACGTCGCGGAGCTCGTCGCGAGGGGATGCGCCACGCCGGATCACGTGCTGCGCACGAAGCCGACGGCGCTCCTCATCCAGCGGCCGGCCTACGCGGAGGCCGCGAAGCTCGGGGCGCAGCTCGAGGCCGCCATCCAGGAGTACGCGCGCAAGTACGACGCGTACTTCGAGGAGATGTGCAGGACGAAGAAGGTGAAGAAGACCAAGCTCGATCCGTGGCCACGCATCGTCCTCCTGCCGGGCTTCGGCGCGTGCTCCATCGCGGCGACGGCGCGCGAGGCCGACGTGGCGCTCGACGTCTACGAGCACACGATCGACGTGATGAGCAGCGCGGCGGAGGTGGGAAACTACACGCCGTGCACGCGGGCGGATCTGTTCGACGTCGAGTACTGGAGCCTGGAGCAGGCGAAGATCAAGCCGGTGACGCCCATGCCGCTGGCCCGGTGCGTGGCGCTGGTGACGGGCGCCGCGAGCGGCATCGGGCTGGCGACGGTGGAGCGTCTGCTCGCCGCCGGGGCGCACGTGGCCGTGGTGGATCGCGACTTCGACACGCTGGTGACGGCGGTGGAGAAGGTGGCCAAGGGGCGCAAGGAGCGCGTGCTGATGGTCATGGCCGATGTCCGTCAGGAGGAGCAGGTGGCCGCCGCGGTGTCGCGCACGGTGGGCGCGTGGGGCGGGCTCGACGTCGTGGTGTCGAACGCCGGGACCGCGCCCGAGGGGCGACTGGAGACGATCTCGGGAGAGTCGGCGCTGCGCGAGTCGATCGAGGTGAACTGCCTCGCGCACGCGCGCGTCGCACGCCACGCGTCCGAGGTGATGGCGGCGCAGGGCCGCGGCGGGTGTCTGCTCTTCAACGCGAGCAAGGCGGCGTTCAACCCGGGCCCCGGCTTCGGCCCGTACGCCGTGGCCAAGAGCGCGCTCGTGGCCCTGATGAAGCAGTACGCGGTCGACCTGGGAGCCCAGGGCATCCGCTCCAACGCGGTGAACGCGGACCGCATTCGCACGCAGCTCTTCGCCGGCGGCGTCGTCGAATCCCGCGCCAAGGCCCGGGGCCTCAGCGTCGACGACTACTTCAAGTCGAACCTCCTCGCCCGCGAAGTGACGGGCGACGACGTCGCAGGCGCCTTCGTCTACCTCGCCGGCGCCCCGTCGACGACGGGATGCGTGGTCACCGTCGACGGAGGGAACGCGGCGGCGTTTCCGAGGTAGGCGGCGGGCGCGCTCACCACGTCAGAACCTCAGAGTCAGCTCCGCCCTCGCCCCCTCGAACGCGGGGAAGAACCGGCATATCCCGCTCGCGCACCGGAACGCGCCCCGCTGCTCGCCGACGAAGACGCGCACGTTCGAGCTGCTGGTGAACTTGTAGAGCACCGCGCCGTTGAAATAGAGAAGCGGCTGCCCGACCATCGTCGTGTACTCGAAACCCTGCGTGAACACCCACTTGGGCGCCATCCGCAGGGCGACGTAGTTCTCGCCCTCGTACCACCAGTTGGCCGTGGCCGTGGCGTCCAGGTTGAAGCCCTGCTCCTTGCGGTGCCGGTGGCGGCCCTGGATCTCCAGCGACCACGGACCCCCGAGGTACTTCGCGACCGAGTACTCGAGGTGCTGCTCGCGGTACTGGAAGACGCTGTCCTCGCGCGTGTCGTCGCGGGCTCCCACCGAGCCGAAGACGTGACTCAGCTTGGTGTCGAAGTACGCCTCGAAGCCGCCGACGCCGTCGTAGACGATGTCCTCGACCTGCGGATTCGCCACCGGGGCGATGGTGTGACCGGACTGGTCGCACGCGCCGTTCGGCTGCTCGGTCTGCGAGTACGCGACGACGCCCTGGCCGTAGAGGAGGAGATTCTTCGTCGCGCTCACGTCCTCGCGAAGACGCCCGCCCTCGACGCACGCGTTGAAGTCGCCCGTCCCCTCGGCGTCGAGCATGTTGAACGACTCGGCCGGCGGGAGGAACGAGTAGGCGACGATCGCGAACTCGGGACCGGGCTGCCCGACCGACGCGGCGACCGTGTAGAAGTTGCGATTGCTCTTCACCTCGAGCGTCGTGTTCGTGATGCCCGCGTCGAACGTGAGCGACGCGTAGAGGGCATTGCCGTTCAGGTTCGTGGTCTGCCCCGGGAGATCGCTCTCGCGCTGCTGCACCGCGGCCTCGATGTAGAGCTTGCCGTGGCCGCCGAGGCTGGGCACCTCGAGCGACTGGCCGGCCATGGTGATGTCGTGCGCCCTGAGGCCGCGCGGTGTGTCGTTCAGCGACGTGAGCCAGATGTCGGTGTCGGTCGTGTTGCACGTGCCGAAGGTCACCGTGCCCGGATCGCTCGCCAGATCGGTGTCGATGTTGGCTCCCTCGTAGTGATACGGCGCGCACCGCGTGAAGCGGACGAAGTGGGTGGACAGGGTCACGGGCAGCCCTCGTCCTGCCTGGAGATCGAGTCCGACGAGGCGGTCGCTCCCCATCACGGGCTGCCGGAGATCGCCGGCGGCGAGGTTGCTCGTCACGAAGAGCGACCGCCCCGTGGCCTCGTCGACGCGTGACGGATTGGCGAAGCCGGCCACGGCGGTCACCGAGAAGGGGTCCTTCTCGAACTGGACCTTCGCCCCTCGGACCGTGGTGTCGATGCCCAGCTCGTCGACCTTGCGCATCGAGAGCGTCAGCCCGCGCCCGAACTGCACGTACGAGTCGCCCGCGGTGATCTCGAGGCCGGGGGACGCGTAGGTGAGCCACAGCTTGGCGGGGTAGATCGAGTCGCGGTAGCGCGACTCGTTGTCCTGCTTGATGAGCGTCGTGTAGCTCGGGTACTCTGTGGCGTAGCTCGCGTTGTCCGCGGGGCGACGCCAGTACACCGCCGAGTCGAGGCGGATACCCGCCGTCCAGCGCTCCCACCGGAGGGCCGCGTTGATGCGGTTGATCCACTCGCCCCACCCGCTGTCCTCGATGGTGGTCGAGCCGGGGATGGGCTTTGTGTAACCGACCTGGATGGGCAGTCCGGGCGGCGTGCGCGCGTCGAAGTGCTGCGCGACGATGGTGGTCTCGGTGACGTCGAGCTGCACCGGCTTGGAGTCGGCCTGGCCCACGTCGACCGCGAGCGCGGGAGCGGAGACGAGCAGCGAGGCGAGGGCCGACGCGAGGGGGACGGTCCGTCGGCGCACGGGCAGCGACGGTAACCTCGGCCGGGCGAGATGGGAACTTGGAAACCGCGGCTGTTTCTATTGCGCGGGCGCCGGCGCGCCGAGCGCCTTGTCCACGTCGGCCGCGACGAGCTTCTCGTCGCCCGGGGCGTACCCCTCGCGCACGGCGACGATGCGGCCCCCGCGGTCGATGAGGACACTGAGCGGCATCGACTTCTTCGGGTTGAAGAGGGACGCGATGCGCGAGTCCTCGTCGGTCACCACGGGGAAGTCGAGCTCGAACCTCTTCACGAACGACGGGACGTCCGCCACCGTCTCGGGCCCGTCCATGGCGACACCGACGACGAGCAGCCCCCGCGCGTGCTGCGCGTCGTACATGGCGCGGAGGTGGGGGAACTCGGCCTTGCACGGCTCGCAGTACGTCGACCAGAAGTCGAGCAGCACCACGTCCTTGCCGAGGTGATCGCTCAGGTGGAACGTCTTCCCCGCGATGTCGCGGCCGGTGAAGTCCGGCGCGAGCGTACCCGCACTGGTGCCCGACCCGCTCCCCTCGCTGGCGAGGGGGGCCGAGGTGGACTGGCTGCTGCCGCAGGCAGAGAGCGTGACGGCGAGCGCGAGGACCGGGAAGCTCTTCATGGCGGTCAGAGATATCAGTTGCACGCCGCGCTCGGGGGGATCGGATAGCTCGGCGTCGCCGGCAGCGCCGCCAGCGCGGGCTGGAGCTCGTCGCTCACGCTTCCGTTCCAGCCCTCGCTCGAGTCGAGGATCTCCATCGTGCGCGGGTCGATGTCGCAGTTCCAGGGGACCTCGGCGGCGGGGAAGAAGCCGCTCAGGTTCGCGAGCTCGGGGTCGAGCATCTCGGTGAAGTTCGAGCTGTGCTTCATGATCCAGAATTGCAGATCGCTCTGGGTCGCGGGCACGCCCGCCGTGGGTCCCTCGTCGAGCGCCTGGAGGAACACGACCTTGTTGGTGTTGAGCGTGCTCGAGGACGAGGCGAGATCGGCGACGACGGCGTCCGTCTCGTCACCGCAGGGGACGCACCAGACCGCCGCGACCGAGAGGTGCAGGATCTTCAGGCGCTTGTTGCACGGGTCGTAGTAGTCGGCGAGCGAGATGGTCGTCATCTGCGGCGTGGAGTCATCGCCGTTGACGTACCCCTGGAACTTGAAGTTCTGGATCACGCTGCCGGGCGTGCTCCCGCTGCGCGCCGTGTGACCGTAGCCGCCGGAGGGGGCATCGGGGTAGGGCACGCCGTCCGGGTTCAGCTCGTTGCCGGTGCCCCCACCGTCGTCGGAGCTGGCGGCGACGGGGGTGCTTCCACTGCTACAGGCGGCACCGCTCGCCAGCGCGAGCAGCCCTGCAAAAGCGATCAAGAGCCCTGCCGTCCTCATCGAAATCCTCCAGCCCCCGTGCCAGGCCGCAGAAGTGTATCACTGGGGAGGCGGCTCCGAGCAGACGTGGTTGATGCACGTGGCGCCCTGAGCGGCGCTGCAGCAGTCGCTGGTCGCGTTGCACTTGTCGCCGTCCTGCGAGCAGCCCTGGCTCTGCGAGGCGCAGACCGCCGCGCCGGAGTCCCCGGCCGAGCCGCTGCAGAACCCGCCGCAGCACTCGGTGCCCGACGCGCAGCCCTGACCGTCGCCCTTGCAGGGGTCGAGCGCCCAGAAGCCGCGCATGGCGAGGTTGGTCTCGTCCTGGCCCGTGAGGTGGAAGACCGGGTGGCTCGGATCGACGCCGGGCTTGGGGTTCTGGTCGATGGCCGCGACCCAGAGCTGCTTCACGACGGTCTTGTCGCCGGTGAGGATGTTGCCGTACGTGCGCCGGCTCGTGATGACGGCCCAGAAGTACCCGCCCGCCGCGACGGGGGCGAAGCTCGGCTCGAAGTTCCAGGAGACGTCGCGCGCGCCGGCAGCGAAGGGGTACCCATCGCCGTCGAGCTTGGCGAGACGCACCTCCTGGTTGGGCGTGACGGCGCTGGCGAAGTAGAGGTCCCCGTTGCCCGTGCGCGTGTCGGCGCCGGCGGTGCGCGAGTAGAGGACCCATTGCCCGTCGGGGCTGATGGTCGGCCACGCGATGCGCTGCGTCGGGTCGGCGCCGGTCGCGACCAGCGTCTGCTCGCCGTAGGCCATGGGGTTCTTGGTCGCGTCGAACTGGTAGACCTTGAGGTCGCCGGGCGGCGGCACGTTCCACGTCGCGTACCAGCTCATGGGGTCGCCCGCGTCGACGAAGGCGATGCGCGAGCCGTCGGGGGACCACGTCGGCTGGGTGACGGGGACGTTCATCAGGCCGCTGTTGGGGACGGGCAGGCCGTCGGCCGTCGTGTACATGCCGAGAAAGCCCGTCGTCTTGCCGTCGTTGGCGTAGGCGATCCCCTCGGCCATCCCGTTGGTGAGGATGTACTTGCCCGTGGGCGAGAGCGCCGAGTTGCTCCACCGGACGACGGAGCTGCTGCTGCCGGACGCCGCACCCCACGTCCCGCCGAGGTACACGGTGGGCTGGCTGGTGAGCAGGTTGTAGCTGCCTCCGAAGACGCCGCCGCCGCTGATGATGGTGGAGCCGTCCGCGCTGACGGTGTGACACGTC
>Ga0182030_10011301_pt1 | contig 18027 bp, 12 predicted proteins | sample 812S3MmetaG_FD_121299 | JGI IMG/M metagenome (GOLD analysis project Ga0182030, IMG submission 121299) | Permafrost microbial communities from Stordalen Mire, Sweden - 812S3M metaG (Illumina Assembly) | ecosystem: Environmental > Terrestrial > Soil > Wetlands > Permafrost | place: Sweden...
CGGCCGCCTTGGGGTCCGGCAGCGCGCCGGCGAGCAGCAGGCGCAGGTTCTTCTTAGACGCCACGATCTCAATGGCTTCCGGCGCGGCGTCCGGCGCGACGATGACCTCGGTGAAGATCTCGACGATCTTGCGCGCCGCGTCCGCGTCGAGCGTCCGGTTCAGCGCCACCACGCCGCCGAAGGCCGAGACGGGATCGCAGGCCAGCGCCTTCTCGTAGGCCTCAAGCATCGTCGCCCCGAGCGCGACGCCGCAGGGATTGGCGTGCTTGACGATGACCACCGCGGGCTCCGCGAACTCGGCGACGCATTCGTAGGCCGCGTCGGTATCGTTGATGTTATTGTAGGACAGCTCCTTGCCCTGCACCCGCCGCGCGGTCGCGACGCCGGGCCGGCGGTCCGGGGAAACGTAGAAGGCGGCGCTCTGGTGCGGGTTTTCGCCATAGCGCAGACCGAGCGCGAGCTTGCCGCCGAAGGTGCGCCACAAAGGCTGGCGCTCGCCGATCTCGCCGGCGAGCCAGTTGGAGATCGCGGCATCGTAAGCCGCGGTTCGCGCGAACGCCTTTTGCGCCAGCGCGCGGCGGAAACTCTGGCGCGTGCCGCCGTCGTTCGCCGCCATTTCGGCAAGCAGCGCGGCGTAATCGGCGACGTCGACGATGACGGTCACGTCGGCGTGGTTCTTCGCCGCGCCGCGAATCATCGCGGGGCCACCGATGTCGATGTTCTCGACCATGTCGTCGAACGAGGCGCCGCGCTGCAGCGCCGCCTCGAACGGGTAGAGGTTGACGACGAGCAGGTCGATCGGAGGGATCGAATGGGCGATCATCGCCGCCTGATGCGCGGGCTCGGCGCGGATGGCGAGCAGGCCGCCGTGCACGCGCGGATGCAGCGTCTTGAGCCGCCCGTCCATCATTTCCGGAAACTCGGTGACCTGGGAGACGTCGACGACGCGGACCGACGCCTTGGCGAGCGCGTCGGCCGTGCCGCCGGTCGATAGGATTTCGACGCCGCGTCGCTCAAGCGCCTGCGCCAGTTCGACGAGGCCGGTCTTGTCGGACACGGAGATCAGAGCGCGTCCGATAGGGGCGACGTCAGCGGGCATGGCTCAGACTCGGGCGGTTGAAAAGCGGCGCCCTCCTATCACGACCCCTGGCGCGACGGAACCTTGCGCGATGCTGCGGCGCCGAAATGCGCCGCCGCTCCACAAAATTTATGCACGCTCGGGAAACTTTCCCGAGGGGCATACGTTTGCGCCGCCACAATTTTTTGATTAGGTAACGAAAATGCAACAGACCGGAGATCGGATTTTGCTCGTATCTTTCAATGCCGCTCTGGCGGCGGTGGCGCTCATCGCGGCGCTGGGGGGCGCCGACGCCCGAGAACTCGACGCTTCCATGAAGCAGTATGTCATCGTGAGTTGCAGCGACGACGCGTACCGGCTGTGCCCGACGTCGCTCGGCAGCACGTCCGACGCCGTCGCCTGCATGAAGGCGAAGCGCGCGCAGCTCAACCAGACCTGCCGCGTCGCCTACGACAAGGTCGTGAACACGCTGCGTCAGTGAGCTAGCGCCGCGTCGTCGCGACGCACGCCCGGCAGGCTCAGCACGAAATCCGGTCCGTAGAGACCGGCGGGAGTCCAAAACCCCGGTTTCAAGTCTCCCTTTAGCGCGCGCTCCGCGAGCGCGGTCACACAATGCGCAGTGAACGTGTAGACGTTCGGCGTGAACAGCCGCGCCACGGCGCGTTGGCGGTAGACGTCCTCGACCTCGGCGACGACGACCTTGGGCGTGGCTTCGCGCTCCGCCTCGGTGGGTCCGTCCGGTGCGTATTGCGCCAAGAGTTCCGCCGCGCGCCGGGCGGCGGGAAACCGCAGCGCCGGGGCGAATGCCGAGACGGCGCGATAGGCCCAGCGGCTGGCCGGGTCGGCTTCGAGATAGGCCTCGATTTCGGGGATTCCGGTCGTGAGATAGGCCGTGAACGGATCGGGCCAGGGCGCGAGCATAGCCTCGCTCGGTCCTGAGCCGAAATCGAAGGCGTGCGTCAGGCTTCCCGCCGGGAGCGCGAGCAGCCGGCCGTTGCGGCGGATCGTCGCATAGCCGTCGGTCAGATCGAGCATCGACGCAAAACTGCCGCGCGAGATCGGGTCGGAGCGCGAGAAGCCGAGCCTTAGACGCCGCGCGTGCGGCAGACGCTCGACGACGTGGGCTGCGAGCGCGTCGCCGGCCGCCACGACGAAGCCCGCGCCCGGCAGGACGAGAACGCCCGCCTGCTTCGCCGCCTCGTCGTAGCGGTGGAGTTCGCCGAACACCGGCCCCTCGCCCGCGACATCGAGGTAATGCGCGCCCGCCGCGAGGCAGGCCTGCAGCACCGGCTTGGCCGTCAGCGGGAACGGGCTGGCGGAATTGACCACGACGGCGCAGTCCGAGAAGGCGGCGCGCAGCGCGGCGGCGTCGGCGGTGTCAGCGACGCGCAGCGGAAAGCCGAAACGCCCGGCGACGCCGCTCAGCCGCTCGCGGCTGCGTCCGACCAGCACGGCGTCGAGACCGCGCGCGCGGGCAACTGCGGCGAGCAGGCGGCCGGTGTAGCCGCTGGCGCCGTAGATCGCGAGCCGCGCGCTCAAGATGCCTCGTCCGGGACCACGAAATCGGACCCCTCGCGCCTGAGCCCGTTGGGCGCGGCCCAGGTCGCTTCGTCCCGCCCGAGCGGGCCGACACAGGCGGCGGGGATGCGCGCATGCGGCGCCTCGCGCGGCTTACCCTGCCCGGCCCAGCGGTCGTCGAGGATCGCCTCGAACACGAGTTGCAGGTCGTCGAGCCGCTGCACCGCGGCCCGCGCCTCGGGCCGCGTCATGCGCAGGAAGCGGGCGGGATCGGCCCAGTCTTTGACGTCGTCGGCGAAGGCGTCGGCGATCAGGACGAGCGCAGCCGTCGGATCGAGCGGCGCGCCGGTTTCGTGGCGGCGCTGCATCTCGGGGAACGGCGCCGGCGCGGCTGCGAGCGCTTCGAGCGCGGCCCCGGCGCCGGCGTCGAAGGCGGCCTCCAGCCCCGCGATCCGTGCGGCGTCGAAATCGTATTCTGCGACGAAGCGGGCGATGCGCAGGCGGCGGAACGCTTTCTCGGCCGCGACGGGGAGCGACTCGCGCCAGTCGGGCGGCGCGACGATCCATTGCTCGACGCGCTTGACGAGACCGATCAGCGCCGAGACGGGCGCTGCGGTTTGTGGTCCCGCGAAGCTCACGGCGGCGGCCTCGCCACGGCGAAGCGCGGCGTAGGCGGTTTCGATTTCGGCCGCGCTGGCGCCGCGCAGGGCGGGGTCGGCCGGGCAGTCGGGCGTCGCGAAAATGGGCTTTAGCCAGTCCGGCAGTGTCTCCGCGTCGAGCGCGAGTTCGGCCAGCCGCGCCAGTTGGTGCCCGCGCTTTGCGGTGCTCCCAGGAACCGGCCAGGCGGGCAGCCGGAGCCGCAGAGCGTCGGCGTATTCGTAGAGTTTTTCGAGCGGCTCGGCGTCGAGAAACGCGGCGAAACCGCGCGCGAGCGGCGAGTCGGCAGAGAATACCGCCGCGGCGAGCGCGTCGGGCCAATGCGCGCGCGCCTCTTTGCGCGCCGGTTCGGGCAGGCCCAGCGCGGCGCCGCGCAGGGCGTGCAGCTCCTTGGCGAGCTTGCGCCGCGCCAGGATCTGCAGCCGGCCGGGCAGATCCTGGCGGTCGCCTTTGCGCAGACTGTCGACCATGCCGGCGCCGATGCGCGTCGCAGCCTCGCCGTGGAAATAGCTCGGCGGCTCGGCGACGGCGAGGCCTCGCGCCGCCGGCTCCGGCGCCGCCGCGGGCTTGTGGAACGCCCAGCGCCGCGCAGGCGCCGCTTGCGAGCCCGCCGCCTGTAGTGGATCGGCCGTGGCGACGACGCGGCCGAGATCCTCGGCGAGCGCGGCTCTCAGATAGAATGGCCGCACCGGCTCCAGATGATCGACGACGCTGTCGCCGGAGCTTGTGTATTTGACCTTCAACCCCAGGGTTTCGACGATGGGGTAGTTTACGCGCCGATGCAGCGCGATATCCAGCGGTTGTTCGATCTCTTCGAGCGCATGCACGCGCTCGATGCGGCGCTGGGTCTGCACGACGGCCTGATAGCAGGCGCGGTCGAACTCGCTGGCGTCGCGGTACTGCTTGAGCGTCAGCCGATTGAGCGGCGCGCCGCGTGCGAAGGATTCGAGCGCGAGCGCTTGCGTCGCCCGGATCGCGCCGGGCTCGTCGCGCCACGCGCGCGCCTTGCGCTGCAATTCGTCGGCGTAGGCGCGTCCCCAATTGTCGGCGATGGCGCGCCAGCCCGGGAGATCGCTGTGCGGCAGCGGCGCGCGCGCGCCGATCTCGATCAGCGGCTGCGATTTGGTTCCGAGGCCGAAGCCGAGCTCGACGAAGGACTCCGTCGTCACGCGCACGAGCCGGCGCGGCGCAGCGGGGCCGCCATGCGAGGTCCAGGCGTCCGGCGGGCTCTCGATTTTGGCCTGATAGGCGTTGCGGCCGTTGACCTCGCGATAGGTGACGACGGCGCGCGGCTTGTCGGCGAACACGAGCGGTTCGATGAAAACCAGACCGACAAGCTCGCCGTCGAGGCGCCAGCGCACGGGAATCGCGAAGGAGATCTCGCGCTCCGCCCACCAGCCGATGTTCTCCGACGCCGACCACATGCGGCCGTGCTCGTCGCCGACGCTCTCAACCAGCAGATAGACATAGGTGCCCGCCAGTTCGAGCGAGAGTTTTGGCGTCGCCTCGCCGTGTTTGAACAGGCGGTTCCAGCTCCAATCGACGAAGCGTTGCAGCACCTCGCGGTCGGCGAGCAGCGGATAGACCTGCAAGGCGACGTCGGGAAAGCGCATCGGCCCCGAGATCGGCAGCGTCGCCGCGCCGAGCGCGGTGTTGTAGGAGTCGCGATGCACGCCGGGGCGCGGTGTGCGGCCATGCGGGACGCCGACGCGATGGCGCCCGCTCGCGCCCTCGGCCTGCCATTCCTCCAACCATTCGCCGCCGCGCAGGTTCGGCGTGCGCGAACACAGGACGTCGCCCGCGCCATAGTAGAGATCGACGTCCATCCAGAACGGGAACGACGGCCGTAACGTCACGACGTCGCCCTCGCGCGCGCGCTCGTAGAGGTTGGGAACTTCTATGCCGAGCGTCTCGATGATAGGCTGGGCGCGGTAGCGCGCAATGCTGAGCGAATAGCCGCCGGACTTGTCGCCGCGCAGCAGATCCCAGTCGCCGAGCAGGCCGATCTGGTTGAGCCGGTCGACGCCCATCGCCGATGCAACCAAAGCCGAATAGCAGGCGCGCTCCGGCCGTTCGGGATCGCGGAATTGTTTGAGGTTGACCGTCGAGCTGAAGTAGCGCGGCAGATCCTCAACCAGACCCGCGCGCTCGCCGGTCCCCGAAACCGGCTCCGGCCACGGCAGCGGGATCGGCGACAGGCCCGCCAGCGCCTTGCCGCCGAGCGCGACGGCCTCGCGCGCCATCTCCATGAGCGAATCCGACGTGCGTACGTCGGGAAAGCCGCGCAGCCGCAGATGCGCCGCGAACTCCGCCGCCTCCTCCAACAGTGACGCCGAAGTCGCGTAGAGATTGTGGACGACCGAGGTCGGCGTCCACGGGCATCGGTAGTTGAGCGGATATTCCGCGTATGACGCGGGCGTGTCGCGGTCGATGGCGACCAGGGTGCGCTTGGGCTCGCGCTTGCCGGCGTAGACGTCGGGGAACACATGCGCGTTCATCGTGAACAGCCGCGTCGGCGCGCGCGGATGCGTGGTCCAGACCGGCCGGTCAGGTTCGATTGACGCCAGCATCTTCGGCCAGCCGTAGACCTCGCGGCCGGTCGTCATCGAGAGCGCGTCGTCGACGAAGATGAACGGCGTTACGCCGGTCCAGCCTTTGAACACGAGCTTGCCGTGCTCGCGGCGCCAGCGTTGCAGCGGCACGAGAAAGAACGCCTCGTGCTGCGCGACCCAGCCGAGCCGCTGCGCGTCGAGCGTGGTCGCCGACATGCCGCCGTAGTTGAGCGCCATGAAATAGACGTAGGGCAGCGCCGGCTCGAAATGGACGATCTCGTCGGGTATGTCCATGTTGAGATATTCGTCGACGAACTCCGCCAGCCGCGCGATGTTGGCCTTGAGCGGAAACACCCGCGCGGAAACCTCGCGAAACAGCATCGGTGGGCGGAATTGCAGCGGCTCGCCGCCGCCGAACACGAGGGGATCGACGTATTCGGGCTTGACGATGCGCTGCATGTCCGCTCCTTGTCATCCGCGCCGGAAGATCCAGTCCGCTATGCCGGCAATGAAGCGGGCGTCGCGCGAGTCCGGCAAGCCGGCGAAGGCGATCTCCCACTCGTGCAGCGCCGCGCCGGCGAGCCCGCGCGCCACGCCGCGCGCGTAAGCGATGACGTCGTGCCGCTGCATCAACTCGCGCAGCCACGCGACCTCCGCCTTATCGCGCTGCACCCGCGGCTTGCCGAGGAAGGCGAACAGCCGCCGCCGCTCCTCGGGCTCGCAGGCGCGGGCCGTGCGGATCAGCATCAGCGTGCGTTTGCCCTCGTAGAGATCGCCGTTGATCTCCTTGCCGTATTTCTCGTCAGGCTCCAGGTTGAGGATGTCGTCCTGGATCTGGAACGCGGCGCCGAGGAAGAAGCCGAGCCGGGTCAGCGCGTCGAGGTCGGCCGCGCCGCGCGTCGCGATCAGCGCGCCCAGGCGCAAGGGATAGATCGTCGAGAGCCAGCAGGTCTTCTTCATCACCATGACCAGATAATCGTTCTCCTCGACGGTCTCGACATTGTCGCGCCGCCAGCCGAGTTCGAGCGCCTGACCCTCGGCGCTTTCCCAGGCCATGCGCTCGGTCTCGGCGTAGACGGCGAGCGCGAGCCGCGGCCCCAGGGTTTCGAGGTTCTCGGCGAGCGGGCGCAGGCTCGCCAGCGCCAGCACGTCGCCGACATTGAGCGCGAGCGGGACGCCCAGCATGGCGTTGAGCGCGGGCTTGCCGCGCCGCTCCTCGCTCTCGTCCTGGATGTCGTCGTGGATCAGCAGCGCGTTGTGCAATAGCTCCAGCGCCACCGCCGATTTGATCGCCTGATCGATGGAGCCGCCGAAGGCGCGCGTCGCGGCGAGGCAGAGCGCCGGCCGCATCATCTTGCCGCCGCGATTGGGATAGTCGGGCAGCAGATCGTACAGCCAGCGCGCCGGCTCGCCCTTGGGCAGGTACTCGGGCAGCCAGGCGCGGATCAGCGCGCCATATTCGGCAAGCGTGTCGCTGACGAGCGTGTCGGCCATCGGCGCGGCCGGCGCTCAGGCCGGGATGCGGACGGTCAGCGTTCCCAACGGCTCGCCGCTGTCGGCGTCGACCACCACCGCGTTGTAGACGCCGTCGGGTTGATCGTCGGCGATCTCCAGTTGCAAGGCGCCTGCCTTGAAGCCGACGCCCGCTATGGCGGGAGCGCCGTTGAGCGCCTGCAACGCGCCGACCTGCGGCCGGCCGCCGGGGCGCAGGTCCAGCTTGACGCCGACGCGGCGGGACGATTTGACCTCGAACGCGTATGCCGTGCCAGGCGCCGCGCGCGGCGGCGGGGGCGGCTCCTGCGCGGGCGCGCGGGCGGTGTTGCGCGCCAGCGCCTCGGTCGCGGCGAAGGCGAGCGCGCCTATGTCGCGGTAGATGTTGAGCGCCCGCTCGATAAGCGCGCCGAGATCGGCCGGCGGCTGGCCACGCAGGCCGCCGCGCAGGCGTTCGGCGAGCCGCTGGCCTTCGCGCATCTGCTCGTCGAGCACGGAATAGCCGAGCCGGACGCCCTGCGAGACCGGGTCCTCGCGACCGTCGCGCGGTCCCCAGGCATTGTTGCGCGCGTAGGACGGAAAGTCGCGGATCGGCCGGTCGCGCGGCGGGTCGGGTCGATGCAGCCGCTCGCCTTCGTGAACCATGCTCCCCCGCGACAACTTGACCCAGCGTTACGCAATCATGGCATAACCACGGCTCGGCCGCGACGAAAGATTGCGAAAAAGCGAGGCGCGCTTACGGGTGGTCGTAGCCGACGATGTCTTCGAGCCGCGGCGTCCCGCTCAGCGCGTGGGCGGCGAGTCGGCCGGACATCACCGCCGCCTCGACGCAGCCAGCGTTGTAGCCGCAATCGGTCCAGTCGCCGGCGAGCGTCAGGTTGTCGTAGGTGTTGTCTAGCGGCGAGATGCGATATCGAAGCGTGCCCGGCAGCATCAGCACGTAGCGGTCGCTCGGGTTGACGTTGGCGGTCCAGAACTGGCTGGCGAAGCGCGCCTCCCCTTGCGCGCCCTCGCCTTCCGGGTCGATGAGCCAGTCGAAGCGGAACGCGCCCGGCGTAGCCGCTTTCGGCCAGAGTTCGTGCATGTCGCGCTTGAGGAAGCGCACGGCGTTTTCGCGCACCGCCTCGCGCATCGCCGCCTCGTAGTCGGGCGCGTCGGGGTCGCCGCGGTCCTCCAGCACGTTGCAGAAATAGGCGATGTGGCGCGGCGCGACGCGCCAACTCTCTTGGGGGCTGAGATGCGTCATGTCGGCCCAGGTGTCGAACGGCTTGACGAAGCCGGACAACACGATGGGCGGGTCGGTCCAGCCGAGGTCGGCGGCGTCCCGGTCGAGCCAGATCTGGAAGGCTTGCGAAGCCACGGTCTTGACGTTCTCGACCATCGCCCGCCAACGCGGATCGCGCTCAAGGATCTCGCGCGCCACGAACGGCATGGCGCCTACGCTGACGCCGAGCACGACGAAATCGAAGTCTTTGGTTACGTGCAGCGTCTTGGCGCGCGCGCGGCGGCGATCCCAGTGCGACTCGAAGCGCCGCCCCTCAGCCTTCAGCGTCTCGCCGCCGACGAGTTGGCTGAAATCCGGCTCGGACGGCCAGCACGGAACGCCGTTCACGTCGACAAGCGGCCGGTACTCGCCTTCGACCTCAGCCTGCACGTCGAACTCCAGCGCCTCGACATAGGGGCGCTCGCCCGAAGCCAGCCGCTGCGGCAGCTTGATGTTTTCGAGCCGGTGGAAGAACTCGAAGCGCACGCCGCGGCGCTTCAGGACCTCGTAGAGCGGCGCGAACACGATGTCGCCCATGCCGGCGCGCATCTTCCAGAACAGCGCGCCGCGATAGGTGAAGAACATGCGCAAGGCGCCGCGCAACGCCTGTCCCGCCGCCAGCCCCGGCCGCGCCGGGTCGCCGTCCTCGTAAGCGAGCGGCAGGTCGTAGAGCGCGCGCACGAAGCCGGATTGCAGGGTGCGCTCGCTCGCCCCGTTGGCTCCCAAGAACTCGCGCACGTCGTAGCGGTCGATGGCGCTGAGACCCTCGGGATCGCTCAGCAGGCGATGGCGCACGACGCCGACGAGAAACGAGACCGCGAGGTCGATCACGTCCCACTTGCGCCGGACGTCCGGATCGAGATCGACGACGCCGGCGAGCTGCTCGCGCACGGCGACCGCGACGTCCTCGATCAGCCGCGAGATCAGCGCCTCCGGAAAGGCGGGAAACTCGCGCAGGGCGACGGTCAGCACGCCCAGCGCCTCGCTCAAAGCCGCCGCGACCGACAGCGCGCCGGCCGCGACGAGACGCGCGGCGCGCTCGACCAAAGCGGCGACGCTAGCGGGCTCGCCGTCCGGGGTCCCGCGCGTGCGCGCGTCGAACAGCAGCGTGCGCAGGAGCGCTGCCGTTTGCCCGACATAGCTCGCCAGGGTGAACGGGCTCTCCGACCGAAGCGGATCGCCGGGAAGGCCGGGCGTCGGCGGGAAATGCGCCATCCACTCGTCCCAGCGGCCGGTCGCGAGCCGGTCGGCTATGCCGACATGCGGCATGGGAAAGAACGCGTCGCGCCAGGTCGCGATGGGATGCGTCTTGGGATCGCGGCCCAGCTCTTCGTAAGCCGCTCGCATCATCGCGAAGGCGTTCTCGTAGAAGCCGAGCCAGATGTGCAGCCCGTGCTCCTCGATGCGGCCGGCCTTGCCGCGTCCCGAGGCGCCCTTGCCGCCGAGCCGCCAGCCCTGCTGATAGACGGTGACGGCGAAACGGCCCTCGTGATGCGGCTGCGTCAGTTCGAAGGCGGCGGTGACAGCAGCGCAGCCGCCGCCGATGACGGCGACCTCGATCGGACGCCCCGACGTCGTCATCCCGCCGCCGCGCCCTGGCGCGCGCGCAACTGCGCCAGCAGCGAGGCGATGGCCGAAGCCGTCCCTGCCGCGCCCTGCCCCTTCGCGATCTCGATCCCGCGCAGAAAATCCAGTTCGGCGGCCTTGCAGTCGGGTTTCGGCCGCTGGCTGAGAATGACTCCGCGCGCTGCGTAGGCGCCGGGCAGGAAGACGAAATCGTGGTGCTTGCGGTCGAGCGCAATCGCCTCGTCGGCAAGCTCCAGCGCCTCGGCGAAACGGCCGCGGCGCATCTCGATCAGCGCGAGATGGCGGTTGAACAGGCCGAGCAGCGAGCCGCAACCGGCCCGCCGCCAAGCCGCCATCGTGTCCATCAACAGTTGGCGCGCGGCGTCGAGTTCGCCTAAGCCTCCCAGCGCCATCGCGTGATAGGCGCGCGCGCTCAAGAGCCAGACGCCGAAGCCGTGCGCCTCGCAGATCGCGATGGCCTCGCGCGACTCCTTCAGCGCCTGCGCGTAGTCGCCGCTCTCGACCAGATAGGAGGCGGTGAAGCAGAGCGTGTGGGCGATGTCGAACGGGCGGTCGAGTTCGCGCGCCCAGGCGAGCGCTTGCACGTAGGCCTGCCGCGCGGCCTCCAGGTCGCCCATGCACAGGAACACGTTGGGCGCGACGCTGAGCGCGCTGGTCTTCGCGTTGGCCTCGCTCCAGTTGTGGCGACAGACGGCTTCGTTGGCGTCATAGACCTGCGGCGCGCGCTTGGCCCGCGTCAGGATCTCCTGGCCAAACTGGCCGGAGACCGAGAGCACGTAAACCAGCGTCGCGTCGCTCTCGACGAGATACAGCGGCGCCTGCGTCTCCTCGGCGATCCGGGCGCAGGTGCGGATCAACTCCTCGGCCTGGACCTGATCGCCGCGCACGGTCCAGAATTTCGACAGCCCATGCAGCACCGGGAACAGAGGCGCCGCGTCGCCCATCAGGCCGCAAATCTCGCGCGCCCGCGTCAGGACGTCGCGCACCTCGTCGGCGGCGTAGCCGCGCGCCGCGGCGAGGCTGACGCCGAGCGGCAGCAGGCAGCCCAGCTCGGCTTGCAACCGCTCCACGCCCATCGGCAATTGCTCGATCAGCGCGAGCGCGGCGCGATAATGCGCTGTCGCTTCCGCGTGGCCGCCGCGCCCCGCCGCCTTGCCGCCCGCGGCGATCCAGTGCGGGATGGCGGCGAACGGCTCGGCGCCCTGCTCCAGATGTTGCGCGAGCGTCTCCGGCTCCGCCTCGCAGAGTTCGGGGAACTTGGCCTGCAGGACGGCCGCGACCTGCTGGTGCAGCGAACGGCGCTCCGGCCGCAGCATCGATTCGTAGGCGGCGTCGCGCATCAGCACGTGGCGGAAAAAATAGCGCGTCGCTTCGCCGGCGCCGGTCTGGCCGATCAACCCCGCGCGCTTGAGCGCGCCCATCGCCGCGCGCGTCTGCGCCAGCGGCGCATTAGCGACCGCGGCCATCAGATCGTGCGAGAAATGGCGGCCGACAATCGCCCCGATATTGGCGTAGCGCCGCGCCGGCCCGAGTCGGTCGAGGCGCGCAACCAGCGAATCGTGCAGTGAAATCGGGATGAGCGCGCTTTCGGCTTCGTCGCTGCCGCCCGTTGTCCGCTCGACGAGCAGGCGGGTCAGCTCCTCCATATAAAAGGGGATGCCGCCGGAACGGTCGACCAGCTCGCCGATGAGCTTGGGCGGCAGCGCGCCCGCCGCGACATGCGCGCAAACGGCGCCTGCGCTTTCGGCGTCGAGCCGCGCCAGCGTCACCAGGGTCGCCGCCTCGGCGCCGCGCCACGGCGAGACGAACTCCGGCCGCGCGGCGACGACCGTCAGCACCGGACGCTTGGCGGTCGCCGCGATCAGGCGGTCGATCACCTCCAGCGTCGAGGCGTCGATCCAATGCGAGTCGTCGACGATCAGCAGCAGCGGCCCGGAGGAACTCCAGCCGAATGCGAGCTGAAGCAACGCATCGATCGTCAGTTCGCGCTGCTTTTCCGGCGTTAGCGCGTCGAGCGGCGTCGGCGCGGCTTGAGGAATGCCGAGCAGAGCCGAGAAGATGGCCGCCGTCATGGGGTCCGGCGTGCGCGGCCAGTTCAAGAGACGGCCGAGCTTGACTAGCCGCGTCGCCGCCGAGTCCCGCCGCACGAAGCCGGCCGCGCGCTCCAGTTGCAGCGCAATCGGTCGGAACGCGCTGTTGACCCGCTCCGGCGAGCATTGCAGATGGACGCGCGCGGCGGCGGCAGCGCCGAGACGACGGTCGAACTCCTGAGTGAGCCGCGACTTGCCGAGACCGGCGTCGCCGATCAGCTCGACGACCTGCCCCCGCCCCTTCTGCGCCTTCGCCCAGCCTTTCTCCAGCGCCTGGAGTTCGGCGCGGCGGCCGACGAACGGCGTCGGCTGGCCGATCAGGCGCGCCTGGAAGCGGCTGACCGCGGGGTTCGAGTCCTCCACTTGCCAGGCGCGCACCGGCTCGGGAAAGCCGCGCAGGCTGACGGGGCCGAGGTCGCGATAGCTGAAGAAGCCGCGCGTGACCTTGCGCGTCGCATCGGCGATCAGCACCCCGCCGGGGGGCGCCGAAGATTGCAGGCGCGAGGCCAGATTGAGGATGCGGCCGACGACCTCGACCGTGCGCTGACGCGACCGGCTGACGCGCCCGCGCAGCACGACGAGGCCGCTGGCGATGCCGACCCGCGCCTCCAGCGCAATATTCTGTTCGCGCTTCAGCTCGCGCACGGCGGCGACGATGTCCAGCGCCGAATGGACGGCGTTGGCGGCGTCGTCCTCGTCGGCTCTGGGATAGCCGAAATAGGCGAGCACGCCGTCGCCCATGAACTTGGCGAGGAAGCCGCCGCGGTCGCTGACGATGTCGTCGCAAACGGTCTGGTAGCGCTCGATCAGCGCCATCAGGTCCTCGGGGTCGAGCCGCTGCGACAAAGCGACGGAGTCGACGATGTCGCAGAACATCACCGTCAGCGGGCGGCGCTCGGTCGCCGGCGGCGCGCCGCTGGCGGCGCGGGCGCGTCTGGCGGCGCGCACCGGCGTCAGGCTACGGCCGCAGGACGGGCATTCGGTCGCCAACGCCGGCGCCCGCCTTCGGCAATGTGGGCAGATCATGCCTGTGACTCGCGCCCCGGTCCGGTCACGCTACGTTTCGCCCTCTGACCCGTTCGCCACTCCCACGCGAACGTTTCCCGCTTACCACGATCGGGTGCAGGGCGTGACGGTCTTGCTTAGGCATTGGCGCGATTGCCTGCTTTATGGCTGTTTAGTCGTGAACGTAACCCGCAGAAAGCGGGCGCGTCAACGAAATCGCCGTCGCGGCCCGCTCAGCCGCTCGAAAGCGCGGCCTCCTCGACCAGGAAGTCGCGCAGCGCCCGTATGCGCGGCGTCTCGGCGGCGTCCGGGCGACATAAAAAATAATAGCCGAACGGCGTGCGCAGGGTGGTCGCGAAGGGCGCGACGAGCCGTCCGCTGGCGAGATCGTCGGCGGCGATGGCGAGCGAAGCCAGCGCCACCCCCTGCCCTTGCGCGGCGGCGGTGATCGCCATCGACATCTGATTGAAAAAGACGCCGCTGGTCGATTCCAGCTGCGGCGCGCCCGCCGCCTTGAGCCAGTCGCTCCACGACGGCCAGGTCGGGAAGCTCGGATTCCATTCCAGATGCAGCAGCGTGCAATGGCTGAGATCCGCCGGCGTCTTCAGCGGCGGGTCCGCCTCGACCAGCGCCGGCGCGCAGACCGGGAAAACCTCCTCCTTGAACAGCCGCGTCGTCGCAAGGCCGGGAAACTGGCCGTCGCCCCAGCGGATCATGGCGTCGGCGCCGCCGCGTTCGAGCTTGTCCTGGCTGGGATCGGCGTCGACGAGCACGTCGATGTCGGGATGGCGCGCCTTGAACTTGCCGACGCGGCCGACGAGCCAGGTGGCGGCGAACGAGGCGCTCGAATTGATGACGAGAAAGCGCCGGCCCTTAGTCTCGCGCATCGACCTCGCCGCGCGGGCGAGCAGAGCGAACCCGTCGGTCAGCCCGGCCGCCCCCGCGGCGCCCGCCTCGGTCAGCTTGAGACCGCGTCCGGAACGCTCGACCAGCGGCGCGCCGATCTCCTCTTCGAGCAGCCGGACCTGCTGCGCCACGGCGGCTTTGGTGACGTAAAGCTCCTCTGCCGCGCGCGCGAACGACAGCCGGCGCGACACGGCCTCGAAGGCGCGCAAAGCATTGAGAGAAGGTAAACGAGGGGTCGGCTGCATCGTCAATATTTTCTATTCCTGGCCGAATATAAGCATGACTTGCGGCGCCGCACAACGAGGCGTATTGCACAAACCAACGACGCTTTGGCGCGTCGCTAGTCGCTCACAGGAATAAGAAAATGCGTAACTCCTCTCGCGCAGCCCACGGGGCGGGCAATATCGCGGCCACCGGACTGGGCCGTCTCAGTCAACAAATTCTTAACGTGTTCGAGCACGCCGGCGCCCGCGCGGCGGAGCGGCGCGAGCTGTCGCATCTGGATCGGCGCCACCTAGACGACTGCGGCCTGACGCCCGCCGACGTTGAGCTCGGGCTGCAGGACATTTACGCCAACGATTTCCGAGTCGCACATATCGGCGAGCAGCGCGCCGCGTGAGCCCGGCCGCGTTATAGGGGAAGCTTCCCCGGAGCTTCTCCATGACCGTCGTTGTCTGGCTGCGCGAAGATCTCAGGCTGGACGACCAGCCCGCGATCGCCGCCGCCGCCGCGCATCCCACGCTTTTCGTCTACGTCCACGATTCTGCCGCCGCGCGCCCGCTCGGCGGCGCGAGCCGTTGGTGGCTCGACAAGTCGCTGGCGGCGTTCGGCGAATCGCTGGCGTCGATCGGCGGCCGGCTCGACATCGTAGCCGGCGAAGCGGCCGCCGTGATTCCCGCCCTCGCCCGTCACGCCGACGCCGTGTTCTGGACGCGCCGCTACGGTCGCGGCGTCGAGACCGACAAGCGCATCAAGGCCGAGTTACAGGCTCGGGGCGTGCGCTGCGAAAGCTTCAACGGCCAGCTTTTGCGCGAGCCCTGGGAGGTGAAGACCGGGGCCGGGGCGGCGTTCAAGGTGTTCACGCCGTTCTGGCGGCGCTGCCGCGAGATGGGGCCGTTCGAGCCGCCGCGCGCCGCGCCGAAGCGGCTCAACGCGGCGCCGTGGCCGAGTGACGCGCCGCCGCGCGCAAACCTCGCCGATCTCAAGCTGCATCCGAGCAAGCCCGACTGGTCGGGCGGGCTGGCCAAGGCATGGCGGCCGGGAGAGGCCGGCGCGCAGGCTCGGCTCACGCATTTCGTCGATGAGGCGCTCGGCGCCTACGCCGATGCGCGCGACCGGCTCGATTGGGTGGCGACCTCGCGGCTGTCGCCGCATCTGCGCTTCGGCGAGATTTCGCCGCGCCGCGTCGCCGCCGCCGCCGAAGCCGCCGCGCAGAAGCACGGCTGGGATCGCGGGGCCGACAAATTCCTGTCCGAACTGGGCTGGCGCGAGTTCTCCCATTCCCTGCTCTTCCAGTCGCCGGATCTGGCGACGAGGAACTGGTCGCCGCGGTTCGACGCCTTCCCCTGGCGCAAGGACGACGCGGCGTTTGACGCGTGGCGGCGCGGGCGGACTGGTTACCCCGTCGTCGACGCCGCCTCGCGCGAGCTTTGGGCGACCGGCTACATGCACAACCGCGCCCGGCTGATCTCCGCCTCGTTCCTGTCCAAGCACCTGGGGCTCGATTGGCGCGAAGGCGAGGCGTGGTTCTGGGACACGCTGTGCGACGCCGACGAGGCCAACAATCCCGCGGGCTGGCAATGGGTCGCCGGCTGCGGCGCCGACGCGGCGCCCTATTTCCGCGTGTTCAATCCGATCCTGCAGGGCGAGAAATTCGATCCCGAAGGCGGATACGTGCGCCGCTGGGTCCCCGAACTCGCCCGCCTCGACGCGCGGTTCATTCACGCGCCGTGGAAGGCGCCGGCGGCGGCGTTGCAGGCGGCGGGCGTCGTACTCGGCCGCGATTATCCCGCCCCCATTGTGGATCACGAGCGCGCCCGCGCCCGCGCGCTCGCGGCCTTCGCCGAACTCGGCGGCGAGGCCGCGCCTCAGCGGACCTTGAGCGCCCGGAAAAGTGCAAAGAAGAGCGGGTAAGGCAGCGACTGCACGAGCCGCACCAGCAGGGCGAAGCGTCGCGGAAAGCGCACCTCGAAGCCGCCGCGCGCGAGCCCGTCGCAGATCCGCCGGACGGCTTTGTCGCACTCCACAATGAACGGCGTCGGGTAGCGATTGCCGGCCGTCAGCGCGGTCTTCACATAGCCGGGGTTGACGATCTGCACCCGCACGCCGTGCCGCTCGGCCTCGAACCTGAGCCCGACCGCGAGCGAGATCACGGCGGCCTTGCTCGGCCCGTAGGCGTAGGCGTTGGGCACGCCGCCATAGCCGATCAGCGAGCCGACGATGGCGATCTGGCCCAACCCGCGCGCGCGCATGGCGTTGAGCGCGGGATGCACGCAGTTGGCGACGCCCTGGACGTTGACGGCGAAGGTGCGCTGGAAATTGTCGCCGCCGAAATCGTCGCTCGCGTCGCGCCAACCGCCGCCGGCGTTGAGCACCGCCAGCGCTATCGGCGTCTCGGCTTCGATCTCGGCGTAGAGTTGCTCGATGAGATCGCGATCGGTCACGTCGCAGGGCGCGGGGACGATCTGGCCCGGCAGACCCTCCGCCTCGATGGCGAGTTGCTCCAGTTCGTCGACGCGGCGCGCGGTGGCGTACACGGTGAAGCCGCGCCGGGCGAGTTCGAGCGCCGTGCCGCGGCCGAGGCCGGAGCTGGCGCCGGTGACCCAGGCCGCGCCGTCGGCGGGTTTGGCGCGGTAGAGGGTCACTCCGCGGCTTGCGGGGCGGGCGCGTCCTGCCGCTTGGGCATCAGAAAGATGTAACGGGCGCCGCGCTTGACCGCTTCGTGCTCGGCCGGATCGAGGCTCTCGACCTCCAGCTCCAGGCTCATGGCGACGGCCGCCATGCCGATGTCGTGATAGATTCCCGACATGAGCCGGCTCGGCCGCGTCAACGCCTCGGCGGCGGCGGGCAGCGCGACCGGCGGCGATTTGAAGTTTTGCGACTGGGTAAGCGGCGTCATGCGGCGTTCTCAGAATCCACCAACACGAAAGACGGGGCGCCCCGACTGGGTACCTTCCCCAACGGTGATTCGGGGAAGAATTCTCGTAAGCGGCGCGTTAATATTGTCGCCGGGATTGGTTAACCCCGAGTTTAAGCGGCTTGCGCGCCGGCAAGAATGCAACCGCGAGGCGGCGCGCGGCCGGCACAGGCTTGTCGATCCGCCGTCGCGGGGCGGCACTTGGGCGGAGCCGTTTCGCCGGGCTGGCGACGGCTTCCCGCTCGCAGCAGCGCTACCCTGCGCGGGCGGCGACGCCCGCCTCGACCGCCGCCAGCGCTTCCTTGGCTCTGGCGCCGTCGGGGCCGCCGGCCTGCGCCATATCCGGCCGTCCGCCGCCGCCCTTACCGCCGAGCGCCGCCGCGCCGAGGCGCACGAGATCGACCGCGTTGAAGCGGCTCGTCAGATCCGGCGTGACGGCGACGACGAGGCTCGCCTTGCCGTCGGCGCCGGCGCCAACGATGGCGACGACGCCGCTGCCGACCTTAGGCTTGGCCTCGTCGGCCAGCGACTTCAAATCCTTCATGTCGACGCCCTCGACCGCGCGGCCGTAGAACTTGACTCCAGCGACATCGCGCGCGGCGTCCTCGCCTGCGGCGCCGCCGCCCATCGCCAGTTTGCGCCGGGCGTCGGCGAGTTCGCGCTCAAGCCGCCTGCGGTCGTCGATCAGCGCGTCGAGCCGCTCGGCCGCGTCGCCGGGCGCGCTGCGCAGGCGCTGCGCGATC
>Ga0182030_10011302_pt1 | contig 18027 bp, 13 predicted proteins | sample 812S3MmetaG_FD_121299 | JGI IMG/M metagenome (GOLD analysis project Ga0182030, IMG submission 121299) | Permafrost microbial communities from Stordalen Mire, Sweden - 812S3M metaG (Illumina Assembly) | ecosystem: Environmental > Terrestrial > Soil > Wetlands > Permafrost | place: Sweden...
GCGGGAAACCTCCGTCCGGCCACAACAGACATCGGAGGGATAGACCCCATGCCTTGAAAATCCAACCCTCCCCCACCCAAAATGCTTGACTCGCAAGAGAGAATCTTTCCGCAAAAAGCGCGGAAAGGATGGGGCACCCATTTACGAAGGCGCTCATCCAAATCGAATCAGCGCCGATGCCAGGCTTCAAACGCGACTTCGACGACCGCAAGGACGACGCTGACTGCGGCCAGAAAGCCTTTGGCGCGCTGCCAGTTCTGCTCGTGGCGTTCCATGCGGCGCTCCAGATCGGCGATGCGCCCGCCGTTGCCGTCGCCCATCAGATTGGTGATCTGCGTCTTGAGCACGCTCAGGTCGCTCAGCACCTGCGCTTCAAATTCATTCATCATCCGCATTCACCAGGCTCCATCTGTCTGTGCACACGCGATCACAGCGGCAGGTTGATAAACAGGGCAGTAGAGAACTCCGAATAGTTCGGCGGAGTCGAACCGTCGTATATCCGGATATAGAACCGGTCGTTGGCGGTCTCGCGCGAGAAGGTGATGGTGGACAGAGTCGCACGCACAACCAAGCCCGGATCTTCTCCGGCCATGAAGGCGAAATCCCGGCGCCGTATCTCAAATCCTCCGCCGGCCGGCGGAGTTACTCCGGTGTTGATGGCGACTGTGGTGCCGCTTAGCGCCGTAACTGTCAGGCCTGTGAGATTTGCAAGCACAGTTGGGGCGATCGGTGCGGGGAGCCATGCATCCGCGGGCACGGTTGTACTGGTCTTAATGGCTAAGTCATCGGCCCAATCGTTGGCAAATTGGATAGCATAATCCACAAGATCGGGATAACTCGCCCGATAACTTACCTTGACCGTGCGTACCACGACCTGCGTGTCCAGGTTAGTCGAGGGCGCATTCAAGAGGAGTGCGTCCCCCGGCCACACATCGCTGACAAAGCTATTCCGGTTCCCCGCGTAAGTTCCGCTCCACAGAGCGCTGACCCCGGCCGCGGCCTGCTCAATAGCCTGCGCCGCGTTGCGGCAATCGGCGGAACTGCGCGCCACCGGACTGGTGACCGAGCCAATCCACGCCGCGACCGGGGGTGAGCCGGCCAGCGCGAGCGCCGCTTGGCTTGCCGTGTTCACGGCCCGGCCTAGAGCGCGGCCGATGGTGCGGTAGTTCACCGCAATCTGCTCGCCGGCCACCGGAGTCGAGCCGCCATAGAAGACCAACTTGCCGCTGCGCTCTACGTGGCACTCAGCAGCCTCGGCCAATGTACCCACGCGTCGTGTATAGGGACCGCCACTGGGCGGCGTGCTGACCACCCAGCCCGAGCCGAGGTTGGTCAGATTGAGGGCGCACATGGTTCCGATCAGGTTGATGCTGCTGGCGGCCACTACCGTGCAGGTTGGCAGCAGGCTGGACACCGCACCGTCATAGAGCGTAACCGGCGTCCCGCCCACTCCATCCACAAACTCCTGAATCTCCATCTGGATGAGTCCGGGACTAAGATTGGTCTGGCCTCCCATGGTAATTGCGCCGCTATCTCCAAAGGAACGGTAGATAGCTAACTCCCGCTCACATTCCGGACTATGAACACGCAGGCGAAGAGTATATTGGTTGGCGGGATTGCTTGCATAGGAGCTTCCTGCAACCGCCCCTAGGATTATAGGTTGTACAGTAACTGCCCCGGTACCCACAGCCGCCGTCACCTGAAATCCTGCTATGCACCCCGGCTGCGTGAGCAGACCTGCATAAAGGCCGGCGATAAGTCCCGTGCTCCCCGGCGACAAGGTGACCCCGACAGCCTCAAGCAACAGGGTTCCACCCAACTCGATAGGATCGATCCAGTTTAGAACCGCGTCCCCGTCAATGCCGTTGCCGCCGTCCATGACCAATCCGCCCGTGCCCAGGCTGAGATACCCACCTAAGCCAGTGTTCTCCCACACGGATAGGTTGACCGTTGGTTCATTGAAGAGTTCGCTGATGATCGTGGACTTGGAAGCCGCTGGGAGAAACGGATCTGCGGCGAGATAGAACTGGGTTGTGACTCCATCGCCGAGAAAGTACTCCGTAACATAGGCCACCGGCTCATGTTCGCCACAAACGGTCGCATCATTCGCCAGTGCTCGCTTGACGCTGGCATTGAAAGTAAGTGTGGCAAGGTTGAGACTGCCATCAGTCTCGTCTAATGGATGCACCGTAGAGGGCACTGCGGCGAGGGTTAACGCTCCATTCGCCGCTCGATACGATGACCGTGCCTGGCTTGCCAGCTGCCCGGCTGTCTTGCTCCAAGATGCGCCGTGCTCGGGAACGAAGTTATTGACCGCCGCGGCTAGCGAAAGGCCTGACGTTGAGAGCGCCGTCGAGCCGGTGTGCGTGACGAGCGAGGCCATCAGCGCGCCGGCTGAATCGCCGGTCGTTCCGGCGCTGGGAGGCATCAGCAACTGGTCAAGCAGCAACTCGTCGCTCACCGCCTGGATCGCGATCCTGTAGCGCGGACCCTCAAATGCGTATCCCGCATACTCCGGCAGAGGACTTACAGCAATGTAACCAGTGAAGTAAGGTGTCCCATCGTCGCCAGTAACAGCCAGATACTGATCTCGCGCCGGCGCGGCCACGCTTCCGCCGGTTGGTAAACTTAGCCATAGCTGGCAGATGGAAGGCGCATTCAGCTTCCGGTCGATGGTCAGCGGCCGCGCCGCATCGAGCGCTGCTGTATAGTCTTGCCCCTGGATGGTGATCTTCATCATTGCCCTCTGGCGCGATAACTTGCCGACTTATCCATCGTGTTATACAAGCGCATTGGCCGCTGGAAGAAAGCTGCGATAGCACAGCACGCGCTCTCCATCCAGCGGGTCAGTGACAGGAAGGGCGAGGAACTGGCCTTTCAGCAGCACGCGCGTCTGCCCGCCGGGATTCTTGCCGCTCAGCGGAACTGCGGCCTCTTCTGCGCTGGCCATCGACTGCAGGCGAGGATAGTAAAAGAGAATCCGCTCACCCTGGCTGCCCTGCATGACAAACAGGGCTGACCATTCCTGATAGAAAGTTCCGCCCTCACGATCCACAAACCCGGTAACTGCCTGTAACTTGGATCCCGCAGCCGGAGCGCCGCCAGGAAGCGGCTCTGCAAGCGTGAGGCCCGCCGAGGTGACGGCAGAGACAAGCGCCACATTGAACGTGACGCGCCGGATATAGGCCACGTCACTAAGCGCCTGCCGCACATAGGCACCGGAAACCGGCGAGCCCACGAAGCCCGTTTGGCCGGTGTAATCCACATCCAGGGCAATGATCGACCCTGGGCTGAATGTGGCGGCGTCAGTTGCAGCCAGCGCAATGGATGTGGCCGTTGAACCGCTCTGCACTGTGACAGCCGCCACTGCCTGTGCGCCGTCGGCAGCGGCTGCCGCGCCACTGGCCGGGGCCAGCAGGTTCATATGTTGCGACCCGGTGGCCAGAGCCATGGTCAGCTTTGTCCAACTTAGGAACTGCAGAGTCACTTGCGCCTGCAGGGTTTCGCGCACTTGCTCGAGTGTTGCAGCCGGAATACCGGACAGCACCGGCGCTGTTTTGCTGACCGGCTTGCGTGTGAAGTTATCAATCCAGCCGAGGCTGATCCACGGCGGCGGCGGAGCGTCGAGATTGAACGCACCCTGCTCCGAGGGATCGAAGAGCACGGGGGTCTGCGCGGTGCGATTTACGGGCGCAAAATACGCGCGCACCCGGCGCGCCACCGGCGCGGGAGCTGAAAACCATGTCGTCGCCATCTACTCCCCCTGCTCCTGATAGCTGTAAACCATGACCTTTGCCGATCGGCTCAGCAGGTCGCGCTGGGTCACGATTGGCGTGAATGCCGGCTCGTCCCAGAACACACGGGTGAGCATGACCGCAGGCGGCGTTGGAATGTAGTTCAGCTTGGGCGTAAAGAAAGGCTGCAGCATGGCTACAAGCTCCTCATCCATTTCACTGAGCGCACGTCCGCGGTCCAGTCCACCGAAGCTCTGCGTTCCGACAGTCTGATACAAAACCTCGCACTCCTCCGCGGCCATTGTGGATGCAAGATCGACGTCGGCTCCGAGACCCAGCCAGCGGAGCACAAATACATCGTTGGGAAGCTGGCTGAAGGGAGCTTCAGCCTCTTCCACCAAAATTCCCGGCCGCGCCGCGCCGCGCAGCAGAATAGTCCTGTCCGGATTGATGGCCACCAGCCGCGTGCGCAGCGCTATATAAAACGAGTCTTTCGCATTCTGCATGGAATGGAACTCCCTTGAGCCAACAGTTCAACGCTGACAGTTTTCCCCGGATAACTCATTGCCGGCGGTTTGTAACTTGAGCCTTGTTGCTGCAACCTATCTCAAACCGCCTGCTGACGAGCTTCGCGCAGTAAGAGCCGGTAAAGATACACCTGGCCAAACGCCTCGTTGGAGGCGATTGACTCGATCAGGTAGTCCTGCCCCGCCACGGTAACTGCCAGGGTAAGTGAGAACAGCGATTGCGCCGAAGGCAGGTCCAGCGCATTCACCTGCTGCTCGACACCGGTTGCCGAGACCAGCAGCTCCCACTTCGACTGGCCGCCCTCCTGAAATGTCGGTCGCAGCTTGCGCATGACCACTGGGCTTACGACAACATCGGCGAAGGTTGTCGCAACCAGCCCCACCTCGGATTGGCTGTTATCTGTATTTGTGCCCGTCACTCGCAGAAGAGCTGTCGTTCCTGCCACGCTTCGCAGCAGGGCGTCGGCCAGCATCTGCGGCGCACTCGTCGGGTTCCGCGGCGCCGTATCGCTCATCGCTCAACCCAGCCTCTCCGCCACGTAGGGACCCAGCCAGGCCTGCACCGTTTCGTCCACCAGCGAGCTCGAGAAATACTTCATCTGCATCGTGTCGATCTTGGTTGCGCTGGCGTTGAGCGCCGGCGTGGATTGAGCGTTGCGCACAATCTGCGCGCAGGCCGACTTCACGTCGTCGCCGATCGTCGCCAGGCCTGCCGTGTAGGTCACCGCCGCTTCGTTGTACGGCAGCCCCAGCACGTTCCACGGCAGCGTCAGTTCACCGGTGTTGGGATCGAAGTCTACCGTGGTGGGATCGATCGCAGTCCACTGGCCGGGCAGTGAGAAGGCCCACACGATCTCGAAGATCGGGTCGGCCAGTATCTGGCCGCGGCGCGGCTTGGCATAGCGGCCTTCAAGACCCACCAGCGGCGAGTTGGCCGTCCCCAGCGGCGCCAGCGGCAGATAGCTCAGCAGCACCGTCTGCGATCCACTGGTCAGCCGCAACCGTTCCGTGTACTGAATGATGTTCAGGTCCGGCCGCCTGCAATAACTGTTGATCAAGGCCGTAGCGGCCGTGATCCAGTCAGCCGTCGTTCCCGCCGGCAATCCATAGTTCGGGTAATCCGTCGGCAGCAGATATGGCATACCCCACCCTTCCTTTTCCCAGCTGCTTCACCAATCGTTGACTCGATCTGCGAAGAAACTCCACCACGGTTGCGACCCGCACAGGTACAGTTCACCGGTGCGGGTGGCGGAGTTTCTTCGCCGGCACGCCTGCTCGCTACCTGCCGGTGACCAGCACCTGGTAATGGGCAAAGTTGGCGCCCTTCACCACAGGTGCGCCGAACTTCACAGCCACATACTGGTAGGTCATCGAGTTGGGCAGGCCCAGCTGGAAGATGCGCGGTGTGGGATCGCCGAGCCAGTGGTACTCGATCAGGTCCTCGGTCACGATGTAGGCCGGCAGCGAAGCCGAGCCGGAGCCGACCGTGCCCGTGTAACCCAGGCTCCAGTCCGGAATCAGGGGCAGGTCGCCGGCCTGCGTGGAGAGCATCTTCACGCGGAAGCCGCCGGTGATCACGTCGGTGTTCAACACCACGTTGAACTCCGACTTCATCTCCTGATCAATCAGATCCAGCAGCATGGGATTGGCATAGATCGCCGTCGGCCGCACATAAAAGCCCGAGTTGGCGCACATCTCCGCCACGGCCGTCTTCAGGCCGTTGACGATCGAGTTGGGAGCGGGAATGGAGAGAGTCTGGCCGCCAGCCACAATCTGGTTGATTGCACCCATGTACTGGGTGGTGGTGGGCGAAGCCAGGCTGGTGTCGTTGCCGTTCCAGAGCGCGATGTCGTGGGCCACCATCACGCCGCTCACCGTGTCCACCAGGTCCTTGGCCTGCAGATAGGCAAACTGCTTCTGCTGGTCGCCCAGTTCGATGTCGAACAGGTTGTAGTTGATCTGCGCGACAATCGCCTTCAGCGGCACCGCCAGCTCGATGCGGGTCGGGCTCACGACTGGCGGAGCAATGCTGCGCGGATTCACGAAGGCCGCCGTGCCCGGATTCGGAATGGCGGTCTCCTCAAAGAAGCGCGACGGATGTCCGGTGGCCGGAACCTGCTTGATGCGCTGGCCGAAAGGGCTCGAACGGCGGCAGATGTCGAAGATCTCGGTCTGGTACAACGGAACTTCAATTGCGCCCGGCCCAATGTAATCCGCTGCCGCGTGAATGTTTGCAAAGGTTGCGTTCATAGGCTTTCCGCCCCCTCCATGGGGCCAGTCGTTCGTCAGCTGACAGCGGACACCTGACCTTCGCCAGTTGCCCGTTCTCAGTTGTCAGTTGTTGTTGTCAGCTGCCGCTGGGCAACGATCCTCGCGCCGGCGATCCGCCGTCAGCTGTCCTTCAGGCGATTGCGCCCGCCCGCTGCAGCTGGGTCTTCACCGCGATCCGCTGCTCCAGGCTCAACCCGTTCAGAGCCGCATCGAGGGTCCGCACATTTACCGGGCTGTCGCCGATGCCGTGCTTGGCCAGCATCTCTGAGGTCGCCGCGGGAAGTGTCCGGCGCATCGGGTTCCCAACCACCGCGGCCGCCGATGCCTTCAGTTCGCTCAGTTCTCGCTCCGCCACCGCCAGCTTCTCTGCCAGCTCGGTCTCGCGGCGGCTCTGCTCCACCGTGCCTGAGATCCGCTCCACCTCGCCGCTCAACGCGCCCTGCCGCTCCTCCAGCCAGTTCAACGTCCGCTCCAGCAGGCTGGTTGCAGCCTCCAACCGCTCCACAATCTGTTTCTGTTCCGTTTCCATGCCATTCCTTTCCCGGTTGCCGTAAATTTTCGTTGAGGACTCCCGTTGACCTGCCCAAAAAAAGCCCCGCCGACGCGGAGCCAGTTACTAACTTCCTGCGCGGATGACTTACTAACTCGCCATGCGAAAGCTGGTGGCGCGATAGGCCGCCTTCTCCCGCAGCAGAACCGCTGCTCCGGTGAAGGTCACGCGGGTCAGCTTCCACACCTCGGCCCGCAGGTCCTCCACGCGCGCGTCGGCCAGCTCATAGCTCATGCCCATCGTCTCCGGCGCATGTGCCTGGATCGCCTTCGAGACCTCGGGGAAGTCCCGCGCGTAGAGATAGCCGCGAACTACCAACCGCTGCCCCACCAGGTCGGCCTCGGTCAGCACGCCAATCTTGCGCCGCGCATCGTGCCCGTCCCATCCCGGCCGGTAGTCCACCGCCATCCCCAGCAGCGACGGCAACGCCGTCTCTGCCGCTTCGCGCGTCAACATCACCCGGTGCCCGCGCGCCCCGGCCGGAGCCTTGTCGCTGGCCGCATTCACCACCGTCAGAACCCCTTCGAACGGCATCCGGTTCGGATGCCCGTCCACGTGAGGAAACTTCACCGCCATCGCTTCCAATCGCATGCGCTCTCCACTCTGTTGGAGGAACTAGTCCCTAGTCCCTTCCGCCTCTTGCTCTCCGCTCAACTGCACCGCACCGTCCTGTCCCAGCGGACCCAGCCCGCGCATGGCCCGCACCTCGTTCACTGTCAGCACCCCGGCCTGCAACAGCTGCACCTGTACCGCCAGCTCCGTATCTTCGTCTCGCGCGTTCAGCTCGTTGAAGACAAACTCGAACTCCCGCCAGCCGATGCACTTGCCGAAGAAGTCGCGAGTGATGTGCCCGGCCAACAGCATGGCCAGCGGCGAGATGGCTCCGCGAAACGCCTCATCCGTCATCTCAGCGGCTGTCGATTGATTGACGTCCGCCTCCAAGCCCAGCATCAGCGGCGGAAGCCCAAATGCATTGGCGATCATGCGAATCAGAAACTCCTGCCAGGCCAGCCGCAGATCCGCGTCCGTCCCCTGCGCAAAGCGCAGCACCTCGGGCTTGTGCTCGGTCGAGAGCAGCGGCACGCGGCCCGTTCCTTCAATCTCGTCCTGCCACCAGCGGATCAGCCGGTCGTGCTGGGTGGGCGTCGCCTCGTTCAGCCACAGCGCATATTGCGCCACCGCATTGGACGCCAGCTTGCCCGCAAACCGGTGCGCACTCAGGAACTGGTTCACCGTCTCGAAGGCAACCTCCAGCGGTCCCAGCCCAAAAGGCGTAAAGCTGCGCGGGTTCACGCGGATGTACATCAGCTGGTCGTCGCGCAGGTCAATCGCCTGCGACTCCAGCGGCCCAGCCAGCACCTGCGCGTAGCGCGGCGTCTCCCCCTGTCCGTCCCAGCGGGCGTTGATGCGGATCGAGGCTCCATCCACCGGCCATAGCATCGCCGGCCGCTCCGGGTCGCCGGTCGGCTCCATCTCGATGGCCCCGAAGCCGCCGGTCAGCGCATCTTCGATCGCCTGCTCAATCAGGGTGCGAAAACTGTCCACCGAGTTCGGTTCTTCCAGGGCTCGCCGCAGCGCCCGCAGCTTCCGTTCCGCAAAGGCGACATCACCGGGCCTCACCCCACGCCGCACCCGCACCTGCCAGTCCATGGCGGCAATGCGATCCTTGATCACGTTGATGGCTCGCCGCACTACCGGCGTCTCCGCAAACCGGCGCAGGTTGGCGGGCGTCGGCTTGGGCAGCAGCTTTCCCGGAAACTGTAGAGGGCTCAGGATAGCCGGAAGCGCAAGCGTCTTGCGCTCCGCCTCCGCCGTCGCCGCGCTCGCACCCAGGCTGCTTCTCTCCCCGCTTCCGATGGCCTGCCGCCAGAACTCCCGCAACTGTTCTCCTACCCTCACGCGCGCACCTTCCTTTTCCCGCCGTGCCCCAAAAACAAAAGGCATAGCCCGGAAAGGGCCATGCCTCGTCTTCGCCAGTGACCAGAGATCAGGGATCAGGGACCAGGGATCAGCAGTCGCCTGTCCATCATCCGTGATCGATCTCAACCCTGCTTCTCCCGCTCAACAAAATCAACTCTACCGCAAACCGATTAAATTATCTGCAAGTGCGGAAAGACTAAGTTGCTTCACGTAAGAACAACCTACAAAAGTCCGGAAACCGGAGATATTTCAACTGATCCCTGATACCTGATCTCTGACCCCTGTTCCCTGATCTCTCTCGTGCTCACACCCGCAGCTCCCGCCGCGCCGTCTCCGCCACGCGGCCCATATCGGAGGTAGTCAACACCCGGATCTGGTGCTCCTCCATGGTCTCCACGCCAAAGCGGTACATCGCCAGCCGGTCCGGCTCCTCGTCGGTCGCCCCCAGCCGCGCTGCCGGCTCGATCACCGCCGTCAGCTCCAGCTCGGCCTTCTCCACGCGCTCCACCCCGGCGCGCAAGCCGGAGGCTGAAAACGCCAGCACCTTGGCCATCTCCACGCCCGGCTCCAGGCTCACGGCATGAAACATGCGGATCAGCCCGTTGGGCCGGTACCCCGCATCGATCTTCAGCGGATCTCCGGGCCGCGTATACTCCGAGGCCGCAATCCTCTTGCGCAACAGATCCCAGACCCCGGCCTGCTCAAACTCGCTCCGCATCCGCGCCTGGATCGCCGCCCGGCCGCTCAGCCGCGGCACGCGCTCCCGCGCCGGCGGGTCCACGTAGAGGCGCATCAGTTCCTCGACCCCGGCAGGAAGACTCTCGGCCAGGTAAGCCTTGGCCTCGGTCATCTGCACGCTCAGCGAGAGCGACTCGGCGAGCAGCCGCATCAGGTTGCCGTCCGGCTCGGCCTCGAACCTCCTACGCAGCTCGCTCTCCATTCCTTCCAGCAGCGCCGTGTCCGCCTCCGGGTCCAGGCAGCGCACCCGGCGCCAGTCGCGCGTAAACCGGACCCGAGCCGGCGCAGCACTACCCGCAGTGTCCCCGCTCAACCGCTCGCGCAGGATCACCCCGATATGCACGTACTCGTTCCGCACCACGTCCGGCACATACCGGAGTAGCCGAAACTCGCATGCCCGCCGCTCGTCACCCTGGCCCATCATCCTCCCGCGGAGCCCATCCGGCTCCTCCCGCATGCCTCCGCCTCAACCCCTCTTACATCACTCTTCCCGCTATCCTAGTCTCCCAGCGGCTTTCCTTCCAACCCTCTTCCGCGCCCGCGCAACCTGCTCCGGCCCATTTTGGAAATGGCCTGCGATCCGACCTCCCGAACTCCTCAATCAGCTCCCGAATCCGGCTGCGCCTGGCCAGCAGCTTTTCCACCAGCGCTTCCATCTCGCTCAGGTCGCCGCCATACCACTCCGGCGGAACCTCAGCCGCAACGGCCCACACGGTCTCCTCGGCCATGATCTCCATTCGCGTCAGCCAGGGCTCAAATGACTGCCACCCCTCAATCTCCTGGTAGACATCGTTGCGGTAGTAGACCCCGCGCAGGGGAATGTCCTCGAACTTCCACTCCCCGGCGTGAAAGCAGTAGCCATAGTCGATAAACACCGCCCGGTAGCGTCGCTCCCGCTGCTTCTTGGCAAACACCGCCTGCCGCCCGTTGGCGTTTCCCGTCCACTTGTCCAGCGCCAGGATACCGGCAAACTCCTCCAGATTCCGCACCTCGGCCAGCTGCTCCTCGGGCAGGTAGTCCACCACCTGACCCGGCATCAGGCCGCCCACAAACCGCGAGCCGAACTGCAGTCCCGGCTGGCACTTCACCCGCGTCCGGCCCAGGTCGATCTCGAGCTCCGGCGTATGGTCCACCAGCCAGCCCGAAACCTCCACCAGTTCCACATCCGGGACCGTCAGCCCGGCCGCCAACGCCAGCCGCGAAGCAAGAAACTCGTTGGCCAGCACCCGCATGTGCTGCGGGTTGTTCTGGAATTTCACCACGTACACGTTCCCGTCCGCGCCGAGCATCAACTGGCCCTGCGCGCCGCCCCGCATCCGCCGGATGTGCTGCACCGCCAGAACCGCCAAGCCCGCTCCCTGCTTCTCTACCGGATTCTCAATGGAATTCTAAGCGCTTTCACAGAGATCAGGGATCAGAGATCAGATACCGGAAGATCGTTGACTCCCTATTGGATTTACACTCCGTCCTTTCCCCGATCCCGGGCTCCCGATCCCTGACCCCTGACCCCTGACCCCTGCCGAAGCAACGTCAGTTGCTTCGGCCCAGCAGTTCCGCCCTCGCCCCCAGCCCCACCGCCATGGCCATCACCCGGTCGTCGTGCGTCCCTGCTCGCGCACCCGAGCCTCCATTGGGCAGCCGCACAAAGCTCCTGCACTCGGCCAGCAATCTCCGGCTCATGAACCGGTCTGCATGCTCCACCAGCGCCGCACCCAGCTGCCCAAGCACCGCCGGCCGGCTCAGCGACGTGGTCAGCCAGCCCGCCTGGCCATTCTGTCTGTAGATCCGCTTGTATCCGCATGCGGTTTCCAGAAGCGCCAGTACCCCGCTGCCATGATTGTTCCGCTCCACCACCAGCCAGGCTCCTTTGTACTCCGCGGCCAGCTCCGTCACCAGCCGCGCCAGTTCCAGGCCGCCCACATGCCCGGCAAACTCCGCACACTGCATCCCCGTGTCGAGATCCAGCACCTCGGCCGCCGAATAGTCCCCTTCGCTGCCTCCGCCCGCCGGGTCCACTGCCACCAGGTACTCCCGGCCCGGCAACGGCGGCAGCCAGATCTCCAGCTCCCCATTCCGGCGCCGCTCGGCCGGCTCCGGCGCCACCAGGAGGCGCGCCTCGATCGCATCCAACTCAAACACCGACTCGCCGCTGGCCAGAAAGCAGCTCTGCTCGTCTTCGGCATACTCCTGCCTGGCCAGCCCGCGAAAGTTCGTCCGTATCCGCCGCCGGTAGCCAATCTGCTCCCCATCCAGTCCGTGCCGCGCCATCAGATCGCGTTCTTCGCCGGTCAAACTCGCTTCGTCCACCGCCTCGGCCCGGTAGCGCGGCTCCAGCCACCACGGGAAGAAGTGCCGCACTATCCCCGTCTCGCCGGCCTTTTGCCACTCTTCGTGGAAGCACCCGCCCACCCCGTCCGGCGTTGACTCCAGAATCAGCTCTGCTCCCGGCGTCATCCCTGCCTGCAACCCGGCAAGCGTCTCGGCAGGGTCGCCCGGCCAGCGCGCCAGCTCTGAGCAGTGCAGGTTCTGCACCGTCAATCCCCGCCCCGCATTCCGGTCTCCGGCCGACACCACCCGGTACTGCGCGTCGATCTCCGGAAACACAATCTGCCGCACGTTCGACTGCGAGGTCTTCAGCGGACCCTCCCGCAGCTCTTCCGGCAGCCAGTCCAGAAACCGGTGCACGATGCGGAAGATCTCCTCGGCCGACTCCTGCGAGTGCGCCACCTCCAGGGTCAGCGTCCCAGGCTGCGTAATCGTCCGCAGAAAGAACCGCGCCGCAGCCCAGGTTGTCATGCCCATCTGCCGTGCCTTCAGCACAATGTTGCGCCGGCCCCGCCGCTGCTCGAAGACCTGCTGCGCCGCATTCGCTTTGAGGTGCGCCGGCCGCCCGTCCCTGGTCCGCACCAGCAAGAGATGTTCGGCCAGCGTCATCCCCACGGTCCGCCCCTGCAGTCTTGCCGGCCGCAAGTCCAGCATCCCGCCAAGCTCCTCCAGATCCTGCCTGCTCAGGCTTTCATCCATCATCATCCGCACCGGCGCTCCCTCCGCGCCACACCGCCCTTTGCTGGCTCCGCCTGAGCGTCCTAATTGGCTCCCGTAAACTCGGCATAGGTTTCCACAATCGTCGCACTGGTAGCCGTGGCGTTATTGACGACCTGAATCATGACCGGAAGTCCAGCCGTGTAAGGGAATGAGTGGGTTGAGTCCGTAGCACACTCTTGCACCTGGCTGGCGGCGATGGTGACCGTAGGCGTTTGGGCTGTGAACGTGCCGATTGCACCGCCCCAAGCGCTGCCCAGATAGTAAGTGAAGACCATGCTGCCGGTGGCCGATTGTGTCCCGCTTGTGCAAACCGTAAAGTGCGAGATGGTGCCGCTGCGGGGGAAAGCCATCGTCTTGCCTGCCACAAAAGCTCCCCACGACATAACTCCAACCGGCTGTGCATAGTTCGTGGTGCTGGCCGCGATGGTCGATGTGGAATAGTTTGTACCCACTAGCGGAATCGAAACCGCATTGGCCACCTGCTGATTCGTCGCAATCTTCGTGTCCGCCTCGCCAACCGTCCCGGTAGTCGCTGTCGCCCCATTCGGCAGCGCCGGCGTTCCGCTCAAATTGGCGGCTGTGCCACTCGTGTTGAATGATCCGGTCCCGGTCATATTCGTGACCGCAACCGTGGGCGCTGTGCACCAGGAAGGGTGGGCTGCGGAGCTGGTGGAGTTGCACAGCACGCTGTAGGCTGTGGCGTTGGCTGGGGATGCGGTCAGCGTTCCCGTGCTCGTCACCGCGCTGCTGGGCGTCGAGGAGAGTACCGTACCGTCACCGGTGAAGGTGACTGAGGTGACGCCCCCGCTCCCGCCCGATGGCGTGAACCATGCTCCCTGCGCGCCGCAAACCTGCCCCGATGTGCCGCCCGGGGGGCAGGTCACAACCTGGCTGTTCGCGCTGCTCGAACTCGTCCATGGGGTACCGCCATTCAGGGTGAGGGAACTGAAGGCAGCGCCACTGTTCGACGATGACCCAAAGCCGAGGTCGTTCTCCATGTAAACCGGCGTGATTCCCTCCACCAGGAACGGCTCGGAAATGGTCACCGTCCCGCTGCCCGTCACGCCGTTGATCACAATCACAAAGTATGGACCGGTGAAAGACGATGCATTAACGGTCGCTGACACCACCCCCGTTGCCGCCGTGCTGACCGTGGCCTTGCCGTAATTCGAGGAGCACGCCGATGAACTGCACAGCTCCACGCTGATCGATCCTCCCGTCAGATTCGCGGCGCTGATATTGGCCCCGATCGTGTACGTCTGGTTCGCCAGCAGATTCGGAACCGCAGCGGTCACGGGAATGTCGATCGTGCCGCTTGCCGTGCCGCTGAGCGTCAAGCTCAATGCATTGTCGCCTTCCGCTCCAGCCCCAGGCGCGACGGACACGCCCGAGGGCAGCGTCCAGTACGTGCTGCCCTGCTTGAAGTCCGTATCCGGCAGCAGATTGGCGCCGTTGGATGAGTTGGAAAATCCACCCTTGCAATACGTCATGTTGGCGTAGCTCGAAGGCGGGACTTTGACTCCCTGATCCAGCAGCCCGGCATTCGCCAATCCCCCGAAAAGGCACCATCCGAATGGCGTGTCGGACTCGACTCCATACTTCGTACCTCCCGACGATGGCCCTGGCGCATACAAGCCGCTGAAGTTGACTTGCCCGGCCGGATAACCGATGTAAGTCTGCGATGTCGAGGTGTCCACCGCATTGTTTGATTCCAGATAGGAATTGTAGAAGTTCACGCCGCTCGACTGGCCCGTCACCACAACATTCTGCAGCCCTACTCCAGGGCCATTGGCGACCAGGTTGTGGAGCGAAATGGCAGTCGTCGCCCCAACCGTTGGGTCGGCCAGGTGATATGTCAATCCCGATCCACCCGTCAGCGATGGCGTCGTGCAGGCTGCCTGGCCCCCGGAGGTGGCCGTCGCCGCCTGGCTCACCGTCATGCTGGTCAACGAGTTGATCGCCGTCACAATCGTAGCGCCGCCAGGCAGGTTGGTCACCTCGCCCAATGTCCCCGCGCTCACCGTGTCGCCCAGGTATTTGGCGGTCAAGTGCCCGTAAGGAACCGTGATCGTTGCGTTGCCGCTCGTTGTGCAGGCGTTCTTCAGCACGCCGCCTGGCCCGATCATGACAGGATATCCGCCTGCGTTCCCTGAGTCCGCATGCAGACTGAGGAAGTTGGCCCCGCAGCAGGCGCCCTCGATCAGGGCCCCATCATCGTATGGGCTCGAGGTCTCAAGCAAATTGAAGCTTGCCGCGTCCACAACATCGCGAATGTGCGCTGTGGCATAGGCGAATGCCGGCGAGCTGGTAGGATTGGTGGTCTTCAAACCACCCTCTTGCCGCACATAGCCGCCGTTCTGGTCGGTGCAAAAGGCCGAATCCATCACGAAACTTGAATGCCCGCTCGCTGGAACGATCTGAAAGCTCGCCGCACCCGCCCCAACCGCGCCTCCCTGAATCGTGGCGCGCCCATTCAGTCGCATGCCGCAGTCCGCTGCTGCAAGATTCATCACTAGGCCCGTTCCCGTGTGGTTGGTCGTCGTCGTCACATATTTCGACGTGAGATATCCGCTGCCCCCGGATGCCAGCGTAAGTGCCGTCACAACGCCTGACGTTGCCGTCACGCTGAACACAGCGCCGGTAGCCGCACCCGTATAGGCAAACCCCGCCTCCACCGGATAGACAAGGTCGCCGGTCACATACCCGCTTCCGCCCGCATTCGGATAGACAGTGGCACTGGTCGCAGGTCCTCCCACCATGGTCGTCGTATAGATCCCCGTGGTGGGCAGCAGCGCGGTCACACCAATGAATGCATTGTTTCCCGCCGGCGTGTCGATCTCGACTTCCTGTGATCCGGTCGTGTTTCCCGCAAGCAGCGTGCGTAGGTCAATCGTCCCGCCGCCGGCTGAAACTGCCGCCGAATTGCAGGCGTTCGCCTTGACCGATACATCCGCGCCGCTGAACTGGTCGCATTCAAAAACCGGCCCGATCTTTGCCCCTTCAACCGTTCCAAACGCCGTCACGTTGGCTGCCGTCACGTTGCCGGTCACGTCAATCCCATTCGCCCCGTCCGAGGTCAATCCCGGAATCGCCGCCTGCGCTCCCAGGTTGGTCAAGGCCGCCGTTGCTGTCGATGCTCCCGTTCCGCCCGCCGATATCGGAACCTGGTTCTCGCCGCCAACCGTTGTGCCGGTGGCCGTGTAGTAGGCAATCTGGCCCGAGGTGCCCGAGTTCACGGTCCCGCTCCCACCCCCGCCTCCGCCCGACCCGCACGCCGAGCCGGTATTGGTCAGATAGCCCGACGTATCCACCTGCAGGCAGTAGTGCCCGCTGCCCGCCGCCAGCCCGGGAAACTTGATCGAGGTCGTCCCCGTAAAACTTGCATAGAGCGCACTGCTGATGCCACCGTAAATGTTGAATCCTGTCCCCGATCCGGTTTCGTAATTCACGCGCACAAATCCCGAACTGTTCGAAGCATCGATGTACGTGTCCCCGCTGTTCGTGCTCTGATAAGCCTTGAAGCTGTCCAACCCACCCACGGCAGAGTTCAGCGCCCAGTTGTTGCTCGCATCCTTCACCATGTACCACTGGCTGGTCCCATTCCAGTCCTTGTATGTATACGAGCCCTTTTGGCTGGTGGTCAGTCCGGGCCAAAGATAGTAATCCACCTCCGTGTCGGCGTTGTTGCGCACCGTCATCGTTCCCGTCGACTGCGTCGTTCCGCCCACCAGCAGCGTTCCGTTTAACTGTGTGTTCCCCGCGTTGCTGATCGTCGCCACCGTGGTCTCCGTGGCGCCCCCGGACCCGATAATCACGCCTCCGGTTCCGGAGTTGCTCGACCCGTTCAACACCACCGCACCCGTCCCCGCCGCGTTCACCACCGTCTGGTTGTTGGTGCTTCCCGAAGTCGTGATCTCCGCCACTGCGCTCGGTGCGCTCGTCTGGTTTGAGGCAGTGAAGGAGACCGTGGGCTGCGATGTATATCCGCTTCCTCCTGAAGTCATGGTGATGCTCAGTATTTTGTATGTCGAGCACGAAATGGACGAAGAAGGCGTCATCACCGCCGTGGCCGCCGCGCCTGTCCCCCCACCACCGGAAAAGCCGATCGTGGGCGCGGTCGATGTGGAATAGCACCCGTCGTTGTTGAGCACCACATTCGTGACCGTGTTCGCCGTCGCGCTCAAATACTGCCCAATGGAGAACCGGTTCACGTTATTCAGGACATCGTCCATCTGGTAGAACTGCTCCCCCGCCGTCGCGTCCGAATACCCTTCGATCCACCGGTACCCATAGTCCGTCTGGATCTCGTTCAGCAGCCCGCGCTCGTTCCCCGCGCCAATCCCCAAGCGGAGGTGGTTGGTCACTGTCGCGTCCTGCTGGCTCCCGTACCAGTCACCATTCAATCCGTTAAAGCTGCGGTGAAATGTATCCAGAAAGCTGTTGCGCGTACCGTTGTCCGTCAACTGCCCGGTAAACATCGTCCCGCCGGTCATCCAGCTGTTGAACGAGCTGCCCGTGTCCGCCACCACCTGGTTATTCGAGTTCTCATTGCGCAGTCCCACGATCGTGTTGTTCTGCGCATTCGCTCCCAGGTGCAGCGCCGTATTGCAACCCTCCACATCCCCGCCGGTAAACGTGTTGCCATCCCCCTGCTGCAGGTTGATCCCATACGTCCCCGCAATCGGACTGCCGCTGCTCGTCGGGCAATCGATATGCAGCCGCACAAACGTGCTCGCATTCATCCAGTCCGTCGTCGCCGGATTCGCAATCCGATGTCCAATCGCATTCACCGCCGTCTGGAATCCGCTGAAGTGGTTGGAGAAGAAGCTCCCACCCGCGTAGTTCCCTGTCCCATCCAGCGTCATACCCGTCTGGTTCGAGTTGCCCAGCAAGTACAGGTTCTCGAGGTTCATCTCCTGCGTCCGGTAAGCCACCAGCCCATGGGCCGTTGCGCTCGTCGCTGCCGTCGTGTTGATCACCACGTTCTCCAGGTGAAACCCCGGCGTATCCACCGCATACGTCGGATCTCCCACCTGCACCATCGCGCTCGATCCCGAGTACAGGAACGCCGTGCCTCCCTCGCTGCCGCTTGCCGCGCTGCCGCCCAGCAGCGCGCAGCCGCGCAGCGACACATTCCGCGTTCCCGCTGTCACAATCACTTGGCTTCCCGTCGCAATCGTCGCGCACGGCAACAGCACCGTCGCGTTCGCCGTCGATATCGTCAGGTTCGACGCCATCGTCA
>Ga0182030_10011303_pt1 | contig 18026 bp, 20 predicted proteins | sample 812S3MmetaG_FD_121299 | JGI IMG/M metagenome (GOLD analysis project Ga0182030, IMG submission 121299) | Permafrost microbial communities from Stordalen Mire, Sweden - 812S3M metaG (Illumina Assembly) | ecosystem: Environmental > Terrestrial > Soil > Wetlands > Permafrost | place: Sweden...
ACCTCGTCGACCTGGCTGGCGGCGAGCACGGCGAGCGCGTGGTCGGCGGTGTCGGTGGGAGCGAGCTCCTCGGGGGCGAGCACGAGCATGCGGGCGACGTCGATGGCGACGTTGCCGTTGCCGATCACGACGGCGCGCTCGGCGGACATGAGGTCGACCTCGAGGTCGGTGTGGTCGGGGTGGCCGTTGTACCAGCCGACGAACTCCGTGGCTGCGTGCGAGCCGGGAAGCTCTTCGCCGGGGACACCCATCGCGCGGTCAGACGGTGAGCCGGTGGCGTAGACGATGGCGTGGTAGTGCGCGAGCAGGTCCTCGCGAGAGACATGCTCGCCGAGGGAGACATTGCCGAAGTAGCGGAAGCGAGGGTGCGCGGCGGTCTTCTCGTAGATGCGCGTGACGGACTTGATCTTGGGGTGGTCGGGCGCCACTCCGGAACGCACGAGACCCCAGGGGGTGGGCAGCCGCTCGATCATGTCCACCTCCAGCAGCTCGCCGCCCGCCTTCAGCAGATGGCCTGCGGCATAGAAGCCCGCGGGACCGGAGCCGACGACGGCGACGCGGATGGGGGAGCTGTTGTTCATGCGGGGAGTGGTTGGGGAGGGTGCGGCGTGTGGCGGTGCTTGGATGGGCGCGGCCCGACTCGAACGGGCGACCCCCTCGGTGTAAACGAGGTGCTCTAGCCAACTGAGCTACGCGCCCCAATGTGGGACATCAAGGCTAGCGGAGAGCATCGGCTGCGAAGCTGTGACCATGCAAGCAGGTGGATGGGAGCTGCTTTGAAACGGCCCGCGGCCTACGGAGCAGGAGGGGTGCTGGTCCTGCTGATCCTCTCGCAGCTGCTGCTGCCGCGGATCGCGGCGAGCGTGATCTCCTCGCGCCTGGGCCGCTACGGCAAGGTGCGCAGCGTGAGCGTGAGCGTGTGGCCGGCGATCAGGCTGCTGTGGGGCAGTGTGGGCAGCGTGACGGTGAAGGCAGAGAGTCTCAGCATGCAGCCGGAACAGGCGTCGAAGCTGCTGTGGGAAGCAAAGGGAACGGGCGACGCGCACATCTCTGTGGAACGTGTGCAAGTGGGTTCGCTGCAGCTCACGGACGCGACGTTGGACAAGCAGGGCAGCGTGTTGGTGGCGCATGCGACGGCCACGGAAGCGGCAGTGAAGGCGGCGCTGCCGGAAAACTTCGCGGTGCGCCTGTTGCGCAGCGAAGCAGGCGAGGTGGAAGTGCAGGCGAGTGGCGCACTGTTCGGCGTGGGCGCGTCGGTGAACGCGGTGGCGGAGGCGAGCGAAGGCAAGCTGGTGGCCCACCCGCTGGGGTTCCTGCTGGAAGGGTTTCGCCTGACGCTGTTCTCCTCGCCGCACGTGTACGTGGAAGGGGTGGGCGCGCGTGTTCTGGCACAGCAGCCGTTGAGCTATCGCCTGACGATGACGGGGCGCGTGCGGTGAGTCGCCCGGCGACGTCCAGCGGTGTTCGGCTTTGCTAAGCGGCTGAGAGCAGATCGGCTGTGGGCGTGAGCAGGCGCGGGCGGAGGATCACTGGCAGGCCATCCTTGGGGCTGATGGTGGGCATCTGGCGGATCTTCAGCTGGAAGCTGCTGGGAACGTCGAGGGTGAAGCGGGAGAGGATCAGGGAGGCGATGGCGCGCACCTCTAGCTGTCCGAAGCGCATGCCGATGCAGGTGCGGGAGCCGCCGCCGAAGGGGACGTAGGCGCCCTTGGGGATGGCGGCGCGAGCCTCGGGGGCGAAGCGCTCGGGGCGGAACTCCTCGGGGTCCTGGAAGACGTCGGGCAGATGGTGGGAGGCCCAGGAGCAGTAGTTGACGAAGGCGCGATCGGGGACGGTACAGCCCCCGAACTCGAAGGACTCGACTGCCCGGCGCGGGCCGATCCATGCGGGTGGGTACTTGCGCAGAGTCTCCTCCAGCACCATCTCGAGCTCGGTGAGCTCGCCGGACATGAGCTGGGCGACGGTGGGCTTGCCGCCTGAGAAGTGGGCGTCCTGCTCGGCCACGAGGCGCTGCACGATCTGGGGGTGGCGGGAGAGCTCGTAGAACATGAAGGAGACGGTTGAGGTGGTGGTGTCGTGGCCGGCGAATAGCAGAGTCATGACCTCGTCGCGGATGTGGCGGTCCGAGAGCGTGTTGCCGTCCTCGTCCTGCGCGTCGAGCAGCAGGCTGAGGATGTCCTGCCCGCGATCGCCGGTGTCACGCCGGCGGGCGATCTCGGAGTAGATGAGGGTGTCGAGCTTGCGGGCGGCCTGCTGCATGCGCGCCCAGGGGGTGAAGGGGCCGCGCAGTACGCGGAGGAAGTACTCGGAGCTGTAGAAGGAGAGGGCCTCCTCGAATAGCCCGGCGGCGTCGACGGAGCGCGCCTGGGGCCCGTCGGGGTCGACGCCGAAGAGGGCGCGCATGGCCACGCGCATGGCGAGGTGGCGGGTCCACGTGTAGAGGTCGACGGTGGCGCCGGGGTGGAGTTGGTCGAGTGCGCTGTTGGTCTCCTGCAGGATCGCCTCGGCGGAGGCGGCGATGTGCTCGCGGTGGAAGGCGGGCAGCATGATCAGCCGCGAGCGGCGATGGAACTCGCCGTCGATCGTGAGCAGGCCGTCTCCCATCAGGCCCATGAGGTCGCGGAAGTGGGACTCCCGCCAGATGAACTTGGAGGCGTTTGAGACGGTGATGTAGTGGTTGGCCTCGGGCCCCAGCATGAAGACGACGTTGCCGTGGAAGAGGCGCAGCGTGAAGATGGGGCCGAAGCGCTCATAGGACTCCAGCAGCAGCGGCAGGGGGTCCTCAGCGAAGCGCTGGGTGCGTGTCCAGGAGAAGCGCGTTTCGCCGGGAGGGAAGGGCACGGGCGCCCGTCGCTCCTGGCGCAGATCGTCGAAGATCACGCTGATGCTGTTGGTTTTCGCCAACGGGGGAGGGCCGACAAGCGCCACGGGTTGGAGCCTAGACGAAATCTGGCTGCGTGGCCAAAGATGGCGAGGAAGGGGCCGAAGGCCGAGCCTTGCCATACTGAAGGAGCAAGGACGGTCCCAGTGGGTCATCCACGCATCGCGGGGGCGTAGCTCAGTAGGTTAGAGCGCTGCCCTGTCACGGCAGAGGTCGCGGGTTCGAGTCCCGTCGCTCCCGCCTTCGGCACCACCCTTCTCCTGTGTCGGCTTCGTTGGCTTGTTGTGCGGCCTGGAAGTACGGCAGGAAGGGGTCTTGGGGTTGGACGGCGACGATGCGGCCGTCTTGTGGCCAGACTTGTGCTAACAGCGAGAGCAGGAGCTTGCGCCGCTCGGCTGGGTCGGTCTCGATCTCCCAGAAGCGGGGGAAGCGTTCGAGCAGCGCCTGGGCACGGTCGGCGGCGGGGTCGGTTGGTGGGCCGAGGCGCTGGACCTCTTCCTCCAGGGCTTGGCGGCGCATGACGTACTGAGCTTTGGTGAGGTCGCCGAGGACGTAGAGGTCTTGCAGGCGCTGTAGCTGGTCGAGCAGCTCGCGGCGTCGCTCGCCGGCGGGTTGGTTGGCGTGGGCGTCGGTGGCTTTCAGCGTTTGCAGGAGGAGGTCGAGGAGTTGGCCGTGTGGCTGGAAGTCGGCTATCCAGTCGATGAGCTGGGTCTCCAGCTGGTCGGCCTTGACGATGCGCTCGCCGCAGGCGTGGCCGTATCGGCGGGTGGAGCACATGTAGCGGCGTGTGGCGGTCTTGGAGCCGCGGGTGCCGTGCATCCGAGCGCCGCACCGGTCGCAGTAGAGCAACTTGCGCAGCAGGTACTCATCTGATGGTGGGCCGGGCTTGAGAACACGGGTGCGCCATGAGCGGACTTCCTGCACGCGGTCGAACAGCTCCTCGGTGACGATCGCCTCGTGCAGCCCTTTGATCGCACGGGACTTGTCGCGCAGCCCGGAGACGTAGCCGGCGTATGCGGCGTTGCACAGCATCTCGCGCACGGTGTTCTTGCCGAAGGTTCGCCCGCGAGCGCTCCGTGCGCCTTTCGCGTTCAGCCACGCGGCGATGGAGCGGTCTGACTCGCGGCCGGTGGCGTAGCGGGTGAACATCTCGCGCACGAGCGGCGCGCGCTCGGCATCAGGGACCGCGAGCTTGGTGTCGGGGTCGCGGACATATCCCCACGGCAGGCTGCCGACGAGGTGGCCTTTGCGTGCCTTCTCCTTGAGCCCGTTGCGTGTCCAGAAGGACAGCGATACCGAGTAGTACTCGTCGAACATCTCGTGGATCGACTCCGCGAGGAACGCCGAGGGGTCGCTGTGGTCTTCGCCCATCGGCTGGGTGACGGAGATGACGCGGATTCCAAGCTGCTCACGGAGCAGTTGCTTGTAGCGCCGCGCCTCAACCTGGTTGCGCGCGAACCGCGAGGTGTGGAAGACGAGCACGACGTCGAACCTGCGCTCGGCGGCGTCCGCCATGAGCCGCTGGAAATGCGTGCGTGCCTCGGACTTGCGCCAGCCCGAGTGAAAGTCGCAGTACTCATCGGCCAGTTCGAGGTCGTTCTCGTGGGCGAAGCGACGGATACCCTCGCGCTGGGCATCTGGGGAGAAGCCCTGGCCTTGCTCCTCGGTTGACTCGCGGATGTACGCGACCGCGCGCAGCAGCCTATTCGCGTCGGGCGGGGTCGGTGAGGTGGCGTCCTCGGCGCAGCCACCAGTCGGTGAACCACTGCGCGAAATCGAGGAGCGCCGGATTGGCGTTGGTGCTCCAGTAGGCATTGCTTGGTCCTCCTTCGGGCGTGTTGTCACTGCCGTCGATCAGACCAGGCCCGCGCTTCGATCTCAAGGGTCTGACGGCCTGGCGTCGCGGCGTGCATGGATGGCAGGACTGCCGCTGCGCGGGGCGCCTCATATCGGCCGGTCCCTTTCTTGCGCCAGGCGGCGCGAGGTGATCCGGTCAGCAGCAGCCCGGGTGACGATCTGAAGCGGAGAGTTCGTGCTGCCTTTGCTCCATTCCGCCACCTCGATCGGCGCGCCGACGCCGTGGACGGCCTTGTTGGCGAGCCTGGCGCGTGTAGCGGTCGGGACGGCGAGCACCACGAACACGTCACGCCCACCAAGCTCGCTGCGGTGGATCTGGTCGGCGTAGCGCACTGCCTTCTGGCGCAGCCGCTTTGCGGGCTCGGTCGCGCGGTCCAGCTCAAGCAACACATGCACGGGCGGACGGTCGGGGACGGTGATGACGCCGTAGCCGTCCGGGGCGATGCCCTTGAATAGTCGGTGGGTGGTGCGTTCGCCGTACCACTCCTTGAGTCTGCCGTGCTCGGCTTCGGCTTCGTGGGAGAGCAGCGAGAAGAACTCGTTGATTTCGATGTGATGGCGCAGCTTGCCCGAGTAGGCCACCCTGATCGCGTCAGAGTGTCGCCAACGCAGTTGACGACGCTCGATGTCTTGGCACGCGGCGACGATGTGTGCGCCGGCCTCATCGAGCACCCAGTGATACGGGGCGGTGCCCTCGCCCATCGGCACCGACGGGCGGAAGCGGTCGAGCACTCGTAGCTGGTAGAGGATGTCCAGCCGTGCAGTCGTGGAGCGCAACCCTGTGAAGTGCAGCCGCAGAATCTGCTCGCTCGTCAGTACATGGTGGTCGTAGCAGTCGGTCGCGATCTGCCGGTCACGGTCGGTCAGCCGTGAGCCGAGGCTCACGAGATGGCTGTACGTGATCTTCTTCGGGCGAACAACGGTCCTGCGTTCGTTCGTCTTCATATGTGGGTGGCCGGTTGAGAGGCCCTTTCAACGAAACGAAGGTCGATCCAGGTACCCTCTCGGTACACGGCACCCTGCGGGACTTCGACTCCCACCGGCTGAATCGGGAAATAACCTGACAACGTACCGTTGTCGGTGGCACACAAAAATGCCATTTGCAGCAGGTTTCACGCCGAAGGGTTCTCCCCTTAAGCGGGACGACTGTCCAGAGGGGTAACGCGAGACGTAACGCGATACGGGAGCGGCAACGCCCGCTGCCCGGAACGTCGCGTGGCGCTTCCGTTGTGGGCGGTGGGGCTCACCCTGGCCGGTTCATAGTCGCACGGGCGCCAGCGAGAACCACCGTCGACGGCCTTCAGTGGCCGCGGCTGCCAGTAGAGGGACGCGGCTCCGGTGCGGAGGAAGGGCGAGGCCGGCGCAGCCACCATCCTGCTCGATTCCGCGAGGTGCATACACAGCGCTGACACGCTGCTTACACGGGCGCAAACGCTTCGATCACAACAGCCGGGAGAGCGATCGACGGTCGGCCCTTGAGATCCGGCGCGGGTTCTGCTCTGCTCTGGCGCGCAGTCCAAGACAACCGAGTGGCCGGACGAGTCGTTAGCGCGACCCGCCCGGCCGTAGCACCGAAGGGACGTGCCTTCGATGCCACGGACAACCGTAGTCCGCTCAGCTACGGGTCGCCATTGACCGTGTTCGTGGGCGCGTCCCTTCCTCGGTGCAGGAAGGAAGCCGCTTGGTCCCAGATCCCCACGAGCAGCAGCCGCCTTGGCGCCCATACGGGTTTGCGCCCGGCTTTCGAGGGGTCTTGCTCGTCTATGGCGAGGAGCGCGCGAACTCCGCGCTGATCGGCGAGCTTGAGCAGGACGGCTACCTGGTCCGGCGGGCGAGTCAGCCCCGGACGTTGGCCGAGCACTGCGGCCCCGGACAGGTCGATCTCGTGATCTTCGGGATGGCGCCCGCTCGCGGTCTTGAAATGCTGCGAGCGCTGCGGACGAATGCGCTTGCGCCGGGCGCCGCGAGCGTCCCAGTCCTGTGGATGAGCACGAGCAGCGAGACGACGACCGGCTTGCTGCGCGCGTTCGAGGCCGGTGCCGATGACGTGACGCGCCACCCTCTCGGCTACGCCGAGCTGCTTGCACGCGTGAGCGCCTTGATGCGTCGCCGGCACAGCCTCATCAACGGCGCTGCCGTCCTCGCGCACGGCCCGCTCACAGTAGACACGCTGGCCTGCACGGTCGATTTCGCCGGTATGCCCGTGGAGCTTCGCCCGCGCGAGTTTGCGCCGCTCGTCCACCTAGCGCGAGAACCGACGCGGGTCCACGAGCGGCAGGAAATCTTGCGCGCGGTCTGGGGCTACCAGTGCCCCGGCACGACGCGAACCGTGGACTCCCACGCCAGCAGGCTCCGTCGCAAGCTCGCTGCCGCTGGCGCGGACGGCTGGGTGCGCGCAGCCTTCGGCATCGGCTACCGCCTCGCCCCGGTCGCGCACGGAGCGCACACAACTCCAACGCTCAACACAGAAGGGAGCCTCCCTCGATGAAATCGAGCACCGCAAGGAACCGACTGCTCGCGGCGACGGCTGCCAAGCGCAAGCTCACCGCACTTGGCCTCGCGGTCGTCGAGGCACGGGAGCAGAAAGGCATGAGTCCACGCGAGCTTGCCGATGCCTCCGGCGTCCCGCTGCGCAGCCTCGAAAGAATCGAAGCCGGCGAGCCTGATCCCGACGCCGACGCAAGCGCTGCCAAGGCACACCCCAATCCTGATCTGATTGCGCTCGGGCGCATGGTCCGCGCCACCCGGGAGCAGCAAGGCATGAGCGTGGCCGAACTCGCGGCGGCTGCCGGCTTCAAGCGCCGACGCCTCGTGAGGATCGAAGCCGGCGAACTCGACCCACGCTACGACGGACTGATCTCGCTGGCAGACGGACTCGGCGTACGTGCGGCAGCGATCATGCCTCCCGACGCGCCGAGTACGGACGGACGGCGGACGTGAATCAACTATCGCGGATCAGCCGGAGTGTGTCGCCGGCACGCGCTGCCCCCTCGCCGGACTAAAGAGCGTCACCTTCTTGTGCGTCCCGTCGGATGAGCCTTACGGATGCAAACCTCGCGGGCCAGATTTGCGCTCGGGGAACTGGATGACGTTCCCGTCGACCCGCTCTGGCTCTACCAGGGCGTCGCCGACAGTGGCGCCGTCGAATGTCCGAAGCAGCTCGACCAGAACCGCGGGGTCTGTGGGTGCAGCGAGGAGGATGGCCGCGAGCATCCTGACCTTTGTTGGTCGAGCGTGACGAGCCCGATAGACCACGTCGCAGAGTTCGTCGATCCGCTCGTGCAGTGGATTGGGAATGCGCTGGCCGAGAGGCTTCGGGTCAGCCTCGGTGAGGCGTTGGTTGCGGTCGTAGCTGGGGGACATGGTCCGTCCGCGTCGAAAGCTAGCTTTGATCTATCTTTATGACTGAACTAAGCAAGCTTTTGGCATATATGTTGGCAGCAGGAGGCCTGCATGAGCAGCTAGCCCGCGTTCGCTGGCCTCTACATGTCGCACTTTGCGAGATGTCAGAGCGAGCAGGTCGGCGAGGGGAGTTGCAGATTCTTGGCTTCGCCATTGCCTTTCGGGCCTCGCCAGAGGTTGGCGTCGCCGCAGTGGGAGCGGACGCAGCCCTTGATGGGCTTGTGCAAGCTGGAATCCTCAGCCCTCGGGGTCGGCTTCGCGGCGCGACCCTAGTGCTTGACGAGCACGCAGCCGTCACGCTACGACGTGAGCTGATGACGCTCCCGGCGGAGCAAGTGCGACTGCTTCAACGGGCGGGTGAGCGCTGGGCGGCTCTCGCCTCAACAGCTATGAAGAATCGCTCTACCGCCGCGGGATCGTCAGCATCCACCGTGATGTCCTCAACCCCAAAGCGGGCGAAGCGGTCGCTAGCTGGCAGTGCCTGACGGGCTTCAAGACGTCGTCGTCCCCGGTCGGCACCGCCGCCCAGAATCCAGGACCTGACCTCGTAGCGTCGGCGGTGAGTCTCCGTTGCATTTGGCGGCCAAGTGCCCTCCCAATGCCCGTCCAGGCCTGACCCGTCCGTAAATGTCCAGTCGATGCAGCGGACGCGCTGCAGCCGCGCGATGAACGCTGATGGTGAAGGGTAACGTGCGCCGACGCTTGAGCGGATCGCCTTACGGACAATCGTGCGCAGTTGGTCGGGTATATGTGGCGCGAACTGAAAGGCAGACTCGGGTAGCGCCCGCTGACCTCTGGTCAGCCGAGCGTCAACACGTGCCGGGTCGATGTTCGCGTAATCGAACGGCCCATTGAGCATCTCAAACAATGTCATTCCGACTCCGTAGACATCTCCAGCCACGCTCATGCGCCCGTTTGCCGGTCCCGCCTCGGGCGGCGTGTAGAGAGGGGAGCCTTCAATGCCCGCGACCTGGCCGTCGGACTCAATCCTCGCAGCCGAGCCCCAGTCGCCGAGTCGTGCGTGCCTTCTCGATGCGTCGAGAAAGATGTTGCCGGGCTTTACGTCGCGGTGGATCACGAGGAGGTCGGGTTCGCTGTGCACAAACGCCAAGGCGTCGAGCACTTGGATCGCGAGACGGACGGCTTGGTGAACGGAGAAGCGGTAGCCCTCGTCGAACGCCTTCGCGATGCAGCGACCCTCATAAAAGATCGACACGAATGTGATCGCGTTCGCGACATCTTTGTCGTACTGGGCCTCCAACACCTCTGCGACGTGGTCGTGTTTGATTCGGTGCAGAAGCCTTGGCTCTCGATGGGCGGCGGCATCCTCTAGGCCGAGTGTCGAATAGGTCTTCTGGACACACTTGCGCCCGAACACGAGGTGATCAGCTTCGTACACTTCCCCGCTCGTCCCGCCCTTCAGCGAGCGCAGGATCGAGTAGCTTGGCTTATCTAGGCGCTCGCCGCGTAGTGCCATTCAGTTGCCCTCGGCAAGCGCCGCTGCCGCCGCGAGGCTGCGTCCCGCGTTCCAGTATTTGCCGACCGGCTCGGCGATCTTGGGAATGTGATCCTCCAGCCGACCTCTGCGAGGGATCCCGAGCCGCGACCTCGCAGATGCTCGGTGCAGCATCTCGACGGGAAGGCCAGCACGGACGCACGCGAGGCGCACGAGCGTCTCAAGGGTGACACGCGGCGCAATGCGTGCATAGGAGTCCTTGTAAGTTTGCTCCGGCATTAGGATTCTTATTTGGTCCGGCCGCACCTCGGCCAGCATCCGTTCTATGTCGGTCTGCATGGCACTGAGGCGCTCGGTCTCCTCAAGCACAGCTGCCGTGGCGAGCTTTTCGTGTCCATCGGCGACAAGCACTCCGTCCGATGCCACCGCCAGCAGTACCTCGTCTTTCAAGCATGCGACCCCCAACGCTCGACCCATGTGCCAGATGCTACACGCGTCTGGGAGTATCCTGTCCGTTGGACTTCGGTCACTTCGGGTGCCGCTGGCCCAGGCTAGACCGTTCTGGGCGCCAGAAGGTGCAATGGCGAGGCCGTGGCCTGACGCGCTGGTAGCCTGGAGGCATGGCAACCCGCACGGTCAAGACGATTGATGTCGATGCGAGCCTGCTCGCGGAGACCCGTGACGCGATGAAGCCGTCCGCGGGGGCGGCTGACGCCGAGGTTGTCGAGCGGGCGTTGCGCGCGTATTTGGGCCGTCGTGCGCTGGATGCGTCCCAGGCGATGAGCGGGCTTTCCGAAGAGGAGGCGCTGCGGGTCGCCAACGAGGAGCTTCACGCGATGCGCCGCGAGCGTCGCAGCGCCGCGTGACGCGAGTCGTCATCGACCCTGGCGTCCTGGTCTCCGCGTTCATCTCTCCAAAGAAGGCCGCGCCCGCGCTGCTCGTAGACGCGGCCCTCGACGGGGCTCTCGATGCGCTCGTGTGCCCGGCGCTGATCGCCGAGCTGACCGATGTGCTGGGCCGCGAGAAGTTCGCCAAGCACTCGACCGAGGGCCGCGCGGCGGCGTTCATAGCGGCCTTCCGTGATCGAGCGACGATGACCGCCGACCCGCCGGCAGGCTCCGTAAAGACCGCTGATCCCGACGATGACTACCTGCTCGCGCTTGCGGAGACGCACGACGTTGATGCCATCGTGTCCGGCGATCCGCATGTGTTGGACGCCGCTTCGAGCGAGTTGCCTGTGCTCACGCCGCGCGAGCTGGCGGACCGGCTTGGCCTCACGCCTGCCGGCTGATAGCCGGCAGTGCGGTGCCGTCTAGATTGCCACTGCGGCTCCACTCATCAGCGTTCTCTACTGTCGCTAGCATGGAGAGGACCGTGACCCGCGAGCACATCCATAAGATCCCAGTTCAGTCGAGAGTGTGGAACCCGTGGCGGGAGCCTGGCGAGGCCGTTGCCGAAGTGGCGGGCGTTGTGGTCTGCGACTTGGCCGAAGACGGCATTCTCACGCTGGAGGTTGAGCATGGCCAGCGGTCGCACGGGGAAGTGCTCAATGCGGTCGGTCGTGCGCTGTGGGACGCTGGGTGGACCTTTGCCGAAGCCGAGATCACTGAAATGGTCGATGAGACAGTGAGTCAAGCCATGATCCTGATGCTTACTGGCGGGGCGCCAGGCGCCTACGTCAAGAACGAAGCGGCAACGCTCGTTGGGGCGGCCGCAGGCTTCGCCGCCGGCGCGTGGGCGGGGTCAAAAGTTAGAAAGATCGGCGCCGAGTATCACGCCCGCTGGACCGGGAAAGGCTGGGAGATCACGACGCCACCCAAGCACGCTCCGGTACGGCCTGTCGTCCAACCAGCGTAAGCCGAAACGGGGGGTCCTTGCGCCCGCGAGGCCAGACGGCCGCTCCGTGGCATCGGAGAGAATCGCCGATAAGAGGGAATCCTCCTACCTGCTAACGAACCCACGACGCTCGCCGCATGCGAGCCTCGCGGTGCTGTCAAGATTCGGTGGCGTGGCGCTCGAATCTCGTCAGCAGAATCTCCTGGAAGCGATCGTCCGCGCAGACAAGCGCTTGCGCGAGGAAGGTCGCCCTACGGAGTTCTTGCTGATCCAAGGGGCCGGCGGCGTCCTCGGGTTCAAGCCCGGGGTTCCGGGGGCAACGGAGCTGTTCCCCTCAGAGGCAGACATCCTTGACTTGCAGGCTGACGGCTACGTCTATGCGCGGCCATCGAACTCAGCGATGGTCAGCATCAGCTTCGCGCTGAGCGCGGCCGGCCGCGGCGCTGGTCAGCCACGAGCGGTTATCGCTGACATACGGAGTCCGGAGCGCGCGACGGCTCCACCGTCGTCCGCCGATGTCCTCGCGTGGCTCTACGGCCTCACGACGAGCGGACCTGGATCGAGCATCCTCAACTCGGGCGGGGCGTTGATAAACGAGGTGTTGGGCCGATTCGGACACGAACATGTTGAGACTGTGGCGAGGACTCTTGTTGACCTCGCCAGCGAGGGGCTGTTGCTGTTTGATGATCCCTTCCGAGACATCGATCAGCTCGCGATGTCGGAGCGCATATCGGCCGCGTCTGAGTTCAGACTGACATTGGCAGGACTTGATCGCGTGCGGGGTGATCGCTCCACCGTCCCGACGATCACGCAGATCGTGCATGCCACCAACGCTCAGGTCGCCGCCGGGGACATCCACAACTATGTATCGTTCGATGAGCTACTCGATCGCGCGGAGGCCGAGCTCGGCCAGCTGGACGACATCGACGCCGCGACACAAGAGGAGGCGCGAGGCATCTTGGCCAAACTGCGGTCAGCCTCCGGGACAGTCGCGACTGGCACCGCGACGAGCGCGGGCGGTGCCCTTGCAGGTGCCCTGCTGCGACAACTGCTCGGGCTACCGTAGCCGCCTTCCCGTCGGGCGGCGAACGCGGACTATCCGATGCAATGTCGCCGGCCTTCATGTAGCGTTACTCTGCGTCGGGCAACGCTTGAAGCTCGATCACATCGTGCCAGTGTGAGTCGATCGCGTCTAGGGCGGCTTCGAGTGTCTGGCGAGCTTCGCCGGGCTCGGCCTCGCTGTCGCGGATCGTGAACCGGTCTTCATCCTTGCTGGGGCCTTCGGTCCTGTTCGTGTACTTTGTGCGTAGCGCGGCGAGGAGTGGCTCGGCGCGCTGCTGGTCCCGCAAGATCAGGACATGCACTAGCGCGCGTTCGGAGCCGCGCAGACCGGCCGGGGCGAACCGCTTGCGGGCTGTCTCCTGGAGCTCTCGGTAGCCCTGCTGGACGGCCTGGTTGGCGCGGGCGATCTGCAGGCGAGTCTTTTGCTCAAGGGGCAGCGTCTCCGTCTCATGTACCACCGCGTTCCACGCTTCCTGCGCCCTCGACACGGCCGCTCCAACAGGGGAGTGCAGGGTGTCATTCCACTCGACCCGTAGCAGCAGCCGGTGGTGGGCGTCGAGCGCACGCTTATAGGCATCTCGGAATGCCTCGACGCTTGGGTGCCGCTCCTCCATCATGTGCGCCCGAGGTCCGTCGGAACCTTGCTCTCGCTGTCGCTCGCGCGAGTCGGCGATCAAGAACGGGCCGATGGCGGACCACAGGTCGAACAGCGCTCGGGTGGCGTCGTCCACGATCGGCCGGAGCTCGCGCATCTGTTCGCGGTGCAGTTCGTCTTCGCGGTTCGCGCGGTGCACCTGTTCGGTCGCCTCGCGATCTGCGCTGTGCAGACGCTCAAGCGATCTCCGGTTGCGCGCCTCGCGTCGCTCGGCAAGCCAGTTCGTCACGTACACGGCGACCACCGTTACGGCACCGCCGACGGCGGCTGCAATCAGCGTGCCGGCGGTCGAGGATCCAGTCGTCGCAATATGCGAGACGTGCACAGCGGTTAGGTGGAGCGCATGCGATGTATCCAGTGTCGGGCCTGAACCTTCATGGACGGGCCGCGGTCCAGGGTTCAGGACGGGGGCCGGCTGCACTGCGCAGCATCGAGTGTAGATTGAAGTAGTCTTGCAACCCCAGCCGGAACGGGTATTTCTCTCCGAGCTTGATCGCGCCAGACGTGAAGCGGGATGTCGTCACAAGCACCCCTGCGCTAGCTCCAGTCTCCTCAATGGTTCCGAGCATCTGCCGTACGACTTCCACCTTGACCGGCCGATCGGCCCGCTTGCGCTTACAGTCCACGACCGTCAGCAGGCGTCCGTAGGAGGTGTGTTGGATGAGATACAGGTCTACGCCTCCGTCGCGTGTCTCCGGCGTTAGCTCGACCTCGAAACCTTGGCGAGCATAGAGCTCGGCCATCAGTTCCTCGAGTTGGCGCGGGCGCAGCTCGTACATCAGCCCGGGTTCGGCGGCGAGCCGCTGGACGAGCGCGTCGCTGATGGACTGGACCTTGACATCGAGTTGCGACGCCGCCGCTGGCGAGACAACGCCCCGTAGCAGCGAGGTCTCGTCCCAGCTCAAGCCGCGGAGGAGCTCATCCACGGCCTCGGGACCGTCGGAGAGCTGGATGCGGTTGCCCACCATCTGAGCGAGCACCGGACTGCCGTTGGTCTGCTCGGTGATTTGTTGCGCTGCGCCACTGCTCAAGCCATGGATGGGTGCGAGGAGCGCGTGGATGGCCTCGTTCGACAGCGGGCCTACCTCGACGCGATACCAGTCACCCTCGGAGGGTGGAGTCCTGCCGGCGGCCAGCACTCGCGTGCGCAGCGATCCAGCGCGGATCTGCCTGAGGGTGTAGTCGAGCATGTCGAGGTCGGCTCGATCGACATCGTCAACGACCAGAAGATCAGGCGGGCCTGACAGGGTAGGCCTAGCCGCCGCTATATCGCGGTAACGCGCGAAGGCGACAGACACGTCGAGCTGCGCGGTGAATCGACGGATGAGCGAGGTCTTTCCCATCCCCCAAGCTCCCCAGACGAACGCGGGCGTTTGGCCGCCTCGCTGCCACCAGGCATCAAGCTGCGCGAGCTCTCGCTCGCGCCCGACGAAGGTGGCGTCGGCGGGCTCAAACGGTTGGAATCCAATCCTCTGCACCCACCGAGTATCCAGCAGGCCGGCGATCGTCAGTGCTACGACCCCGCCAGTCGGACTTGACCACGCGCTGAGCCATGCCTGCCCCTGATCTCGATAGGTGGTGCCGGAAGCGCGTCCGACCCCCGTCGCTCCCGTACTTTACCCCCGCCGTTCCTGCCGCTTCTTCGCGCCTGTTCTCGAAGAACGGCAGGAATGAGGGCTTTGGTTGGACGGCGACCACACGGCGTTCGTCCAGCCATACGCCTTGGAAGATCAGGCTTAGGAACTCTCGCTTGGCGTCTCGGTCCGTCTCGGGTGGGGACTGGTTCTGGCGTGAGCGCGGTTAGCTCGGCGTTGGTGCCGTCTACAGTGGGGTTCAGTCGGCGGGGTGAAGCTCGTGCTCGACGGCCAGGCGGATCCATGAGGAGACCGAGCGGTCCTCGGCCGCGGCGCGCAGGCGAATCTCATCCAGGCGCTCAGGCGCGAAGCGCACGGGGACGGTTGCACTCAGCCCGGCGCGTCGCCGCGGCGGTCCTTGGGGCTGCTGGTTCTCAGGCCGCGCGTAGAAGGCATACTCCTCGTCAGGGGTTATTGGGTCGTTCATCGATCTCTCCGGTGTTGGGCGGCAAGTGAGCGGGATGCCTCGTAGCAGCCGATTGGGCGGCAGCGGGAGGGGTCGCCGTGGCGGGATGGTGCGAGCGGGACGACCAAGACACGGCCCGCGACCTCGGCGCACATGAGCCAGTGCGCTGGCGGTGTTGCTGGGTAGAAAGGGGTCGCTGGTCCACACGTCGGTGATGTCGTCGATCCCGAGATTGGGATGCTTGAACAGGTGAGCGGCTTGAGCGTCAATCTCGAACTGGTCCTCGTCGCTGAGGAGATCGGGATCAAAGCGCTCCTCCGCCACCTCGATCATTGTAATACAAACGACTACAAGATCGAAGGCGTCAATTGCGCGTGTCCCGATCGAGGCCGATGAACGACGCGCGCTTCCCCAGCTGTAGCTCGCCTCTCGGCGGGCTAGATAGGTTCGGTTCCCTCGTTGAGGATCCTGAGATACTCGCTGTAGACGTAAAGCTTGCCCCGCTGCCGACCCGTCGCCTCTCTGAGGATTCCGGCCTGCTCGAGGCGGGCAATCGCCGCGTACACCGGCGGACCGCTCAGATCGAGCTGCTGTGTGGTGGAGCTGGCCCCGATCACGACAGATCGTGTGGCCAGGTCGTGGATGCGGTGCGCGGTTGCCGCGCCGCGGCCGAAGGCGTGGATCGTCTGCCGGTCCTTCTCAACCATCGCGACGATGCGCTGGGTTGTGGCTGTCGTTGATTCGGCGACCTCGACGACGCCTTCGAGGAAGAAGCGAAGCCATCCCTCCCAATCGCCATCGGTGCGCACACGTTGGAGGTGTTCGTAGTAGGCGTCGCGGTTGCGCTTGAAGTACAGGCTGAGGTAGAGGAGGGGACGGCGCAGCACTCCCTCTGAGCAGAGCAGGAGGGTGATGAGCAGGCGTCCGACGCGGCCGTTTCCGTCGAGGAAGGGGTGGATCGTCTCGAACTGTGCGTGCGCGAGAGCCGCCTTGATGAGCACGGGGGTTGCTGCTGGCTCATCGTGGATGAACCTCTCCAGCGCGGATATCGCTGGAGCGACCTCCTGCCAGGGAGGCGGTACGAAACGCGGGGTGCCGGGACGGCTGCCACCAAGCCAGTTCTGGGTGCGCCTGAACTCGCCCGGGGTCTTGTCCATGCCACGACCTGTCTGCAGGAGTCGACGGTGCATGTCTCGGAGAAGCCGCGCGCTCAGCGGCGGTGCGCCGGGCGTGGTGATCTGCGCGAGCCCGAGATCGAGTGCGGCAATGTAGTTGGCCGTTTCGCGGGCGTCCTCGCGTAGCGCTCCGGGTGCCGCGTCGTGCTCGAAGAGCAGCAGGTCGGACAGCGAGGATTGGGTGCCCTCGATTTGCGAGGAGAGCACCGCCTCCTTGCGCACGAACGTGTAGATGAACTGGTCGGGGTCGGGTAGCAGCAGGGTAATGCCGTCAAGCCGTCCGAGCGCCTGGTTGGTGCGGTCCAGTAGCTGCTGCAGCCCGGCGTCGATCCGCAGGGGAGGATGTGGCGGCAGCGGTCGGGGATGGAAGGCCCAATAGCCATCTGGTCCGCCTTCGGCGAGCCGGAACTCGCCTGCACGAGGGCTGCCGCGAGGCGTGCTCGGTGGTTTGCGATCGCTTAGCACGCACCCAGCTTAGTAAGCGATACAGGCGGAAGGCTTATCAAGCGGAGCCGCGTATAGCGATCGCTTACGAAGGCTGCGTCCTACCACGGCGAGCCGGCGGCCTCGACGACCCTTCAGCTGCGGGCAGGCCGGGGGAGCGGCGCGACGCAGATCTCGATGTCGTCGGGGGCAAAGCTCGGGACAGACCCCCGTCGCTCCCGTAATTTACCCCCGCTCATCGGCTCCACAGTCCGCTCATCGGCACAGCTGCGAGTCGGTCGCCGAACGGAAGCGTGTCCGCTCCCGTGTATAGGACGGCGCCGGCCTTGAAGCGCAGTCCGAGCTTGTCGCGCAGATAGCGCAAGCCGGAGAAGTCGCCGGCCGAAGGCGTCGCGCTGGCCTTGACCTCGATGCCGACGATCTCGCCGCTGTGGCGTTCGAGGATGACGTCGATCTCCCGCTGCTGCTTGTCGCGGTAGTGGAAGAGCTGAACGGGCTCCTGCGCCCAGTCTGCTTGACGCAGGAGCTCTGTCGCGACGAAGCTCACCAGCACCGTCCCCGCGATGCGACCGTCATCGCTGATACGTCGCTCGTTTGCACCAACTAGGTATGCGAGCAGTCCGCTGTCGAGGATGTGGAGCTTCGAGCTCTTGATCTGGCGGCTGCTGAGGTTCACGTGCCATGACTTGAGCTGTCTGACGAGGAACAGGTCTTCGAGGATCTTGGTGTGTGCACGGACCGTATTCGTGTCGACGCCAAGGTCGCCGGCCATGCCGTGAAAGCTCGCGAGTCCGCCTGAGCGGGCGGCGATGAGGAATAGCAGACGCTCAACGTTCTCGACGTTGCGGACGTTCGCCACATCGTCGAGATCTCGACCGATGATCGACGCGACGTAGCTGGCAAAGAAGCGTGAGCGTCCGCGTGCGCTACGTCCCTGAAGCTCTGGGTAGCCGCCGGTCGCCAGTATCGCAGCCATCGGGCCGCAGCCAATCGGGGCACCCAAGACTTGTGGGAACCGTCCATCGAACAGTGCATCGATGAACGTCTCGCGACAGTCTCGCAGCTCGCCCTGGGAGAGCGGCCAAAGATTGAGGTACTCAAGGCGCCCGGGGAGCGCATCCGCGACGGTCGGCAGGGTAAGGATGTTTGCCGACCCTGTGAGGAGGAACTGGCCGCGGGACTGGTTGCCGTCGAGGCGGCGCTTGATCGCGAGTAGCA
>Ga0182030_10011304_pt1 | contig 18025 bp, 12 predicted proteins | sample 812S3MmetaG_FD_121299 | JGI IMG/M metagenome (GOLD analysis project Ga0182030, IMG submission 121299) | Permafrost microbial communities from Stordalen Mire, Sweden - 812S3M metaG (Illumina Assembly) | ecosystem: Environmental > Terrestrial > Soil > Wetlands > Permafrost | place: Sweden...
AATCCTCGAGGCGATCGCGCAGTCCATCCAGTCCTTCGGTGATCCTTTCTCCCGGACGCCCCGCCAGATCCTTCGCGCCAATATCGACTTTAACGCCAGGAATGACGCCCGCGTCGAGGACCACATTTATAAAAGACTTTCCATCTTTCCTATGCTGACGGATTGTCTCGTCGTAGAGAATGACGCCGTTGATGCAATCGGCCAGACCGCCCGTCGTGAGGATCAGTTCGCGATAGGCGCGCCGCGCCTCTATCGTCTGCGGAATGCCCGCCTGAGCGAACCGCCTGTTGCAGGTGGGATTGCTCTCGTCCATCGCAAGCAAACCCTTGTCGCCGGCGACCAACGCCCTTGCGGTCTCCATGAGCTGTTGCGCATTCATCTGGCGGCGCCCCATTTCCAGTTGCGAATCTCCGGTAAATCTTGGCCATGCCGGTCGATGTAGCTCTTATGCTCGACAAGCTTATCCTGCATCCTTTGCTTCAGATACACGCCTCTTTCCGCCAGCTGCGGCAGACGGTCCACGACATCCTGCACGAGATGAAAACGGTCGAGATCATTCTGCACACGCATGTCGAAAGGCGTGGTGATCGTGCCTTCCTCCTTGTAGCCCCGGACATGCATTTTGCGGTTGCTTCGGCGATAGGTCAGTCCATGCACCAACGAAGGATAACCATGGAAGCCGAACACAATCGGTTTGTCCCAGGTGAAGAGCTGGTCGTAGTCCGTGTCGCTCAGTCCATGCGGGTGTTCGCTCTGAGGCTGCAACCTCATGAGATCGACAACATTGATCACTCTGATCTTCAGTTCCGGCAAGTGTTCGCGCAGAATCGAGACCGCCGCCAGAATTTCCAGCGTCGGCGTGTCGCCGCAACAGGCCATGACCACATCGGGCGCGCTACTCTGATCGTTGCTCGCCCATTGCCAGACGCCGAGGCCTTCGGTGCAATGCGCCACAGCGGCTTCCATGGTCAACCATTGCGGAAGCGCGTGCTTCCCGGCGACCACCACATTGACGTAATGCCGGCTGCGCAAACAATGGTCGACGACCGAGAGCAGACAATTGGCGTCCGGCGGCAGGTAGACCCGGACAATGCTGGCCTTCTTGTTGATTACATGGTCGAGAAACCCCGGATCCTGATGCGTGAAGCCATTATGATCCTGTTGCCAGACATGGGATGCGAGCAAATAGTTCAGCGATGCTATCTTCCTGCGCCAGGGCAGCTCGAGTGTCACCTTCAACCATTTGGCATGCTGACTGAACATCGAGTCCACGATGCGAATGAATGCCTCGTAGCTGTTAATTATCCCGTGTCGTCCGGTGAGAAGATAGCCTTCGAGCCAGCCTTCGCATTGGTGCTCGCTAAGCATGGAATCCAGCACAAAACCCTCGGGCGCGAGAAACTCGTCGTTCTCTTGGGTTCTGGCTTCCCACTGCCGGTTGGTGACCTCGAACACCGCGCCAAGAAGATTGGAGACGGTTTCGTCGGGCCCAAACAGGCGGAAGTTTCTTTGATCCATATTGAGTCTTGTGACCTCGCGCAGGAAGTCTCCCAGAACCAGGGTGTCCTGCGCCTCCACGCCGCCGGGCGACGGAACGCCGATCCCGTGATCGCGGAAGTCCGGCATCCGCAAATCGCGCAAGAGAATCCCCCCGTTCGCATGAGGATTGGCGCCCATCCGGCGCAGGCCCACCGGCGCGAGCGCCGCCAGCTCCGGCATCAAACGCCCATCGCGATCGAACAGTTCTTCAGCCTTGTAGCTCTTCATCCAGCTTTCGAGCAGCGCCACATGTTCAGGATGCTGCGCGTCCACGAGCAGCGGCACCTGATGCGCCCGGAAGGTTCCCTCGATCTGAAGCCCATCCACGAATTTCGGCCCGGTCCAGCCCTTGGGAGAACGCAAGACGATCATTGGCCAATGCGGTCGCGTCGGGTCGCCATTGTTACGCGCATTCAAGTGAATTTGCTTGATGGAGCTTATGGCCTTGTCCAATGTCGCAGCCATGAGCTGATGCATTTTCTCCGGATCATCGCCCTCCACGAATAGCGGAACCCATCCGGTTCCCTTGAAGAACTGTTCCAGCTCCTCGTGCTCGATCCGGGCAAGAATGGTCGGGTTGCTGATCTTGTAGCCGTTGAGATGGAGGATGGGCAGAACGGCGCCGTCGGTGATTGGATCGAGGAATTTGTTGGACTGCCATGCCGTGGCCAGCGGACCGGTTTCCGCTTCGCCGTCGCCGACCACACAGGCGACGATCAGGTCGGGATTGTCGAACGCCGCGCCAAAGGCATGGCTGAGCGAATATCCGAGTTCGCCCCCTTCGTGAATGGAGCCTGGCGTTGTGGGCGCCACATGGCTGGAAATGCCGCCGGGAAAGGAAAACTGCGTGAACAGTTTTTTCATCCCAGCTTCGTCCTGGGTGATATTGGGATAGACCTCGCTATAGGTCCCTTCGAGATAAGTGTTGCCCACCAGCGCAGGACCGCCGTGCCCCGGACCGGCGATGTAAAACATGTTCAGGTCATTTTTCTTTATGACCCTGTTCAAATGCACATAAATGAAATTCTGACCAGGCGTCGTGCCCCAGTGTCCGACCACGAGCGGCTTCACATGATCGAGCTTCAAAGGCTCGCGCAACAGCGGATTGTCGTAGAGATAAATCTGTCCAACGGACAAATAGTTGGCGGCGCGCCAATAGGCGTCCATCCTGCGCAATTCGTCGGGCGCCAGCGTCTCCTCGCCGATGGACGCGCCCTTTTCGACGCCTCGATTTTGCGGCGGCATCTGTAAGATCGTCGCTTCCATTGTCCCATGCTCCTGAGTGTTGTGCGACGCGTCCGCGCCTCGAAATGACTTGTGATTTGGAGGATCGGCGCCTGCTCCGAACAGGCGATAGGACAACAACGAATGCTTCATATAGAGAAGCCCCAACCGTTGCTGTCGGCGTGACTGAAGAGGAGCCAGAAACTACGTCGGCGTGGCGAGCAATTCGAAGAACGGGCATTCGCGTCGACAAAATTTCCAAGGCTGCTGGCCTCGCGCGACAGCCGAGAAGCCCTCGAAGACCATTCATAGGGATCTCTTTTCGCTTAAGGCAGGATCGGAAACTACGCATTCGGAGCGCGGCGCCTTTCAATCGGGGCCAACGCAGCACAAGCCTTGCACAAAGCCAAAATATTGAACGCCTTTTCGCGTGGGTCTGGGCACTCCCTGCCAATCGGACGTAACCACACGGATTCCCCCTCGCCCGAGCGGCCTGCAACATCGATGAAGTCGCCGGGAGGACGCGATAGGGATAGGGCCTACTATGTTCAGGACGCTATTCAGGGCTGGTTCCAGTCCGGCCAAATGGCCGACGCCAGAACGGATGACGGGCGGAGAGCGACGACGGCGGTGATTATCGGATCGCCACCTACCCCGAAGGCCTCGACCTTTCAGTCGATGCAAGTCTTCTGGTCTAAGGGAGATGAGTAGTTTCCGACGCTGTCGTGCAACGCCTTCGCTGAATATGGTTTGAGGATTCGCGAAAATCCGCCCGGTCGAGCCTCTCCGATTCCGAAAGCGTAGAGAGGATGACGGGCGACACCGGGCGTATCGCGCGGGAAAGAAATTTCCGATTCGAGAGGACGGCAAATGACGACAAAAGCAAATTTTAGCTCCGCCGAATGGAATCGGCTTTTGGAGGCTCCAATGCTCGCGAGCTTGGCGATCGGCGGCGCCGATCCATCTGCCTTCCTCTCGACGCCGATGGATGGACTAGCTAATGAGCCTGCGCTGGCCGAAGCCAGGATGGACCCGAGCGGGAACCAGTTGGTCGCTGCGGTGACCGGGGAACTCCAGACCGCCGAAGGTAGGGCCAATGCATATGAGGGCTCAAGAGACCGCGCCCTCGCAGGATTAAAGCAGGCCTCCGCCATACTGGACACCGCAGCGCCCGCCGACGCCGCAGCGTTCAAGGCATGGCTCGGTCGCATTGCCCTGCTCGCGGTCGAAGCGCGAAGCGCGCAGCACGGTCTGGGAACCGGCGGCGCACAGGCAAGCGACAAGGACAAGGCGGCGCTCGCCGAAATAACCAGGGTTCTGGAAGCCTGACGCAATGCTGCTGGAGGATCCTCGCCAATCGGGCAGGACTTTATAGCTTCGCCGCGCGATCTGGAACAGCAGGCGGATTTCATGCGCCGTGCATATGGCTAGCCGCGTCGGCTCTTTGTCTGCTTGCGAGGCGATACAATGTTCGCAGACGAGTCGCGGCCTCACGCTCAAATCGACCTCAGCCCGCAGCTCTCGGTGTCGCGAAGCTCCTGCGCCGATGCAGACCGACGCGCGATCGAATTATAATCTAATGCAATTTCGACTTGGGTCCAGGGCGCACGAGCGCCAGTGTATGCTGTGCGATCATCAACTCTTCGTTGGTGGGTATGACCCAGACCGACACGGCGCTGTCCAGGGTTGAAATACGAGGTCCGCCAGAAATATTCGCGGCAGCATCCAGCTTCACGCCGAGCCAGGTCAGCTTTTCGCATAGGGTGGCGCGGACAGGAGCCGAATGTTCGCCTATCCCGGCTGTGAACACGAAAGCGTCCAGTCCGCCAAGAACGGCGACGTAGGCGCCGGCATATTTTGTCATCGCGTAAACGAAATAGTCTATCGCAGCCGCAGCCGAGAGCTCTTTGCTCTCCTGTAATACCCGCATATCGCCGCTCAGTCCGGACTTGCCAAGCAGACCGGCGCGTTCGTAGAGCATTTTCTCCAGAGAGTCCGCATCGAACATTTTGGTCCGCAGCAAGTAAAACAGGGCGCCGAGCGGCACGTCGCCCGCGCGAGTCGCCATCGGCAAGCCCGATCCCCCGGCAAAGCCCATCGAGGTTTCGACACTGCGCCCGTCCCGCATGGCGCACATGCTGGCGCCCCCGCCCAGATGCGCGACGATCGCCCGCCGCGCACTGGGCGCAAATTCGGGTAGTCGCCGACTAATGTAGTCGTATGAAATCCCATGATAGCCCCAATGGTGCACACCTGTTTCGCAGACGTCCCTAGGTAGGGCGTAATGCTGAGCTATTTCCGGCATTGTTCGATGGAAAGAGCTGTCGAAACAGGCGACCTGGGGCAGCCCCGGGAAGGCCTCGGCCAACGCCCGCGCGCCCTTCACGTTGAAGAGTTGGTGCGATGGCTCCATGACCGCCAGAGATTCGAGGTAATCCAGAACATCGCCCTCGATCAGCGTGGGCGCCAGGAAACGAGCACCGCCGAGTACTATACGGTGGCCAGCCGCAAAGACTTTCACGCCAGCCAGATTGCGTTCCAGCCATGCGATCACGAAGCGTAGCGCCACGCCATGGTCGATAGCGTGATCGTCACCCCAGCTATGTGTGTCCAAACGGACGCCAACGGCGTTGTTGACAATCAAATGTGGGGAGCTATCCATGCCGTCGATCTCGCCCCGGCAAAGCAGGGGCAGTGATGCAACGACCTCGTAAGCTGCGAATTTCAAGCTGGTGGAGCCTGCGTTCACGATGATGATGGCGTCGCTCATGGCGATCACTCCGCGATTTCAGGCTGCAGTATTGTCGGATCGCGCTTGAGCGCATCGGCATAAAGGACGGCGGCGGCCGCCGAGAAGCAGCGCGAGGCGGCGCTATCGGCCCTGCTGGTGAGAATGATCGGCGCCCGGGCGCCGATCACGAGACCCGCAGTTTGAGCATCGGCCATGAAGGCGAGATTCTTGTAAACCATGTTGCCGGCCTCGATATTCGGCACGATTAGAACATCGGCGAGGCCCGCCACAGGCGATGAGATTTTCTTGATCCTCGCGGCGCTGGCGTCCACAGCAGCGTCGAGATCGAGAGGGCCGTCCACGACACCACCGACGATCTGGCGACGATCAGCCATTTTCGCCAGGATGGCGCCGTCGAGCGAGGCGGCCATTTTGGTTCGCACCATTTCTACCGCCGCCAACACGGCTACTTTTGGCGTCTCGATGCCGAGGGCGCGCGCGAAGCCGATTGCGTTTTGACAAATATCGCGCTTCTGCTCGGTGTCCGGCGCGATATTCAGAGCTACATCGGTGATAACGAAGCGTCGCGCATAGGTTGGCGCTGACACCATCGCACAGTGACTAATCAGCCGCCCTATCCGCAGCTTCGTCTCCTTCTGCATGACCGCGTGCAAAAGCACATCTGAATGCAGGCTTCCTTTCATCAATGCACCGACATCGCCAGCTCCGGCGGCCATGGCGGCCTTTAGCGCAGAGTCCTCCGGGCTGTCCGCGGCCACGAAGTGAAAGCTGGCGACGTCCAGACGCCCAACTTCGGCAATCCGACGTATTTCGTCCGGGGGGCCGAAAAGTACGGGTTTTATCAAACCAGCTTTTGCAGCGTCCACGGCGCCGGCGAGCGCCTCGAGGCTGCATGGATGCACGACGCCCATCAGCATCGGCTTGAGGCTGCGGCACCGCTGGAACAAGCCTTCCAGCCGATGTTCAGGCAGTTGTCTCTGCTGTCGCGTGGTCGGGACCTGCACCTCCAGCATAGCCTTCGCGACAATGCGGCCAGAAGCGTCGGCGCACTGACCGTCCAGCTTTATAACGCCGAGATCCGCCAATTTCTCCCGAACGACAAGCTGCGTCGTCATCGGCTCGCCAATGGGCAACGCGCCTTTGATCCATAGCGAGGTCGCGAGCACCAAACTTCCCGGGCCGGGCAAGGCCGTAGCGACCAATCCGGTCATTATCGCCGTGACGATGCCGCTCGCGCCCTGGCCAGCGTCCGAAGCGCCCAACAGATCCGCATCGCCAAAGGCGGCGGCGAAGGCCCGCAGATCGCTGGCTTGCAACGCACGGTCTACCGAAGCGACGTCGCCAAGCGATATCTCTTCGAAGGTTTTGTTTACGATGGTTTGCATGCCGTCAGCGGCCTGCGGCTATTGCGAGAGCGGCCAAAGGTTCGACCGGTGTCGCCAGCACCCGCGACAGTCGGTCCAGCCGCTCTCGTTCAGCAATACTCGGTGGATGGTCCGCGCCGACGATCCTCCTCAGCTGCTCCATAAGCTTTTCTCGCAATTCTGCTTCCCGCACGAGAAGAGCGACTGCTTCTATTGCGTGCTCGGGGCTCAATTGCAGCACGAAGAACTGGTCACGCACCAGAATTTTGAAATCCTCGAGCGAAAGGCGCATGAGATGCCGGCGCGCGAGGTTCAGAGCGAAAGCGGATTGTTGATTAAGTATCCGGTCGGCAGCGACAACATAGATCAACCCCCGGATCAAAGCTTCGTCGAAGCCGCCTGTTTCCAGCTTCGCGGCATATTTTTCGAGGCGAGACTTGCGCGCCGCCATTTCTTCCTGGGAAACCCCGGGTTGCGGCCGCACGTCTATTCCGACCTTAAGGCCGAGGAGCGCTTGCACGAATGGCGAACCATAGAAACCAAAGAAAATATGCTCGGCCAATTGGTCTCGCGCTACGCGATAGGCCTTCAGGGAGGCGACAATCTGATCCGACACCATCGTCTGCATCTCGACGAACGGATTATTCGCAGCCGCAGGTTTGCGCGCTATCGTCACCTTGTTCGCCAGCTTCTGTATCCCGCTCATCCAGGGCTTTCCGCTGGCGAAGATCGTATAGCTGAGCCTGAGGGGATTCAGGGCCTGGAGAAGGTCCGCCGCGGGCTGATTCGCGAGCGCACGCACTAATGGCTGGGCGAAAGTCCGGTACGCGAAGAGGTTCATCTCGGAGACGCGCGCCACGGCGGCAAAGGCTCGGTCGTCGCCGGGGCTGTTGCGCCCGACTGCCCGGATGTCGTCGAGCGTGCGCGCTTCGAAGCTGGCGCGCCAGTCGCCCGTCGCGAAGCCGCCAGAAGGCGCATTGTCCGCCTTTGGCGAAATGACCATTTCATAGAGGCCTGGCGGCAGACAGTCGATCACATTCATCAACTGCACGAATTCCTCGTCCTGCTCCGCGCCCACCTTGCCGGAAACGAACAAGGCGAGATGCCCTATCTTCTCCGCCATGCAGTAAAGGATGGTTTGCCCTGCGGCGCGAATATCCTCGACGTCCCGATAAAGATCGACGATCCAGCCTAGAGCCTGAGGCGGCGGACTGATATTGTCCCCATCCGAAGTGAAAACGATAATCGGCGAGAGGATGTTGCGAATGTCGAAGGTCACGCCGTCATGCGATTTTAACTGGTTGCGAGTCAGCTTGTCGCCGATGAAAAGATTGTCGACCAGATACTGCAACTCATCGCCATTCAACTGAATAAAGTCGCCCCACCATTTCTCGAAATCGAGGTAGCGTTCGCCGTCTGTATCGACCTCGCTGTAGAGTTGATATTGCTTGCCCCACAGCCAATTCGCCGGACCCAGATTGTCGAAGTTCAGGACGAGCCAGGTTCCGTCGAATATTCCGTTTCCCAGATCGCTGGTCATGGCGGTCAGCCAGCTGCCGCCGAGAAGGCCGCCGGAATAGCGCATCGGGTTCTTGCCGTGCACGCCCTGCCAATAGGACATCGGGGAGCCGACGACCAGGCAGGGGCCGAATAGATCCGGACGCAGCATGGCCACCATCAGCGTCTGGTATCCTGCCTGGCAATTGCCGATAGCGAAGGGACGCGGCGCATTCGGATGAAGTTCGACCACCCTCTCGAAAAAGGCGACCTGTCCCTCGACGACATCGAGAAACTGCTGTCCAGGCGCCGGCGTCGAACCAAAGCCGATGAAGTAAACCGGATGTCCCGCATGCAGAGCGTCGCCGACTTCGCTTTCCGTCTTGAAGCCGCCGATACCAGGCCCTTCGCCAGCTCTTGGGTCCACGACGACGACGGGTCTTTTGAGGGGATCGATCATGACGCCTTTCGGCGGCACGATTCGATAAAGCGAGTAGTTCATGGGCCGAGCAAGCGAACGACCACTCATCACCAGCTCATGGTCAAAATGCAGAACGGTCGCCATAGGCATCGAAGTGATCTCTACCTCTTCGTCGCCTCGCTGCCGAAGAATATCCAGAAAGAGAATATTGCGCTGAAAAGCGTCGACCAGATACTCTGGGAGGGCCGTCATAAGATCGGCCGAAGCTGTCGGGCGGGAATTGCTCACCGCGATCGATCCAATGGCTGAACGGCCTGGAGCCGCTGCCGAGCTTGAAATCGCTTGATGCGCCATTCTGAGGTCCATTCACTTTGATTCCCCAAGAGAGGCTTGGGCCGATATGTCGCTTGGCGTGCGGGCGGGAAGGTTTCCAAGCGGGGCGAGGTCGATCGAGCCCCGCTTGGACGTCACTTGTTTGTAATCTTCGGAAACATCCTCGCCCTTGTCTCGGGCAGCCCCGCTCTGCCGGAGGGCGCGGGACTATCTCCCGATTGCCCTATCCACTACTTAATCACTCCCACAGGGCATGTGTCGAAAGCCCAAGGCGTTAAGCATGAACCGGAACATCGCCCGGCTCTTTGGTCTTTGCGCCTTCATGCACTTCGAGACTCGAGGGATCAAAGCTTTTGAGCACGGCTCGGGCGCGGGCGACTTCTTCGGTGGGCCCTCGCGCCAGGACCAGAAAGCTGTCGTTCTTCAGCGCCGTCTCATATGCGATAACGCTGTCCTTCGGGATGCCGATGCTGTAGAGCGCAGCGCCGAGCACGCTGAGGCCGCCAACCACTATTGCGCCTTCGATTGCCGAAAGAACGACGACGGCAAGATATCCAACCACGACGACATGACCCACGACGGGAACGGCGAGGAACAGTCCGCCAAGCCAGCCCCAAAGGCCACCCCAGAAGAGACCGAGCTTTCCCCAGAACTTGACGCGATCACCGGTGTTGTAGAAGCCGACGACCTTTTCGTCGATATGGTATCCCTTGCCCACTACGCTGAGATGTTTGATGTCTATTCCTGCATCGGCCAACTTCTTCACGGCGTCTTCCGCCGCTTGATGTCCGGCGAACACGGCGACGACTGTGTCATCTTGTTTCATTTGATGCTCCATTCGGAAATAAGCGGCTTCGAGCGAATCTCCCGGGCTCGGCGCCTTGCTTGTGCGCAACTCTATAAGCCGGCGGCGCTTCGCTTAGCCGATAGCGCAATAATCGGCATTGTCGCGCGTGAGGACAGCCTCGGAAACTACTCAGATCAATCGATTGGTCAGCTAGCCAAAGTCGAATTCGCAGCGACCGGCCGCCTCTTGCGACAAGTCATGCTATTCGCACATTCACGAGTCGCTGCGATCCGCAGGCCGCATGAGGCATGTCGGGTCCTGTCCGACAGCGACTCTGACTGTCCGCCGTGGCGCCCGTCGCGTCCGGTGTGATGAGCTGTTCGGCGGCGAAGGCTTAATGCTCGTAGCAGCCTGAATTTTTCCCAAAGGTCAAGAATTCATATAGCCGGCCTGCCGCTGGCTCCCTTCGTCCGCTTTTCACGAATATCCCGACAGTGAGGTCCCCTTCCCGACCGGTGACCCCACTATGTATTCGCATGCCTTTAGGTCGCGTATGGAGGCGAGATCACCTCAATCGCGCCTATCGACCTGATGCGCCCACGCTTATTGAGGGAAGAGAGCGTTCTGTCTTGCAAGGAGCAATCGGTTGATATAGCCGGTTGTGCCGTCTATATGCACAAGACACCAACTGGTTCCCCAGCCTTTCGAGCAGGACGAGATATTTACTTGCGTAGATGGCTCTATCGTTGCGACTACCGGCCATTTTTTTCCCGGTCCCGAACGTACATTAGCTAAATTAGTCGTCACCAGTGGCGCTACGATCACCGTGTTGCCCAGTGGAGCCAGGGCCGAGGCGTGCACAAAGCCGATTTTGTCTCCGAATTGCACCTGACACCAGGCGCGCTTCCAGCCTTGCCCGCAATTCTGGACATTCATTTCGGTGTCCGCCTCAATCACCCCAATCACCGGCCACTTCGGTCCTGGACCCGATCGCACATTCACCGGATCCGTAATTTCGCGCGGAGCCGCAGCAGCGCCGCCGATTGCGGCGAAGATGGTCGCCGCAGCAAGGAGAGCGATAAATTTCGATTGCATGGTTTTCCCCATTATGCCCGAGAATTTTCCGGCGGCAGGCTCCGGTGCGGCCAGCGAGAAAATCAAGCGGGCAAAATCACCCTCGGCCTTGCGCAGGAAGGATAGAAGGTAGCGAGAGCCAGTCCCGCGAGCATAGGGCCGGAAACTACTCACACAGCCATCGTAGGCGACGCCAATCCCCACCGGAGCCTTCTATGATCCAGGCAATATGGGCCGACACCGGACGACGTTTACAAAAGCGGCTGGTCGATCCGGCTTCGCCCCGGCGGCGCTGCAAGCCAAACCAGTTAGCGCGATAGCTGGTCTCTCGGAAAATTATGCCGCAGCTCTATCCCATGAGTAGTTTCCGACGCTATCTCGGGTGCCTTCCCGCTGTATAGAGTTTCATGACCGCCCTCAAGGTTTCGAATCCGCGTCGATCCGCGAAGACCGAGGGAATCGAGTCAATCGTCGGCATATGGAAGGATGGAAAGATGTTCCCTGCGCGATCTGTTAGCACACACACACGCCCAACCTGGGGCGATGCGGTCGCCGCCGCCAAAAGGCGACTCGTCATTCGACATCCCTTGCGGTTCTTGCTCGCGACCGCGGTAATATTCGTCATGGCTCTCGCCATTTTCCCCGGCTATATCGAAAAATGGCTTTGGATGGGAGAGCTCGACTACGTCAACATCTTCTGGACACTCCTGTCGGCGCGCTGGGGAATGTTCTTGTTCGCTTTCGTCGTGGCGTTTCTGTTCCTTTGGATCAATCTGCGTCAGGCTGCGGTCTCCAGCGCGGATTACAGCGTGGGCGGTCAGGCGAGAACGCCCGGCTTCTGGTCGAAACTGGACGTGATCGCCAGATCCGGGATCGAGTTCTCGCCCAAACTCCTCATGGTGGATGTCGCATTGGCGAGCGCCTTCGCCGCTCTTTTGTTTGGCATGGGCTATTACGCCGAGTGGGACAACCTCATTCGCTTTCGCTATGGCGCGGCCTTTGGCATTTCCGATCCGCTCTATGGAGTCGATGTCGGATTTTATGTCTTTCATCTGCCGTTCTATGAACTGTTGCAGACCAGCCTGATGTTCCTGACGTCGCTGACGCTCATGCTGGTGCTGCTGATTCACCTGTTCTTCGGCTCCATTCGGGTCAACGACGGCGGCAAAATCGAGGTGGATGCAAATGTTTCCCGGCACCTATCCATTCTACTCTTCATTCTGGTCGCCAATTTGGGATGGGGTTTCTACCTCGGTCGCTTCCAATTGCTTTACTCCACTCTGGGCGTCGTCTATGGAGCCGGCTATACGGACTATCATGTGACGAGGCTCGCCCTTTGGACGATGGTCGGCGTCTCCGCGATTGCATGCCTGCTGCTAGTTTTGAATTTCTTCAAGCCGAGTCTGAAGATGTTCACTTGGGGCGTCGGCGCATATTTTGCGCTATGGATTCTTGGCTTGGGGGCGGCGCCGTTCCTCGTCCAGAAGTTCGTCGTGCAGCCCAATGAGCTTGCGCTTGAAACCCCCTATCTAAAGCACTCCATCGACTTCACGCGAAAGTCATACGAGTTGGACGCAATCCAGGAAACGTCCTATCCGGCGCTGGCGGATCTGACCCAGAGCGTGATCGCGCGAAACCAGGACACCATCCAGAACGTCCGACTCTGGGATACGCGGCCGCTGCTGCAAACCTATAGGCAGACTCAGGCGATAAGGCTCTATTACCAGTTCTACAACGTCGACACCGACCGCTATCGGCTCGCGGACGGCTATCATCAGGTCATGCTGTCGGCTCGAGAACTCTCGCAGGAACTTCCCGCCAAGGCGCGCACCTGGGTTAATCAATATCTCGAATTCACTCATGGCAATGGCGCGGTCATGAACTTCGTTTCCAAGACCGTCGGGGATGGCTTTCCGCAATATCTTCTCGAGAATGTGCCAGCCCAATCGGACTTCGGTCTCAAGGTGACTCAGCCCGACATCTATTACGGCGAGGCGATGCCTGGCTATCGGATTGTATCGACTGGCGTCAAGGAATTCGACTATCCGAAAGGGAACGACAATGTCTATACGAGTTACACCGGAAAGGGCGGCATCCCGCTAGACAGCATCTGGAAAAGGCTGCTGTTCTCCTGGACGAAAGCGGACATCAACCTTCTTTTGACATCCTATCTGACGCCCGAGAGCCGGATTCAGATTCACAGGAATGTTCACGAGCGCGTATCGCAGATCGCTCCCTTTCTGCATCTCGATAACGACCCCTACGCCGTCCTTAGCGAGGGTAAACTATATTGGATTCAGGACGCGTACACGACTTCCGATCACTATCCCTACGCAACCCCCGAACGGAGCTGGCTCCATCAGTCCTCCTACGATCTGGACGTCGATTCTGGATTTACCGGCGAAGTTCGCAGCGCGAATCCACAAGGCACTGAATCTCATTCTCTGGCCTCCTTCGACGGATTGAACTACATACGCAATTCCGTGAAGGTCGTTGTGGATATGTACGACGGGACAGTGCGCTTCTTTGTCATGGACCCCAACGATCCTATCCTTGCCGCGTACAAGCAGGCGTTTCCTGACGTTTTCAGCGATCTCGACGAACTCTCCGCCGATCTGAAGGCGCATCTTCGTTACCCTGAGAATCTCTTCTCGATCCAGGCCGATCAGTACAAAACCTTTCACATGACGGACCCGCAGGTATTTTATAATCGGGAGGATCTCTGGGCGGCTCCCAGGGAAAAATACCAAGGCGAAGTTCAGTCGATGGAGCCCTATTATATATTGGCCAAGCTTCCCGGCAGCACTGAACTCGAATATATGCTCATGACTCCGTTCACGCCGCAGAATCGGGACAATATGATCTCCTGGATGGCGGCGAGATCCGACTTCCCGCAATATGGAAAAATGCTGTTCTATCAACTGCCGAAGGAGAAGCTCATCTATGGGCCAAACCAGATCGAGGCGATGATCGATCAGAACACGACAATCTCGCAACAGCTGACCCTATGGAACCAGAATGGTTCGAGAGTCATCAGGGGCAAGCAGATTGTCACGCCGATCGAGAACTCCTTCCTTTATGTCGTCCCATTGTATCTGAAAGCGGAGGGCGCGAACTTCCCGCAGCTTAAGCGGGTCATCGCGGTTGCCGGCGACAAGGTGGTGATGGAGCCGACTCTCGACGAGGCGCTCTCCGCATTGTTCGGAACAGCGCCCAAGCAGGCTGCGATAAAGAAAGCTCTCGTCCCCCAGACGGCGAGCGTACAGACCACGACAGAGGAGCCCGTAAGTCAGCCGGCAAACGTCCAATCGCCTGAATCGAGCAGCGCCAAAAAACGCTTCGACGATGCTCAGCAGGCGGCGCAGCAAGGGGACTGGAAGAAATTCGGCAAAGCCATGGATGCCCTGCGGCGTCAGCTCAACCAGCCGATAGCACGGTAGGGTCCAAAGTGCGTTCTTCGTTCCGTTAGCGCCCGATGTCGGATATCCGACATCCCTGCAGAGAGGCTTGGGTAAAATAGAGTTGTTGGGGGGCGCCCGTCACCGGGCGCCCCCCAACAGCCGTGTTGAGCCGTTGAGCTTATTTGAAGACTCCGGATTTTAAGCCGCCCAATTGCTCATCCTGATGCTTTAGTCCAAGGGCCTGTTCCTACTATAAGGCGCAACGCTAACCGATCATGCTGTTGAAGAACCGATTCCGATTGTTGCCGCTCTCGCGCAAGAAGACGCCGCGCTGAATGGGCTAATAGCACGGTCGTTATCAAAATTGACGAAACATCAAGCGGCCCTCGGCGCTTCCGGGAAGGCGCGACGTCGGCTGGAAATGAGTGGCGGGAACGCGCCCACCTCCCCCTTGATCGGAAGGCCGCGCTGCGCAGCTGTGCGGGAGGGGGTTGTCCCCGAGAGAGTCTGGCCTTTTGGGCGCCCTACAGCGGCGCTTCGCGGCGACCCTCCCCTCGAGGGGAGGTGAATGCCGGGCGCGCATCCCTTCATTTTCTTTGACGTGCTTCACCAGGCTCTCGGAGGAGGACCGCCTTGAACTGGAAACGAAGTCTCTCGGAAACGCCGTCAGACCATTGGTCTCTTACGCGCAAGAATGCGCTATTCGCCAGAAATGAGGTAAGCAGCGAAAATTGGGCGCTTCTCGAGTCGATCGTCGCGACATGCAAATTCAACGCCATTGATCCCGTCGTCCACATCGCCAAAACATCGAACGCCATTCTCTAAATCGAATCGAGGAACCGGCCGCATAGAGTGTTGCGACGCCGTCGAGCCTCGCCGCAGAACCGCTGGAATGAGCGGTCTGGACCTGGCCTTCGCATGAGGTCTCGTCGGAGATATATTGCTTTTGCTTCTGAATGGCGAGGCCGGCCGTCAACCGGGTCGGCAAGGGCGAAGGCCCCTGAACGTCACGTTAAACCGCCCCGAAGCGCTGCTCCAAAAACCCCAGTCGATCGTCGCGGCGAGCCTAACCACGCGATGTCCTATATACACGATCCGATCGAACCCCGACCAAAACAAATCCTTCTGCACAGAGTCTTGCAGCTCCTTCGGCCGCACCGAGAATCTCCCTCGTCGAGTTCGATCAAAGGAGAGAATCGCAGCGCGGCCGCAGGATCAATTTGCAAAAGAACTGCGCCAAAAATCGGCGAAGCTAACGCAAAGGATTACTTCGCCTTCGCCAACATCGCCGCAAGGTCGAAGCCTTCGGTTTTCTTCACGGGCGACTAGATTGGTTGTGCGATTGGAGCCGGTTCTGTCGGTTTTAAGAGCGAGGCGACACAAACCAATACGCCCACCACAACTTCATTTGCGACAGCAATTTCATGCTCGCCGCCGGAAACGCCAAACGCCCAGGGTGCGATTGCGATAAATATGCCGATGATCAAGGTTAGCCATTTTTCGACTCTCAATAATCGGAATATGCCTGAAATCGCCAACAGAGCGAGAACAACGGCCAATATCCTGGCCGCGGCGGCGGGATAGGCGGATACTTCCGAGGCTTCTGAGAGAGACATTCCCGGCAAATTAGTTTCCCCATACGGAAACACCCATGGCGAGATAAATAACCATGCCGCCAGCACGATGATTCCCCAATCCTGCCAGTCGGCATGCGCCGTTCGGTTGCGGAACGTTGTAGACCATTGTCCTGCCATGTCGAAACATCCTTTTATAAGTCATTGGCCGAAACCACTTTCAAACGACGCAGACTTCTTGTCTGCACCCTCAACGATTGAAGAATTATCGTGTCACGCCCTCGCGAGGTGGAAGGCAACTCAAATCATTATGGGTGCGGCAAGCCTAACCGGATGCCGGGTGACTTGGCGCCCACGGAAACTACTCAGCCTTGTCTGCAAAAAGGGAGCGATAAACACAAGGCCTTCGCTCGAAAGCGCGATCAGGACCGTTCCCTCGGGGCCGATAGAAAAGCTGCTCTCGTTTAGAGTAGCGAACCTAGCTGTAAAAGCCTGCAAAGTCCCGAACCAGATTGAGACGCCTCGCCTTTGTCATGGGATCACGCGGCGGCATCCCCGATCAAAACTCCAAATTATTAGAACTGGAATAGGACACTTATTCGTAGGAAGTTCGCTACTCTCAACACAAGCTGGCTCCCAACCTCGCGGCCGTGACAGCATGATTATGTTGCGCCTTGCGTTGTCTTGACCTTTAGGATGAGCGTCGATTACGTGCAGTTTCATTCATGCAAGAATTGAGACTCGGCGCGCACGGAACGGTAGGCTCCCTCAAACGCCTCTCGCAACCGGCGCTCCTGGTTGGGGGCTAGATCTGTCTTCAACACGCGACCGCCACTCGCAGCAAGTTTCTCGATGACTTCATCTCTCACGTCCCGTTCGGGTATGAGATCGCGACGCAAAAGAAGCGCGGCCTGACCGGGGCGGAGCAGCTCGGCGAGCGCCTTGACGAAGTCCTCGTCGATTCCGCTGTCAGTTAAGACGCCGCGCATTGTTCCCGCCGCTGCGCCAACGAGAACGCCAAAAATCGGATGTAGGAATATAACTCCGAGAAGCAGCCCGCCAATTGATCCTAGAGCTGTTCCCAAGGTCCAGAAATCAACTACGTGATTGAGCCTGAGCTTTCCGTTCCCGTCTCTCGCGGCGACAACGACCTCCGACAATCGCGTGAGGCAGTCGTTAGATAACGACAACAATTCATCTCGCGCTCTCTCCGCGGCCGCAGAATCCGGATAGCCAATGACGATGAGCTGGGACATGTTACGCCTCTTCGGGTTGGATCACGGTCTACCCCAATGCTGGAGGCGCGGCATGAAACCATAAATCAGTTTCCGCCGCGCCGCTGCGGCATCGATGATCGGCTAATCCGTGGAGGCGCCTAAAACCAGCGTCCGCGTCCGTACCAACCGCCGCCTCCAAGGAGAAGAAAAAGAATGACAATGATGAGAAGTGTCTGGGTATCCATGATCTGCGACTCTTTCCGTGTCTCGAAGTGGTTCGCAATTGCTTCGCCACGCCCCACTCCGCGTTATGTCGGTTTAGTTAACCGCAGAATCGCCGACGGAGGCAGACTCGGAAACTACTCAAGGACCATTTGGGAAAGAGAGGCGACCGGCAAGGTTAGGGTGGCTGGCGTTAGTCGGAATGACATGCTTCCTGCTTCGCGGATTCGAGCGCCGCGATGAAAGCGTCCAAGTGACGCTTGCGCGAAGAAGCCGGGAGTTGCCGGAGCCCGCGCCTGCACTGACACGGGCTGGATCGTAAGCGGTGTTCCGCACCCGCCTTCAAGTTGGCGTTGTGATCGGCGAGTCTGATATCCCGATTTGGAGATCGGGCACGATACCATTCCACATCACTGGTGTCCGGTTAGGAATCGAACAAATTCATTTGGTTATCGATTGGATCATCGCGGTTGGCGTTGTCTCCGCCTTGAAAGGCTCAGGAAAGCTGGATTTTTTCGAAAGAGTGAACGGACAAAATCTGTAGAAATGTGTAGAGAGAAACGTCGAGCGCCAGTTGCTTTTTGATGATGGCGGCGAGCGCATAAACGCCGACCGCCGTC
>Ga0182030_10011305_pt1 | contig 18024 bp, 17 predicted proteins | sample 812S3MmetaG_FD_121299 | JGI IMG/M metagenome (GOLD analysis project Ga0182030, IMG submission 121299) | Permafrost microbial communities from Stordalen Mire, Sweden - 812S3M metaG (Illumina Assembly) | ecosystem: Environmental > Terrestrial > Soil > Wetlands > Permafrost | place: Sweden...
CCTGGAATTCTGTAAGCGATAGTGCTCTGGCCATCGGCGGTTCCGTCATAGCCACCGTTCCCGTGGCGAATCCGGGTCAGGATACCACATTTAGATCAACATGGGACAACGGGATAAGCCACTTCGATTGGTGGTCTGTTGTTTTCCGACAGCGACTTTTCCACTACTTAATGTTCAACCGTTGCCGGCAACGCCTTACCCAGAGACTGGGCGAACTGAGACTATTCTCGCTGAACTTTGCAGTGTCGCGAAAGGCACCGGCGTAAGTCACGCAGGAGTGTAGGAAGATTGATGATGGAGAGAATTTACCTGCGTTTCCGCTTCGCGATGTACGCCTTGCGCGGTGGTTTCCTTATTCGCCCCTTTGCGATCGCCATATTCCTGGGCGCAACCGGGGCGGTACTCTCATCCCTGGAGGAAACAGTACCCGCGATCGGCGCCTGGGTTCCGTCGGTCCTATTCCCGTCGCGCTCGGATCCTCAAGTCGCCCAGGTCATCCTGAGCGACGTCGCAACCTCGATAATGACCGTGGTGTCGATCGTATTCGCAATCCTGTTGATGACGCTCACGCTCGCTTCAACCCAGTTCTCTCCCAGAATTCTTGTCAGCTTTGTCAGGGACCGGACTACGCAGTGGACGCTCGGGGTGTTCCTCGGGACCTTTTCCTATTGCATGGCTGCTCTGCCCGCCGCCAGATCGCTTCCCTATCCATTTACGCCTGTGGTGACGACGTCCGGGGCAATGCTGCTTGCGCTCGCATCCGTCGGGTGGCTGATTTATTTCATTTATCATATTTCTCAGTCAATCAACGTTAATTATATCGTCGATCGAATCGCACGCGAGACAGAGCTGGTCATAGACGACTTCATGCCAAACCCGCGCCTGCCCTCCACGTCACTTCAGGCATCCGAGGGTTATAATGCCGTCGATGAGATCACATTGCTTAATCAACGGTCCGGCTATATTCGCTACGTCGATGTCAATCGCCTTCTTCAGTTGGCAAGAAGCTATCGCGTTTGCATTCGGGTGGAACGTCGGGTCGGTCATTTCGTCCCCGCGGGCATTCCCCTTCTTAGAGTTTCCCAAGTCGAGCGTATTACGACCGAGCGGTCGGCCCACCTCCTTGCAACTTTTGACATCGGCCCAACGCGGACAATGCAACAGGACGTCGAGTTTGGGGTCATCCAGATTGTCGATATCGCGCTTAGGGCCATGTCGCCCGCGATTAACGATCCGAGCACCGCGATCAGCTGCATCGATCAGCTGAGTCGTATCTTGATCAGATGGGTAAATCGCGCTCCGCCTCCGTCGCACCTCTTTGGACCGCCGCATGTGCTGCGGATTGTCGTGCCTAGGATTAATCTCGACGGTCTCCTCGACACCGCGTTTGAACAGATCCGGCACTATGGCGCAGCCGACATCGCGGTGAGCCTGAGGCTGTTGCGCGCCTATAACGACATCGCCTTCGCCGCTCAAAGCAATGAAGTTCGTAGCGCTCTTCTTGATCGGGCTGACAGAGTCATTGCCGGCTGTACGCCACATCTTTCTGAAGACGCCATTAGCAATCTGCGGCGACGGCTCGCGCCACTGGCTGGACCCGTCGGTGATCCGGCCATAGGACATGCTCAGTGAAGCAGCCGTATCAACCATGGGTGGCGTATATCGCTAAACTGTATCTATTTTACACACCTCCAACACCACACGGCGGGACACGACCTCAAACCGGCAGCAGCTCAACCCTGCGCAAATACCGTGTGAATAGATACGCGGTGCGGGCGGCTGCAATCGCTCCTGCCTAACGAGTTGAGTCAGGACCAATCTTAGTTTGCTGAAGTTTTGCTGACGAGGCTCGGTGGCTATTGATCGCGGCGCCTGGATATACTTATTCCCACATGCATGCAGACGATTTGAATTTCACGTTCGGCATTCGCAAGCTCGGTGTTCTCGCCGGTTTCTGCAGTGCCATCACTCTCGAAATGCCGCAATTCAAAACGGACGCAAATCGCTCAGCCGCATTGGTCGCTGTCGCAATCCATCTTGCGGAATATTTCGCTCAGAAATGCGTTTGAGTTGATCCAGGTCAAGGACCGACGGCGGTTTTGTAGCCATTTTACCTTTGGGTCGTCTTTGTCCGAGACAAGGGGCGCGATGAAGAAGCAAGCTCTCACTGCACCCCAAGCTAGACCTGTGTCCGAAGATCTTAATCCTGAGCGCCAGTCGATCGAGTGCAATCGATTGCAGTCGGCGTTGATCTCTTCAATTTCGCATGATCTCAAGACGCCCCTCACAACCATTTTGGGTGTGGCCAAAATGCTTCGTGATACTCCTCGCGCTTTGAGTGCAGGCACTAAAGTCAATCTCCTCACGGACATTATCGAAGAAGCCGAGCGACTTGACCGGTACGTTACCAGTTTGCTCAACATGGCGAAGCTGGAAGCCGGCAGCGCCGCACCAATTTTCTCACTGTATGACATCGATGACATTGTGAGCGCCACCTTAAGGCGGACGGCTAAAATTTTGGCGCACCACCATGTCGAACTAGACCTCGACTCGGATCTGCCAATGGTGAAGCTTGACGGTCCCTTGTTCGAGCAAGTCTTGTTCAATTTGCTGGACAATGCGGCGAAGTATTCTCCGCGGGAGTCGGCCATTCGTATCCGCGCCCGGCGCGACGCAGACGCGGTCTGTCTGCAAGTGCTCGACGAAGGCCCCGGCATTCCAGATGCCGAACTGAATTCCATTTTCGAGAAGTTCTACCGCGTAAATAACGGCAATCAGGCACCGGCCGGTACTGGGCTCGGCTTGACGATCTGCCGCGGTTTCATCGAAGCCATGCACGGAAGCATAACTGCTGCCAATCGGATCGGCCAAAGAGGGGCGGTATTCACGGTCAAAGTGAATTCTAGTCGAGAACCGCCGGATCATGATCCATTGGAGCGGAAACCACTCGCGATGGTGGCTTGACAGATAATCTAACCGTGGACCCTAAGAGCCAACCATGAGGGCCACACAGGGAATGACCGCTTTCGCGATCAGGCGTCCGAATGTCCGTGCCTGCCTTGGGGTCGAGAGCAGATGGCGCTTCCGTGGGTACCAATCGTCAGATGCTCACCAGTAGCCCTATATCAGCCGCCGAAGATCACGGATGATGGATTGGATTTGTGGCCAAGGAAACGCATCGTCGCTGTCCCGCGTTTCTCCCATCCGCAAGACCAACGTGAGTTTCGTGAGAACGCCGGCGAGATTACTGGCAGGGAGAGCAAAAGCGCGGAAAGCCAATTCCTCCCGCCTTTCGAAAGCGAGCGCTTGTTGCTGGTCGGCCACGGCTAATCCGCTTGCTGTGGCTTCCGCATCCCAACGAGCCATTCGGGCGGCAAGCTCGGCATGCAGGCTCCCGCGCAATGCCTCCAGGTTTGGCCTGTCGGAAAGTGTACGGTCGATGTCTTCGTGGGTCGTGACCCAGGTTGGTGCCGTTGACGACGGCAACGAAATCGCCACGCGTGGAAACCCCACGGAGCGAGCAAGAGCAGATTCCAGCTTTCCCCATTCCCGACACCAGCGCCTTGCGTCGGCGTCGGCCTGCCCCCAGTCACGGTACAACGCGGCGATGGGGTCGGCTGCGGAACCGGTTGGGCGGCCACGGAGATTTCGAGCCAAGGGCACTGTCGCCGCACCGGTCAGCAATGCACGACGGGTTACACCAGGCAGACTTGTGGTATCCTCGGACTCAGCCATCGTCCAAGCTCCTGATAGACTATGGATGTGGCTAGGCTGAGTGTGGTGCTAGCGCACGACTGTTAACCGTCCAGCATGAAGACCGGCGCCACAGATAGTAGCATAGTTACTATTTGTAACGCCAAAGATCAAGAGACTTAGTAACGGTGCTACTAATTTATGACGATCAGTCCAACGCAATGTAGAATGGCGCGCGCGGCTCTTCAGCTTGGCATCCGAGAGCTTGCCGCCCTGGCGAAGGTATCGCCGAACACGATCTCTCGACTGGAACGGGGCGAGAGCCTGTTTGAAAGTACGTTGTGTGATATCCAAAGTGCTTTGGAAGCGGCTGGTATTGAATTCATCCCTGAAAATGGCGGCGGCGCGGGGGCGCGGCTAAAACACAAAGGTTGAAGCGAAGCCGGCGCTTACCCGATAAACCGAGCAACCATCACACCGATCAGCAAACCGACGACCAGACCGCTGCCGGCAGCGCCGAGCAGCCAGGTCAGCTGCTTGTCGGCGGTGCGGGCTGAGGCGAACGACGCAGACAGGGCGCGAGTCATTTCGTCGAGTCCTGAGCGCGCGCGGTCGAGCGCTTCCCTGTCGGCTTGACATCCTGATCGTTCCTGGCGGACATAGGCGAGGGCTTGCCGCAACAGTTCCAGACTTGGATGTGCAGGATTGGATCAGGCGCATAGATGCCACCAGTCGATGGACGACATCAGTGCACCGGCGCTTTGATCCTGGGAGCAGCGGGTATATTGGCCGGTCGTAAAGCATCGACCCATTGGCGCGCGAAAGCTGGTCTCGCTCAGTTCGGTGCAGAGTTTTCGGCGGATCGGGTTACGGTCGACGGTAAATATATGACCAGCGCCGGCGTCAGCGCGGGGCTCGATATGGGGCTGAGACTATGCGCCGAGCTTGCCGGGCGCGATATCGCCGAGGCCATTCAACTCAGCATGCAATACGATCCCCAGCCAACCTTCGATGCAGGTGATCCAGCCACTGCCACAGACGACCGACTCAAGTTGATCGAGACCGTCCTGCGGCAGTGAAGTCCGTGCCTCTTACGTTCAAAAGTCAAAATATTTGGAACAGAGCGGGCCCCATCGGGCCATCGACAAACGCTCTAAGACATGGTCGGATAGGGTTATGAACGCGCGCCGCTCGCACACCTCGCTGATTATTACCGCCAACTGTTTGATGGTGGGTTAACGCGCGTTTGATCGTCCGCAACCCGCCTTGGAGGCGGGTTTTTTTAATTGCCTGTCTCCTGGGTATTCGAACAAAGGAGACCGAAATGTCGCACGGCCCCCACCCGCTCGACACCTTTCCAATGAGAAAAATTGTAGTTTTCGGCAATGCTGGCGCCGGAAAATCCAGGCTCACGCGGCAACTGGCTGAGGCTACAGGGCGTCCCCTGTACTGCCTGGATATGCTTGAATTTCGGGCGGGCAGATATTGGCCGGACGAAGCAGGCGGCGGCAAGATTCCGGAGGACGAATATCGGAAGCTTCATGCCGAAATGATTGAACGGGATGAGTGGATCATAGAAGGCTTTGGCAGCGTCTCTTTAACTTGGCAAAGGCTCGCCGCAGCCGACACGCTTGTTTACATAGACCTGCCCCTAACGACGCACTTCAAGTGGGTTACCAGCCGATTTGCCTCGAGTCTCTTCAAGAATCCGCCGGGTTGGCCTGAGAATAGCCCTCTTTGGGGCAGCACATTGCACAGCTACAGGAATGTTTGGCGTTGTCACCGTTGGTTGACGCCGAAGTATAGGCAACTTGTGGCCGAGGCCCGATCTTACAAACGAGTCCATCATCTGAAGTCAGGACGCGGCCTTTCTTCAAGCAATCAAACAGGAGCACCGACACGCCTAACGAAATGGGGACGATACATGCATCCAGCCGTCGTCATAACGCGAATGTCCGATTCCGCGCATCGCGGCCGCTTTCTGTGGCGCTCCTCTCTCCGCAGCGCGGACATAGCTAGGTGAAACCAATCGCCTGCTGTGCGCCTCCATTCCCATGAGTAAGAGGATCAGATTTCCCGTTTCCCCGATACTCCGGACTAAACGAGCGCTGTTGCGCGACGCGGACGCCGCATCACTGAGCGATTTTTGTGGTCTGATTCCGGTGATGACGATCGAGGTTGATAGTCTCGATTCTTTATAGTAGATATAACCACACTTGTAGGAGATTGGTGATGGCGCAACCAAGGCTGAGCAAGCTGGAGCTTCAGATCATGGAGGCGCTCTGGACGCACGGGCCGTCATCGGTGCGCGAGGTGCAGGAGCGTTTTCCTGAAGAGACCAGGCCGGCGTACACGACTGTGCAGACGATGATCTATCGGCTGGAGGTCAAGAAGGTCGTGTGCCGGACGAGGAAGATTGGCAACGCCCATATCTTCGACGCCATGATCAGCAAGGCGTCCGCACAGCGTCGCCTGATCGACGATTTCCTCGGCATGTTCGGCGGCCGGGCGCAGCCGCTGATGGCCCATCTGATCGAGAGCGGGAAACTCACGCTCGATGATGTCCGGGAAGCCGAGAAACGGCTGCAGGAGCTGGCAGAAAAGGGGAAGCGGCCATGATCTTTGCGATCCTCGACCACCTCTGGCAATCGACGTTGGTTGTCGCGGTTGTTGCCCTCATGGCCGTTGTGTATCGCAGAAGTAGCGCCGGGATCCGCTACCGGCTCTGGCTGGCGGCTTCGGTCAAATTCCTCGTTCCGTTCGCGGCTCTCAATTCATTCGGCAAATGGCTGGCGCCCGCCTCGCCTCCGGCGTTCGACATGACGCCGGGAATCCTGCTGATCCAGCAGGCGGCGCAACCAGTTCTGGAGTTCCCTAGTTCGATGGAGCAAGCGGTAACAGCGTTCCATCCGACGCTGATTCTGGAAACCGTGTGGGCGGTTGGCTTCCTCGCGGTCGCGACGGCGTGGCTTGTCAGATGGCTACGGGTTCGCGCGATCGTTCGATCCGCCCGGCAACTCGGCTGGACTGGACCAGTGCCGATCATGTCATCGGCCACGCTGATCGAACCGGTACTGGTCGGGATCCGGCGTGCAGTCCTGCTCGTCCCCGAACGTCTGCCGGACCATCTCACCCAGCCGCAGATCGAGGCCATTCTGGCGCACGAGTTCTGCCATCTGCGCCGCCGCGACAATCTTACTGCTACCATCCACATGCTGGTCGAGGCACTGTTCTGGTTCTACCCGCTAATCTGGTGGATCGGCGCCCGTATGATCGCGGAGCGCGAGCGCGCCTGCGACGAGGCCGTCGTAGGGGCCGGCCATGACCCCGAAGCCTATGCGCGCGGCATCCTCGAAACCTGCAGGCTCTATCTCCAATCGCCTCTCGCCTGCGCGGCCGGCGCATCCGGCTCGAATCTCAAGAAACGCCTGGAGATGATCATGACCGCTTACCCGTCACGGCCGCTCGGCCTGACTGCAAGGTCTTTCCTGGTTGGTGTGGGCGTCTGCGCCTTGGCGTCACCGGTTGCCGCCGGGCTGCTTGGGGCGCCAAGCGGCCCGATACGGGCTCCGCAATCAATTGCGACGTCCGCCGCAGCCGAAAGCGCCGCTGCGCCTGGGCCCTCGACGGCTGATGTTGAGCGGCTTCGGGAGGAGCAGCAAAAGCCACGACAGATAGTTCCGTTCGATCCGCCGAAGTTCGATCGATATGTCGGATACTACGAGTTGGCGTCGAATTTTGTTTTCAAAGTCACAAGGGACGGCGACAAGTTCTTCGCTCAGCTCACCGGTTAGGGCGCTGTCGAATGGTATCCGGAGAGCGACTCTAAATTCTTTGCAACAGTGGTGGCCGCGCAGATCAGCTTCGTCACCGATGCGCAGGGGAATGCAACCGAGCTCGTCCTGCACCAGAACGGCCTGGAACAGCATGCTAAGCGGATCGAAGAGGCGACCGCGACAAATATCGAGTCAATGATTGCCCGGCGCATCGAGGGCAAGACGCCCAGCCCGGGCACCGAGGCATTCGTCCGCAAATGGCTCGCTTCGGTCGAAGCCGGGCACCCCAGCTATGATGAAATGACACCGGAACTGGCACAAGCGGCACGGACGCAATGGCCTAGAACTAGTGAGATCATAAAGACATTCGGAGCTCTCAAAGATGTCCGGTTCATTCGCGTCGATCCGCAGGGTATCGATATCTACGAGGTGGATTTCGAGAACGGGAAGGGGGAAGTGTCAATTGCGCCGCTGACAGCGGACGGTAAGGTAGGCGGCTTATTTTTGAGGAATTTTGATACGCCTGCAACCGACCCGGCCACCGCCCGGCGGATCGCGAACAATACACCTAGCCCCGGAACGGAAGCATCCATACGCCGATGGCTTGCCTCGGTTGAAGCCGGACAGCCGAACTATGATGAGATGGTGCCGGAACTTGCTGAAGCGGCACGTGCGCAATGGCCAAAGATCAGTGAGAGGATAAAGCCATTCGGTGCTCTTAAAACCATCAAATTTCTTCGCGTCAACCCGCAAGGCTTCGACGTCTATGAAGCTGATTTCGAAAACAACAAGATCGAAGTGACGATCGCGCCGCTTACGGCGGACGGTAAGGTCGCCACTCGGTTTTGGACGCTCTTGCCTTGAACATTGCTCGTCTCGGCGGGAGTCTACACGAACCGGGCAGTCGATGAATTTGCAATTATGAGGAAACCGAAATGAGGTGTTTCCTTTTTGCCGATCCAGCAAGCTAGGCGTAGTGGCGAAAGGCATTGTGCGGGCGACCCGGCCGCGTGATTGGGGTGCAAGCCCTAGATCGAGCGTCCGCTATCGAACCTGGACGCCCTTTCCTTCATCCAAGGTATTTGGAACGTACTTCGCTGCCCCTGATATCAACCGCTTGAGCGTTCCAAAATTCTGCTGTGAATGTCTGCAGTCGCTAGGGCGAGATCCGAAAGCCGACTGGCAGAAATCCCCCCACCTCGGTCATTCGACGAATCTGAATTGAAGGGCCGGTACTGGCGCAAAGCTAGCCTCTGGCCGACCGCAGTTTTAATCCGAAGGATGCGCAAAACTGGCTGATTTATCCCAGTGCGAATGTAGATCATTACGAAAATTGATTTCAGCGAATGGCTCTTGAGTTAGATTGTCTGTACCTGGGAGGGCACCGGCGCCGTTTTCGACCGCACGGATATGCCGGAATTCAAACAAGCCTATGACGTCATTGTGAAATAATTTGAACGCATTTGGGCATATGAAACCGGACCACTCTTGAAAACTATTCGCCCCTGCTTTGCCTTGGCGGCGTTGTTGTGTCGTCGGCTGTTTCTAGTGGCAATTGTTGCCATCTCCGGAACGATCTCGGTGCGGGCAGAGGAATCTGCGCAGTCGACCGTGCAGGAGCCCAGTGTTCCCAATCTGCCGAAATGGACTCTGATTGCACGGACAGGCAAATCGGTTCCGCTCGGTACGGTGGTCCTCGGCGACGCCCCTTCGTTGAGGCGGGCGCCAACGGAAAACGCGGTCAGATTGGATGAATACGGCTATGCTGAAGATGAGTATTTCATCTCCGGAACGTCGAATCCTAATGCGGCAGGGGATCGCCCCAACGTGGGGGCAACCAGGCCGAATACGGCCTATACGACCCGCATAGTCGTTCGGCGTCCGGTCGACCCAAGTCGCTTCAGCGGAACTGTGCAACTTGAGCCCGTGGGCGATCGAACCGAAGCCGTTACCAGTTGGACGTGGGCTTGGCCCTATTTCGTCTCGAATCATGACATCTGGGTTGGGATCACGGTGTCCAAGGACAGTGTCGAGACACTGCGGAGCAAGTTCGACCCCACGCGTTATGCGCCCCTCGAGATTTCGGACGAGGGGTTGAGCTGGGATATTCTCTCCCAGGTTGCCTGGCTTGTGCGCAGCCCCGACGGACCCCTCGGAAAGGAGGGATACCTCGATCAGGCGGCTGTCGTCCCCGGTCTTCTCAGGGTTTACGCTTCCGGCTGGTCATCAGCAGGGTGCATGCTGGCCGAGTTCCTGGACAAGGGCCGTGACCAACAGGCGCGCCGGCCCGACGGACGGCCTCTGATCGATGGCTATATTGTCGGTACCTGCCCGGTGAGCGGGCCTGTCGCCATACCGCATGACGCTGCCGTGATCCAGGTCATGAGCGAAAGCGAATATAGTGGCGCCCCGGTTTCGCGGGATGCCGTCATCGCGGCGCGCCGACCCGACGGCAACAAAGCCGGCGAACATCGCTATCGATGGTACGATGTCGCCGGCGTCGCCGATGCGGGATATCTGGACCAGCCCGCACTCTCGCTTGCGGCCTATCAAATAGGTTGGAGTCAGGGCCCAGGGGCCGACTGCGCCAAGCCCATTGGTCGTGTATCGACCATGAACGACACTGCCCGGGCGCTGTTTCGCAATCTGGATGAGTGGGTCCGGATCGGACGGTATCCGCCGCACGGCGCGGTCTTTCAACTCGATGAAGACCACACGGTAAAGCGCGATCAGTACGGCAATGTTCTGGGCGGCCTGCGCCCCTACTGGGTCGATGTACCCTCATTTAGGTTTGTCCTCGCCGCCGTCGATACCGCCAGGCAGGATAAGTGGCCGGAGGCATCGGCGTTTTGCGCGCATATCGGATACGAAGAGGCATTTTCCGGGGATCAATTCTCCAAACTCTACAAGAATCACGACGATTATGTTGAGAAGGTCACAGATGCGGTAATATTGCTCGTAAACGGCAGATATATGCTGGCCGCAGATGCGGATGCGCTGCTTGCCGCCCTTCGTGGCAACAAGGGGCGGCAAGCAGTTCTGACGGGGGGAGGATGAAATGTTTTGCTTCCAACGGGCGTTGCTGTCGAAACGATCTCGCCTGTATGGCGGGCTTCTGTTCATAGCCCTGGCAGGCCTGCTGGCGGCGTCGGTTCCGTTGCGCGCGCCCTCGGCCGAACCGGCAACGGCATCTGCCAAGCCGGCCGGCAAAACCAAAGGCTTCGTGTTTTCATATTTTTGGTACGCGATGGCCTATGGCGCCGACGATTGCCCGGATGGTCTTGCGATTTCGCTGGCCGGCGGGGTCGATCGGCCTCCACCCTATAACGCGGGGCGGAAGGCGGCACTGCAGGGGCGGGGTGGCATCCGCCCGGACGGCATCGACGACCAGTGCACCAACCCGGCGGCGTTCGAAGATCCGCCCATGCGCACCGGCAATGGTCATTCCGCATATGGTATGAATCTCGACGGCGCCGATGGGATGGGAACTCCCGCGCCGAACACCTGCGCGCATGAGAAATACACCGGGATGAAGGGCGAGCGTGGGGTCGACAACCAGCTGTACCGCATACTCGGCTGTATCAACGCTTACCGGCCGGAATCCACCTTCCAAGGCAATGTCATCCGCGATTTCGTGGTCAGCGCCCGGCAGGATGGTCAGGTGACAACGGTCCTGGAAATCACAGGAATCGACGACGAGCAAAACGATCCTGATGTCGAAGTCGGCATCTATTCCAGCCCGAACCCCACACTGTATGACGCCGACCGGAAGGGCGTGCCCTATTCAAGCCTGACGACGACGACCAACCCTCGCTGGCGCAACGTCACCCACGGCAAGATCGTGAACGGCGTGCTGACCACCGACCCGATCGACATTCGCTTGGACCATTATCCGGGCGAAGGCCTCAAGAATCATGCCGACATGTTCATCCGGGGTGCACGCATCCGCCTTGAGCTTCAGCCGGACGGCGGCGCCAATGGGATGCTGGCCGGCTACAGCGACGTCGAGACCGTCTATCATGCCGAATTCGGCATGGCCTATTCCGTACTGCCCAAATCCTTCGGCTGGACGTGTCCGGCAGCTTACACCGCTCTGCACAAGCTGGCGGACGGCTACCCAGATCCGAAAACCGGGCAATGCACGGCCATCTCGACGGCATATCGCATCGAAGCGGTTCCGGCCTTCCTGATTCATCCGCAAAAGTCGCAAACCCCGGATGCGAAACTTTCGAATGTCGGGCAACCGGCAATGCCGGTGCAGTTGGCCGAGGGGCCGGCGGCCGGTTGGCTGAGGAAGCTGGGGTGGTAAAACCCGGCCTCCGCGCATTCGGCCTGAGCGCCGCGATCGGCCTGATCGCGGTACTGGGGCTCGCGAGTTGCAGCCCGAAAGTCGATGCGCCGGCGACACAGGGCGGTCCGCTCGCCATGCGTCGGCTGACCGAAGCGCAATATCGCCAGACAATCGCCGATATTTTCGGTGTCGACATCAAAGTCGCCGGGCGTTTCGAACCGGACCTACGCAAGAGCGGGTTGTTGGCCGTCGGCGCCTCCGATGTTTCGGTGACCCGGGCCGGATTCGAAGATTACGATCTACTGGCGCACAGCATCGCCGCCCAGGTTGTCGATGAAAAACACCGGCAAACTCTCGTGCCCTGCGTGCCGGCATCAGCCAAAGCGCCGGACGCTGCCTGCGCCACCCGGTTTTTTCAAAAAGTCGGACGGCTGGTGCTGCGAAGGCCGCTGGACGCGCAAAAGGTGATGGCGATGGTCGAAATCGCCGATGCCGAGACCAAGACGTCTGGCAATTTCTATTCAGGTCTAGAATTTGTGCTGGCGGGTCTGCTCGAGGCGCCCGAGTTCCTGTTCCGCGTCGATGTGGCTGCGCCTGACACCGGTCATCCGGATAGTGTGAGGCTGGACGGCTTCTCGAAAGCCACCCGGCTGAGCTTCCTGCTTTGGGACACGACGCCCGACGACGCGTTGCTGGCGGCTGCGGAGAACGGAGAGCTGGACAACAGGGACGGGCTGACGCGGCAGGTCGATCGGATGCTGGGATCGCCGCGCCTCGACGCCGGGGTCCGGGCCTTCTTCTCCGACATGCTCGGTTTTGACGAGCTGCAGATGGTCGAGAAGGACCGGCTTCTTTACCCGAGATTCTCCAGGACGCTGGTCGCGGATGCCGAAGAACAGACTTTGCGGACGATCGCCGACCAGCTGATCGTCCAGCACGCCGATTATCGCGACCTGTTCACGACCCGCCAAACCTTCATGACACGGACACTTGGGCTGGTCTATCGCGTGCCGGTCAGGGCTGAGCGCGGGTGGGAGCCGTTTGAGTTTCCAAAGGACGATCCGCGTGCGGGAATCCTGACGCACATCAGCTTTCTTGCGCTTCACGGTCCATCGGGCCGCAGTTCGCCGACATTGCGCGGTAAGGCGGTGCGTGAATTGCTGATGTGCCAGCATGTACCCGCCCCCCCGGGTAACGTGAGTTTCGCGTTGGTCGAGGACACGAAGAATGCTCAGTTGAAAACGGTGCGGGACAGGTTGACGGCACACAGGGTCAATCCGGGCTGTGCCGGTTGTCACCGGATCATGGATCCGCTGGGCCTAGGTCTGGAGAATTTCGACGGGTTGGGACAATACCGCGCCGATGAGAACGGCACCCCAATCGACGCCAGCGGGGAGTTGGACGGGGCGCATTTCCAGGGTGCGGAAAGCTTGGGAAGGGCGATGCACGACAATCCCGCGGTCGTGTCCTGCCTGGTCAATAGTGTCTACCGTTATGCAGCGGGCCGTCTGCCTCAGCCGGGCGAAAAGGAATTCCTCGCGTGGCTGCAACAGAATTTCGCCCAGGGCGGCTATCAGCTGCCGGACCTGCTCCGGCGCATCGCACTCAGCGACGCCTTCTACGCCATCTCGCCATCGATCGGCTCCAAATCGCCGAGGACGGCATCTGGCGCCTCCGATCCTCAAAGGGAGAGCAAATCATGAGCATGAGACCGAGCCGCAGAGGTGTGCTGCGCGGAATGCTGGGCGGCTCCGCCGTCACGGTCGCGCTGCCGTTTCTCGATTGCTTCCTGAACACCAACGGGACAGCGCTTGCCTCCGGCGGAGGCTTGCCGATCCGGTTCGGCACCTGGTTCTGGGGCTGCGGAATGAACCCGCAGCGCTGGGTGCCTACGAAAATGGGCCGCGATTACGACCTGCCGGCTGAACTCAAATATATCGAGCCGTTCAAGAATCAGATCAATGTGTTGAGCGGGTTCGACGTTAAACTCGACGGCAAGACCAACGCGCCGCACGTCACCGGAAATTTCGCGCTGCTGACGGGAACGACGCCGGCGTCGTTGGATAAACACGATGTGCCGACGGTCGATACGCTGATCGCCGACGTCGTCGGCCGCGATACGCGCTTCCGTTCGCTGGAAGTGACGGCGACCGGAAATCCGAAAGATACCTATAGCCGGCGCAATTCCAACAGCATCAACCCCGCAGAAGGGTCGCCGGTCGCATTCTACACGCGGATATTCGGGCCTGAATTCCAAGACCCGAACGCCACCGATTTTCGACCCGACCCGCGCGTGATGACCCGGCTGAGCGTATTGTCGCTGGTCAAGGACGATCGCGACCGGCTGGCGAAGCAGTTGGGTAGCAGTGACAAGGCGCGGCTCGACGAATATTTCACGTCCCTGCGTCAGGTCGAACAGCAGCTGCAGATGCAGCTGCAGAAACCGCCGCCGGCGGAGGCCTGCAGGAAGCCGGAAATGCCGGCTGACATGGTTCCGGCCGGCTATCAGGTCGATCAGGTGATCACCAACCACAAGGTGATGTCAGAATTGCTGGCGATGGCGCTCGCCTGCAACCAGACCAAGGTCTTTAATATGGCCTTTTCCGACGCTCTTTCCGCTTTGCATAAATCGGGCACCACCGCCTACCACCATGGACTGACCCATACCGAATTGGCCGACCCCAAGCTGGGCTACCAGGTCGAGGCGGCTTGGTTCGTCGAGCGATCGATGGAGGCATGGGGCACATTCGTCGCAACGATGGCCGCCGTCCGCGAAGGTGAAGGGACCTTGCTGGACAACATGCTGGTCTTCGCCCATTCCGACAGTTCGGTCGCGCGCATGCATTCGATCCTCGGCGTACCGATGATGACCGCCGGCAAGGCAGGCGGGCGGATCAAGACCGGGCTGCATATCGATGGTGGCGGCGACCCGATCACACGCGTCGGGCTGACTCTTCAGCAGATCATGGGAGTCCCGGTCGAGCGCTGGGGCACGAACTCGATGGAGACGTCGGTGCCGGTCAGCGACATACTGGCATAGGCGGTATTGGAGATAGCGCGGATATGAGCCGCCGTCGGTTTCTCCTGCGCGTTCTGCGCGTTTCGGGTGGCCTGATGGCTGTCATGGGACCGGCGCGGTTTGCCCGTGCGGCGGGCGGCGCAGCCGATAACGACGGCCGCGTCGCGACGGAATCGCTGCTGGTTGTCGGCGTGCAGGGGCTCGGGGGATACCTCGCAAAGCCGAAATCGGCGGGCAGGTATCCCGGGATTGTCATCATCCACGACAATCGCGGATTGGATGAGCACATTCAGAAATTTGCGCGCCGTCTTGCGGCGGAAGGGTATTTGGCGCTCGCGGTCGATTTTGGCGCCTACGCCGCCGCCACCACCGACGGCAGGACCGTGTCTGAGGCGATTGAGGCGCTGAAGCGGAGCGAGATTGTGGCGGGTTGCCGGGCGGCTGTCGCTGTGTTGGCGGCGCGGCCGGATTGCACGAAGAAGATCGGCGGCGCCGGGTTCGGCTGGGGCGGCCTCGCGCTCGGCTATCTCAGCCTGGCCGAGCCGACGCTCAGCGCCACCGTCACCTATTACGGGCGCCAGCCGCTCTACTTTCTGGTCGACGAATATAAGCTGATCAATGCCAAGATGATGTTCCACTACGCGTCGCGCGACACCAAGATCAACGAGGGCATCGTACCGTTCGGGATCGATCTGCGGGACGCGGGACGGAGCTTCGAGGTCTATAGCTATCCGACCGTAAAACACGGCTTCGACGATGACACCGACAGTGACGCTTATGACAGGGCGGCGGCGGCCATCGCCTGGGGTAGGACGATTGAATTCTTCAAGAAGCAACTCGCTTGATGATGCGGAACAACACCGACTTTATCGGGAGGACGGCGGCATGCGTGTGACCGCGGTTTTAAGCACCGTCTGGATTCTCATGACGGTCGCGAGCGGCAATAGCTACGGGCAGGGGGGCCAGGCCGCATTGCCCGCCGAAGCGACCGTGCAAAAATCCGCCACGGGACCGGTCTTTGCAGATGCGAAGGGATTAACGCTCTATACGTTCGATCGCGATGCGGCCGGCAAGTCGGCCTGCTCGGCTGTCTGCGCCCGCAATTGGCTACCCTTGCGCGTACCCGATCTTGCCAACGACGCTGTCGGTGATTGGGCGACCGTACATCGCGACGATGGAAGCCGGCAATGGGCCTACCAAGGCAAACCGGTTTACACCTTTGCCGGCGATACCAAGGCGGGAGAGGTGACGGGGAACGGGACCGACGGCACTTGGCACACCGCCATGGTGCCGATGCCGCCCGTTCCGGCGACCCCCGGGGGGGTGAGCGCCCGAACTGTCGATATTGGGCGGGTGCTGGGCGATGCGAACGGTCTCACGCTCTATACCTATGACCGCGATACCGAACCGGGCAGGTCCGCTTGCGTCGATTCCTGCGCGGAAGCGTGGCCGCCGCTAATCGCCGACGGGGGTGCGGCATCCGCGCCCGATTGGACAATGATCGTCCGCGCCGACGGCTCGAAACAATGGGCCTTTAAAGGCAAGCCGCTCTACAGATTCTCAGGCGACGAGAAGCCGGGTGAAACCGCCGGCGACGGCATCGGCACTATCTGGCACGCGCTGAAGATATGACGACGCTGAATTGCTGCCGGGACGCCGCAGGTGCGCCCGCGATATTCGTCTCGTTTCAACCAGACGCAGTTCAATTTTATAGGAGGCTATCGTGAACTTTGTGGATCGGACTTGCCTAGCCGCACTGTCGATAGTCTTCGCCACGTGGAGCGTAGGTATCAGCGCCGCGGCTGACGAACAAGCGACGACCAAGCCTAATCTGCCGGCAAGCTTCGGGCTCATATTCGCGTCCGAACAGGTGCGGGACCTCGACCGTTCGCTGGCCTTCTATACGCAGGTTTTCGGGATGCGCGTGCTGAACGCATATAGCAGCAACGATTTTGAGGAGAGGCAACTCGTCTTTCCCGACACCGCCGTTGCCGGTGGTATCAATATTGTCCAGCGCGGTACCAAAACCGAACCCTTCCAGGGCGACAGGCCTGTCCACCTCGTCATACGGGTTCATGACATTCACGCGACTTGCGATCGCGTTGGGGCGGCAGGCGGAAAGGTTACGCGCGCTCCGGCCGATGCGGCGAATTCTGGGGTCTGGGTGGCGATGTTGGATGATCCCGATGGCCACCGGCTGGAGGTCGTTCAATACGAACAACGACCGCATCACTAGAGCTTGAAATACGCCGTTCAGATCAAACGATCGAGTGCGGTCAGATTGGGGAAGAGGCCGATAAATCGAACGTCCGCTTTTGGCGCAAAGCGGAAGCTGCAATTCCTCGTGGCTTTATTTCAAAACCCGGTCAAGATCTTTGACCACGGACTGGTATTTTGCGGGTTGTTCTGCGCGCAGCCGCTCCAAGTTGATCAGCTTCCATCGAACTGCCGGAAGATCGGCGATATTGTCCAAGCCAAGTGCTGACCAATCCGGCTGCAACTCATGAAACGACATGAGGAAGGCGCGTACGCGATCGTCGGCTAGCCGGTGCTGGATTTCGGCAACCAACTGCCGCCGCGCCTCCAGGAGATCGTCGAGGGAAGCCGGTTCGATGGTCATTCCAACGAACTCTTGTTCGAAGGTTTGGGCAATATCCTTGAACGCAGGTCTGAGCACTTCGTGCGCCGGCCGTCCATGACTGATGATATAAACGAGGAATGCCCGGAACAGCGCCGCATCTATCCCCTCGTTCGCAAAAAGGTAACGCACGTCGAAAAGGTCCCGCGGATGCTGCCGATCGAGCGCCGCGACGAGCTTGCCGGCATAGAGGTCAGCAAATGAGACGAGTTGCGTTTCAGCAAAGCCGAACGTGTCTTCGACCGTTGCGCTGACACTGCGGATCTCCGGAGGGAAAACGACGCCACGCAAAACGGGTGTTACTTCGATCTTGATCTGCGTGGATCCTTGGCGAACGACGATTCTGGTGCCGTCGTGGCTAGCGTTCAGATTGACCTGGATTCGACGTGGCCCCCGGCGATGGCTGCACCAATGCGTGCGAGCCCCGCCCTGATCGCAGCGAGGGACATTTCTCGGTCTGCCACTGGAAGATAAACCAGGTCGATATCGACGGAGAGGCGAGGAAGGTCGCGGATGAATAGATTGATCGCGGTCCCGCCCTTAAGTGCAAAGCAGGTCTCGGCCGCGACGTAGGGAAGGACCCGGACAAGCAACGCGACCTGCGCGC